>Ga0315277_10003751_pt1 | contig 20549 bp, 27 predicted proteins | sample YL17G05_15_MG_FD_203695 | JGI IMG/M metagenome (GOLD analysis project Ga0315277, IMG submission 203695) | Sediment microbial communities from Yellowstone Lake, YNP, Wyoming, USA - YL17G05_15 | ecosystem: Environmental > Aquatic > Freshwater > Lake > Sediment | place: USA: Wyoming | collected... | reverse complement strand
TAACTTGGAAGCTAAGAGGATTCTCGCCTTATCATGCAATGGTTGACAAATTTACAGAAATTAATAATGAGATAGATTTCTAATAAAGCCGGAAAACGGCTTTATAGTTGCTAAATAGCAGTTATTATTTTCTTTTTCATGCACAAACATACACTGAATGCAAATGATGGGCTTATGGTCATAAGAGAAGCAGGAGAAACTGCACTCGGAGATAAAGTTCCAGCTTTAGAAATAGCTATTACTGAATCGCATGTTGTAGGTATTACAGTTGCACAAGGTTCTGATGCTCAATCCCATATTTCTGTTCGCCCTGTTAGATTAGCTGATGGGAGTTTTATGCCTAGGAGCTCTGAAGAACCTAAACTTCACAAAGATGCATATTTTCTAGTTAGAATAACAGGCCCGGAGATGACACTTGATGTTTATCATCAATTCGACCAAAGAGGCAAGTATTTGGAATAGATTACAAATAATTCTAAAACTTTCTCTTAAATAAGTTTTTCTCATTAAAAAAATAACTTCTTTTCTATTTTATACATAGATTTTTATAGAATTGTTTTATTAATCATTCTATGGTTTATGATTGGAAAACTATCAAATTTGCAAAAGGGTTTATTGAAGAATCACAAAAAGAAAAATTTCCCTACTTTATGAATCCTGAGGAAGTTTTTGGTTTGAGGATTCAAGTAAATAAGCATGTCTTTTCCCCAAAAAAAGCACAAGGATACAAGTTCTTTATCCCTAAACTGCCCAAAGTTAAGGGATTAAAAGTTTTGGAAATCGGATGCGGCCACGGCATAGTTGCTTGTTATCTTGCTAAGGAAGCTGACTATGTTTTAGCAGTGGATATTAACGAACATGCTGTAGAGAACACAAAAATAAATGCCCAGCATAATAACCTAAAAAATTTGGAAGCAAGGAAAAGCGATGTTTTTTCAAATATAAAAGAAAATTGAAAAATTTGATTTTATTTTTTGGAATCTTCCCTGGGTAAAAGTCCCTAAAAATTTTGAGAAGGACATGAATATTGAAGATTATGGGGTTTTTGATGTAGAATATAAATCGGTTTCAAATTTTATATTCAATGCTAGAAAATATTTAACACAAAAAGGATTTGTTTATCTGTTTTATGGTGTCGAAGGCGCTGATGAAAAACAGATTGACACATTAATTCAAAAAGCAAAATTTAATAAAAAAATTATTAGTAACTTTATCTTTGAAGAAGAAGCCGGCGGTGAGCTTGTCAAGTATCACGCAAAATTATTGAAATTAAGCTAGGATATAACTAACTTAAGGTTTATAACTGACAAATAGTTTCTTTTAGAATGAGAAACTCGGACTTGCATACTCACAGTTATTATTCAGATGGTATTTTTTCTCCTGCAGAGGTTGTAAAACAGGCAAAAGAAAACGGCATAAAGAATCTCTCTTTGACAGACCATAATTCACTTCAGGGAATAACAGAAGCCTTGGAAGAAGCTAAAAAACAAAACATTAACCTTATTCCCGGGGTTGAACTTCGGTCAAAAGAAGGAGAGATACTGGGGTATTTTATTGATTTTAAAAACAAAGAGCTAGTTAAGAAAGTTAAGATAATCCAGGACAGAAGCAGAGAAGTCTTTGAAAACACTATAAAAGAGCTTAACAAAAGAGGGATAAATGTCAAATCTGAAGAAGTGTTAGATACACAGCTAAAAAGAGATAATGTGCTGATAGTTTATATTTTTAAATTTTTAAAAAATAGAAATTTAATAAGCTTTAAAGAAATAAAAGAGTTTATGAAAGGAGAACTGTTTGAGCCGCATTACTCAGCAGAAGAGGTTATTAAAATGATTAATGATGCCGGAGGGGTAGCGGTTCTTGCTCATCCGTGGTATTCAAAAACATTTTTAGACGAGATTAGGATAGGGGAACTTGTTAAAGCAGGGCTAAAGGGCATAGAGATAGATAATGGAGGAAGAGGTGAAGAAAGAGCAGGCTCTTTGGATAAAATTAGTGAATATGCCAAAAAATATAATTTAATTTTAACTTCTGGGAGCGATTTTCACGGAGAGTCAGACCTTATGTCTAATGAGCACAAACTTGGAATGAGCAACTGCGATGAAGAAGTTGTTAAAAAGTTAAAGCAGGCTAGCACTTAATTATAACTTTTTAAAAACAAATATAAACTCTAACTCCCACATTTTTCTATGGAATTATTAAGTAAAAATGTTCTTCATAGGTTATTTAAGATAAGCATATTTCTTAAAGGACTGGATAGCTTGCTCCAGATAATCGGAGGCATCTTCTTGATTTTAGTAAAGCCAGAATCGATTAATAATATCATCCAGCTAATATTCCATTACGAACTTATTGAAGACCCTCAAGACCTTATTGTTAATTTCTTTATCAACTTGTTCTCTAACCTTCCTGCTGGGACTCAGCTTTTTGGAGCTATTTATCTTCTTAGCCACGGGATTATCAAGCTTGCTTTAATAATCGGGTTATGGAAGAAAAAATTATGGACCTATATTGCTGCAGAGATAGTATTTACTCTCTTTATAATCTACCAAGTTTATAGATTTGCATTCACTCACTCGGTTTTCTTGATTCTTCTTACGCTATTGGATGCTGTCGTAATTATATTGACTTGGTGGGAGTATAAACAGCTTAAGAAGGGGCAAGAGGATAGAAAGGGATAGAAAGATTTATAATATAAACCTTCTTTTTTAGGTATGGAAAAAGAGGAAAAAGAATGTTGCCCGCAATTTGACCCGAAGCCGTGGGACCATCATATTCTTGCCTGGAAAAATAAGAGATTCATAAAAGCAAAAGTTTTCACTTTATTTTATATGCCCATAAATTTCGGGGGCGTAATAACTAAGCTAATGAAAAAAGTGGAGGCAGCTGGAGCCAAAAGCATTGATAATATATGCCTTTCTGACCACACTTCTAAATTTAATATGGATATTTACCTGGATGTGAATAAGGATATTCCAGACGCAGAAAATGTAAAAATGAGCGGGAAATTCTTAAGCAGGGTTTATGAGGGGCCGTTCAAAGACACTGGAAAATGGTGCAAAGACTTTAGTGAGTATGCCGAGCAGAAGAAGTATCAAATAGGAAAAATGTATATGTGGTATACCGCCTGCCCTAAATGCGCCAAGAAATACGGAAAAAATTATGTTGCAATTATTGGTGAATTGAAATAATTCTAAACAGAAAAAATACTTCTCTTAATCTTGTGCTAATGTTGCCATCACTCTTTTAACTAATTTTGGCTGTAAAGAACTTCCTAAATCTGCCATAGAATGGACATACAAATTTCCTCTGTAAACTCTTTCTGCTACTGTATTCACAAATGCTCCTAAAGCGGAACTTACATAATGGTCAACATATCTTTCTAAATCTCCTTGAGGAATTTCCCCAAAAGTTGCTGCGCCTAAATCGTTAAAATATAAGTGTGGAATTCCATTGATATCGCACAGATTTATGCAATCACTTCCTAATTTTGCGCCATTCCTAACTAAAGTTGCAATTTCAATTCCAATAGGGACAAATAATGCTAGGGCTGTTTCGTCAGTAACTTGTTCATCTTGTTTGATTAGTTCATGATATCTGCTTTGCGGATTTTTAGAATCATAGATTGGAAAACCATGGTCTGAATATCTTTTCATAATTAGTGCTGGAAATTCATGTCCATTTACTTTTGCTGGAACAACTTTGCAAAGACCATTCACATAAAATCCAAGATCTCTTAGTCTATCAGTATTGGCTGGCTCACGCAATACTTTACCCCATTTTGCAATAATAATTCGCGCAGGATCAACTATTCCAGGGAGAGCTAACGCATAGTGTTGATTATACAAAGTAACATCATAGACTTCTTTACTTCCCCCCGACCCCAGTAGTGTTTTAGAAACTGTCGCTTGGATTCCATCAACAGATAATGATTCTATGCCAGACGAAATTCTACTACTAGTAATAGCGCCAACATTATCGGAAGTCAACAATCTAATAAAATCCGCTTCGCTCATCTGCGTAAATTCGTCTACCATGTAGTTAGGTAATATCGAATCCATTTATAAATCCTTCTATTATTAACTACTATTAAGTTACGATAAAAAAGTTCCCCCTTAATGTTGGAATATGATAGGACTATGTCCCAGAAAACGGCCTTTTTCTCAACTTTGAATTTTTACCTTTGGGAACATTGCATTAAAATTCAACCACTCCAAATATTCGTGGGCACATAATAGCGATAACACCTTAATCCGAAAATTTTATATACCCGATTATATTATCTAGAACATGACAGAAAGCCAATCAAGATACAGCATTGTTGAAAGATTAACTGAGAAAAAGCTTGATATAATGGGCAATAAGTCTGAACTAAAAGAAGATGTCAAGAAAAAAGAGCAGCATATCGACAAGTTAAAAAAAGAAATTGAGAACTGGAAAAAAGACATCCAGGAAGACATTAAAAGAGAGCAAAGAAGAAAAGAAATAGATATTGAAAAAGCAGCTCTAGATTTTGAAAATGCAAAAGAGCAGATGAAAGATACAGAAAAGGTGTATGACGAACAGATTAAAGCTATCGAGCAGGCATTAAAGTCAATAGAAGAGATAAGCAAGACCTCTCCAACAATACAATCTTAGTCTTTTACATTCATAGTCCTGTTAAAAAAATAAAAAAGCCATGTGCTTTAGGACAACTCGGTAAAAATAAACCAATGCCATGTGCTGGTTCCCGATAGCAGGTTCAAATCCTGCAGCTCTGGCAGAAAACTGCCAGATAGGGGTATTTTTTACAACTTCTATCTTGCACCATTTATAGAATAATTGTCATTTGATACCCTGCTCATTAAAGTTATCAAATCGTAGCTTTTTTCTTGTACCAGCCCATATTCTCTATGTAATCTTGTTCTTTCTGGAATCGGAGTAGAATCTCGGTTTATTTGATGCCAGATGTCTTTCATGTCATCCTCCCAGTTTCTAACCTGAATCTTTCCTTCTTCCCACATCTTATTTTTTATTTCCTGTCTTCCCTGTTGCCTTCCACTTTCGTAACCCCTGGAATGTATAGTTTTAACACCAAAATAGCTTCCAGCTAGGATAGCAAGTGTTACAAATCCTGTTGCAATTTTTTGTCTTATTTTCATTTTATTTTACCTCCTGTTATTACTATTATAAAGTAATTACTAATATATAAATATTTTTATCTATTTTTTTATCTTTTACAAAAGATTTATAAATATATTTGTTTTAAATAAATATGGAATTAGACTTATTTGACAAAAAGATTATTTACGAGTTGGAGAAAGATTCTTCACAGCCGGTTTCAAAAATAGCCAAAAAGATAAACCGCTCTAAAGAATTTGTCAACTTTAGAATTCACCGGCTTGAAAAGGAAAATATAATTTTAGGCTATAGCGCAATTGTCGATATGGCAAAACTAGATTATTTTACTTTAAGAATCTACATTAAATGGCAAAATATTACACTTGAAGAAAAACAAAAATTTTATGATAAGATTAAAACCAAAGAGAACGTATGGACCACTACTGTTCTACATGGAAAGTGGGATTTTGCCTTTTTTATCGGGGTGAAAGCCCAAGATTATCAATCCTTCCATGAGTTATGGGAAGAAATCCAACTGGAGTATAAAGATAAAATCTCAGAAAGTAAGATTGCCATATATGCTCCGGTTCATAATTTTAATAAAAGATTTTTTATGGATAACGAAAAGAACATAGAAGTCATTGAAAGGGTATATGGCGCTGGAAAATCCGCAATTTTTGATGATTTGGATGAAAAAATAATCAACATCTATTCCAAAAATGTCAGAGTACCTCATCAGGAGATTGCTAAACGATTAAATGTCACTTCTGAAACAGTGAGGTTGAGGATTAAACAGCTTGAAAAAAAAGAGATTATCGTCGGTTATAAAATTAATCTGGATCTTCAAAAATTAGGTTATCAGGGGTATAGAGTAGACTTTCTGTTAAACTCTATTAAAAAAAATAAAGAGTTGTTTAACTACATAAAATATCATAAATACTTTTACCAGATCAATAAATCAATCGGGGGCGCGGATTTTGAAACTGAAATTGTTGTTGAGAATCTAAGCCATTTGTTAGGAATACTTGAGGATGTTGTAAAGGAATTTAGCGATGTAATCAGGGGATACGAATACTTTGGATACACAGGATTTCCAACATTATCTATTGTTCCAGACTGATTTTTTTCACAAGGTTTAAATAGTAACTTTTTTTACTCTATTTATGGCAGAAAATAAAAGTTCTGAAAAGGCTCTTGACAAGACTATGAATATCCAGGATGAGTATAAACCACGAGATAAAACCCTGCCAGGGGAGATTTCTGAAGAAGCTAAGAAAGAGATGGAAAAAACAAGGGAGAAATTAGAGAATTTTAAGAAATTTATACTAAAAAAATATCCTTTTACTATTGCTATTGGGATAATCCCCCCACAGGCCGCTGACAAGTTTGATGAAGAAAACGAATTGACAGAAGAGGAAAAAAAGCTTAAGCCAATGCATCTAGTGGTTATAATTCCTGAGGAGAAATTTAAAGAAATAAATAAGATAAGGGCAGAGCTAATCAAGGAAAGCAAAGACATGCAGCCTAACATCTGGCTTAATCTAATAACTCCGGTTGATTTATGGAATTTTTCCCTGGATGGAAAGTATGATATTTCTGAAGCAATAGGCATGAGCTTCCCGTTATATGATAAGGGTTTATTGGGAGCATTAAGGGTTGCTCAGATACATAAAAGCCTAGTTTTAAGAAAATTTGAAAAATATGTAACAAGTTACATTATCTGCGGAAGTTTGGTTAGAGGAGATGCAAAAAAAACCTCAGATGTGGATGTTTTTATCGTTATTGATGATACAGATGTCAAGAGAATGCCTAGGTTGGAATTAAAAGAGAAGCTAAGGGCAATAATTTATTCTTATATAATGGAAGCTCAGGATTTGGCAGGAGTTAAAAACATCTTAAATGTACAGGTATACATCCTGACAGAATTCTGGGAGAGTGTTAAAGATGCTCATCCAGTCATGTTCACGATGATTAGGGATGGGGTTCCATTGTATGATAGGGGAACTTTCATGCCCTGGAAATTACTTCTAAAAATGGGAAAAATTAAGCCAAGTCCAGAAGCAATAGATATGTTCATGTCAATGGGAGACAAGCTTGGAGAGGGCATAAAGAGAAGACTTTTAGACATTGTAATGGGAGACTTATATTGGGGAGTTATAACTCCTTCACAGGCTTTGCTTATGCTATATGGTCTTCCTCCTCCAACAACCAAAGAAATAGTTGGAGAGATGAAGAGAATATTCCTTGACAAAGAAAAAATGCTGGAAAAGAGATATATTGATATTCTGGAAGAAATAGTTATAAAATATTATAAAGGATACGAGCACGGTACGGTAAAAGAAGTTAAAGGTACGGATGTTGACAGGCTTTTAAAAGACTCAGAAGATTATATGAAGAGGCTGAAAGAATTAAGAGTGCAGATTGAGAAAAGAGCGCAGGAAAAAATAATAGAAGAAAATTATGAAACTGTTTTCAAGATTTTAAAAGGGTTATTCGGCAACAAGCCAGAATCCCAGCTAATAGCTGAATTTGAAAAAGAGCTTGTAAACAAAGGAAGAACTGACCCTAGATTCCTGCATATATTAAAAGAATTATTAGATGCCAAGAAAAGAATGAAGAACAAGAAAAAGCCAACTTCTCATGAGATTGAGCAGATTAGAAAAAATGCGGTTATGCTCATTAATAATCTAATAGAGTATGGGCAAAGGTGTGAATTAGCTGACTTGCAGAAGAGCAAAGTAATTCTTTCTACAAAAGCTGGAAAGAAAGCTGAGCTTTTCTTGACTAATCCCGTATTTATAATTCATGAAGGGAAGATAAAGAAAATTACAGACAAGGTAGAAGAATCAACACATGAAGAATTCCAGAATATAGTGCAGCAGCAAAAAGGCAAGCCTGGAAAGATAGACCAGAAAATACTCGATATTCTAGGGAAAGAGCTTGGTGAATTTGAGATAATATTTTAAATTTTTTCAAGCTATAGAGTAAAGAATGAATCCTTTTGTTAAACAATTTCTTTTGCATCCACGGGCCGTATCAACTCCCTGTGAAATTAGACCCTCTCTTGCAAAGCCGATGGCTAGAAGCGTGGAAGGAAAAGTAGTTGCAGAGTTTGGTTCAGGTAGGGGCGCTATAACAAAATATGTACTTAGATATCTTCCATCAGAAGGGAGACTCTATTGTTTTGAAGTAATTCCAGAATTCTGTGATGAGTTAAGAAAAATAACAGAAGGAGATAATAGAGTAAGAGTTATTAATGCCCCTGCGCAAAATATGTACGATTACATGGAAACGCCGCCTGATTCAATAGTTTGCAGCATACCTCTTCAAACAATTAGAAGGAAAATAAGGAGACAAATTCTTGAAGTTGCTAAAACAGCGGTGGCTGAAAAATCAGGTTTGTTTATGCCTATGCAGTATTATCTTCCATTTTTTGGAGACAGGCCCCCAAGATTGAAGCGAGTTCTTGATAGATATTTCAGCGAAGTTCAATGGAATCCTATCTGTGGATATTTGCCTCCAAGGGGACATTTTCCTCCTGCTGGGTATTATCTCTGCAGAAATAAGAGGGGCTAAAGCTTTAAAACTATTAAAAATTTTTATTTGCTAGTATTTTAGGGGTGAATAGCCTCAGAAGCTTGTTCTGAGAAAGTTAGAAAATGACATTAAGATTAAAAACAGAATCTCATGGAGAAATAGAAGCAGGATTTTTTGGAATATTCACTCAATTTTTTAGATTTGGGGAGTACACCTTTGCAACACGACACCTGTGTGAATTAGTAGAATATCTTGCTAATAATCCCCAAGTTCTTCGATCACAAATCATTGGATATAATTTAGATAGATTCTGGCAAAGGCGGCTAGAAGATGAACAAAGATTCGCTCAGATGAGCGCAGAAGCCTGGCAATCGGCTCTTCCAGAATTACAAATATCTGAAATGGAAAGACAATCAGAGCATCAGCAAGGGCACATTCCTGTTCAAGACGAAGTAGACTTGTATAATCAAGGAAGAATGGTGCCTGTAATAGTTTCAGATGATGAAAAATTAATTTCAATTGAAGACTACTGCATGGAGGCCCTACATTTTGGAAGAATGGCGGTATACCTTACCGATGGAGGGTTGGTAGGCTGGTTGAATGGTCAAATTCCAGAATTTGCAGAATCAGCTAGTAAAGCAATAAGGCATTCTAAAAGAGAACTATACAGAAAAATAAGAGAAGAATTATCATCATAGTCTATTAATAGCCAATATTATAGTAAATCTATAATTCTCTTCTTGTGAAAACTTATATGCTGGACTTCAAACTGCTTATAAACTGCAGCTAATCTGGCAATTTGCTCATCTAAAGTATCTGTAGGGCTCATTACATCTTGTATTGCCTCATCCAGATTTGCTGGAGGATAAGGTATTTTTGATGTCCAGGAATACTGCCAAATACCATTTTTCTCAATAATTCTGGAAATAACTTTTCTCCCCCTTTTTGCTGCCCTTTTTCTAAATCGGTGGTCTGCACGAAAATCTTCAAAAGAAGGGGGCTCTGGGCATGTTCTTAAATGCCTTTTTTGAATGTGGGTATGATAAGAATAGACAAATATTCCATTATAATGTTCTAAGAAATAACTTTCCTTTTTTAAATCTGCATAAACTCCTCCTTCATGCCCATTCCTGCCAACCTCCATAAATATCCTTCCATTAGTAAGAAAGAGTTTTTCTTCCCATTTGCTTAAACTTTCCGCATAAGCTAATTCTTCAAAATCACAGAAGGAATCTGCTTCTCTCATGAAAAAAGCTATTAAACAGACATTAAAAAGATTATTATAATGACTTATATTAAAAATTGTTTATGGATGTTTTGTTATCAATCACTCATTAAATCCTTCTGGTCCAAAATTATAAAGAATTTTCTTTATCTCATTAATTGTTTGTTGCTGGTCTTTCTTATCAGACATTCTTACAAATCTTATCAATAAGTCAGTTAGACTTCGCTCATCAAAAAATTTTAATTTAAAACCATCTGTGATAAAATAAAAACGAAAGGACTTATACCTAATCTCTTTTATAACAAGTCCCCCGACACTCCCCAATAATTTTCCTTTTAGGGGATTATTTTCCAAGCTCTCAATTAAATCAATAACTTTATGAGATTCACCTTTGAACTTTTTTTGGATTTCTTCGAATAGAGAACGAACTATTTCGACTTTGGCCATTTTTTATCCAATTCTTTTCTAGCTTCTTCTATAGAGATAGTCCCTTCTGAGGAAAGTAAAAACGCTCTTAGCTGCTCTTTAACAGCTAAAGAATAAATCCTTTTAAGAATTTCTTCATAGCTTTCTCCTTTTGTTCCAAAAGAGGATATCTTCTCTTTTGTTTCCTTGCTTAATTGAATGGTTGTAGTTTCCATTTTAACCTATATTTACTATAGTTGCTATATGCGCTATAGTTTATAAGCTTTTTGGTTGTTAGGTGTTTGAAGTTTTATCCTTGTATTGCCTATTCAATTTTGGTTGAAAAGAACAATTAACCAAGAGTTTATTAAGTTTCAAGAATAAACAATCTTAATGGTTTCAATAAAATATCCTCCTTGCGGGCGCTTGTGTGATTCAGAAACTTGCGAAGGCAAGAAACTAGGACTTTGTCAAGGATGTACGGAATCAGAAGGAAGTCCTGTGGGGTGTATAAAATCAGAACATCCCCAAGAATACCAAGACATAAAAGTCTGTCCAATTTGGAAATGTTCTCAGGAGAAGAAAGTAGAGCATTGCGGTCAATGCCAAGAATTTCCATGTAAAATATTTCTTAGATGGTATGATCCAAAAAATGGCAAGAAAAGTGTGCTTCCATATATTGGCTTGCTCTTAATAAGGAAAAAATTTGGAACAGAAGAATGGATTAAATGGATAAAAATCCATAAGAAGAAAGAAATATAAACTGCATTGATAATATAAAACTATGGGCTTAGAATATGATTTGTCTAAAATAACTGAGCTTGAGCAGTTAAAAGAGCTAAAACTCCGGCTGGTTCCAAGAAATCAATGCAGGCATTATGCTATGGTAAATGGAGGCAAGGCCATGCTTATTGGAAAAGAAGAATTTGATTTGCATCTTAGAAATAGAGAGTTTTTAGAAGGGCCTTATGAAGATTCTTTTGGCGATGGTTGGAATGAGCCTTATAATCCTAATAGACAAGCATTTGGAAAACTAACAGATGGAACAGTTGTCTATTGTGAATTATCTCAAAAGAATCGCGAACAAACCCAAGAACTATTGAGCAAAGCACAACAAAAATCTGCTTGTTAGCCTTAATTCTTTTTTATATATTATCTTATCCCTATTTTACAGCAGAGGCGACAGTCAAACCAAACAAAGCTTTAAAAACCCCTTTTTTCTCTACATCTTGTCAAAAACTATAAACAATATATATAAAGCGTTATAGTTTTTGAGCATCTCGAAAACAATGTTTTCGATGACTCTCAAGATTCCAAAAAGAATCCTGAAGTGATCAAAATTAAATAGTGAATTTAATTTTGACATATTAAACTTTTAATTTATTACTATGAAAGCGGAAGTTATCCAGTTCAGAAGAGGAAGAAAGACTTACAAGCCAAGGCATTTTATTCTAGATGTCGGAGCAAAAAAAAGAGAAGATGCTGAAAAATTTGTAGGCAAGGAAGTTGAATGGAAAAGCCCTGCTGGAAAAATAATCAAAGGCAAGATAGCCAGTCCCCATGGAAACAAGGGAATGGTAAGGGCAATTTTTGAAAAAGGGCTTCCTGGGCAGGCAATAACAACCGAGGCGGAGGTAAAGTAAAATGGGATTAAGAAATGCACGAGCTTATTCAAAAAAACATGCAAGGCCATATACAAGAAACAGCAAAGTCAAGAGCAAGGCTTATATCAAAACAATTCCGCATAATAAAATAGTTAAATGCATGATGGGAAATGTAAACGGGTATCAGAAAGGCCAGCTTAAATTTGTCTTAAGGCTTATCAGCAAGGAAAATATTCAACTAAGAGACAATGCCATCGAAGCCTGCAGGCAGGGCATACTGAAAGAATTAGACAATAATTCTGTGACCAACTATTATTTTGCTGTAAGAAGATATCCTCATCATATTTTAAGGGAAAATAGGATGTTCAGCGGAGGAAGCAAAGGGGAGAGAGTTAACCAGGGCATGCAGCAGTCCTTTGGTTCCTCAGTAGGAAGAGCTGCACTTGTAAAGGAAGGAGAAGATATTTTCCTGGTTGCATTCTCAGATAAAAAATTCCTGCCGATAGTAAGAAATGCTTTTAGGAAAGTAGGTCCAAAACTGGCTTGCGCTACAAAGGTCTCGCTTGAAGAAAAGAAATAAAAAAAGAAAGCCCAACTAAAACTTTAAATAATCTTCATTTCTGTTATTATTATGGAATATTTTATAAAAGAGGCATTAGCTGGAGATAAAAGAAAAATAAAAGAGGACAAAGAGCAGGGATATGTCAAATGGCTGTTTGAGCTTTCTAATAAAGATGTTCCTATAGCCGGTGGAAAGGGAGCATCGCTAGCAGAGATGTACAGAAACAAATTTCCGGTCCCTCCTGCTTTTATTATAACCGCCCAAACCTTCGGAAAATTCATCGATAGCATCTCGGGGGAGATAAAAAGCATTATCGAGAATATTGATGTTGACGACACTGCTCAGCTTAATGAAAGCAGCAAAAAAATAAGGCAGCTGGTAGAAAGCCAAGAACTGCCAGAGGATATGGAAAAGGAGATTCTGGAAGCCTATGAAATTCTTGGCACAGACAAACGAGACCCGCATATTTCTGGAGACGCCCTCAGCATTTTAAGAGTGGCAAAAGAGCCTGTTTTTGTAGCTGTAAGGAGTTCTGCAACAACAGAAGACCTCGTTGAAGCCAGTTTTGCCGGCCAACAAGAAACTTTTCTAAATATAAAGGGAAATTCAAAATTATTATGGGCAATTAAGAAATGTTTTTCTTCGCTCTACACTCCGAGAGCTATTTATTACAGGAATAAGCAGGGCTTTAAGGATGTTAAGGCATTATTATCAGTTGTTGTTCAAAAAATGATTAATTCGGATAAGTCAGGAGTTATGTTCACTAAAAATCCTGTGCAAGACGACAAAAATATTGTTATTGAGGCGGTTTTTGGATTGGGAGAAGGAATTGTTTCTGGGCAGATTCACCCTGATAATTATAAGGTAAATGCGGACTTGGAAATATTAGATAAAATAATAGCAGATAAGAAAAAAGCAATTGTCCGAAGCGGGGCAGGAGAGACAGAACAAGTCAAGCTTACAGAAGAGAGAAGCTCGCAGCAGGTTTTAACTGATGGGCAAATAAAAGAAATAGCTGATCTCGGCTTAAAGATAGAGAAACACTATGGAAAGCCCCAGGATATTGAATTCGCAGTTGAAGACGGGGAAGTTTATATTGTGCAGTCAAGGCCGATAACCACTCTTGGAAAAGATAAAAAGAAATCTGGAGAAATTAAGGGAAACGTTCTACTGAGCGGGCTGGCAGCTAGCCCTGGAGTTGCATCCGGAAAAGTCAGGATAGTAAAAACTATGGAGGACCTTCCTAAAGTTAAGAAGGGGGATATACTTGTCACAGAAATGACAAATCCGGATATGGTTGTTACAATGCAGAAGTCAGATGCAATTATTACCGATGAAGGTGGGGCAACAAGCCACGCCGCAATTGTAAGCAGAGAAATGGGAATACCCTGTGTTGTAGGAACAAAAAATGCTACTACCCTATTAAAAAACGAGCAGATGGTTACTGTCGATGGCGCCGCAGGAAAAGTCTATGAAGGACAGGTAGGAGAAGAAAAGAAAAAAGAGATTCTTCCTGTAGTGGAAACAAAAACAAAAATAAAAGTGATAGTAGACCTTCCTGATTTTGCAGAAAGAGCAGCAGAATCCAAGTGCACGGCCGTTGGATTATTAAGACTAGAGGGGATTATAGCAGAATCTGGGAAACACCCTATGAAATTCCTTGAGGAGAATAGAATTGAAGCTTATTCTGAGATAATAAGAAAAGGGGTTGAAAAAATAGCAGAGCACTTTGATAACGTGTGGGTAAGGGCTTCAGATATAAGGACCGATGAATTTAGGCATCTAGAAGGAAGTCCTAAAGAAGTTGAGATGAATCCGATGCTCGGATTGCATGGAATAAGATTCAGCTTGAAAAACAGGCCTATTTTAAGAGCAGAGTTAATGGCAATTAAAAAAGTAGCTGAAAAATATCCTATTAAAAAAATTGGGATAATGTTCCCCCAAGTTATTTCAGTTAAAGAGGCAGTTGAAGCGCGAAAAGAGTTTTCTAAAATAAAAACAGACAATATGGAGTTTGGGATTATGATAGAGACTCCTGCAGCTGTCCAAATCATCGAAGAACTATGTGATGTTGGACTGGATTTTATAAGTTTTGGAACCAACGATTTAACACAATACACTTTAGCAATAGACAGAAACAACGAAGAAGTCCAGGATATCTACAGCGAACAGCATCCTGCTGTTTTAAGGCAGATAGCAAAAGTCATACAGGTATGCAAGAAAAATGGGGTTAAGACCTCTATCTGCGGGCAGGCGGGCTCTAATCCTGAAATGGCTAAATTCCTTGTTAGCGAGGGAATTGACAGCATTACAGTTAATGCAGATGCTGCTCATCCCATATCTCAACTAGTTCAGGAATTAGAGGAGAAGATAGGAGAAGAGGAAATTAAGTCCCATGTGGAGCAAGTAACCCGCGAGATTATCGCAGGAGAAGCAAACGAAACCGGCATCACAAAAGAAATTGAGAAGAATACAGAAATACCAGAAATAGCCTCTTCAAAAGATGGGTATGAACGCGGAGTAGGAGATATTGATAATTTGCAGCATATAGAAGATAAATCCAAAGAGATAAAGAAGGAGATTGAAGAAAATAAAAAAGAGGATGACATGGAGGAGAATGTTTTTGAGGGGGTAAAGCCAGGAAAAAGCGTAGAAGAGGCAGAAGAAGTCTCTAGAATTACAAAAACCCCGAAAACCCAAAAAAAGGGTCTTTTAGGCCTTATAAACACGGATTTTCTTTACACTCCTGAATTTAGGAATATACAGAAAGCAATAGACAGCAAAGTTGAGCAGATTAAAAAAGGAGAGCTTGAGACAGAACTAAAGAAAGAAGAAAAGCAGGAAAGAAAAGAAATCCATAAAATAGATAAAAACATAGAAAAAGTTGAACAGGAATTAAAGGGTTTAGAGCCTAAAATACCCAAAAATGAGGATTTAGCTACAAAGGTTCCGGAAAAAGAGCAGATACAGGAAAATGAGCAAGAGCATGAAATCTTAGATATTTTTTAGAAAGATTTATAAACTATAGTTATTCTATAGAACTATGGTTACAACAATTCAGCTTAATGAAGATGTAAAGAAAGAGCTAGACAGACTAAAAAATAGCAAGCAGACCTATGAAGAGGTCATATTATCCTTAATGAAGATTGCAGAAGAGCATAAAAGAAAACAAGAAGGCTTATTAATCGAAGAATGTAAAGAAATGGCTGAAGAAAGCCTAAAAATAACCCAAGAATTTGAAGCAATCGAGGACTTAAATAAGTGGGAGTGGTAAAATGACGAGAAAAGGAGAGATTTTCCTGGCTAATCTAGAGCCAATAAAAGGAAGCGAGCAGGGAGGCGTGAGGCCTGTTTTAATAATACAAAATGATATTTCCAATAAATACTCCCCGATTACAATCATTGCAGCTATAACCTCAAAAATCTACAAAAAAGAGTTTCCCACGAATGTGTTCATTTCAAAAGCTGATTCAGGATTAGACAAAGATTCGACTATAATGTTCAATCAGATAAGGACAATAGATAAATCGAGACTGATTAAAAAAGTTGGAGAATTAGATGCCCTGCTAATGAAGAGAGCTAATATGGCGCTTAAAATAAGCTTGGACATAGAATAACCCAATTTTGTTACTACTAACAAGTTCTTACAAACCGAAAGATTTAAATACTAGTTATTCCTATGAAAATTAAGTAAAATTATTCACATAAAAAGATAAAATGGCTAAAGAAGAAAAGGACGAAGGAAAGAAAGAACAAAGACCAATAGACGGAGTTAAGAAATATGAATGGGCTGGCTTGGCCGGTCAATTAGTGAACAGCAAGGAAAGAATTGGTTATTCTATTGACGCATTAAGAATGCATTATAAAGGATATGATCCAGAATTAGGTAATGATATGATCTTAAATGAAGCTTTTAATGATGCCAGGCAGGGACTTGCCCAGGGCCATATTACTAGCAAAGGAGTATTAGCAGCAATTACCTCATATGGGGGTAAATACACATCAAGTGTAGGTCAGTGTACATTAGGAGAGATGCTTGGATATAACAGCAAAGTAGTGGAAGTTCCAGAGAGCTTCAGGAAATTTGCAGGAAGATATTCAAATACAAGAGTAGTTGATTTAGTAAAGAAAGTTCAAGATGGCGACCGTGATGCAACTAATGCATTTGCTGGATTACAGACTATGGAAACTTGCAAATTTGAGGGCTATCTATACCCAGAACTTGTAAAGATGCAGGCAAAAGAACACCTTGAAGAAATCGGAAGGGAGTATGAGGGAAAAGAGCAGCCAAAAGCTCCTGAATCCGGTGAAAGCAAGGGACCTTCAGAGAAAAAGAATGGCGGGCCAAAGAAAAATGATAGCAGGCCAAAGAGAAAAGATAGCAGGCCAAAGAAAAGGAAATAAGTAGCTTATTTTTTATTTTTTTCTATTAATGCATCTATTTGTTCTGCCATAACTCTCATAAACTCCTCTGCCCTTTCCTGCCAGGTGTCTATTTCCATTCCTTTAATGCTCATTATATTTCCATGAATTATCTGTTTGTGTAAAGTAAACAATTCTCGGTACCAGGAAACATACTTAATATTTAACAGGCCTTTGTCAATAAAATGTTCTTTAAGAAGAGCGGGGATATGCTCCGGAGACGGGGGAGTTACATTATTAGCAATTAGCAGAGCATGGGCAGAATCAACCATTGTCCAGTAGATTCCTTCAACTGCGCCTAGCTGTGATGCCTTGCTCCTGGCAAGATGCTGGGGAGCTCTTTGAAGGCAAGTATAAACAGCTTCAGGAGTTGACTTTATTTTTCCCTCCTGGAGAAGAATTTTTAATGGGTTGAAAAATCCTCCAAAATCTATTAAAGGCTCACCATACCTTATAACGTTGATAACAACAGGGTCTCCCCTAATCAAGTCCTGCCACCAGGTAGTCAGGCGGACAGTATTGATGTGAAGCTCCTTTTTATAGGGATTCTGCATTATAAGTTTTCCTAGTTCCTCGCGATACCATGCTATGAGCTCCTGGTCCCATTGAATAGCAGCATCGTCTATTATAATGATAATATCAATATCTGAATTCTCAACTGAGGTATTTTTTACAGACGAACCGAATAGAATAATGGATTTTATAATTTTATTGAATATCTGGTAGGCCTTTGCAGCGAAATCACTTGCTATTTCCCACTCGCTTTTAATCTGCAGTGTTGGAAAATCCTTAACCTTCAATTTTTTATCATTTAGATTGATTTTATTTTTGTTTTCTGCTATCGGAGTTGCATCATAGCTAAATTCAAATTCTTTTCGCATATTCCCTTTTAATTCAGAAGGCAAAGGAATTGCTGGCACCTCTCTATTCTTTTTTTTAAGGATCATATTCTCACAAAATTTTCCTCTTTTATATTCTATTATATATTTTGTTTTATATATTTAAACCTTATTATGGCTTACTCCATTGGCGTTCCGCTCATTCTGCTTGTTTTTCCTGGCATCTGCCCGCCTAATTCCACTGGCATTCCCGAAAAGCCTGTTCCGTACATGGAAAAATGCTGGTCAGGGAGTACAGGGCCGTAGCCTGAAAAATATTCTCCTGGAGTATTGGCCATTTGATTCCAGTAAGGTTGCTGCATTCTCATTGCATACATCGGAGAGCCAAAAGCTTCTAAAGTCGGAACAAGCGGCATGGTCTTAAAGTGTTGATACCATGAAGCAGCTTCGATTACTTTTTTTCCGCTAAAACCTGCTTTTTCCAGCTTTTCCAGAATATCTTTTGTAGGAACATTACCCATTCCCATAGGCAGTTCGGTATGCTCATAACCAAAATTATCAGAAAGGTGAACATGCTTAACAAGGGGGGCGATTGTTTCTGTTTCTTTTATTATGTCTTTATCTTCAAAACCATATCTCCTTAGCATATTAACATGCCCTAAATCCCAAGTGGCTGTAATCAATTTTTTAGACTCAGATTCTGCAGTGTTTCTTGAAATTCCCTTTTTTACCGCCTGCTCTACAAAAATTTCCCGTGACTTTTTAATTACATTTTCTACATCCTTAGCACGGCTTAAGCCAGTTCCTGCAGGAGGATTTTCAAGTGTTATCATGGGAGCATCTTTTCCAAATTTCTTATACGCATTAAAAGCGATATCGCCAAAGGTTTTAGCAACCTTTGTTGCTGCGAAATCTTCCACTGGAACATAAACCTGAGGAGCCAATGGTCTCAATCCGTTAATTAAATCCTGCTGAGCAGCAAACCTTTTGCCTACTTGCTCTAAATAATCTCTTTTTTTTATTTTAACTTCTTTATACTCATCATTTAGCCTCATCAATTCTTTTTTTTGTTCAGGTGTCCCGTATTTATACACCTGATTAAATAAAGCATTCAGCTCCAAATCAGTGTTTTCTAAGAAAACCTGCGCAGTCTGCACCTGGTTATATGCAGCTCTTTTTTCTGGGTCCGAATCTATTTCTTTTTGCAACTGCTCTGGAGTTATCTTGTTATTGATAAAATCAGTTATCTCTCCTGCAACTTGAGGATAGCTCGCCCTTAATATGTCATTTCCTTTTTCAACATTAAAAACTACCTGTGTAAGCCTGTTTTCCCAACTGCTCCTGTTCATTACATCTATCTCGTCAATTGGCATGCTTATCTTGGGCTTATCCATACCAGGATAAAACCTCTCTTCTTTTTTAGCCAGCCTCAATTCACTCGTTTCCTGATTAATAACCGGGATTTTTTTCTCTACTTCTACGCGTTTTCCATCTATTTCTTCAAAACCATACTCAGTCCCTGGCAGAGAAGCAGTCGTATGGAAAACAACAGGCATGTTGCCCTTGGGGCTTAATTCATGCGCCCTTGCTACTGCCTGCCACCCTTCTCTTTCAGCAGCCTCTCTTGATTCATCGCTGTATCCTTGCTTTGTTATGCCGCTTGGCTCGATTATTGTTCCGGCATGAAAGCTCATTTCTGCGCCAGTTAACTTACTTAACCGGTTTATTTCTTTTAGGTGCTGCTTAGGAATAGCATCGAATATCTCAGGGGAAACCATCGAAACCTCTATAGCTTTTCCTCCTGGATTTAGCTTATTTGAAACTTCCTGGAGCTGATTTGCGGTTCTTGCATCAGTCGCCATAGAAAAACTTGAAAACGGCGCACGCGCTCCAATAAATATGTCTCCGTAACCCTTACTTAATGAAGTGTAGCCTGGCTCTAAAGAATAGAGAGGGCTCTCGTAAAAAGATTCGTATGCCATTTTTTCTTTCCTCTTTGATAGAATAACTTAGCATGGAATGTATAAAAAGGTTTGCAAAAATCACTTTTTCCATTTTCTTAAAATCTTATAGTCATCTCTAGCACTTCTTTGGAATGGCATTCTCCTGCCAGCGTCTTCTTCACCCTCAATTTCCAGAAGCTGATAATCTGTTGAGGGGGCACTAGGAGAGTTGTCTCCCATTTTTCGCTGGTCAAAATCCTGAATATTTACTTTTTGCTGCGCAATTACGGAATGCTGCCTGTCTAGCTGGGAAGACTCTACTCTTAGTTCTTGCAGTCTTTTTTGCTCATATAATTGGGCATAACCTGCTTCTGCTTCTTCTCTTGGCTTATAAACTTCCTGGTTGCTTTCTCTTGGTCTTATAGTATTATCCCCAATTGAAGATGAGGCGCTTTGTTCCAGGCCGCGTTCAGACTTAGGGGGCTCAGAAAAATTTTGCACAGGTTCCTGGGCTGGAGATTCTGACTGAAGCGCAGCTGAAGGCATCTTTCCCCCTCCTGAACCTGCAAATTCAGATTCAGAAAAATTTTGTGATTCTCTAACTGCAGGGTCATCTGCAATATCTTCTAAAGTTTCTTCATCAGCCTGCTCGCTAGGCCCGCTGCTGCTGGACCCATCTGATAAATCGAGGTTTACTTCCTGCTTAATTATCGAGTCAGCAGATTCTTTTGCATGAACTTTTGACTCATCTGATTCTTCATCTTTCATTTATTATATAAGAGAAATGTGTATTTAACTTTTTCTAAAATGTTAAGTCAAGTTCATAACTTAACAAATAGCCTGCTCGGATAATCCTTTACCCCTCTGTGATACCGCTTCTCATTAAACCAACGCCTCCATTTTTCAATGCAA
>Ga0315277_10003750_pt1 | contig 20549 bp, 14 predicted proteins | sample YL17G05_15_MG_FD_203695 | JGI IMG/M metagenome (GOLD analysis project Ga0315277, IMG submission 203695) | Sediment microbial communities from Yellowstone Lake, YNP, Wyoming, USA - YL17G05_15 | ecosystem: Environmental > Aquatic > Freshwater > Lake > Sediment | place: USA: Wyoming | collected... | reverse complement strand
CCTCGGATTCACCGGCCGCCAATTCACTAACGCTCGGCGCACTGCCACACACGCTTCCTCCACGTGGTTCCCTCGGACGCCGGCGACATTATCCGTCGGACGATGCCTCCTGTCAAATGCCTCGTGGCCGAGTGGTTCGCCCGCCCGAGCCCAGCGATGCCGGACACGTGAAACGGTCAGACACTCATCGCGGGGGCCGGCGGCTGCCAAGCATATTCCCGGCCGGTCGCCAGAGCGAGTTTCAGGGCTTGAAGATCGGCCTGTCCCGGCAGCGGCGGCACCGCGGCGTTCGGGATTCCGCGGATGATGGAGAACGCCTGATCGATCTGAGGCCGCCGGATGAGCGGCGAGTGACACGACGCCACCACCTCGATATCGAGTCCCTGTACGCGGTCCACGTGTCGCTCGAACTTCGCCTGATCCACCAGCTTGCACCAGGGGCTGTTCCAGCAGTTGAACATCTCGAGCCCGGCCTGCCAGGCGGCGGGGTCAAGCTCGCTGATGTCGTCCATCGGCCCGGGCAGCGGCACGGCGAACGCATCCGCGGCCCAGTACACGCCCGTCCGGTCATCGTAAAGGCCGCGAGTGACCGGCGAGTCGAACAGCGGCGGCGTGATCGCCGTCAGCGTGCGGTTGCCGGCCCGCCAGGAGTCGCCGTCGTTCACCCAGCGGCACCGATCCTTTGGAAAAGCGAAGTCACAGGCGTGCCGCTCGTGCAGGAACCACGTGTTGACCACCGTCGCATTGGGGCACGCCTCCATGATCTCGCGCAGGTTGCCGGCGTGGTCGACGTCGTCATGCGAGAGGAAGATCCACCGCACATCGCCCGGATCGACCAGTGAACGGACGTCTTCCATCCACTGCTGTCGATTGACGGGCGTGCCCGTGTCCACGATGATCGGCTCGGGTCCATTGATCACGAGCGAGTGCAGGTACACCCACAACGGCCCGATGACGGCGAGCTGTATCTGCTGGATCAGCCACGTGTCGTCGGCCACTTTCAACGGCGGATGATGTACTGCCGGCTTGACGGGTTCGAATGCCATGACTCAGGCTCCTTCGCAATTCCCTCCATGTTCCGCGAGCACCACGGCCCGCGGATCTTCAGTCACATTGCAAGGCTACGCCGCCTGAGAGCTAGGGTTCGGAAATTCCGCAAAGGCCATAGGCTCCTGGCGATAGGCCGCGGTCAGGGGACACGACCCCCCCCATCTGTGGAATCCGCATGCCCAAGGCAGACACAAAGTGGTTTGACAGAGCCCATTTATGTCATTGCGAGGAGCGCAGCGACGAAGCAATCTCAACTCCCAGCGTAAGAGATTGCTTCGCTCCGCTCGCACTTGTCTGCCGGGGTGCGATATCGAACGACTTTACGCTTGCCCTGTTTGGATGCCGCAAAGGGGTTGTCAAGCGGGACCGGCCCTGGTATGCTGTGACCTTCGTTTCTCAGGTGGAAAAGTGAATGGCAATGGCTGTGAATAGGAAAGACCGATGGGTCATCCGGGGTTGTCGGAACTTGATGAGTTGTGCGTAAATACGATTCGATTCCTCACGCTGGACGCGGTGGAGAAGGCGAAGTCCGGGCATCCGGGCATGCCGATGGGGATGGCGCCGGCCGCCTACGTCCTCTGGACGCGGCACCTGAAATACAGTCCGGCCAATCCCCTGTGGCACAACCGCGACCGGTTCGTCCTCTCCGCCGGCCACGGCAGCATGTTGCTCTACTCCCTGCTTTATCTGACCGGCTACGGACTGGCCCTGGAAGACCTCACGCAGTTCCGGCAGTGGCAGAGCAGGACCCCGGGACACCCCGAGTACAATCCCGCCCTCGGCATCGAGGTCACTACCGGCCCGCTGGGCCAGGGAATCTCCAACGCCGTCGGCATGGCCATCGCTCAGAAATATCTCGCCAACTACTTCAATCGCGAAGGGTTCCCGGTCATCGATTACAGGATCTACGTGATCGCCGGCGACGGCGATCTCGAAGAGGGCGTGTCGTCCGAGGCATGCTCGCTCGCCGGGCACCTGGGCCTGGACAACCTCACGGTCATCTACGACGACAACCACATCAGCATCGACGGCCCGACGGAGCTCTCGTTTACGGAAGACCGGGCCAAGCGTTTCGAGGCCTACGGCTGGTACGTCCAGAAGGTCGACGGCGACGGCAACGACATGCAGACCTTCGAGCGGGCCCTGATCAACGCCAAGAGCGAGATCGGCCGGCCCTCCATCGTCCAGCTCCGCACGCACATCGCGTACGGCGCGCCGACCATGCAGGATACGGCCAAGGCCCACGGCTCGCCGCTCGGCGAGGAGGAAATCCGGGCGACGAAGAAGCGCTTCGGATGGGACCCCGAGAAGCACTTCCACGTTCCCGAGGAGGTCCTCGCCCACATGCGCGAGGCCGTCGAGCGAGGCCAGGAGGCGGAGAGCCAGTGGGACAAGCTGTTCTCGCAGTACGCGAAGAAGCACCCCGGTCTGGCGAAGCAATTCAAGGCGGCCGCCGAAGGGAATCTGCCGATCGACTTCGACGAAGACCTTCCGAAATTCGAGGCGGGGCAGGCGATCGCGACCCGCGTGGCCTCGGGCAAGGTGCTCGACGCCATCATGCCGAAACTGCCGCTGGTCCTGGGCGGGTCCGCGGACCTGACGCCCTCGAACAACACGCGATTTGCAGGCGTCGTGGACTTCCAGAAGAATGCGCTGCAAGGCCGCTACATCCGGTACGGCGTTCGCGAGCACGCCATGGGCGCGATCATGAACGGCATCTCCGTCTCGCGTCTTCTGCGGGCCTACGGCGGGACGTTCCTGGTCTTCTCCGATTACATGCGGGGGGCCATCCGGGTTGCGGCCCTCTCGAAATACCCGACCATTTTTGTCTTCACCCACGACAGCATCGGCCTGGGCGAGGACGGCCCGACGCATCAGCCGGTGGAGCACTTCGCCGCGCTGCGGTCGATTCCCCACCTGCTCGTGATTCGCCCGGCCGACGCCAACGAGACCGCGTACGCGTGGAGGTACATCCTGGAGAACCGCGAGCAGCCCGTGGCGCTGCTCTTGAGCCGCCAGAACATCCCGGTGATCGATCAGAACAAGTACGCCTCCGCCGTGAACCTCAGCCGCGGGGCCTACGTCATCACCAGCCGGGGAAAGCCCGAAGTCATCCTCCTGGCCAGCGGCTCCGAGGTCGCCATCGCGATGGAAGCGGCAACCAGGCTCGACGCGCAGGGAATTCCCTCCCAGGTGGTCAGCATGCCCTGCTGGACATTATTCGAGAAACAGGATGAGAAATACCATAATTCCGTGATCCCGCCGACGGTCAAGGCGAGGGTGGGGATCGAGGCGGCGACCGACTTCGGCTGGCACAAGTGGCTCGGCGAGTACGGCGAGTTCGTCGGCCTCTGCGGGTTCGGCGCCTCGGCGCCGTGGAAGGCCTGCTACGAGGGATTCGGCATCACCACGGACAACGTCGTCAAGGCCGCCAAGACGGCCCTGCAAAAACTGAAAGAACAGGAGCAGTAGCTCTCGTCGGCGGCCCTGTTGATCCGGCAGGAAACGCGATGCGAACCGGCTGACTAAGCATCCGGCTGAGATTCGGACGTGCCATGCGCTGCGCCGTGCGTAATCTTCTTCGCTAAATCGAGCCTCACACCTATTTGCCGCAATGCCTGCGGCTGATACGATTCAGGCGAAGTAGCAATGCCCGGCAGCAACTTGCCCGGTGTATCGAGAGCATCGGAGCGGTCCGCCGGACCGAATCAGCCGGAATTCCGGCGGAACATACTGGGGGAAAGAGAGATGCATGAACGGAAGCATCAGCTCGCACACTTCGGGAGACGAGTCAAGAGTAACCATCTTTCAATCTGATTCCCTGTTGTTGCCAGAAAGGAGGGATACTGCGAATCAACACACGAGCACAGGGCCTCGCCTTGTCCACAGGAAGGCCGGCGGCCCCAATGAAGGGGAGCAAAACTTCACGGCCGAGGCAGCCAGGGTCTTGCGATGCCGCCGCGAGGTTTTTCAGAGTACCTGTTCAGAGTTTTCGAGCAGACATTGGATTCGCTGTCAATGACCGCAGGAATCAATGGGAGGTGTAGAATGAAGTGTCAAGGTATGGCAATCCGTCTGCCGGTGGTCCTGGCCGCTCTCGTGATGAGTCTGGGCGGTAGTTCGGCCTACGGTAATCTGACCACCTTCGGGTTCACGGGCATCCCGGGCGACAATGCCGAAAACGCCCTGATCGGCGAGGATCAGTTCCTCCTGGACGTTGCTCCTTTGTCGAATAACCACGTTCTGCTCCGCGTCAGAAACGCCGGACCTGCTCCTTCTGTCATCACCGGCTTGTTCGTCGATGACGCGGCGGACCAGGCCAATCGCACGATCACGACCTTCAACGCGGATCGGTTTGAGGACATCGGCGTGCTGTTCCTCCGCCCGGAGGAAGCCCGCGAGTTGCGGAACGGCAATCTGCTGCTGCCGGCGTTCGTGACGAGCGAGGGATTGTTCCTCGTTGCCAATTCGCCGGAGCCCGGCATCGGTCCGGGCGAGTCGGTGGACGTCGTGGCGAACCTGAATCCCAACACGAACGCGGCTCAGGTTCTGGACCGCCTGGAGACAGGGGAACTCCGCCTGGGTATCGAGGCCGAGGGATTCCAGAACGGGGGGACTGCGTCCTTTGTGAATCAGCCCCTCGCCATTCCCATTCCGGCTCCGGGCGCCATCCTGCTTGGCGCCGTGGGCACCGGTTTGGTGAGCCTGCTGCGCCGACGCAGGATACTGTAACCGGGCGGACTCGGATTGTTGGTAGCTGCGGGCCGGGGTCCCTCATGCGGATCCCGGCCCCTGCTTGTCTCTTCGCCGGCGGCAGGGTCGGTCTTCCCCGCATGCCCGGCGGCACGACGCTGCGTCAACGAACAATTCTTCCCGCCAATCCATAGTATCTGATATACTACCATCACCAGAATCACGCTATGGATTTGGCAGGAGACAAGGTTGTTTCGCAGTTGATCTCCCGGCTGGACCGCTCCGCGCAGGGGCCGGCAAAAGTCGAGGGGACATGGGGGTCTTTTGCGCGCCTTCTGACCGCTCATCTGGCGAAAGCTCTGCACCGGCCGGTCCTCTATCTCTGCGCGCACATCGATGATGCGGACAGGGCATTCGACGACCTCAAAACGTTCGGCGCCGCGCAGGTGGAGTTGCTGTCTGCGTGGGAGGGCCAGGAGGAGCTGGCCGACGCGACGGATGAGACGCGGGCGGAAAGGCTGCGGGTCGTATCGCGGCTTGCCGGCCTTAACGGCGCCCGGCACAACGGCCTTGTGATCGCGGCCCCGATTCAAGCGATCTGCCAGCCCATCCCGCGTCCGTCCGCCCTGGAGGAGAACTCCCTTCGGCTGAAGGTCAACGAGACCGTCGATCCGGAGGCGGTGGCCGAGTGGCTGGTCTCGAACAACTTCGAGCGGGTCGACGCCGTGGATCTGCCCGGCCAGTTCGCCCGCCGGGGCGGAATCATCGACATCTACGCGCCGCTCGTGAGCGGCAGGGTGCTGGTCAATGGCCCGGACGCCGACCTGCCCTCGCAGGATGCCCAGGCCATCCGCATCGAGTTCTTCGGCGACACCGTCGAGAGCCTCCGCCAGATCAACCTCGACACCCAGCGCTCCACGCACGAGATCGTGAGCATCAACATTGTGGCCGCCGCCTCCGGGGCTGTCGTCGAGCAGCGGGAGCTGTTCACGAATATCCTGCCGGAGGACACGATTGTCGTCCTGGAGGAGCCGGGGGAAGTAGAAGAGGTGGCCAGCGTCTTTCTCGCCCGCATCGAGGCCGCCGGCCGGCTCTACAGTTGGACGGATATCTACAGCTCCATTGCCCGCTTCACGCAGTTGCACATCTGCCGATTCGCCACGGGTGGGCCGGAGGAATTTCTGCGGCTGGCCGTCAAGAGCGTGCAGCAATTCGAGCGCAAGGCCACCTCGCTCTGGGCCGGACACAAAGCCGCACTCGAAGAGCTGGTCCAAAGGGCCAAAGAGGGCAGCAGCATCTTTCTGTACTGCGAGAGTCCCGCCGAGGTCCAGCGAGTCACCGAGATCGTAAAGGAGATCGACCGCGAGCTGCCCCGCAATTTCCACCTGCCAATCGGCTACGTGCACCAGGGCTTCTTCGTCGAATCGCTCAACGCGATTGTCATCAGCCATCACGAGTTGTTCGGCCAGTATGCCCTTCGCCGTCGTGAGCGGGCGACGCACGCAACCGCGCCGATAGACACGCTGGCGGACCTCCAGCCGGGCGATTATGTCGTCCACGCCTCCTACGGAATCGGCAAGTTTCTCGGCATCGAAACCATCGAGGAGACGCCGCGCAATAACCGGCTCGATTCACGTGTCGCGAATGGCCGGCCGGGCGGACCTGCCGCGAGCGATCAGCCGGTGCGGGATGAGTATCTCACGATCGAGTACGCCGACGGCGTCAAGGTGCAGGTCTCCGTCCAGAATATCGCCCTCGTGCAGAAATATATCGGCACGAGCCCCAAGAGGCCGGCGCTGAGCAAGGTCGGATCCAAGCGGTGGCAAAAGCAGAAGGAGAAGGTCGCCCAGTCCGTCCGCGACCTGGCAGCGGAGATGCTTGAAGTCCAGGCGAAGCGCCAAGCGATGGGCGGCATCGCGTACAACGACGACTCAAGCTGGCAGTCGGAGTTCGAGGAATCGTTCCCGTACCAGGAGACGCCGGACCAGATCACCGCCGTCGGCGAGATCAAGGCCGATATGCAGGAGGCCATCGCCATGGACCGCCTGCTCTGCGGCGATGTCGGCTACGGCAAGACCGAGCTGGCGATGCGGACCGCATTCAAGGCGGTCGAAAACGGCAAGCAGGTCGCCGTGCTCGTTCCGACGACGGTCCTCTCCGTCCAGCACGGGCGGACCTTCACCGAGCGGTTCGCCGACTTCCCCATCACAACCGAAGTCCTCAACCGCTTCAAGACCGGCCGGCAGGCCAAGGAAATCCTCGCCCGCACGCGCGAGGGCAACGTGGATATCCTCATCGGCACACACCGGCTCCTCAGCGGCGACGTCGCCTTCAAGGACCTGGGCCTGCTGATCATCGACGAGGAGCAGCGGTTCGGTGTCGAGCACAAGGAAAAGCTTAAGAAGATGCGGGTCAACGTGGATATCCTGACGATGACCGCCACGCCCATCCCGCGCACGCTGCACATGGCTTTGCTGGGCCTGCGCGACATCAGCTCGCTGACGACCGCGCCGCTCGACCGGCGCAGCATCGTCACGAGCGTCACCAGCTACAATCCGGAGTTGATCCGCAAGGCGATCTACCGCGAGCTGAACCGCCAGGGCCAGGTGTTCTTTTTGCACAACCGCGTGCAGTCGATTCAGAAAAAGGCGTGGGAAATCCAGCAATTGGCAAAGGACGCTCGAATCGGAATCGCGCACGGCCAGATGGGCAAGCGCGAGCTCGAAGATGCGATGATCAATTTCGTCCTGGGCCACACCGACGTGCTGGTCTGCACGACGATCATCGAGTCGGGCCTGGACATTCCCAATGCCAACACGATCTTCATCAACGACGCCGACCGCTTTGGCTTGGCCGAGATGCACCAGCTTCGCGGCCGCGTGGGGCGGTACAAGCACCGGGCGTACGCCTACATGCTCCTGCCCAACGCCCGGCCGGTCTCACCGGTGGCGGCCAAGCGGCTCAAGGCCATCGAGGAGTACTCGCACCTCGGCGCAGGCTTCCGCATCGCGCTTCGCGACCTGGAGATTCGCGGGGCGGGCAATATCCTCGGCGCCGAGCAGTCCGGCCATATCCAGATGGTCGGGTACCAGATGTACTGCGAGATGCTGGCCGACGCCGTGCGCGAAATGAAGAATGAAAAGGTCGAGCCGCTGCCGACGACCACGATCGACCTGGGCTTCGCCGCCTATATTCCCAAGAACTATGTTCCCATCGACCGGCACCGAATGGACGTCTATCGCAAGATCTCCCTCGTTCGTTCCGCCGTCGACCTGCAGCAGATCGAGGCCGAGCTGGCCGACGTCTACGGCCCGTTGCCCGAGGAAGTCAAGCTGCTCCTGGAGATCGCCGAGCTGCGCATCGCCGCCGCCAGGTGGGACATCCGCAGCATCATCGTCCAGATGTCCCCGAACGACGTTCCCCCCGAAGGCGGCCGGCCCACCGGCGACCTCATCTTCTCCTTCAAAAACGATCCCGGCAAAAAGGTCAACCGCCTCTTCGCCGGCACCCGGGGCTCCGTCCGAATCCCCGACCCCAAGACCATCCACCTGCGCCTCCCCGAAGCCTACTTCGAGCCCAAAACCCTCCTGCGCTTCATGCGCAAAATGTTCACCGAAGCCAACAAGTAATCCATCTGTGGCCCAATCTCAGCAGCGATCATTTGTACGGCGGGTCCTTGACCCACGCGTTTGCCGCGTTTACACATAATGACACGTGGGTTGAGAATCGACCCTACATACTGGACGGATTGAGGCGATAGCAGGAGAAATGCTTGTGAGGACGAGGAAATGAGCGAGCCAACCAGCCGGAAGCCTGATCGTGTCCGCACATTCTCGCCGCTGCGAGTTCTTCTGGGAGTTCTTGTTGGCATTACCATTCTGGCTTACCTGCTTGTTCCTCCCTGTCCGCCTCGAAGCCGAGCCCGTCGCATCGTCTGCATGGTGAATCTGAAAACTCTGGGTGCGGCGGTGAGAATCTACGCAGAGGCAAATGGCGGCGCGTATCCGTCGGCGGACAGGTGGTGTGATTTGCTCGTTGGCCAATATGTTCCGGAGAAATGTTTCAAGTGCCCAGCGGGAGGAAAAGGGCAATGCGACTATGCCATGAATCCACGTGCGGATCGTTGGAGTGCGCCGGATGTCGTTTTGCTCTTTGAGAGTACCGGTGGGTGGAATCAGGCCGGCGGGGCGGAGTTGATGACGACGACGCACCATGAGGATCAGGGCTGCAATGTGCTGTTCGTGGATGGGAGCGTCGGGGCCGTTAAGGCCGAAGCGATTCCGCGTCTGAAATGGGAGGGCACGCTCTATGGCAAGCAGGAGGAGACGGAACCATCCGTGCCCAATGCTCGACGACCCCAGACACCTGAGGAGTTGGACTACTGGCTGAGGAACATGGTCTGGTACCATCAGTTCCGAACCCCCGAGGTGCAGGCTGCGACTGGACTGAAACCTGAGGCAATCCACCTGGCCCAAGGGCGATGTGACGTCTATCGCTCAGACCGACCCGGGCGTGCCAAGGATGCGCCCTGGCTGGTTCTGCCATATCCAGGGGGGCGACATCCTCGGATTGGGTTTCTGGAGGGGGCGGTCGATCTGCAGCGCGAGACGAAGTTCAGCGTGTTTACGCCTTGGGACCCGAATAGCTATGTCGTGGTCGATGTGCCGGAGGCAATCTGGTCGAATCTGGGGCTAACGTATCTCGCGCACACGCACATCGACACGATCTGGACGAAGCAGGGGGTCGAGCTGCCGAAACTGGAATGGAATCGGCGGGCCGATGGGAGTCTGGACATCGGGCGGACTCTGCCGAACGGGATTGCATTCGGCGTGAAAGCGGCGCCGACGAAAGAGGCTGTGCGGATGGAGATGTGGCTGAAGAATGGGAGTATCCAGAAGCTCTCCGACCTGCGGGTGCAGATCTGCGTGATGCCGAAGATGGCAGCAGGCTTCGCCGGGCAGACGAACGAAAACAAGGTCTTTACGAATCCCTACGTCGCCTGCCGATCCGAGGACGGCAGGCGCTGGATCATCACGGCCTGGGAGAATTGCGACCGGCCCTGGGGCAACGAGCAGTGCCCGTGTTTCCACTCGGACCCGAAGTTCCCCGACTTGGAGCCGGGGCAGGAGCATCGCCTGCACGGCTGGCTCTCCTTCTATGAGGGCGGCGACATTCAGGCGGAATTCGCACGAATCGAGACCCTCCGCTGGTGGCAAGACTGAAAAGCGAGTAGAGAAACCAAGATCAGTGTGGCGTTGCGGTGGTATAAGGCTCAATCGATTCCAGCGCCTTTTCGTCCTGCTCGTGAGCGTGGTACAGGTCCCATCGCAACTGGAGGTCCATCCAAAAACTCGATGACATTCCCAGGAACTTCTCCAATCGCAGAGCTGTGCTCGGCGTCATCCCACGACGCCCGTTGACAATCTCATTGACCCTTTGATACGGGACATGGATGGCTTGAGCTAATTGACGTTGCGTCAGTCCCATCGGCTTGAGGAACTCCTCCAGAAGCATTTCTCCCGGATGCGTCGGAGCGCGATGTGTGGGTATACGTAACATGGCAACATGATAGCACGGAGTTCACGCCAACTCAAGTTCGTGTGCCAGTTTGATCTGACCCCGCTCGTAGTGACGCCGTGAGGCGCTTCTTCTCATGCCCTTACGGGCACATTATGAACGAACTGCCCTTGGTGTAGAATTTGCAGGGATCGGACGCTTCCACTGGCGGCGAAGGTAAGGATTGGGTAAATTATGGAGGAACGGTGGGCGAAGCCCACCCTACAGATGATAGGAGAGAACCGATGAACCGATCAGCGTGCAAGGCAATCGTCTGCGGAATGGTTTCAGTCCTGATTGTCGCCGGGATTTCGGGGGCGGCGGAGGAGATTAAGACGTTGGAGATTGGGGCCAAGGCGCCGGATTTCTCGCTGCCGGGGGTGGACGGGAAACGGCACAAGCTTTCCGACTACAGGAAGGCGAAGATTCTTGTGATTGTGTTCACGTGCAACCACTGCCCGACGGCCCAGGCATACGAGGATCGGATCAAGGCTCTGGCGGCGGACTACAAGGACAAGGGTGTCACGCTGGTGGCGATTTCGCCGAACGATCCGAAGGCGGTCCGGCTGGACGAGCTTGGCTACACAGACGTGGGCGACTCGCTCAAGGAGATGAAGATTCGGGCCAAGGACAGGGGCTTCAATTTCCCCTATCTCTACGACGGCGACACGCAGGAGGTCTCGAAGGCTTACGGCCCGGTCTCGACGCCGCACGTGTTCATCTTCGACAGCCAGCGGACGCTGCGTTACATCGGCCGGGTGGATAACAATGAGAAGCAGCCGGACAAGGTGACGTCGCCCGATGCCCGCAACGCGATCGAAGCCCTGCTGGCCGGGCAGCCCGTGCCCGTCGAGAAGACCAAGACCTTTGGCTGCTCCATCAAGTGGGCGGACAAACGCGAATCGGTCAAGCAGGCCTTCGAGAAATGGGCCCAGGAGCCCGTCAAGCTCGACGTGATCGACCTCGACGGCGTCAAGAAGCTGCTCAAGAACGACTCCAACGACCTTCGCCTGGTCAATATCTGGTCCACGCGCTGCGGGCCCTGCGTGGCGGAGTTCCCCGAATTCGTCGAGATCAACCGCATGTACCGTGGGCGCGAGTTCAAGATGGTGAGCATCAACGCGGAAGGCCCGTCCGCCAAGGACAAGGCGCTGGCCTTCCTTAAGAAGAATGAAGCCTCGTTTACGAATTATGTTTTTGACGGCGATCCCTACACCCTCATCGGCGCCGTCGACCCGAAGTGGCAGGGTGCGATTCCCTACACGCTGCTGATCAAGCCCGGCGGACAGGTCGTCGACCGCAAAGTGGGCACGATCGACCCGCTGGAGTTGAAGAAGGCCATCGTTGAGCAGTTCGGCCGCACGTACAAATAGGAGGTCCAGTCCCATGAGTCTCAGAGCGAGGGCCTTTAGGGGCCTGGTCTTCACAGTGGTTTTGAGTTGCTGCCACGGCGGCCTGCTGCACGCCGCGGGTGCTGACGCGGATGAGGCAATCCGCAAAGTCCGCATGGGCACGCTGATCGTCCATGCCGCGCCTGGCGCCGAGGTTCGCGTGGAGCAGTTGCGTCACGAGTTCTGGTTTGGGGCGGCGCTCGCCAGTCAGATGTTCAGCGGACGGATGGACTCCGAGGATGCGGCCCGATACAAGAAGGTCTTCCTCGAGAATTTCAATGCCGCCGTGACGGAGAACGCCCTCAAATGGCACGCCATGGAACCCCGTCAGGGCCAGGTCGATTACTCCATCGTCGATGCGATTCTCCAGTGGACCGGGCAGCACGACATTCCCCTGCGGGGTCACAACATTTTCTGGGGAGTCCCCGACCGCGTTCAACCCTGGCAGAAGGCTATGGACGACGCCACGCTGCGAGAGACGCTCAAGGCCCGCGCCCTGGATATCGGGAAACGTTACCGGGGCCGGTTCGCCGAGTACGATCTGAATAACGAGATGCTTCATGCGAACTACTACGAGGATCGGCTGGGCCCGGAAATCACCCGGGACATGGCGTCCTGGGTGCGGCAGGAAGACCCCAATGCCGTGCTTTTCCTGAACGACTACGACATCCTGACCGGCAAGCGCCTGGACGATTACGTTGCCCACATTCAGAGGTTCCTGGACCAGGGCGTGCCGATTGGCGGCATCGGGGTGCAGGGGCATCTCCATGGCGACTCGTTCGACCCCGAGGCCTTGCGGGGCGCACTGGCCCGGCTTGCCGCATTCAAGCTGCCCATCCGGATCACCGAGTTCAATTTCCCCGGCCAGCGGTCGAAGTACTACGGCAAACGCGGCGTGCGCCTGTCCGACGAAGAGGAACAGGCCAAGGCCAGGGCCCTGGCGGACTACTATCGCATCTGCTTCGCGCAGCCGGCGGTGGAAGGCATCCTGATGTGGGGATTCTGGGAGGGGGCCAATTGGATTCCGGTGTCCGCGCTGTACCGCCGCGACTGGTCCGCAACGCCGGCCGCCGATGCCTACCGCGACCTGGTATTCAAAGAGTGGTGGACGACGTGGCGCGGGCGAACCGACGCTCAGGGCAAGTGCGAGGTTCGCGCGTTTTACGGCCGATACCGAATCACCGCCAACGACAAGGAGACTGTCGTCAGCCTGAAGCGGTCTGAGCAGACGAAGTCCGTCTCAATCACGCAGCAGTAGTCCTTGCACTTCGGGGCCGTGGCGCATCGCACCCTGGCAAGGCGAGGCCAGGATGGCCTCGCGACGCAAGGGCGAGACGCCCTCGCCACGAGAACGCCGCCGCCGGCAGGTGGCATCATCAAGCGGAGCCTGGTACTTGTTTGGCCCGGGAACGCCCGACCCAGGGTGGCACGGGCAAACTCGTTTGCCCGTGGGGTGTCGATTGAGCAAGCCTCCCCGAACGAGCACCATCAAACGAGTTGGGAGCGTCCCAAATCCTTGACTCTTGGGTGGCAGCGGCAAGCGGAGAGAAGCGGAGCTTGCCGATGGTTCTTGTCAGACGTAGCGGCCATTGGCAAACTGGCGCTTGCCGCTGCCACCCGGCACATTGCTCAAGAACCTGCCCGGATACGATGCGGCTGAGCCGTAAATCGCAATTGCAATCTTCGGTTCCGGCGGGTACAGTACCTGCTTGGTGTTGCGTTGAAACAGTGGAGTCCGTGCGGGCGGCGCGGCCGCCCGATTGTATCTGGCTGGAGTGCTGTCGATGGCGGAGCATGAACCGACTCGCGACGAGGCATTGTTGCTGCTGACCGAGTACAACGAGAATGAGGCGCTCATCAAGCATGCGATGGCGGTGGAAGCGGTGATGTGCTACTGTGCCCGCAAGCGGGGCGAGAACCCGGAGAAATGGGGCGTCATCGGCCTGGTCCACGATCTGGACTACGAGCGATTCCCCGAGCAGCACTGCCACAAGAGCGCCGAGATTCTTCGCGAGCATGGCTGGCCGGAGGAATACGTGCGGGCGGTCCTCTCTCACGGCTGGGGCATCTGCACCGACGTTGAACCGAAGACGGACCTCGAGAAGACGCTCTTTGCGATAGATGAGCTGACGGGGCTGGTCACGGCAACCGCACTGATCCGGCCAAGCCGAAGCGTGCTCGATATGACGCCTAAATCCGTGAAGAAGAAATGGAAGGAAAAGTCGTTTGCCGCCGGCGTCAACCGCGACGTCATCGAGAAGGGCGCGGGCATGCTCGGCGTGGACGTCAGTGTGCTGATTGAGGACGCGATCATGGGGATGCGCGAGGCGGCCGACGCGATCGGACTCAAAGGCGAAGCAGGCAGCCCCGAGTGAGCCCTGTCCTCGCTGTGCAGGTCTTATGAAGATGGAGATAGTTGTCTGATGTGCCAGGGAACGGGGAACAACAAGGCGGGCATTCCGCAGTACCCTTCGGGAAATGCAGGTTCATACAGCGTCAAGCGTGGCAACTTGCATGCGATGTCCGGCATGCGACTCGTCGGGCGCTATGCGATCGTTGCCGCGTGCCTCTGGATGATCGTGCTGGCGGCAGCAGGCTGTGACGGCAAGGGGCGAAAGGCCGCTTTAACGGAGGAGGAGATTCGCCGCTACACATACGCGCAGAAGCCGCAGCGACCTGACGAGCTGATCGTCAGCGGCGAGACGGTGACCTGCGACGACGTGACCGCCGCATCGTTCGACGCGAGTGCGCAAACGATACCCCCGAAAGAGAAGCTGATGGAGCTGGCGAGGCAGATGACGCTGGAGCGGTTCATGCAAGTGGCCCGGCCGCAGGTCCGCCTGCAACTCAACAACCGGATCGGCGATGTTGTGCTCTACAAACAGGCCAGGAGAGCGCTTGGCGACAGGGCCGATGAACGGTTGGACAAGCTGGCGGAAGACAGGATGAGAGAGTTCCTCATGGAGCACGACGGCAACGGCGCGGCCGCCGCTGCGGCTATGCAGGAAATGGGCATGGACCGGGCCCGCTTCAAGGAGTACAAGAAGCGAGAGATCGTCAGCCGGCTCTATGTCCTTTCGCGATTCCCCTACAACAGGCCGATCACGCACCGGGAGCTGCTCGAGTACTACGAGAAGATGAAGCAGGACAGCTTCTTCCAGGCCGGCATGGTTCAGTTCCGGCTCATCGATATCCAGATTGCCAAGGTATCGCTGCCCGACGGCAGCGACGATCCGCTCCAGGCGGCGAAGACTCTGGCGAACGACCTGATGGCCAAAATCAGGGCTGGCGAGGATTTCGGGGAATTGGCCAAAAAGTACTCGAACGATTACCGCAGCGCGCAGGGCGGGTTGTGGCAACCGAGGGACCCGGATGCGCTGGCCGAGCCGTACGATGTGCTGGCCAAAGAGGCACAGAATTTGAAGGTGGGCGACGTGGCCGGGCCGATCGGGGCACTGGGCCACATCTTCATCATGAAACTGGAACAGAAGCAGGAGAAAGGCTATCGGCCATTGACCGAGGTCCAGGACCGCGTGGAAGAGCGGATCATGACGGATCGCCGCCGGGAGGCCCTCAAACAGCTCGACACCGAAATCTCCCAGCAGGCGGCTGTCGGCAATACCGACCGCTTCCTGGATTATTGCCTGGAGCGCATCTACCGTCAGGCCCATACGCCGACTCTTGCCAAGTAGCGCTATGGAAATCATCGCTCACGGCATAGACTTGGTGGATTTCCCCCGCATCGCGGAAATGGTCGAGCGGCACGGGGAGCGGTTCGTCAACCGCGTCTTCACCGCCACCGAGCAGGACTACGCGCGGGCCAGCCGCAATACCGTGGAGAAGTACGCCGGCCGATTTGCCGCGAAGGAGGCCGTGCTTAAGCTCTTGGGCACCGGCTGGCGGGGCAAGATTGCCTGGACGGATATCGAAGTCACGAACAACCCCGCCGGTCAGCCCGAAGTGACCTTGTCCGGGGAGGTGAAGGCCATCGCGGAACGCATGGGGATTGGGCAGATCAGCCTCAGCATCACGCATACGGCGAATTTCGCGATTGCGTCGGCGGTCGCGCTTGTCGCTTCCCCGCAAGGGGAGTGAACTCTTGCAAAATGGGGATTCGGCTCGTATTATTCAAGGAAAGATAACGGTTCTTCCTGCTTGAAATGCGCCTTGTCTCCATTTTGCGGATGAATGACTTTGATTGTATCGTCGTCGGAGGGGGTCATGCCGGCATCGAAGCGGCACATGCGGCCGCGACGATCGGCGCCAGGACCTGTCTCGTTACGCTGAGCAAGGCCACCATTGGCAAGATGAGCTGCAATCCCGCCGTCGGCGGCCTGGGCAAGGGGCAGATCGCACGCGAGGTCGATGCGCTCGGCGGCTTGATGGGCCTGGCGACCGACGCGACCGGCATCCAGTTCCGGCTGCTCAACCGCTCCAAAGGTCCCGCCGTTCATGCCCCGCGCGCCCAGACCGACAAATACAAGTACCAGGATTTCATGCGTCAGAGGCTCGAAGAGACGCCCAACCTGACGATCGTCGAGGCGATGGCGGCGGAGATTCTGATACAAGGCTCGCAGGTTTGCGGCGTTCGATGCACCGACGGCACGACGCTTTCCGCTCCGACAGTGGTGCTCACGACGGGCACGTTCCTTCGCGGGCTGATGCACGTCGGCACCGAGCAATCTCCGGGCGGGCGGCTGGGCGAGCCGGCGGCGAACGAGTTGTCGCGGAGCCTGGAGCGCCTCGGCCTGAAGCTGGGCCGACTGAAGACAGGCACGCCAGTCCGACTGGACGCCGCTACGGTCGATCTGGAGAAGCTCGAAATCCAGCTTGGCGACCCCGACCCCGTGCCGTTCTCGTTCATGACGGAGAAGATCGACCGGTCACAAACGCCATGCTGGATCACGTACACGAATGCGGCTATACACCAGCTCATCCGCGACAACCTGAACCGGGCTCCGCTGTACACCGGCCAGATCAAGTCGGTCGGGCCGCGATACTGCCCCAGCATCGAGACCAAGATTATCCGCTTCGCCGATAAGGACCGCCACCAGGTCTTCTTGGAGCCGGAGGACGAGGCCCGCACGACGATCTACTGCAACGGGATCAGCACCTCGCTGCCGAAAGACGTGCAGGAGCAGATGCTCAAACTCCTGCCGGGCACGGAGCACGCTCGCATCGTGCATTACGCCTACGCGATTGAATACGACTATTGCCCTCCAGTTCAACTGCAACCGAGCCTGGAGACGCGGCGGATCGCCGGACTGTTCCTGGCCGGACAGATCAACGGCACCAGCGGCTACGAGGAGGCGGCCGGACAGGGCATCGTCGCCGGGATCGACGCCGCCCGCAAACTCCAGGGCAAAGAGCCGCTCGTCCTTAGCCGCGATCAGGCATACATCGGCGTCCTCATCGACGATCTGCTCACCAAAGGTATCGACGAGCCCTACCGGATGTTCACCTCGCGGGCCGAGCACCGGCTCATGCTGCGCTCGGACAACGCCGACAGAAGGCTGACCGAACTCGGCCGCAATGTCGGCCTCGTCGATCAGAGTCGCTACGGCAGACTCCAACGCAAACTCAGCGCCATCGCGATCCTCCGTCAGCATCTGCAGAGCACGCGTCCGGGCGGCGTAAGTCTATGGGACCTCCTGCGCCGGCCCGACGGCCCGTCCCTGGACAAGATGATTCCAGATTTCAGATCTCAGATTTCACAGGAGAAGACGATTTCAGATTTCAGATTTCAAGTTTCAGATTCGATGACCGGTGATTCGGAACAATCCACAATCCGCAATCCGCAATCCGCAATCGAATGGCCCCGCGACGTCCTGGAGGCGGTTGCGATTGACGCCAAATATGAGGGCTATCTGGCCAGAGAGCAGCGGCTGGCGGCTTCGCAGCGAAACCTCGACGGCAAGCGGATTCCGCCGGACCTGGACTATGCGGCGATCCAGCACCTGCGCGCCGAGGCTCGCGAGAAGCTCGCCGCCTTTCGCCCCGCCACATTGGGCCAGGCCTCCCGCATCAGCGGCGTCACCCCCGCCGACATCACCGTACTACAGGTGTATCTGAAAAGGCGCGCCGGTGAGGAGCATCAGACTCTCGATCGAGCGGAGATGTGAGCCGTGGTTTCACTATCTGAGAACATCTATAATCGCAGCCTGCCCCGCGATGCGCCGAAGTTCAAGTTGTGGCGGTCGGCGGGGGTGCTGCTGACGTACAAGTGCAATGCGGCGTGCGAGTTCTGCTACTACAATTGCTCGCCGGAAAAGGGCGGGCTGATGCCGGTCGAGACGTGCCTCGCCGCGTGGAGATCGCTCAAGACCCTCGCCGGCGATGAGGCCAGGATTCATCTGACCGGCGGCGAGCCATTCCTTTACTGGGATCACTTAGTAGAGATTCTCAGGGAGGCCGGCAAGCAGAAGCTCGGTCCGGCCGATATGGTAGAGACGAACGGCTTTTGGGCGACGAGCGACTCGCTGACGAGGGATCGGCTGGCGGCATTGATCGAGCTGGGTGTGCGGCGGCTGAAGATCAGCGTCGATCCGTTCCACCAGGAATACGTGGATATCGAGCCGGTCCGCCGGCTTGCCTCCGTGGCGAACGAAATGTTCGGCCCGGATCGCGTCCAGGTCCGATGGGAGAAATACCTCGCTGATTTCAGATTTCAGATTTCGGATTTCAGATTACCGGAGCACCGCGGCAAGATGTATGTCGAGGCGTACCGCGATTACCCATTCCGTTTCACGGGGCGGGCGGCGGGACACCTTGCCCGATTGATTATTGATAATGGATTATTGATGATTGGGAAAGAAGGCTCGGACCCCTCTTCCAATCATCAATCATCAATCATCAATCATCCTTGCCTTTCCGGCTTTCTCGGCGCCAAGGGCGTTCACGTCGATCCGTACGGCAACGTCTTCAGCGGCACCTGCAGCGGCATCGTCCTCGGCAACGTCACCGAAAGACCGTTGGAGGAGATCTGGCGGCAATTCCACCCGCGACAGAACGCGTTCGTCCAGACGCTTTGCGAGAAGGGGCCGTACGGATTGCTCGAAGAAGCCAGATCGCTCGGCTATAGAGAACTGCCCGCCTACGCCGGCAAATGCCATCTCTGCACCCACATCCGCCAATTCCTCTTTGAAAAGGGCCTGATGCGGCCGACAGTCGGCCCCGCCGATTGCTATTCTTAGGTGCTCGCGCACGAGGCTGCCGCGTCAGCCGCCGCCAAAAAATCTTTCAGAAAAATTGAAATTGTCCTTGACAGAAATGTTACAGGTGTAACAATTGGGTTGTGTTACAACTGTAACAGTAAGGAGATGGCCGTGAAGAAGATGCCCAGAATATCGGAAGCCGAGTGGGAAGTGATGAAGGTCCTGTGGGAGAGATCGCCTTTGACGGCCAATGACATCGTCGAGATCCTGTCGAAGCGGGTTTCCTGGCAGCGGGAGACGATCCGGACCCTGATCAACCGGCTCGTGCAGAAGAAGGCGGTCCGCTTCGAGAAGAAGGGCCGGCAATACCATTACTATCCCGCCATTGCGGAAACCGAATGCATCAAGGCTCAGACCCAATCTTTTCTCAGGCGATTTCGGGCGGACGCGATTGAGCCGATGCTGGCGGCGCTGGTCGAGGAGGAGCGTTTGTCCGCCGAGCAGATTGCCCGTCTCAAAGAGATCCTCGACGGGAAAGACGTGAGTGGAAAGGGCCGCAAGCCGCAGTGACATGTTCCGTGTCGAAAGGGGAGCCTGTGGAATCGCTTGATACGAATCTCACCGCGTTGTTTCAATGGCTGCTGAGAGCTACGTTTCAGGGCAGCCTGCTGGTCTGTTTGATCCTCGCGATCGAGCTCGCGTTGCGGGAGAGGCTGCCGGCTCGGTGGCATTATTGTCTCTGGCTGGTCCTGCTCGTGCGTCTGTCCCTGCCCTGGGCGCCCCAGAGCCGCCTGAGCATCTACAACCTGGTCCTCTGGCCGCTCTCGTCCCATCATGCGATCCCGGCCCCGGCCGACGACATCCGCTCGGATACTGCGGGTGCGAAACCGGGCATCACCGGGCGGGCCAGTGACGCAGGACTTCAATCAGTTGCCGCACAAGGCGAAGCGCCGCCTCGGGGGCAAGACGGGGCTGCGGTCGCCTCTTCGCCGGTCGTCGCTTCACGGCACAGCGGTGGCACGACAGCAGTCGGCCGCCGTTCGTTTGCCGAGTCTGCGGCTGACGTTGCCCCGTGGCTGTGGCTGACCGGCTGTCTGGCGTTGGGCGGGTACATCTTCGTCAGGGCTTTCAGCCTGTGGCGAGCTGTCGCGTCCGAGCGGCCGGTGACCGATCAGCAGATCCTTGATCTTCTGGAGGACTGCAAGATGCAGATGCGCATCCGGACCCTGGTGGGTGTGGTCGTCACCGACAAGGTCCAGACGCCGGCCCTTTACGGCTTCCTCCGCCCGCGCATCCTGCTGCCGCAGGGCCTGATTGAGACGCTCGGCCTCGATGAGTTGCACTGCGTCTTCCTTCATGAGCTGGCCCACCTCAAACGGCGGGACATCTACCTGGCGTGGCTGGTTTGTCTGCTCCAGGTGCTCCACTGGTTCAACCCGCTCATCTGGTTCGCCTTTCGTCGGATGCGTGCCGACCAGGAGATGGCGGCTGACGCCCTGGCCCTCGCAACCGCCGGGACCGAAGAGTCACGCCGCTACGGCCAAACGATTGTCAACCTTCTTGAACGTTTCTCCCGGCCCCAGTATCTGCCCTCTCTGGCCGGGATCTTAGAAAACCCCTCTCATATCGAAAGGAGAATTCACATGATCGCAAAGTTCAAACAAACTCCGCGCAGGCCGTTGCTGGCCGCAGTGCTCCTGGCCGT
>Ga0315277_10003749_pt1 | contig 20549 bp, 17 predicted proteins | sample YL17G05_15_MG_FD_203695 | JGI IMG/M metagenome (GOLD analysis project Ga0315277, IMG submission 203695) | Sediment microbial communities from Yellowstone Lake, YNP, Wyoming, USA - YL17G05_15 | ecosystem: Environmental > Aquatic > Freshwater > Lake > Sediment | place: USA: Wyoming | collected... | reverse complement strand
GAGGTTTAAACCATGCAGAAAACCAAAGTCATTATAATGGGCGCCGCTGGCAGGGACTTCCACAACTTCAACGTCTACTTCAGAAACAACGACGCGTATGAAGTTGTGGCGTTCACGGCCACTCAGATTCCAGGAATCGAATGTCGAAGCTACCCGACAGAACTTGCCGGTCCAAGCTACCCGAAAGGCATTCCGATATATCCTGAAGATGATTTGGCTAAACTGATAAAGCAGAATGACGTTTTCCAAGTGGTCTTTGCCTACAGCGACGTCTCATATGAGTATGTAATGCATAAGGCTTCGGAAGTGTTGGCGAACGGGGCTGACTTCCGCCTGATGGGCCCCAAAACAACGATGCTGAAGTCGAAGGTACCAGTCATCTCAGTGTGCGCCGTCAGGACTGGCTCAGGCAAGAGCCAAACCTCAAGGCAGGTTGCTAAGATACTGAAGAACAGGGGTCTAAGGGTCGCGGTCATCAGACATCCGATGCCGTACGGTGACCTTAGAAAGCAGATCTGGCAACGTTTTGCCTCGTATGAGGATTTAAGCAGGTATGAATGCACGATCGAAGAGAGAGAAGAATATGAACCCCACATAGACAACGGCATAGTCGTCTATGCAGGGGTAGACTACGAGAAAATACTCAGAGAAGCCGAAAAAGAGGCAGATATGATCGTTTGGGACGGCGGAAATAATGACTTGCCCTTCTATAAGCCAGACTTGCACATCGTCGTGGCAGACCCGCACAGGGCGGGAAATGAACTGACTTATTATCCGGGCGAAACCAACCTGCGAATGGCAGATGTGATCATAATAAACAAAGTTGACACGGCCGACCCGCAGAAAGTGAATCAGGTCAAGGAAAACATAAAGCTGGTCAACCCGAAGGCAACGGTTCTCGACGCAGCTTCACCTGTGACTGCTGACAGGCCGGAGCTGATCAAGGGAAAACGCGTTTTGGTAATAGAGGACGGACCGACACTTACGCATGGTAACATGCCGTATGGAGCAGGAACTATTATGGCCAAGAACTCTGGCGCAAGCGAAATCGTCGATCCTAAACCCTACGCCGTCGGTTCAATAAAGGAAGCTTACAAGAAATATCCACATTTGGGTGCGCTGCTTCCAGCCCTGGGTTACAGTGGAAAACAAGTGACAGAGCTCAAGGAAACGATAGACCGCGTGCCATGCGACGTTGTGGTCATAGGAACGCCAATCGATCTTAGAAGAGTCATGACGATCAGCAAGCCGACCGTCAGAGTCAAGTACGAGCTCAAAGTGGTTGGACCCGTTTCACTTGAACAAATCCTAGATCAATTCCTCAAAAGATGTGGAAAACAATGACGAGCGAAGAGACAGACGAATCCCGAACTAAAACGAGCGAAGAGACTGATATATCACGAACTAAGAGCGAAGAGACAGACCTAACCCGAACTAAAACCAGCGAAGAGACAGACATATCCAGAACTAAGATAAAATTCTTGATTGAAGGTAATGGCGAAGCAGAGGGAGAGCTCGTACGCTTCTTGGCTCCGAGAACGATAGACATGATCCTTAGAAAGCTTCCGATTGAGGGCAGGGCAGCTCTCTGGAAAGAAGAGGTCTACTTTGAAACTCCGATCAAGATGGGAGAAGAAAAAGCCAAGGGAACCGTTGAAAACGGAACCATCGCCTTCTGGCCCATGGGAAGCGCCGTGTGTATATTCTACGGTGTATCGCAGCCCTACAGCCGAGTGAACATATTGGGCAAAGTGACCAAGAACTTGGAAGTGTTCAAACAGGTGAAGAGCGGGACAAAGATCAGAATCGAGGCGCTAGTAAACCAGGGAACTCTCCCGCCACAGGTCTAGCAGGCGCTCGCATTCGGTCACGACGTCTTTTTCGTGACTCCTGCTTTTTAACTCTTTTAGGAACTCGATCCGTTTTCCAACTGAACGCTTCTCGGCCTCGCCCCCATAATAATCTTTCAGCTCAAGGTATTCGCTCATGTGGCAGGCCTTTTGCACGAAAATGCTGGCAGCATCAATCGGATTCTCAACGGCGTAGGAATTGGTCCAGATTGAAGCGTCAGCGTTGCGAAGCTGCGTCAACCCGTCGATCTCTTCTATCTCTCGAATGTAGGTCCTTAGAAAGTCGTAGTAGCCAGCTGCCTTAACATGCTTGAGGGCTCTTCTCACTTTCTGCTGAAAAACGGCGGTACCCTTGACTTTTATGCGGTGTTTGTAGCCACAGGCGATAAGCTCCCGCGCTTTCTTAACTTCTTCTTCGGTATAAATTCTCTTAGGAAACTCCAACTGTGGCAGGAACCTCAGACATATTCAGCATCGGTGACCAAGAAAGAGGGAAGTGCCACGAAGTTTAACATGCCCTGTAGATCTTGATGCTGTGGTTCCCAGAAACCATCTGAATCGTGCCGTTCTCTTCTAGTTTGTCCAGAAAGTCCTTGGCCGCACTTATTCGTATGCCTAAACGTGTGGCCACGGCGTACGGCGTTAGGACGCCCATCTTCTTCAGTTCGCCGACCATCTTCTCGTTCTTCACGTCTGGGGCAACTATTCCCAAGAGTTTCTTCTCTCTGGGTGCGCCGGGTCCTTTCTCTTTCTTCTTCTTTTCCGCGTCTTCCTCGTCCTTCTTTACCTGAGCGCGTTCCATCTGCTTCAAGCTGAGCTTCTTTTTTCCACCCATGAATGTCAACTTCCACTGACTTCTGGCTGCCTCGGGGTTCTTTAGGCTTTCTGCGATCACGAGTCCTAATTATTCAGCCTAGCATGCGTTTCAGACAAAAAGAGGGAAAAAGGAGGGCTTATTTATCTGCCCATTACCTTCTTGGCAGCAATCTCGATATCTTCGGATTTTATGGTCTTCCTTCCAGTATGCTTTGCGAAATCTAGAGCTTCTTTCGCGATTTTAATCCCGATTTCTTCTAACGCCTTTGCTAGTTCCTTCGCCGCTGCTTCACTAACGCGGTCTGCGCCAGCTTTCTTGCAAAGCCTATGCATTGGAGCTACAGCCAAATCCAAATCAACCATAGAGACTACCTCGTAGCCTCTTTTTCTCTTTAAAGCCCTATTTAGGATTATCGGTTCCGACAGTTGCTTAGATTGCGTAAGAGGATTCTTCGCTTCAAACCGTAAACCGCTGGAATTTACGAAAAGCGAAAGACAGAAACTCAGAAAGCGCGCGCGTTATAGTTCCGGCTCCTGCGCACACTCTTAGTTCAGCTCCTATTGTTTTTGAGCAGGTAGGGCAGTATCTTCCGAAAATCTTTGTTTTTGACAGTCACATCTGCATTTTCTTCCACTTCTTTGCTCGTCGGATTAAAGGCGATTGCCAAGGCGACCTTCTTGAATAGCGGTATAAGTGTAGGATCATCGCCCACTGCTGCGCATTCGTTCCGGGTTACATTGAATCTTTGGAGAATATAGGGCAGATTTCTGTCCTTGCTGTGGAAAGAGACATTCACTTCCACTTCCCCTGTTAGGAAACCGTCTTTCACTAAGAGTGTATTGGCTGTGTATCCGTCTATACATGTTTCCTTTTGTATTCGTTCTGCGACTTGGGACAGACCTGCGCTAAGGAGATATGTTCCAATACCCCTTCTTTTGAGAATAGCTAAAGTTTCCCTTGCGCCTGTTGCGTAGGGCATTCGTTTAATGATCTCTCTGATCTTTGCAATGGTCTGACCCTTCCACAGTGCTGTGTCCAGCCGAGCCCATTCTTCATAAGTGATTTGGTTTTTGAAAAACTGGTCAGAGTACTCTTTCGCAGCATCCCACGTACCCAGATTCTGATGTATATACTGCCAACCAAAACTTTGCAGAATGGTACCATCAACGTCGAAGATTACGAGTTTGATTGGCATTACTATTTCTTTTCGTGTATTGAGATTGAAAAGAGTTGCTCTCCGCGCGTCCATAGGAGCTTTTTAAATGCTTCTTGAACTCCCCCACTTTTAGCGCGCGCAGTGAATCCTTTGTGAGCAGTTTAAGCCAGCGTTTGATTCAAAAGTTCTTCCACAAGCAATAAGAACGCAGAATCTAATAATGTTCTATTGATATGTTGATGTGAGAGGTCTCCTTGTCGTCTCTTGAGCGTGATCGTGTTCCGAGTGCTCGTCCTATTGCTGCGAAAGAGGTTCCGCTTGTCGATAGAACTGAAGAAATGAACGTGTTGAAAGAGGCTGTTTACCGGGCGGTTCACGGTGAGGGCGGTCTCGTTTTCATTCACGGTGAGGCTGGAATTGGAAAAACAAGATTAGTCAGAGAGCTTGGTGCCTATGCACGATCACGTGGGGTACAGGTTCTTTATGGCAGATGCCCCGCACTGTTCAGAATGGACGGGGTTCCTCCATACATTCTTTGGAAAGAAGTAATCAAAGACTATCTGGAAACATGCAATCCTGAGCAGTTGTACAGAGTCATCGGCTATTATCCAGCTGAAGTTGCCAAGCTAGTGCCAGAGCTTGGCCAGAAGCTCAGATCAATTCCACAATCTCTTCCGATTAGTCCTGAGCAGGAGCAAAATAGGCTTTTTGAGGCTGTTTCGCAGTTTGTGACCAACATTTCCAGAGAAATGCCGCTGCTCGTGGTTCTTGACGATCTGCAGTGGACCGATCCGTCTTCGCTTTTGCTCTTGCATTATCTGGCTCGTGGCGTGCAGAAAACACCATTGCTTCTTTTGGGAGCTTATCGCAGCACTGACATTGATGCTAAACATCCGCTGTCACCAGTTCTGACGGAATTGAATAGGGAGGGTTTGCCTGAGTCGATTCACCTGAAGCGAATGTCTTTCAACGATGTCTCAGAGATGATCAAAAACATCTTAGAGCAGGAGGACGTTCCGACAGAGTTCTGCAAATTGGTCTATGAGAAAACTCGAGGCAACCCTTTCTTCGTAGGAGAAGTTGTAAAATCCCTGAAAGAAGAGGATGTCATCTACCGTGAAGAGAACAGATGGGAGTTTAAAGAGGTTTCAGAGATCGAGTTTCCTGAGACGGTCAAGAGCGTTCTGAAAACGAGATTCGCTCGTCTGGATGAGGAATGCCAGAGTATTTTGACTTTTGCTTCCTTCGTTGGAAATGATTTCACTTTGGAGGCAATGTGCGCCCTCACTGGCATCGAAGAGAATAAACTGCTTGAATTGATGGACAGAATGCTCAAAACCGGCTTGATCAAGGAGAGAGAAGTTCGTGGAGAAGGTATCTGTTCTTTTGCCGACATACTGGTCAGAGATGTCGTGTACGATGAAGTTAGTCTATTGAAGCGAAAGAAGCTTCACGGGGTTGTGGGATACGCCCTGGAAAAGGTCTATGCTAAGAAAATTGATGAACATTATGGGGAACTTGCCTCACACTTTCTTGAGGGTGGAGACAAGGACAAGGCGCTTGACTACTTCTTGAAGGCTGGAGACAAGGCTGCAACGATATATGCAAATAGCGAAGCTAGTTCCTATTTCCAGTCTGCTCTGAAGCTTCTTGAAGAGAAAGAGGGTGAAACTCGGGAAAGAGCACGTGTTCTTGAGAGGCTTGGAGACATCAAAGGGCTTGTCGGAGAATATGACAATTGCATGAAACGTTGGAATGAAGCATTGCAGGTGTGGAAGCAACTTGATGAGAAAGAAAAGGTTGCGGGACTGCACCGCAAGATGGCAGTTACCCTTTGGCGGGACATTGGCAATACGGAGCAGGCTCGGATGAATTTTGAGGAGGCTTTGAAGATTTTGGAAGCCGAACCTGAAAACGTTGAGTTGGCAGCAGTCTATGCCGCAAGAGCGCATATGTCGATTTTTACTGAAGATATGACGAAGGCTCGTTCTTGGGCAGAAAAAGCCCTTGAACTAGCCAAAAAACTGAATGCTTCCGAAGTTATCGCAAGCTCATATCTCACTTTGGGAGGCGTGTTCGGTGCTGCAGGAGATATAGAGAAAGACGTCGAATGCGTTGAAAAAGCCTTGAAAATAGCCCTAGAGAACGGTTACGTGGCCGTAACATTCCGTGCTTATAACAACCTTGCAAACGATCTTCCAGCCGGAGAAAATGAACGAAAATTAGATTGTTATGAGAAAGGATTGGAACTTGCAAAAAAAGCAGGAGCCATTGACCGAATATCTTGGTTTGGCCTCATGTTGGTAGGAATGCATTGGGGCATGGGAAACGGTGACAAGGCTCTCACGTTGGTGGAGCAATCGGAATCATTAGACAGGAAGACAGGCAATTTGTGGAACCTTAGCCTTTCCACACTTGATCTTGGAGCCTTATATCATGAATTGGGAGAATGGAGCAAAGGCGAACAATACCTGAAAGAATCGTTAAGCATATCCAAAAAAACAAACAATGCTCAATCAATCTCGAATAGCTACAATTGGCTTGGATGGTCCTACTATTACAGGGGCGAATATGCCAAGGCCAAAGAATTCTTTGACGAATTGGCTCAAATCCTTGAAAAAAGAGGAACAGCCTTCCGAATATTCTATTTTCAATTGCCTGCTATGAACGACATAGAGCTTGGCGAAATTGACAAAGCAAAAGCCCTACTTGACGACGTGCACAAGTTTGCCCACGAAAAACAAAACAAACAACTCATCGCCGATGAAGACGCAACGAGGGCAATGCTGCTCCGCGCAGAGAAGAAATGGAACGAATCTATCGAACTCTTCGAAAAAAGCCTCCAAGAATACGAAGCGTTAGGTGCAAGACAATGGAACGTTTACGGGCTCGCCAAAAATGTCCTCTACGAATATGCCCGCGTATATTTGGAGAGAAACCAGCCAGGCGACAGAGAAAAAGCCCGCGACCTGCTCAACCAAGCATTGGAAACCTTCCAGAAAATAGGCGCCAAGAAAGACGTTGAAAAAGTAGAAGCAAAACTGCTCTACATAGAAACGGGCAAGGTAGCCTCAGAGCCCAAGCCTACAGAACTTGTTGCCACTGGATATGCGGATCTTGACAAGCTGTTGTGTGGAGGCCTGCTTTCGAGCAGGGCTGTAGTGTTGACCTCACCTTCATGCAACGAGAGAAACGCGCTGATCAACAGCTTTCTTAAGACAGGAGCAGAGAAAGGTGAAGTCACATTTTACGTCACAATCGACCCAAGTGTAGCAAAGGCTCTTGCAGAAGAGTTCCAGTCGAGCTACTACCTCTTCATTTGCAATCCTCAGGCAGATACAATCGTCAAGGAAGCGCCCAACATATTCAAACTGAAGGGCGTGGAAAACCTCACCGACATCAGCATCGCCTTGACTTCGGCAATCCGCAAGCTAGATCCTTCGCTGAAGGGCCCGAGAAGAATCTGTATAGGCCTAGTTTCAGATGTTCTGCTGCAGCATCATGCAGTCCAGACCAGAAGGTGGTTGACCTCCCTCATGACAGAATTGAAGTCAAATGGGTTCACAACCCTAGTAACCCTGAATCCCCAGATGCATCCTTCTCAAGAGCTTCAGGCAATCCTAGACCTTTTCGAAGGAGAGATCAACATTTACGAGAAAGAAACCGAAAGGGGTTCAGAGAAATTCCTCCGGATCAAGAAAATGGCCAATCAGAGTTATCTGAAGGACGAGCTGCTTCTGAAGGAAGAAGACGTGCAAAAGTGAAGCGCGTGCTAGCTGACCTTGCTCTTGATTTTTCCTACTGTAGCGACATATATGGCGAATTCTTCTTGCCCGTCTACCGTTAGGAGGGAATCCATTTTTTCTTGGTCGTATGCACCGATGGCACACGTTCCGCAGCCGATGGCTTCGCATGCAAGATAGAGGTTTTGGCAGACGTGGCCTGAGTCTTGTGCTATTACTTTCGGAGAAAGAATGCTGTATCTCCATTCTGTTCGGTAGGGAATAGCTGTCCAAATGAACGTAATAGCGCTGTCCCTCACATACTGCTCGTAACATGCTTCGTGGGTTCTTTCTGTCAGCTCCTTATCAGTATGCAAGAAGCACAGCTTGTTCTCTAGTGGTAGATATCTGTAGAGTCCTGGCTCAAGTCCGTCTACTCGGTTCACGAGCAAATATGTTTCAAAGGGGTGACGCGCGCCGGCGGACGGGACTGTGCGCAGGGCAACCGTGACATGAGGGGCACTAGAACTCTCGCTGATGGTTGGTGTTGCAGTCATGCTTACGCCTTGTGTAGCCCAAAGCAGAAAGGAGAGCTCTTCTAGGGTCAAAGGGTCCGCAGCAAACTTTCTGTGGCTTCTTCGGCGTCTGATCGCTTCGATCAATGGCATGTTTCCAACCGTCAGGTTCTCCGGTGAAACTAGAGCAACCAATTTGGCATCTTTTGGGTATGGTTTCTGAGCGGGAGGAGGTGGAATTCCTTTTCTCTGATCTGTTTCGATCATGTTCCATTCTTCCCACAAGTCAGACTTCAAGAATTTGCGATAGGCTGACATTGATTCAATACTCACTTTTCGAGTAGCTTTCATCCCACACACCGGCAATCTACTCTGAAAGTTGCTGCAACCAATATAAAAAACCGCGCCCCCCACTCGACGTCGCGTGCGGTTCATACAGACGAACCATGAAAGCTTCAAAACATGCATATAGTCGAGTCTTTATCAGCGCGCGCGGACTTTCTACGCCAATGCTGCAGCCTTGTTCGGTCTGAAGGATTTTTGCGTTGGAGATCGCGAATAGAGATTGGATCGTTAGGAACTTTCAGCCGCAAGGATTTTCCCGCTATGATAATCTTATAGTCTTAGAAGACAGGATATTTGAAGCCAAAACTTCCCGCATAGCAACCACATGGACTTATCTGGTTCAAAAAGGCGACAAGAACTTTGTCCTAGAAAAGCAAGTTACAACGGATACTCGTCTTTGGAGCCTTCACGAACTGATTGACCTTTCCGAGAAAACAGGCTGGAGATTCAAGGCAGCATATCCTGGACTTGGGCGACAACAAGGAGACACTCCACTAACGGAATGCCGGCGTCTATTCTTCATCGCCATGAAGCCTGCACTTGGGAAGAGACGTGTTGCATAGACACACTGGCGCGCTTCCAATGTTGCACGGGTGGCTTGTTCATTTTGTGCAATTTGAGTTGATGGTTGAATCAGGTGCTATTCCACAAGCAATAAGAACACAGTATCCAATAGTGTTTTATCGATAGTGTAACGTGGAGAAGTCTCCTTGTCGTCTCTTGAGCGTGATCGTGTTCCGAGTGCTCGTCCTGTCGCTGCGAAAGAGGTTCCGCTTGTCGATAGAGTTGAAGAGATGAATGTGTTGAAGGAGGCTGTTTACAGGGCCGTTCACGGTGAGGGTGGACTTGTTTTTATTCATGGTGAGGCGGGCATTGGAAAAACAAGATTGGTCAGAGAGCTCGGTGCCTATGCGCGATCACGTGGAGTGCAGGTTTTGTATGGCAGATGCCCAGCACTATTTAGAATGGACGGAGTTCCTCCCTACATTATCTGGAAGGAAGTCATCAAAGACTATCTGGAAACATGCATTCCCGAGCAATTGTACAGGGTTATCGGCTACTATCCGGCTGAAGTAGCCAAGCTCGTTCCAGAACTCAGCCAAAAGCTCAGATCAATTCCACAGTCTCTTCCCATAAGTCCCGAGCAGGAGCAAAATAGGCTTTTTGAAGCAGTTTCACAGTTTATCATGAACATTTCCAGAGAGACTCCGCTGCTCGTGGTTCTTGACGATCTGCAATGGACCGATCCATCCTCGCTCTTGCTCTTGCACTATCTGGCCCGTGGCGTGCAGAAAACACCATTACTTCTTTTAGGAGCTTACCGCAGCACTGACATTGACGATAAGCATCCTCTGACTCCGGTCTTAGCTGAATTGAACAGGGAACGTCTGCCTCAGGAAATCCAACTGAAGCGAATGTCCTTCAGCGATGTTTCAGAAATGATCAAGAACATCTTGGAGCAGGAGGATGTTCCAGAAGAGTTCTGCAAACTAGTCTATGAAAAGACGAGGGGCAACCCGTTCTTTGCCGAGGAAGTGGTGAAGTCTCTGAAGGAAGAGGGAGCCATCTACTTGGAAGAAGGCAAGTGGAAGTTCAAAGAGGTTTCGGCGATTGAGTTCCCGAAGAGTGTCAAGAACATTGTGAAGGCGAGATTCAGTAGGCTGGACGATGAATACCAGAATGTTTTGACTTTTGCCTCCTTTGTTGGAAACGATTTCACCTTGGAAGCAATGTGTGAGCTTACGGGTGTTGAAGAGAACAGACTTCTTGAGATAATGGATGGACTGCTTAAGGCAGGTTTTATCAAGCACACAGTCACCCGAGGAGAAGACATTTGCTCCTTTGCCGACATCATCGTGAGAGATGTCGTTTACGAAGAAGTTGGCCCTTTCAAACGCAAGAAGCTTCACGGAGTTGTGGGAAGTGCTTTGGAGAAAATCTATGCTAAGACGATTGATGAACATCTCGGGGAACTCGCTTCTCACTTTCTTGAAAGCGGAGACAAAGACAAGGCACTTGACTATTTCCTGAAAGCCGGAGAAAAGGCAACGGGAATATATGCCAATACCGAGGCTGCGTCATACTTCCAGTCTGCACTAACACTGCTTGAGGAGAAGGAAAGAGAGCCTCAAGAGAGGGGACGTGTCTTGGAACGGCTTGGAGACATCAAGAAGCTCGCTGGCGAGTATGACGCTTGCATGAAGTATTGGAACGAAGCCTTGCCATTGTTGACTGAAAAGCAGGACAAAGAGAAGACTGCAGTACTTCACAGGAAGATGGCGAACGTCCTTTGGGACAAGATGGGTAATGCTGAAAAAGCCAAGGAACATCATGACGCTTGCCTGAAGATTATGGAAACCGAGCTTGAAAGCGTTGAAAACGCACGCTTGTATCATGATATGGCTTACATGCAATGGCGCAATGGAGACTTCGTCAAAGCCCTTGCCTCAGCCGAGAAAGCCCTCGCGCTTGCTGAAAAACTGAACGCTCTCGACGTTGTTGCTGACGCATGCCTTGACTTAGCATGCGTGCTTTGGTTCTCTGGAAACTACAAAAAGAGCCGAGAATATGCGAATAGAGGATTGAAAACGGCCCTTGACAACGGCTATTTGGAGATCGCAGTGCTGGCATATGACAGAGTCGGTGGATTTCTGCCGCCCGAGGAATATGAAGAACGTCTTGAGTACTTTGAGAAAGGACTTTCGCTCGCAAAGAAAGTGGGAGACATCAGCAGGCAATCATGGTTTCTTGGCGATCTAGCAGACATATATGGAAGCATGGGAAAGTTGGATAAGGCAATAGCTCTGGGAGAAGAAGCACTTGCGTTAGACAGGAAAGTTGGAAGCACAGCTTACACTCCGGGATTCTTGGTTGCTCTGGGCATTGTGTATCAAGTGTTAGGAGAATGGAGCAAGAGCGAACAATTTTACAACGATGCTGTAGCAGTTTCTGGAAAGCTTACCGATTCTCTCCCAAAAGCATTCACTCACTTCTATCTTGGATGGTTGCATTTTGACAAGGAGGAATACACCAGAGCAAGGGAATTGTTCGAAGAAGCATACAAAGTCGCTGAAAGCCTTGGAAACAGAGAGGCACAAATGCAGAACTATTGGTTTCTGATTTTGACATGCGTAGAGCTCGGGGAGACCGGAAAAGCTGAGAACCTACTTGACAGCTTACAGAAGTATGCGCTCGAAACAGAGGGCACATGGCACAAGATCAACGAGATGGCTCTGAGGGCCATGCTGCTTCGTGCCCAGAAGAAGTGGGATGAATCTATTGAGCTCTTCCAGAAGACCCTCAGGGAATGGAAGTCCGTAAAGGCGGATATTTGGAATGCCTACCTCTTCGCCAAATGGGTTCTCTGCGAATATGCCCGTGCACATTTGGAAAGAAACGAGGAAGGCGACAAAGAAAAGGCCCGCGACCTACTCAACAGAGCTTTGGAAATTTTCCAGAAAATGGGAGCCAGGAAAGACATTGAAAAAGTGGAGGCAAAATTGCTCTACATAGAGACGGGCAAGGTAACCCCGGTGCCCAAGCCTACAGAAGTTGTTAGTACGGGCTATGCAGATCTTGACAAGCTGCTGTGTGGAGGAATACCCCAAAACTATGCCGTTGTGCTAACATCACCTTCCTGCGATGAGAGGGACATGCTTGTCAAGAGTTTTCTTGAGACAGGCGCAAAGAAGGGTGAAGTCGCGTTCTATGTCACCACAGACCCTGGCATGGTTAAACCTCTCGCAGAGTTTCGGTCCAGCTTCTGCCTTTTTGTGTGCAATCCTCAGGCGGACGCAATCATCGAGGATTCACCTAACGTGATCAAGTTGAAGGGAGTCGAAAACTTGACCGACATCAGCATTGCTTTGACCTCGGCTATGCGCAAACTTGACCCATCCGTGAAAGGCGCTAGAAGAGCCTGTATCGACATAGTCTCAGACGCCCTGCTTCAGCATCATGCAGTTCAAACCAGAAAGTGGCTAAGCGCGCTGCTTCCAGAATTGAGGTCAGCAGGATTCACCACTCTAGCTGTAGTGGACCCACGGATGCACCCTTCAGAGGAGCTTTACTCAATTCTGGGACTCTTTGAAGGAGAAATCGACATTTACGAAAAGGAAACAGAGAAAGGTGCAGGAAAGTTCCTGAAGATCAAGAAGATGAGCAATCACAAATATCTGGAAAACGATCTATTCCTTAAGAAAAAGGAGCTTTAGAAACGCGCGCTTTAAGGAGTTTCTGAAACAAAAAACCTTACCAAACCAGGGGTTGCATAGAAGAAAGAGAGGAACAGTATCTACGCGCTTGAATGCCCGCCATTGGCCGTTTGGTCAGAACAGCAGCAATGTGAGACCCACGCTCTGTGTCAAGCTTGGCCACAAGAATCGCTTTCTGCTAATTCGGTCACATATATCCATGAGTTTCTCCATCCTTTCGAGGATTTGGGAAGGTATTCTTGGGGATACGGGTAGATGACTCGACAGTCTGGCTGCTCCATTGCAAAGAAGCAACTCCCCAAAGCCATAGGCTTACTGCCTAGAGGGGCAATAGAAAGATTATACTCGCTTGATATATCCAGGTATAGCTCATGCAGAGCGTCTTTTGTGTCAAATGGGTCGTTTGCGGGGGCAAATCGGAGGTTCTTAAATATCTCTTCGTCCATCAGTAGTTCCTTGTTTCTCAGAATGCTTATGTCTTTGAACTCCGGCTTGTACGAAGGAAAGCCGTTTATTGGAATCGTCAGGTCCGGATCTATCTCATCATATACTGCAACAGCTCTGTTTCCTTCGAAACCTAGGAGGATTGCTAAAGCGTCCTTTTTTCTCAAAGTCCGTGCTCCTGAATACCCCGGCATGTCTTTCGTGGCCATTGCACCCCTCGTGATACTCTCGTAAGCATCTGGCTCCGTATACAGAAAACCGAGTTTCTTTGTTTTTATGCTCGAAAGGTGTTTCATAAGCAGAAAAAAATAAGGTTTCACCATCACAGAGAAATCTATGATTATGTTTTTGTTCAGAAATTTGTAGAGATTTTCGTTTAAGTATCTTCTGAACGTGAACAAACCTTTGACCTCGTCGTACAGATCGACGTACAACTTCTTGTCTGCTGAGGTGATTGCGAATGCCGAATCAAATCTTGCCTCGTCATCAGTTCGGTTATATGTGGTAAGTACCTCATTGAAATAAAACAGTATCTTCTCTCCGGCTTGTATGCCGTTTTCTCCAAGAAGTGAATGACCTCTAATGTATCGTTCTTCATAACTAATTCCCGCTATGAATACGTCTACGCTTTCAAAATGTGAAGAAAGTTTTTGAGCGGAGTCACAGAATCCACTGATTCGAACCATCTAGTCCTTCCCCATGAAATCCAGGATAGTCCTCGTTCTTCCAGAAACAGGGTATCTGCATAGTCTGGTGATCGCCTTTCTCTTTTCCTCTTCCGTTCCAAACATCAAAGCTTCAAGATCGTCTATGCCAAACTGGCGGATTCTGCCTCTCAATCGGTATGAAATTCCGAAGTAGGGGGCTAGAATGTGATTTAGAGCGTACACGTCAAATAGAGGGTCATTAGCACTTTTTCCTTTCATAGGTTTTTTTGGCTGTAACACTGACCATTGGACTGCCGAGTCAAGTATTCTCCTAGCTTTGTCTGATAGTGACGTACGATCGACGCAAAAATAGGTGACCTCTGGTTCCGAAAGAACTGGATCATTCTGCCAAGAATAGAATATTGCGCCCAAGGATCTCACTAGCGATTTTATTTCATTTCCATACTCTGGGATTCTTTCAATAACGTCCATGTATCTCTCGGCCCGAATTTTGGCCCCTCCAGTCTGTGCTTGAATTGGCATTTCTCTAGCTTCAATCAGTGATTCGCGGTCTGAGAACAAGGCTATGTTGAAACTCTGGTAGCACAATTCCAAGAAATTGCGAATTATCCCTGATGACAACATACAGAATACACTGAACCCTGCATATTGCTTCTGCTTTGGTTTGTTCAAACTAACCAACTGAAAGAGGAGATCCAGTTTGTTCTTGTCGTACAAGTTCTTGTACTTGGAATAGTAGATACTTTTTTTGTTCTTGCTAACATATGCTTTGAACAGCCTCACGACTTTGTCAGGCGTGTAGCCCCTCCTAAGGAGCAATAGGTTGAGCATTTCAAGAAGCGGGTTTTGTTTGCTGACCAGCGAAGGAAGAGTTTTCTCCACATCAGAGCGGTATTTACTTTTTAGTATATCTCTGATCTCCCCAACATGTTTGGCTTCGCTCTCATATTTTTCCGTTGGATATTCGTCAATTTCCTTTCCAGTCATTTTCCCACCAAAAACAATCGTCAAGGCCTCATCTTCAGAAGAGAGTTCTCCAAGGAGTTCTTCTATGTCAACGATCTGTCTCTTCTTGAACTCGGAAATCTGCTCCAGTCTTCTTCTGGCAATCATCTTAAGGAGATCCCTGAAACTGTCCTTCTTTGCCGTCAGAACATCCTCGAAACGTATCTTCCGATAATCCGCATCCTCCATCAGAAACTCCCCTTCGTTCAAGGTATCATATGTCTTGAATCCTCTGAGCCTCGTTCCGATACGAAAGGTCACTGGCAGCTTCGTAGCCTTCACTAGCGTGTTGACGATTTTCTGTTGATTCAGCCTTAGATTTTCGTACTCGTCGAGCAGAATTATGATTCTTTTGTCACAAAGGTCGGGTAGACGTTTCAGGACAAGCTGAGGTATACCAAAGATCAGACGACCGGAGCCAAGAACGTGGTCTGAGAATTTGGCTTCTTCAGAAAGTGCCGAATTGTTGATGAACTCAAATACTTTGTCCAATTTCTGTTGAAGGAAAATTGTTGCGAACTCGATAGAACAATCCTCCGCCTGGCAACCAGAGGCAGGGTCCACCAGCCTCAAGATTTCTAGCATTAACTCTTTTTCCCGATTCGGTTCCAGATCAATGCACTTGTTGTGCTTAAGATTGGATAGCATCGTTATGAATTTTTGCCCAATGATCAATTCCAAATAGTGCTTGAAGACCATTTCCCAAGCCTCGTCGGGTGTGTGTCTTGAGGCAAATCTTCCCAAGCTTGGGCCATCAAATCGATGATAAACCCCAAGATATGGTGTCAGTCCAAGAAAGCTGTCACCAGCTTGATGTTTGGTGACATACCCCTTGATTGCCACTTCGTTTGACATGAACTTCAAAAGCATTGTTTTCCCAGTTCCTCTTCCTCCTTCAAGCACCACAGGTATGTCTCCCGTGAGATCAATACCCAAAGCTTGCCTGCCGAACAGTATGTGCGGTTCAATCCAATACCTTATTATATCATCGTCGTTCATCAAACTCGCATTGAACCCAGCAAAGGGGTTTTTCAGGTCAAGTTTTTCCTCATCCATTAGAACATACTATCCTCAAAACTTTGGTCCCCTCTTGAACAAAGGATGCCACTTCCTGCTATTTGGCCGTTCAACTTCCGACCATATAACTGGCAGAGTGTTGTCGGGTATGTTGTGATGGAAACCCAACAAAGTTTGTGAATTTCGGTATCCCAAAGCATGAGGCCTACCTGCTAAATGGCAACCATAAAATTCGCAGACTCTCTTTGCAAAATCTCGTTTTTCCCTGTCTGGAAAGACCGAGGAGGTTTCACTGAACACCCTGTGACTATCATCAAGAATTTGTGGACATATTACAGTAAGACCTGTCCGGCTCCTCACCTTGTCAAGTGCCCTAGTCGTTGCTAGCAACGCCAAAAAGTGAAACTTGGCTCGAGGGCATCTCTCTTTAATTGCCGCGATCTTCGAGTTCCAAAAATCGCAGGCAGTTCTGCCTGTTCCTAGGAAATCGTCGATAAAGACCAGATTCGCACCTGATAATTCTGTGTCGCTAATCTCCCCGGTGAGAAAAGCCGTAGGTTCTGCAAATTGGTTGATTGATAGTCTGTTTTCTTGGCGAAAGTGATACAATATCAGTGCCCCGCTTTCCCCAGCGCGACCAATATATGAGAATTTGCAGCTTTTGATGAATTCGCTGATAGAATTGCGTGCGGTTGTTCCTAAGTAGAGAGAGGTGTTTTCCACGATCTGGCTACGCTTGAGAAGGGAAAATGCCGCTCTGCATAGATATTTTATTTCCTTTTCGCCATAATACAAAAAATTGTTCAGGAGATCTATGGCTACGCCATATTCTTTGGGGCATTCTGACACCTCCCCGGAAAAATTGCTGAGCCAAGCCATGACGATCTTCCTCGTCACACGATCTTCCCAGACGTATCTATTTCTATCTACGATCTCTAGCAACAGTTCTTCTTCGGTCAATTTCAGTTCTCCATTGCTTTCATCAGGCTTTTGCCAACCCATTTAGCCAGAAGTGGCGGCACTGCGTTGGCAATTTGCTGTTGTTGTGATCCAAGTTTGCCAGAGAAAACGTAATCATCTGGAAATGACTGAAGTCTTGCCGCTTCCCTAACCGAAAGACCCCGATGCTGCTCTGGATGTATCAGCATGTTCTTTCTGAAATTGCCTATCACGATCGACGGCTCGTTCCATTTCAACCGATAGTATATCCATCCGTGGCAATTTTCAAGATTCTTATAGTTACTCATGAGGTTGTGAGGAATATTCCTCCAATTTCCACCCTGAGGAATATGCAAATACCGTTTTGTGACTAACCCTCCATTCTTCGTTACCAAGTTGTTTGAGACTTCCCTTCCACTATTCTGCCTCATTGTTTTCTCGTAATCCGAAAGATCGGAGTTTCTAGAATATTCCAACATATCAATGTTGTTTCCGTTCCCCAAGACAGGGAGGTCATCTATAGCGTCCTTGACTGTGCAAATTTCGTTCGATTCCGGAGTTGGAATTTGTGCATCATCTTTTGCCGATCCTATGAAAAGAATCCTCTTCCTTCTTTGCGGAACTCCCAGACATTCGGCCCTGACAATAGCATACTGGACCGAATATCCCGTTTTTCTGCCGAGTCTCAAGATGTCGCGCAAGATGACGCCCTCACCTAATGTGCTAAGTCCTTCAACATTTTCGAACAGGAACATCTTCGGGGACAGCTCTTTCACGAATCTAAAGAATTCAAGATATAGCGTGTTCAAAGGATTGTCCAACCGACGGTTTCTTTTATTAGATACAGAAAATCCTCGACAAGGTGGACCCCCGGCTATTAAGGCCAGTTCTTTTCTGTTTATTCTTGCCAGTCTCATAATTTCAGATGGTCTGAGCGACTGAATGTCTGACACGATCACTTTCATGTTCCTTTTGTTCCTTCTAAGAGTCTCTGCACAGTTAGGATCAATTTCTATCCCCAATCTCATATCAAACCCCGCTTGGGACAGCCCCAGGGACAGCCCTCCAGCACCAGCGAAAAGATCTATCCCTACACGTTCAGATTCAGTCAAATTCGTTATCTCTCTGATAGCACCTAGCATACAAAATGAGTGGGAAGGCTTTTTATTGTTTCCGCGACTTTCACTTCTCAAGCCTTTGTCACATTTTTTGGCTTACGCACGCTCACCAAGCCTCTATTCTCATCTCTCTTATATAAGAGAATTAGAATCGCTCTTTATCAGAACGCTCATGCCAGACACGTTCACTAGAGAAAAACGTAGCGAAATAATGTCCAAGATCAGGTCCAAAGGCACGAAGATTGAGCTGATAATGAAGGGAGCTCTCGAAGAAAGCGGCATAGTATTTCAGTATCAACCCAAAATGTTTGGAAAGCCAGACTTCCTGATTGCGCCCAACATCGTCATTTTCTGCGACAGTTCGTTCTGGCACGGGCGCGACTGGAACAAGCTGGGAAGACGACTGCCCAAAGGATATTGGCGTGAACACATAGACAGGAACAGAAAGCGAGATAGATTGGTCAATCTGCGACTGAAAAAAGAGAATTTCGTCGTTTTGAGATTCTGGGACAAGGAGCTGGAAAGAGATGTCGGCAAATGCATCGCAAAGACAAAGCAGATTGTTCTCGGCTCAGCTACAAATGAACCTGTCTGATGGTAGCACGCGTCGTTATCTATGTGCGTGGATCATCTCCAGTAACTTAAACTACTCCCTTTTTTGTATTATCCCTATTCCTAGCTGAGCGGAGCGTCTTTTGTTCTCTGTAGGTCTTAAGAACCTGATTCAATTTCCCACATGTCAGTTCGTCTTCTGGACAGTATCCCAGCTTGACGCAGGAAGGGCCAGCGTTTTCAAACAACGATGGCGCTACGGTCTTGCATATTCTGACCATGCTGTTTGCCAACTCCCTGATCTCCCATTGTGCTCGGAAGCAACAGCGCATCTCAAAGAAATGTCTGAGTTCGCGAGCATTCATCGTAAAGGCTATTTTTGTTTGCGTTGCAATCGGTAGTACAAACCTTGAGTCTTCAGCGGGAACACCTCTCTTCCGTAGGGTGTCATAGGCAGCTTTGCATCTGGTCATGACATCGTCGAATACCTCGACAAGTTCATCATGGTTCGATACAGATTGTGGTCTTATGAAGTACGCTCTTGATTTAGTTAGGTCGACATATCTCATGCTCTGTTGGGTGTAAGAAGCGATTCGATGTCTGACCAATTGGTGAGTCAAGCTCCTTGAGATGTTCTCAACGAAGAAAGTGAAGCTGGCATGTTCTATGACTGATTCGTGACCGTATCCCAAAACGCGCTTCATGATTGTCCTTGCGTCGTTAAGCGAGACTTCTTTCATGCCTTTTCTGCGCCAGGAGACTGTAGCGCACTTAGCACAAGTGATCTCTGGATCTTTGGTGAATGAAATAAGGCTTACTTTCAACTTTGTCCACCGATATTTCGTAATTGAATTGACTTAAACTACTTGAAGTTTCTTCATGTACACACTCGCGAGTCTGCTTTGGCCAGAGGATTGGACAGACCTCAAGCGATTTAGCTATCAAGATCTAACTATTTATGTAACAGGGCAACAATGACACCGACCATGATGCCAAACATCGCGATCATTACAGAAAGAATCCAGTTGCGCAGACTCTCAAGGTCTTCCTTCTTCGCTTGCCAGAAGCTGCCATTGATAGCTGGCACTATGCGGATGATAGAGAAATCATAAAAGCATATCAGCGCTACTTTAGTGAAGGCCGCGGAAACTTCATGAGATTTGTCGACGCTCACGTTCATCTTTCAGACGAAGAATACACCGGGTCAATTGATGAGGTCATATCTGAAGCTAAACGATCAAACATTGCGGCCTTAGTCTCAAATTCTGTGGATTTCAAAACCTGTCGCGACAACTTGAAACTGGCCGAGAAATACCCTGAGATCGTCTACGTAGCCATGGGAATTCACCCGTGGAACGTGCAGACCATAACGGAAGACGAGATCCAAAAAACGTTGAAGTTGATTGAAGAACAGAGACAGAATCGGGCACTGGTCGCAATCGGCGAAATCGGTCTGGACATCAAGTACAATAGCATAATGGAAACTCAGGCAAACGTTTTCAAAAGGATGCTACAGACGGCTGAACGATTGGATTTGCCCGTGGTCATCCATTCGCGCGGCATGACAACTCAGATTCTCGATATGCTCCCGTCTTATAGCCTTAAGCGAGTCCTGCTACACTGGTTTAGCCACCCGATAGGCGCACTGTCCGAGGCTACACAGAGGGGATACTACATCACAGAGGGGCCGCCGACGATCTATTCGAACGGCATTCGCGAAGTCGTGAAAAACGTTCCATTGGCCAACCTCATGACAGAGACGGATGGTCCTACAAGCTTCTTCAAGCCTCCGTTTGAAGGCAAGAAAACAACGCCTACATTCATACCATCGGTAGTCAAGGCCATCGCAGAAATCAAGGAACTCAACATAGAAGATGTCGCTGCACAGATAGTACAGAATTTCGAAAGGTTCTTCAGAGTAAACTTAAATTAGGCTTGTCTCCCTCATAGAGAGCACACTCTAACACGATTCGAACAGTTACGAACTAGGAAGAGTCCATTAGATGCTTGGAGGAACATAGTTGGGAAACGTGCGAACAGATCAGGTCAAGCGTACAGCTAGGGAGTTAGTGAGACGCTTCCCTGACAAATTTTCAGACAATTTCGAGGAGAATAAACTGTTGGTCGGCAAGCTCGTGCAAGGTCCGTCGAGAAAGGTTAGGAATCAAATCGCAGGCTACATTGCGA
>Ga0315277_10003748_pt1 | contig 20552 bp, 23 predicted proteins | sample YL17G05_15_MG_FD_203695 | JGI IMG/M metagenome (GOLD analysis project Ga0315277, IMG submission 203695) | Sediment microbial communities from Yellowstone Lake, YNP, Wyoming, USA - YL17G05_15 | ecosystem: Environmental > Aquatic > Freshwater > Lake > Sediment | place: USA: Wyoming | collected... | reverse complement strand
CGGCGGAGGCGCGCGCCAGATTCAGCATTCGCTCCAGGCGCTGGCGCTTGACAGCGTGGGGTACCTGCTCCTTGGCGAGGGCAGCCAGTGTGCCCGGCCGCCGCGAGTAGGGGAACACGTGGATGGCGGCGAAGGCCAGCTCCTGGCAGAGGTCGTGGGTGCGCTGGAAGTCATCGTCTCCCTCGCCCGGGAAGCCAACGATGACATCGGTGGTGATGGCCACGTCGGGCAGCCATCGCCGGATGAGGGCGGCGGCCTGGCGGAACTGGTCGGTCGTGTAGCGACGGCGCATGGCGGCCAGGATGCGGTCGCTGCCGCTCTGAAGGGGGAGGTGGAGGTGGCAGCAGAGGCGCCGATTCTGCCATAGACGCAGAAGGCTCTCGCTGATGTCCTGGGCCTGGAGGGAGGAGAGACGCAGGCGGGGGACGGTAGTTTCGGCCAGGAGGGCAGCCAGGAGGTCCGTTGGGCCCTGAGCCAGGCCGAGGTCGCGGCCGTAGTTGCCCACCTGGGTGCCCGTCAGCACTACCTCCTTCACCCCCTCTGCCTGGCGGGCCAGCACCTGGGTGACCACCTCCCCGATCGGCACACTCCGCTCGCGGCCGCGGGTGCGAGGGACGATGCAGAAGGCGCAAACCTCGTTGCACCCCTCCTGAATCTTGACGGAGGCGCGGGTGCGCAGGCCGTCGCTGGGCTCGATGGCCGTAAGGCCAGTGCCGAGGCGGCCTTGCTCTTGCCAGTGGCGGAGAAGGCGCTGAGCGATGGCCGGCTTGTCGGCGTTGGCGACCAGCCAGTCGGCCCCCAGACGCTGGGCCAGGTCATGGCCGCTGCCGTCTTGTTCATAGCAGCCGGTGAGGACGACGGTGGCCTCGGGGGCCAGGCGGCGGGCCAGGCGCACCAGGTGGCGCGACTTGCGGTCGGCCACGTGGGTGACGGAGCAGGCGTTGATGATCAGGGCGTCGGCGGGCGCCGGCCGGTCGATGACCTGACAGCCGTGAGCCAGGAGCTCGCGGGCCAGGGCCTGTGAGTCGGCCTGGTTGAGCTTACAGCCCAGGGTGAGGATGGCGACGGTGCGAGCGGAGCTAGACGATTGGCTGAACATAGCATTTCGGCCCGCCCTGGCCACGTTGGGCAGGCCGAGACTATTCTACAACCTTTGGGGCTGGCCAAGAAGCCGCCAGCCAATGACCGCCTGGCCGTCCCGCCAGCCGCCAGTGGGCTCCCCGACCTATTCGCTGACGGTGAAGGAGCCGGTTTGCATCAGTTGATCGTCGAAGTAGATCTCCAGCTCGTAGCTGCCAGCGGGCAGGGGGTCGTCGCGCTCGACACCCACCCACCAGTTGCCGCTGTCGCCGCCCTCCCAGGGATAGCGGTCAGACTCCACGACGCTCTCACTATCGAGATGGTGCCAGACCCAGCGGTATTCGCTGACAACCGCCGCCCCTTCATAGTCGAAGAAGGCATAGATCTCAAATGTGCCCTGAGCGAAGGAGCTGGCAGGGTCGATGGGCTGGTCGTCCGCGCTCACCCCTTGGGCGAAGCTGATGGGACTCACTGAGGGTCCTATTGCCTCGCGGCCCACAAAGGTGGTCGCTGTGGCTAGTAGTTCCCCCTGCACCAACAACTCTAGGTCATAGCGGCCCGAGACCAGAAGCTCTCCCATGTCCAGACTGACCCAAGCGGCGCCGCTCTCGCCCAGCTCCCAGGGCGGCCGCTGCGCGCTCAGCTCCTCGTCCAGGACACCATCCACATACCACGTATCCACCCACTCGTAGCCGTCCTGCATGCCGGCGAAGTCGAAGCCGAAGATGAGCTTGTCGATGCCGGCCGGGAATTCGTTCACGATGTCCACCAGTTCGCCGTCGGGGGTGACGTCGCGGGCGAAGACCAGATTGGTGATGAAGACCTGTCCAGCCACCGGCTTTTCGCCGGAGCGGGTGCGTTGACCGGGAGCAACGAAGTCGCCAGACTGGGCTCGCTCGATGACCTCGGCGGCCAGATCGACGGGCCTCAGGCGGTTGATGAAGCCGCCGATGTCGATGGTGGCACGGGTGGGAATGGCCACCAAACGGCCCTGGTCGTCCAGGGCGGCGCCGCCGCTGTTGCCGGGCGAGGCAGTAGCGTCGGTCTTGATCCAGGCGCGGCGCTGTCCTACTCCTTCTTGAGAGAGGAAGCCGCTCACTCGGCCGGTCGTGAAGGTGATGGTCTCGCCGCCGATGACGGGATAGCCCAGGATCATTAGCTCCTGGCCCACTGTCAGCTCGCTGGCCTCGCTCAGGGGGATGGTGGGCAGGTCCAGGGTATCGGGGTCGATGGGGTTGCCCTCGTTGTCGGCGTAGGGCTGGATAACGGCCAGGTCCAGGAGCGGGTCCTGCGCCACCACCCGGGCTAAGTAGGATGGTTCCGGGGGGAGGTCGGTGCTAGTGGTGAGGGAAACGCCCAGCTCGTCACGGCGGAGGATCAGGCCCTCTTCCGTCTCGGTCTCCTCGGCCACCACGTGGTAATTGGTGAGGATGAGGCCGGACTTGTCGATGATCGTGCCGGAGCCCGCCCATACGATTTCGTACTCGCCGTCGGTGGACTGAAGGGCCACGACCTGGACCACAGCGCGGGATAGGTCCTCCAGGGCTACGGTGGCAGGAGTGGGGGTGATCTTTGGGCTGGCAACAGCGGTGGGGCTAGAAGTAGCGGTGGGCGTTGGCCGCGCTTCGTCTTCCCCTCCGCAGGCGGCTAGGGTCAGAGTCATCACCAGTCCCACAAAGAAGATGAGCAGCAGGCGAGATGTTTTCATCGCGGCCACCCTTGTCAGGAATTTCATGCCATTATATCGACGCCTGACAGGATCGTCAACAGCCCTGCCGCCGGTCGTACGCTACGTCCGACTCTACGTCAATGAACGAGCTAAGGTGCTCGTTGGCGGGAACTGGTGGCCACCGCAAAGGTCATGAGGCGTGCCAGGGGCCCCACAGGACCCAAAACCCGGCCGCGCTGATGACCAGCAGCGTCTGCATGACGACGGTCAGTGGATCCATCCCTTTCTCCCTCCACTCTCTTCCTAGCAGCGACTGAAGCCGCAGATGGGGCAGCAGATACAGCCTTCGCCGTGCACCAGGGGGCCGCCACAGTCGGGACAGCGGGGACTCCTCAGGGAACTAATTCTACGCATCGCTCCTTCTCCTCAGCACATGCGTTCTCTACAAAGGGCACAATATCAGAACGCACGTTCTTTGTCAAGGGGTTTTGAGAACAAATTTGCGAACGGCACGATGAAGGCCCCGGTTGTTGACCTGCTCCGTGCGGGCTGATAGAACTGATAGCATGGCAGTGCTAGGCATACGGGCGCATGTCAGAGACAACGTGGCGGTAGTAGCCGCGGACGTTCAGGCGGGCGACGTAGTGCGGCTCGCTGACGGCAGCGAGGTGCAAGCAGTCGAGGCCATTCCCCGCGGCAGCAAGGTGGCTCTCGACCCGATCGCTTGCGGCGAGGCGGTAGTCCGCTACGGAGAGGAGATCGGCAGGGCCACCAAGGACATCGCCGCAGGCGAGTACGTGCACACCCACAATCTGGCGGGCAAGAGATGAGAGAAGAGTTCGTTTTCCAGGGCTGGCGGCGGCCGGACGGCCGCATGGGCATCCGCAACCACTGCTTGGTGCTGGCCACGGTGGCCTGCGCGGCGGGGGTGGTGCGGGAGGTCGGGCGGCGGCTGCCGACGGTGGTGGCGGTGGAGCACGCCCACGGCTGTGGCCGCGGTGGCCCCGATCTGGGCCTACAGATCAAGACCCTGGCCGGGCTGGTGCAGAACCCAAACGTGGGGGCGGCGGTGTTGGTGGGCCTTGGCTGCGAGGTGGTCTCGGCTGCTCTGCTGAAGGGCGCGCTGGCCAGGAGCGGGAAGCCGGTGGAGACCGTGGTCATCCAACAGGCGGGCGGGTCGAGGAAGGCGGCGGATCAGGCTGAGGCCCTGGCCCGCCGGTTGCTTGGCGAACTGGAAGACCTGCCGCGCGAAAGCGGCGCTGCCGCTGACCTGATGGTGGGCCTGGAGTGCGGCGGCTCGGACACCTTCTCCGGCCTCACTGCCAATCCGGCGGTGGGAGAGGCCGCCGATCGGTTGGTGGAGCTGGGCGGCACGGTCATTCTTGCCGAGACCACCGAGATGATCGGCGCCCTGGGGCCGCTGCTCAAGCTGGCGGAAAGCGAGGAGGTCGCCGCCAGACTCAAGGCGAAGGTGGAGCGGCAGGAGGCGCGGGCGCGGGAGATACTGGGGCCGCTGGCCGATGCCGTTCTGGCCCCCGGCAACGTCGAATCAGGGCTCACCACCATTGCCGAGAAGAGCCTGGGCTGCATCGCCAAGGGCGGCAGTTCGCCCATCCTAGAGGTGGTCGACTACGGGGATCGGCCAAGCAGGAAGGGCCTGGTGGTTATGGATACGCCCGGCTACGACATCGAGAGCATGGCCGGCATGGCGGCGGCCGGGACTCAGGCCATCCTGTTCACCACCGGCCGAGGCACCCCAGCGGGATTCCCCGCCGTGCCGGTGATCAAGATCTCCTCCAACTCCGAGCTGTTTGAGGCCATGTCCGACGACATCGACCTCGATGCCGGGACTATCCTGGCCGGGAAGACCACTCGCCAGGTCGGCGACGAGATTCTTGATCTCCTCCTGCGCGTCGTCCGCGGCCAAGAGACCAGGGCTGAGATCAATGGTCAGGCCGTTTTCGCCATCGCCCAAGAAGGGCCGGCCTTTTGACATCCTCGCTGATATGAAGATCGTTATCGCGCCGCAGGAGTTCAAGGGCAGCCTCAGCGCCGTCCAGGCCGCTCAGGCTATGGCCGAGGGCCTGCGGCGTGCCCTGCCCGATGCCACCCTGGCGCTGGTGCCCATGGCCGACGGCGGGCCGGGCACGGTGGAGGCGATGGTGGCTGCGGCCGAGAACGGTCGGCGGATGACGGCGGCAGCCCACGATGCCCTGGGTCGACCCTTGGCGGCCGCTTGGGGCATCATCGACGAGGATACCGCCGTCATCGAGATGGCCGCTGCCTCCGGCCTCACCCTGCTGACTGAGGACGAGCGCGACCCCCGCATCGCCTCCACCTGCGGCACGGGCGAGCTCGTGCGGGCCGCCCTGGACGCCGGCTGCCGTCGGATCATCGTCGGCATAGGGGGCAGCGCCACCAACGACGGCGGCGCCGGCATGGCTCAGGCCCTGGGCGCTCGCCTCTTAGACGACGCAGGGCAGGACCTGCCGCCCGGCGGTGCCGCGCTGGCTCGTCTGGGCCGCATCGATGCGTCGGGGCTGGACCCCCGCCTCGGCCAGTGCCGGCTGCTCGCCGCCAGCGACGTCTTCAGTCCTCTGTGCGGGCCGCAGGGCGCGTCCCTAGTCTACGGCCCGCAGAAAGGGGCGACGCCGGCGGTGGCCCAAGAGCTGGACGCCGCCCTGAATCACTACGCCCAGGTCATCGAGCGCGATCTGGGCGTGCGCGTGCTCGACCTGGCGGGTGCAGGCGCAGCGGGCGGCCTGGGAGCTGGGCTGGTCGCCTTTCTGGGGGCGGAGCTCGTTCCAGGGGCCCAACTCGTGGCCGAGGCAGCGGGGCTCAGGCAGAAGCTGGCGGGAGCCGACCTGGCGCTCACCGGCGAGGGACGGCTGGACGCCCAGACCAGCTTCGGCAAGGCGCCGTGGGAGGTGGCCAGGCTGGCCAGGGGCTGCGGCCTGCCGGTGATAGCCATCGCCGGCTCCCTGGCGGAGGACTGGGGGCCAGCGCTGGGCGAGGCCTTCGATGCAGTGGTGGCCATCACGCCGCGGGCGATGTCGGTTCAGGAAGCGATGGCCCAGGGGGCGAAGCTGGTGGCCGATGCCGCCGAGGGAGTCGCTCGCCTGCTGCTGGTCGGCCAGCGCTTGGGCAGGCGCTAGGAGTTAAGTGATGTCGGCTATTCTGAACGAATTCCAGCAGGTGGGGCAAGACCTGTACGCCGCTGGCCTTGTCTCCTCGCACGGGGGCAACATAAGCGTTCGCCAGGGCGAGAGCCTGCTAATCACCAGCCACGGCAGCCGCCTGGGTCACCTGGCGCAGGCGGACCTGGCAGAGGTGAGGCCGGGCTTGGAGCCCAGGGTCGAGCCGTCCATGGATTTGGCCCTCCATCAGGCTATCTACGCCGCCGTCAGCGAGGCTCAGGCTGTCGTCCACGCCCATCCTCGCCATGCCATCGCCCTGTCGCTGATGGGGAAGGAGATCCGTCCCCAGGACCTGGAGGGCCAACACTACCTGGGCGTCGTGCCGGTCGTGCCCAGGGGCGAAAACGTGGCCCGGGCTCTAGCCGATGCCCTGCGGCAGCACAGAATAGTCGTGGTCGCTGGCCACGGCAGCTACGCCCGCGGCGACAGCCTGTGGCAGGCTCTCCAGTGGACATCGGTGCTGGAGGAGAGCGCCGAGGTTCTGTGGCTGCTGCGCGTCCTCAGACCGGATACGTAGGCGGCAGTCCAGACGAGGACGCCTCCTGGCGGGGCTGGAACAGGTTGAAGAAGACGAGGAAGATAAGCCCCCCGGATATGGCGGCCGGAACGATGGTTGCTGCCCAGGTGATGTCCCCAGCGCCCCGGTGATAGAAACAGCTAAGCACGACGGCCACCTGCTCCACAAGCGCCAGCCAGAAGACCCGATGATAGCGCTTGGGGTCGCGGGCAGCGTAGATGTATAGGATGGCGGGGACGATCATCGAGGCGTCGAAGACCCGACCGGCAAGGATGCCAGAGGCCTCATGCCCTTCCATGTCGAAGAGGAAGCTACCGGACAACAACTGGGCGACGATGCCAAGGATGTCCCAGGTGGCCAGCAGGATGAGAACGATCCTCGGCTGGCGTAGCGTCTGTAGAGCGCTAGGTTGAGGCGCGGTTGGTTGGACTTCTCCGGTCGACGCCATGGGCAACCTCCTTCTATCCCAGGTCTAGCTCCTCCAGGCGCTCCTCATCGATCCCCAGGTAGTGGCCGAGCTCATGGAGCACAGTCTTGCGCACCTCCTCGACCATCTCCTCGCGGCTGGAGCAGAACCGCTCGTGGGCCTGTTGATAGATGATGATCTGGTCGGGCAGAGCCATGCTGTAATAGGCGCCGCGCTCGCTGAGGGGGATGCCCAGATAGAGGCCGAAGAGGGTATCGCCGGAGTCACTGCCTGCCTCGCGCCGCTCCGCCAGGCTGGGGCGCCACCTGACCACGACGTCCAGGTTGCGCACGTGCTCTTGGAACTCGGCGGGTAGCTTGGCCAGGGCTTCGAGAACCAGCTTCTCGAACTCGTGCCGTCGCATCAGCCTAGCGCGTTCTCTCCCAGAGACAATGATAGCCCTCGCCAGCGACGGCGTTGACGATCTCCTGCTGCTCCTGCCGGACGAGCTCCTCCAGGATCTGCTGGCACTGCTCATCCGCCTGAGGGAAGCCAGCGCTGGTCAGTCGCCGCACGATGCGATCCCAAACGCCGCAGGCGACCAACTCCTGCACATGCTTGGGCCACCAGACGGCGGTGATCTTCTCGGGAAGACGGAAGCGAGGGCGTAGCTGCTTGATGCTCTTGAAGCGCTCCTCCGGCGACGCAGCCCGCGGCACAAGCTTTATCAGGGGGCCTTCGCTGTCCGAGCAGCGGGTGTCGATGAGGAGGCGCTGGGGCAGGATCAGGAAGCGGATGGTGATTATGTCGGCCTTATCGATGACCTCAAAGATGGAGTCGATATCGATGGCAAAATCGTTATCCATAACGGAGCGACAAGCACCACACCTCTCGCTCATTGTAGCATCGGGCCCAAGAGGCCAGCAAGCAGGCGACGAGCTGAAACGAGGGGCAGACCTCCAGCGGCTATTTGCCGCCCTCAGCAACGCCCACCTGGAGCGACTGCTGGCAAGGCTCAGGAGTGAAAGGCTAGCGGGGCTAATCAACAACTACGGGGATATCGACTTCCCCTCGCGGCTATTGTGCGAGCTTCTCAGGGCTGCCCCCAGCCTGACTGCCTTTGTTCGTGCCCCTCTCAGATTTCCCAGGGCCTGGCTGCGGCGGCGGGCCCGGCAGGACGAAAGCTCTTCCTGACTCCCTGCCACTGGCTACTCGCTGGCACCAGCCAGCGCTACGGTGGCGATGATGGCATTGGTAGCGCCATCGATCACCAGCACATCAGCGGTCAACGAACGGGCGACGTAGATGCGGTTGGTGACAGCATTGACCGCCAGGCCCCGAGGCGGGCCGCCGACAGCCACGGTTCCAATCACAGCGTTGCTGGCGCCGTCCAGGACGGAAATGACATCGGTGCTGCCCTCCGCCACGTAGATGCGATCAGTGGCTGGGTTCAGGGCCAGGCTGCTCGGCATGCCGCCCAGCTTCACGCTGGCGATCAGGGTGTTCGTTGAGCCGTCGATGACGGCGACAGTGCCAGCCACCCCATCGGCTACATAGATGCGGTTCGTCTCCGGACTCACCGCTACGGCGATCGGCAGCTCGCCCACGCTCACCTTGGCGATAACGCTGTTGCTCTCCCCGTCGATCACCGAGAGCTCAGGGCTGCCATAGATAGCCACGTAGACGCGCCCGGTGCTGGGGTTGACCGCCATCGCCACCGGGTTCTGGCCGACAGGCAGGGTGGCGACCACGGCGTTGCTCTCGCCGTCGATGACCGAGAGCGTGCCATCGAAGTCGGCTACGTAGACGCGACCGGCGTCAGGGTTGACGGCCAGGGCCAGGGGGCTATCGCCCAGGGCAATGGAAGCGTCAACGCTATTGGTGGCCCCGTCGATGACCCAAAGCTCAGAGCGGCCACCGGCCACATAGATTCGGTTGCTTCTGGGGTCGACATCGATGGCGTGGGGGAAGAGGCCGGCGGGCAGGGTGGCGACCACGGAGTTGCTGGCGCCATCGATGACGGACATGGTGTCAGGCGACTCGCTGGCTGCGTATATGCGGTTACTGCTGGCGTTGACGGCCAGTGGTGCTGGCACGGAGAGAGCAGACGAGGCGACCGGAGTGACCGTGTCGTCTGATCGCGATGCCCCCTCTTCGCCAGAGCAAGCGGATAGGAGGGCAGCCAGGCCCAGGAGCAATACGCAGGCGGCGGGCCCAGCATGCCAGCGGCGCCCTCTGGCGACTCGTCTTTGTGACATGAGTAAGCCTTCCGTCAAGTAGCACAGGCTATAACGATAATATCATGGGCAAGGCCGGCTTTCGAGAGACCCGCCATAAGGGCATCCTCCCCAATAGCCGCCGATACCGCGTCCTGCGAGCGATCGGAGGGATCAACCACATCGCGAAGCGAATGCAAAAGCCATCTTATGAGGGAAGCAAACACATATTCGAGCTTCATGCGTCAACGTTGCGTGAATTCGCCTAGCCGCAGTCGATCTCCTTGTCGCTCGCTGGGAAGCAGGGCATAATGTCCTGGAGGGTTCAGACCAGGAGATGAGCAAGCTCGGCGACAAGATCCGTAAGGCCAGACGCCTGGAGTTGGGAGGCATCGGCTTTGGGGTGATGGCTGCTCGCCCCCAGGCTCCCTCCATGCTCCTGATCGTGCACGGGCCAGCCTCGGGCATGCGGCCCTCCGGCGACCTGGCAGGCCAGGGCGTGGACGCTGTGTTCCTGTCCCTCTCCAATCCCCAGGCGGAGATTGGCCAGGTGGCCAAATGGGCCCAGGAGGCAGGCGATGTGCCCTGCGGCGCCCAGGTGGCGGCCGCCAGCGGCAGGATTATGGCCGAGCTCAAGGAGGCGGGGGCCGACTTCCTGGCCTTCGACGCCGAGGCCACCAGCGCCGAAACTCTCTTGCAGACGGAGATGGGCTACGTCCTCACCCTCTCCAGTGAACCCACCGATTCCTTCCTGAGGGCGCTGGATGCCTTCCCTCTGGATGGCCTCTGGCTCTATGACTGGCAGGGGCCGCTGACGGTGCGTCGCCAGATGGAGCTCCTTCGCTTGCATCTTCTCTCCCGCACGCCCCTGTTTGTCCCCGCTCGGCCGGACATCGCACCCGCCGAGCTGGAGTGCCTGCGGGACGCCGGCGTGGTGGCCGTTGCCCTGAACGGGGCGGAGGACAGCACCTGGCAGCGGCTGGGCGACCTGCGCCAGGCCATCGATGGGCTACCGCCCAGGGCGCATCGGCGCGGGGAGAGGCCAGAGGCAGTGCTGCCTCTTGGGCGGGAGGTGGCCTCCCTGGAGGAGGACGAAGAGGAGGAGGGGGAGGAGTTCCCGCCCGAGTGATCGCCTGACCTCGATGCAGAGGTCGAGGCCCAAGACCTGCCACGGCCGGATGCGGCAACCGGGGCGGCTGAAATACAGAGTGCCCATGCGGCAGTAGGGCACGAACAGGAAGAATATGAGAGGCTCTGGCTGAAGGCCGGAGCTTTTGTTGTTCGCTGGCGAAGGCCCCTGCTATAATGCGATAGCAAATCCTGGCAAACCTTCAGGTTGGACATGGCTAAGGCTCAGAAACCCTTGGTGGAAGCGCAGGCTGTGAGTGCCCCGATGGCATCGGGGCGCTACCGGCGCATCGTGGCCAAGGTCGGCACGAACCTTCTCACGGCGGGCACCGACCGCCTGGACCTGGAGGTGATGTCATCCCTGGTGGGGCAGGTGGCTCGTCTGCACCACCAGGGCCAGGATGTGCTCATCGTCACTTCGGGGGCCATCGCCTGCGGGCGGCATCGCTTGGGCGCGCCCAAGGAGCGCAAGGACATACCCTTCCGTCAGGTGCTAGCGTCGGTGGGTCAGACCTACCTCATGCAGGCCTACGACGAGCTCTTCGCCTGGCACGACATCGTGGTGGCCCAAACCCTCCTCACCAAGCGCGACCTGGCCGACCGCCAGGGCTACCTGAACGCCCGCAACACCCTGCTGGCCCTCCTCGAGGTGAGGGCGGTGCCCATCATCAACGAGAACGATGTGGTGGCGGTGGAGGAGATCGAGGGGGTCAAGATCGGCGACAATGACAACCTCTCGGCTCTGGTGACCAACCTGGTGGATGCCGACCTGCTGGTGCTGCTCACCGACCAGGCCGGCCTCTTCACCGCCGACCCCCGCCTCCATCCCGACGCTCTCCTCATACAGCGGGTGGAGCGAATCGACGATGAGATCGAGCAGCTTGCCGGCGACAGCGGCGAACGCGGTGTTGGCGGCATGACCACCAAGATTCAGGCTGCCAGACTAGCCACCGCCGGCGGAGCGGACGTGGTTATCGCCGACGGCCGCGAGAAGGACGTCCTGGTGCGCCTGGCCGAGGGCGAGGCCCTGGGCACCCTCTTCCCAACGACGGTAGATCGCCTGGAGAGCCGCAAGCGGTGGATGCTGACCGGCCTCTCACTGAAGGGGCGCATTGTGGTGGACGCGGGGGCGGCCAGGGCGCTCCGCCAGGAGAAGCGAAGCCTTCTGCCAGCGGGGGTACGCCAGGTGGAGGGCCCCTTCGAGCGGGGCGATGCCATCGCCATCTGCGACAGTGAGGGGCAGCGCATCGCCTGTGGCATCGCCAGCTACGGCTCCAGCGACATCGAAGCCATCCATGGCCTCCGCTCCGAGCGCATCGAGGAGGTGCTCGGCTACGAGTACGGGGCGGAGGTAGTCCACCGCGACAATCTGGTGCTTCTGTAAGAGAACCTTTGGAAAGGGGGCAGGCCATCGCCAGGAGTAGGTATGGGTTCCATCGTTAAGAAGCGACGCAAAAAGATCCGCAAGCACAAGCATCGCAAGATGTTGAAAAAGGCCCGCTGGCAGCGCCGGCATCGCTAGTTGCCCGGCCAGTGGCCGGCGGGCTAGTGAGTTGCCCCAGGGAGGGGAAGGTGGCGACACGGCGTTTTGGGGGCATGGTGGACATCTTGAATACCGAGGGCGCGGTCGTGGCCAAGGGCTACTGCGAGTTGGTGATCGACGCCCTCGGTCTCGGCCTCGCTGAGTGGGAGGGCATCCTGCGGGAGGTAAGCCCAGCGGGCGTCCTCGTCGAGGGCGGCTACTACCGCCTGCGCCTGCCCAGCGCCAGCGAGGGCGAGTTCGTTGTCAACCAGGTCTTTGTCCGCGAAGAGGAAGACCTGGGGGCGCCGGTCGTCTACCAGTTCCTGGGCACAGGCCCGCCGCCGGAGGTTACGCCAGGGGCGAAACGGCCGCCGGTGCTCGGCAGGATTCGGCGGGCGGTCTCGGCCCTGGGGCGGCACCACCGGGAGGAGAACCCGCTGGTGAAGGTGGCCGGCACCATCCACCAGTTGGAGGTGGACGTGTGGCGAACGGCCCTGGCGCGCCAGGGGATAGAGGCCACCATTCGGGAGCTTCCGCCGGCGGCCGCGCCGCCGCTGGGTCGTCTGACCTGGGAGGTGTGGGTGGAGCTGAGCGACGAGCCGCGGGCCCGCCTGATCCTCGGCCTCTCGGGGCACAGCGTGATCCGCCTGCCGCGCCGGAAGACGCACGGGTGAGCGTTGGGATGGCGGTGTGGTGATGGAGTTGAAGACGAACGTCCTCTACTACGGCGACAACCTGGACATCCTGCGCGGGCACATCCTGGACGAGTCGATTGACCTGATCTACCTTGACCCGCCGTTCAACTCCAACCGCTCCTACAGCGTGCTCTTCCGCGAGTCCGGCGGCGCGAGCAGCGAGGCGCAAATCGAGGCGTTTGAGGACACCTGGCAGTGGGAGCCGACGGCACAAGGGGCCTACGAGGAGGTCATGACGGGGCCGCACCAGCGCGTGGCGCGGACGCTGCAGGCTATGGTGGATGGCCTGGGCCACAACGACGTGACCGCCTACCTGAGCATGATGGCCGTCCGCCTGGTGGAGCTGCACCGCGTGCTCAAGCCTGCGGGCGCGCTCTATCTTCACTGCGACCCTACGGCTAGCCACTACCTCAAAACCCTCATGGACTCCATCTTCGGCACCCTCAACTTCAGGAATGAAGTCGTCTGGCACTATGGGCAGCGGACGGCCTTCCATAAGGGGCACTTCAGTAGGAAGCACGACACCCTGCTCTTATATGCAAAGTCGGCTAAGCACCGCATAAGCCCAATATCCCTTCCCTGGACGAGGGAAGACTTCCTGGCGCACCGGCATGACGTTCTCAGCGACGCGGACGGGAGGGAGTACATATGGACCGATGGCGGTCGTGGCAAGCCTCGTTACAAGCGGTATGTTGATGAGGTTCTTGGCAAGGGAAAACCGGCCGACAGCGTCTGGGAGATTCCGATCATCGACTCTGCCGCCAAAGAGCGGCTCGGCTACCCAACCCAAAAGCCGCTAGCGCTTCTGGCGCGCATCGTCAACGCCTCCTCCCACCCCGGCGACATCGTCCTCGACCCTTTCTGCGGCTGCGGCACCGCCGTCCACGCCGCCCACAAGCTGGGCCGCCGCTGGATCGGCATCGACATCACCCACCTGGCCATCAGCCTCATCCGCCGCCGCATGCAGGACGCCTTCCCCGGCATCGCGATCGAGGTCATCGGGGAGCCGGTCGACCTGGCGGGCGCCCGCGAGCTGGCCCAGCGCGACAAGTACCAGTTCCAGTGGTGGGCGCTCGATCGCCTGAGGGCACAGCCGGTCTCCGGCAAGAAGAAGGGAGCAGACAAGGACATAGACGGCGTCATCCCCTTCTTCACTGGCCCCAAGGAGGACTACAAACGGGTGATCGTCTCGGTGAAGGGCGGCGAGCGCGTCAACGTGGCCATGGTGCGCGACCTGAAGGGCTTGCTGGAGCGAGAGAAGGAGCCTATCGGGCTGCTGCTCACGCTCGCGCCTCCCACCAAGGACATGGTTACCGAGGCAGCGGCCGCCGGGTTCTACGAAAGCGAGTTCTGGGAACGGAAGTTCCCGCGGCTCCAGATCCTTACCATCGAGGAGATGCTCGGCGGCAAGCGCCCGGACATACCGTGGGGCAAGGCCCCCTTCGCCAAGGCCCCGACGGAAAAAGAGAAGGGCGAGCAGGGAGAGATGCTGTGATGGGCACGCCAGTTGTCAACATGTTCGGTATCGGCTTATTGGTTCGCGCCCGGTGGGTGAGCTTTCCATGAGCAGAACAACCCGCCACAAGGCAGGGCTAAAGCCCTGCAGCTACGACCCTGGCTGCCCTCCATTTCGTAGCTGCAGACCTTTAGGTCTGCCTGCAAAGGGCAACCTGTACTGTCGCACCACCAAGTCAATGGCCATAGGGCTGGGGTGGTGTGTGAACGCGGAAGCCGCGGGTTTCAACCCGCTGAATAGTCGAGCCTCCCACCAACGGCGAACCACTTGCGGTAACATCCTATGACCAGCATCGCGTCTGAGCTGCAAGCCAAGGGCCGGGCGGCGCGGCAGGCGGCGCGCCAATTGCCCCGCCTGTCGACGGAGGTGAAGAACCGCGCCCTGCACAGCATCGCCGAGGCCCTTCTGGCCCGCCAGGAGGAGATACTGGCCGCCAACGCCGAGGACCACGCGGCGGCAAAGGCCTCCGGCATCTCGGCCAGCGTCCTCGACCGCCTCCTCCTCAACCCCGACCGCCTGGCGGCCGTCGCCGACGGCGTGCGCACGGTGGCTGCCCTGCCCGACCCCGTGGGCGAGGTCATCGACATGCGCACCCTGCCCAACGGCCTGGTCGTCGGCCGCCGGCGCGTGCCCCTGGGGGTCATCGCCGCCATCTACGAGAGCCGCCCCAACGTCACGGTGGACATCGCCTCCCTCTGCCTGAAGAGCGGCAACGCCTGCATCCTGCGCGGCGGCAAGGAGGTCATCCGCTCGAACACCGTCCTGGCGCGGGTGCTGCAAGAGACAGCGGCCGCCGCCGGCGTGCCCGAGGGGGCGATTCAGCTCATCGAGAACACCGACCGCGCTCTGGTGGGCGAGATGCTCAAGATGCGCGACGTGATCGACCTGTTGGTTCCCCGCGGCAGCGCCGAGCTGATCAATTTCGTGGCCGAGAACGCCCGCATGCCCGTCCTCATCGGCGGCGTGGGCGTCTGCCACACCTATGTGGACCGCGCCGCCGACCTCGACAAGGGCGTGCGGGTGGTGCACAACGCCAAGTGCCGCCGCTACAGCATCTGCAACGCCCTGGACACCCTTCTGGTGCACGCCGACATCGCCGCGGCCTTCCTTCCCGCCATCGCCCGGGCGTGGGCAGAAGCTGGCGTCGAGATGCGCTGCGACCAGCGGTCGCTGGCCATCCTTGAGGCGTCGGAGGTTGCCGGCCTTTCGCTCAAGCCGGCGCAGGCCGATGACTTCGGCAAGGAGTTCCTAGCCCCGATCGCCTCCGTGCGGGTGATCGACTCCCTGGATGAGGCCCTCGACCACATCTACGAGCACGGCACTGGCCACTCGGATGCTATCATAACCGAGGACTACTCGGCGGCCATGCGCTTCCTGGACGAGGTGGATACCGCTGTCGTCTACGTGAACGCCAGCACCCAGTTCACCGACGGCGCCCAGTTCGGCCTGGGAGCGGAGATCATCGATTCGACTCAGAAGACCATCGCCCGTGGCCCGGTGGCCTTGCGGGAGATCACGACCTACAAGTGGATCGTTCTGGGCAGCGGCCAGACTCGCCCATAGGATAGGAGGAGGAGATGAGGGACTACTACTTCGAGAGGGAGTGCCGCACTCCCCATTCCGAATGCTACGCCATCGAGGCGGAAGGCAACGAAATCGGGCGGGTCGACATTCACTTCACCGCCAGCCTGGCCTACGCCACCCTCTGCGTGGGAGAAGACCTGTCCGAGGAGGACACGCGAGACCTCATCGGCGAGATCGACGAGAAGCTGGTGCTAACCACCGACCCCTTCCGCGAGGACTTCGTGGTCACCGTCTGGGCTGGCCGCGAGGCGGCCGTCTACTCCGACGAGGACTTCTCCGAGGAGGAGGAAGAGGAGGAGGAAGAGGAGCTCGAGGAGGGGAACGGCCACCGGGCCTAGCGCTCGCTGCGCTCTCCCCAGGCTCCTGGCCGCCGCCGTCGTCCGGCTCGGCGTGGATGGTGACGATAGCGCCGGCCAGGCGCTTCTCGATATCGGCCTCGATCTGGTCGCACAGGTCGTGCACCTCCTGGATGGTGCGAGTAGGCTCCACCAGGAGGTGCAACTCTATGTAGCGCAGGCGGCCGGAGCGACGGGTGCGCAGATCGTGGAAGCCGCGCACCTCGGGAAGGCGCTCGAGGACGCTCCGGCGGACCTGCCTTTCGTCCTCCTCGGGCAGGCGCACGTCCATGATCTCCGCCACCGCGTTCCGCAGCAGCCCAAAGGCGGTGAACCACAGATAGGCGGCCAGCAGCAGCGCCACGATCGGGTCGAACAGGTTGATGCCGGTGATACTCACCAGCACCAGAGCCGTGAACACCGCCAGCGCCTGGACGACGTTGGTCTGGAGGTGCTTAGCGTCGGAAGCGAGAGCGAGGGATTCGGTGGCCTTGGCCGCCTTGCCCACGTAGCGAGAGACTAGGGTGTTGAGGACGGCGGCCACGGCCATGGCCATGAGGCCGAGGCCTACGTCTATGTCCTGGCCGCCGTGGACAATGCGTTCGGTGGCCTGGTAGGCGATGAAGACGCCGCCCAGGCTGATGACGCCAGCCTCCACCGCCGCCGCCAGCGTCTCCACCTTGCCGTGACCGTAGGGGTGCTCCTGGTCGGCCGGACGGTGGGCGATGCTCACGCTGAACAAGGCGGCCGCCGAGGCTACCATGTCCTCGCCGCTGTCCATGGCGTCGGACAGGACGCCGATGCTGCCGCTGATCAGGCCGACCACCAGCTTCAGAATGAGCAGGGATAGGTTGGAGAAGAGAGAGAGGGTGGCAGCGCGAACGGCGATGTTCATCTGACTCCGCCCCGACCTCGGTCAGGGAGATGGGCCCTGCTAGCGACCTTTCCGCGCCAGGACGCCACGGGCGGCCTCGGCGATCTTCTCGGCGGTGAGACCGTAGCGCTCCAGCAACTGGTCCCAGGGGCCGGAAACAGCGTACTGATCCTGCATGCCGATGAAGGCCATAGGCGTCGGCTGGTGCAGGGCCAGCGTCTGGGCCACAAGGCTGGCCAGGCCACCGTGCACCAGGTGGTCCTCAGCGGTGACGATGGCGCCGGTCTCCCTGGCCGCTGCCAACACCGCCTCCACATCCAGGGGTTTGAGGGATGACATGTTGAGAACGCGACAATCGATGCCCTCCGCGGCAAGAAGCTCGGCCGCCACCAGGGCCGTCCAGACCATCACCCCGACGGCCATCACCGTTACGTCCTTGCCTGGCCGCATCAGCTGGGCCTTGCCCAACCGGAACTGGTAGCCCTCGTCGTAGATGATGGGGGTCTTTGGGCGCACGCAGCGGACATAGAAGGGGCCGAAGTTGCGGGCGGCGACCTCGATGGACTGCTCCGCCTCCACCACGTCGGCGGGCACAATAACCCGAAAGCCGGGAAGGGAGAGCATCAGGGAGAGGTCGTCGATGGCGTGAGCGGAGGCGCCGTCCTCGCCGGTGATGATGCCGGCGTGGCTGGCCACCAGTTTAACGTTCAGGCGAGGCTGAGCGATTCCCACGCGCAACTGGTCGAAGCAGCGGCCGGGAGCGAAGACAGCGAAGGTGCTGATGAAAACGGTCTTGCCCGCCGCCGCCAGGCCAGCCGCCACGTTCACCATGTTCTGCTCGGCCACGCCCACCGCGAAGAAACGCTCGGGGAAGGCCTTGCCGAACTCGCGGGCAGTAGTAGAGCTGCCCAGGTCGGCATCCACGACCACAATGTCCAGCCCCTCGCGGCACAGGCGAATGAGGGTGGGCCCCAGGGCCTCGCGCGTGGCCGCCGTCTTGGAAGTCATCCTAGGCCAGCTCCGCCAGCGCCTTCTCGGCCTGCTCCGGCGTGGGCGCCTTGCCGTGGAAGGCGGGGTTGTTCTCCATGAAGCTCACGCCCTTCCCCTTGACGGTGTGAGCGATGATCACCGTAGGTTGCCCCTTGATCCCCTTCGCCCTCTCCAACGTCTCGATGAGGGCCGACAGGTCATGCCCATCGGTCTCCAGCACCTGCCAGCCGAAGGCCCGCCACTTCTCCGCCAGGGGCTGAAGGCTCATGATGTTCACCGTGTGACCTTCCTCGCTCACCCAGCCGCCTATGCGCCGGGGACGGCTCTCGTCTTTGTAGCGGCTGTAATCGGAGAAACCGTCATTCTGGATGCGATTGTAATCGATGATAGCGGTGAGGTTATCTGCCTGATGATGGGCGGAGGCCATGGCAGCCTCCCAGGTCTGGCCCTCGTTTAGGTCGCCATCGCCCAGGAGGCAGTAGACGCGATAGTCCTTTCCGTCCAGGCGAGCCGCTAGGGCCTGGCCAAGGCCGAAGGACAGGCCCATGCCCAGAGAGCCCGATGTCATCTCTACCCCCGGCGGATTGCCGGCCACCACGTGCCCCTCGAGGCGACTGCTCAGCTTGCGCAGGGTGATGAGCTCCTCTACCGGCAGATAGCCGCACTCGGCCAGGATAGCGTAGAGAGCGGGCGCGGCGTGCCCCTTGCTCAGGATGAAGCGGTCGCGGTCCGGCCACTGAGGGTTTTGGGGATCGTGGCGAAGAGCATGCCGGTAAAGGGCGACCAGGATATCTACGCAAGACAATGACCCGCCAGGGTGGCCACCGGCGGCGGCGGCGGTCATCTCGACGATGTGGCGTCGAACGCGCTTGGCTAAAGCTTCCAGTTCCTTCAGGGCAGCACTGCTCACGGAGGACAAAGGCTGCTACTCCACGTCCAGATTGCCGACCAGCGGCCCTACCTGCACCAGGCAGGTTTTCATTATACGAGACTGCTCTTTTTAATGTCCACGACCGATGCTATCATGGCTCCATGGTGCTCGACTTCCATACCCACATCTTTCTACCGCAGGTGCGCGAGCGACGGGAGGACTATTTGCGCCGCGATTCTGTCTTCGCCCAGATGTACAGCAGCCCCAAGGCTGAGATCGCCACCGCCGAGGAGCTTCTGGCCAGCATGGAGAGGGCGGAGGTGGACACGAGCGTGGTCCTGGGCTTTGCCTGGTCGGAGCAAGAGCTGTGCCGGGAGCACAACGAATACCTGCTGGAGGCGGCAGCACGGAGCAGCGGCAGGCTCGTACCCTTCTGCATCGTCCAGCCGCGAGCCGGGGATGATGCCCTGACGGAGGCCGAGCGCTGCGTTCGCGGCGGTGCCCGCGGCCTGGGCGAGCTTCGGCCCGAGAGCCAGGGCTACTCGCTGGACGAGAGCGCTGGCGACATCCTGGCCGAGGCGGCTGACCGGCACGACCTCATCCTCCTGTTCCATGTGAGCGAGCCGGTGGGCCACGCCTATCCGGGCAAGAGTGGCCTGGGCCTGGATGCCTTCTATCGATTCGTGAGCTGCCATCAGGGGCTGACGGCGGTGGGCGCTCATTGGGCGGGCGGCCTTCCCTTCTATGCTCTGATGCCCGAGGTCGCGGAGGGGCTGGCCAACGTCTATGTCGATACGGCGGCCACCCCTTTGCTTTATGGCCCGGCGATCTATCGGCAGGTTGCCGAGCTGGTGGGGTCAGAACGTATTCTCTTCGGCAGCGACTACCCGCTCATATCGCAGCAGCGCCAACGACAAGCCATCGAGGACAGTCTTGGGGACGATGAGGACGGCAGGCGGCTCATCCTGGGGGAGAACGCCTGCCGGCTGTTGAGGCGAAATGGTGAAGGGCGAGGGTAACGAGCCAACGCTGCGCCTGTTCGTGGCCTGCGAGCTGCCGCCGGAGATGAAGGCGGCTCTGACCAGCCTTCAGGAGGCGCTACGCAAGAAGGGGGCGCCACGCCTGCGCTGGGTGCGGCCCGATGGCATCCACCTGACCCTGAAATTCCTGGGGGCGGTTCCCCAGCACAAGGTGGCCGCCATCTGCGAGGCACTGGCCCCTACGGTACTGGGAATGCCACCGCTGGCGCTGGCGCTGGCTGAGGTGGGCACCTTCGGCGACCGCCGTGGCCCGCGCGTTGTCTGGGTGGGCATGCAAGGCGACCTGGAGCCTCTGGCGCGCCTTCAGCAGCGGATAGAGAAAGCCCTGGAACCCCTGGGCTTTCCACTCGAAGGCAGGGCCTTCTCGCCTCACCTCACCCTGGCCCGCGTGCCGGACGACGTGGGCAGCGGCGAAAGGCAGGCCCTGAGGGAACTGGCCAAGGCTACGTCGGCACCGACCGCTCCGCCTGTGACCATCCGCGAGCTCAGCCTCATGCGTAGCATCCTCGGCCCTGGCGGCGCCGTCTACGAGCGAGTGGTCGCCTTCCCCCTGAGCTAGGCCGTCAGGCCCACGCTATCCGTAGCCGTTCGGGTGCTCGCGGTGCCAGTGCCAGGCACTCTCGATGATCTCTTCGAGGACGGGGAACTGGGGCTGCCAGCCCAGCTCGCGGCGGGCCTTCTCCGCTGAGGCCACCAAGGACGGCGGGTCGCCCGGCCGCCGCGCCTCCTCTTGTGCCGGGATGGCCTGGCCGCTGACCCTGCGGGCGGCCTCGATCACCTGAAGGTTGGAGAAGCCCTGGCCGTTGCCCAGGTTGTACACGGCGCTCCCCTCTTTCAGGCGGTCTAGGGCCAGCACGTGAGCGCGCGCCAGGTCGAGCACGTGGATGTAGTCGCGGATGCAGGTGCCGTCGG
>Ga0315277_10003744_pt1 | contig 20561 bp, 14 predicted proteins | sample YL17G05_15_MG_FD_203695 | JGI IMG/M metagenome (GOLD analysis project Ga0315277, IMG submission 203695) | Sediment microbial communities from Yellowstone Lake, YNP, Wyoming, USA - YL17G05_15 | ecosystem: Environmental > Aquatic > Freshwater > Lake > Sediment | place: USA: Wyoming | collected... | reverse complement strand
CAGTCATCACTGCTTCAAGTTCCGCCTCTGGCATCTGGCCATGAGCCACGGCTATCTTTGCCTCGGGCACCAGCGACCGCAGGGTTTCGGCAACAAAGGCTATACTCTGCACTCTATTGTGCACAAAGAAGACCTGCCCGTTTCTTTCGAGTTCTCTCAGTATCGCTTCTCTGATTAAGCGGTCGTCATACTCGGCAACGTAGGTCTTGACCGGCAGGCGCTGTTCCGGAGGAGTCTCCATAGTGCTCATGTCCCTGACCTCTACCAGGGCCATGTGCAGGGTGCGGGGGATAGGCGTTGCGCTCAGGGTGAGAACGTCTACTTCCCGTCTCATTCGCTTGAGGTATTCCTTATGTTCTACGCCGAAGCGCTGCTCTTCATCAATAATTATTAGCCCTAAGTCCTTGAAGACTACATCCTTCTGCAGCAGACGGTGGGTGCCGATGCAGATGTCCACGTTGCCATCAGCCAGACCGTCAAGGATAGCCTGTTGCTCCTTCGCTGTGCGGAACCGGCTTAATGCCTCGATTCTTATGGGGAAGGCACCCAACCTCTGTTTGAAGGTAGCAAAATGCTGTTCGGCCAGCACCGTAGTTGGCACCAGTACTGCTACCTGCTTATTGTCCATCACTGCCTTAAAAGCAGTCCGGATGGCGACCTCGGTCTTACCGTAGCCAACGTCGCCACATATCAACCGGTCCATGGGCTTGGCTTTTTCCATGTCCTGCTTTACCTGTTGCTGCGCTTCTATCTGGTCTGGAGTCTCAACGTATGGGAAGGAAGCCTCTAGCTCCTGCTGCCAGGCAGTATCCCGGGAATAGGCAAAGCCGGGCGCCACTTCACGGGCGGCATAGAGCGTCAGAAGCTCCTGAGCAATGTCTTTTGAAGATTCCTTGATTCTCTGCTTGGTTCTTGCCCACTCCTGGGTACCCAGTCGACTCAGTGTCGGTGGCTGGTCACCAGACCCTATGTAGCGGTTCACCCGGTCAATCTGGTCGGCAGGGACATAAAGCTTATCGCCGGAAGCGTACTGCAGCACCAGGTATTCCCTTGCCGTGTGGTCGGTGTTCATCGTGGTAACACCAGCAAATTTGGCAATGCCGTGCTCGATGTGGACAACATAGTCTCCCGGGTTTATCTCGGCAAAAGACCGGTAATGCGCCGCAGCACGCCTCTTTACCAGACGCCGCTGTTTAATGAAGCCAAAGATTTCAAGGTCGGTGAACAGGTGGGTGTCGCTGTTCATGACCCAGCCCTCAGCCAGTAAACCCTGGACTAAAGTCAGCGAGCCGGGGGGTGGTGTTTGCTGGACCTGAGTCAGGGGTGGGGCAATGATGTCCTGTTGCTCAAGTAGCTCTGACAACCGGCTTGCCTGGTGGCTGACGAGGATTAGTCTGCGTTTTTGTCTAAGTAGCTGCTTAACTTTTGTAATAAGAACTGGCAGCTGACCGGCATAGCTGCCGGCGGGGGTGAAATTCAGCCGGTATGGTTGCTCGGTCTCATTGATGTCCCAGGCAGTAAGTACCAGCTGTTGCCGCCGGCCCAGCATCGGCGATAGCTCATTCCAGGTGAAATACGGTCTTGGGAGATTGCAGACAAGCTCTGCCGCTTCAAGTTTCTCGGAGCGCAGCTCTTCGGCTTCGGCATCGAGGTTTTCTATGGACTGCTTAATGCGGGCAGGTTCATCGAGCACTATCAAGGTGTTCTCAGGGAGATAGCTCAGGATGCTGTCCTGGTTAAATAGAGAGGCATAAAACTGCATATTGGGTGGTCTCTGCTTGTCGAGCAGCATAGCCAGCTCTTGCTGGTACTGTTGACTCACCTCAGGACTGCACCCTGATATGTCGATACTGTTGATGAGCGGTTGCAGCTCCGGTTTGCTCCTGATTAGGGGTGTCAGCAGCTCGGTTGCCGGGCAAATAGCTATAGCCGACACTGCCTTGAGCGATTGCTGACTTGCCGGGTCGAACAGACGGATGCTGTCTATGGTGTTACCAAAGAACTCCAGCCTGACTGGCAGGTCACTGGTAGGCGGGTAGACATCGAGAATACCACCGCGATGACTGATTGTGCCGGGCACCTCAACTGTGTTCTCCATAGTGTAACCCATATTCTGCCATTTGCTAAGCAGCTCAAAAGGTTCGGCACGCATTCCCAATTTTATGCTGTGGCAGGTGGAAGCAAAATCAGTGTACGGCGTGGTCTTCTGCATCAGAGCCGGGGCTGAGGCAATAACCAGCGGGGGTCCCTCTGCGACTGGCTCTTTATTGGTCAGAGATGATAGCACCAGTACCCGTTCTAACTCGGTGGAAGTGTCTGATGCGATTCGCTGGTAGGGCAGGGCGTCAGGTTCGGGGAAGAGCATCACCTGGGCTGAAGCAGACCAGGTCTGGAGTTGTTCATATAGCTTCCGGCTATTTTCCGGTTGGGCCGTGACGACAAGGAAAGGCTGGCGCCGACTACGGTATAAGGCTGCTATCAAATAAGGTTTAGCCGCTTCTAGCACGACTACCCTGACGCTGCCGCTCGTTTTCTTAAGCTCGGTCACGAGACGGCGGTAGTCAGGTTTCTCATCGATGAGTGACAGCAATTGCATCAGATTCAAATCCATATTTTGTTCCCCAAACACCACTAGGGCTAGCCATAACGGACTAGCCCTCCGATAAATTTTAACACAAATTAGCGTACAATTCAGCGTGTCAATTTGCACCTGCTAGAGACAAGGGTCTATAATTAATCAAAAGCTCGAGGTGCCAGAGACCTGTGGCACACCTCAAATTCCAATTATCTAAGGCAGTCTGGAGGCAACTAACTGACTCATCTCAATAATATCCTGTATCAAGTTACCAAACCGGCCCGCTATACCGGCGGCGAGTGGAACAGCGTGGTAAAGGACTGGGATAGAGCCAGTATCAGGATTGCCCTGGCTTATCCGGACTTATATGAAATAGGCATGTCCAATACCGCTCTACCCATCCTCTACGACCTGCTTAATAGCCAATCCGATGTCCTGGCGGAAAGGGTTTTCGCTCCGTGGGTAGACATGTCAAAGGCAATGCAGCAAGCGGGAGTTCCTCTTTTCAGCCTTGAATCCAGGCATCCTCTGAAAGATTTTGATGCTATCGGTTTTTCCCTGGGCTATGAGCTTACCTATACCAATGTATTGAATATGCTTCATTTAGCCCAAGTACCCCTTCTGGCCGGCGAAAGGAATGACTCCCATCCAATAATCATGGCCGGTGGTAGCGCAGCGCTTAATCCTGAGCCTATGGCTGATTTTATCGACTTCTTTGTGTTGGGGGATGGTGAGGAGGTATTGCTCCAGCTACTTGATAGTCTTCGCAGTTGGAAAGGGCGGGGCAGGAGAATTGCCAGGAGAGAATTGCTTAACCAGGTGGCTAATATACCTGGCGTATACGTACCCGGTCTATATCAGGTGGAGTACCGGGCTGATGGGCTACTTAAGAGTATTACCCCTGCAATAGCTCAGGCTCCTGCCAGCATCAAGCGGCGGGTAGTGAGTAAGCTACCGCCACCGGTAACCAGACCGGTAGTGCCGTATATTGAGGCAGTGCATGACCGTGGGGTGGTGGAGATACAGAGGGGTTGCAGCCGTGGTTGTCGCTTCTGTCAGGCAGGAATGATATACCGACCGGTACGTGAGCGTCCCCAGGAAGAAGTGATTTCTGCAGTGGGGGAACTTATTGCCAACTGTGGCTACGATGATGTATCTTTGCTCTCGCTCAGCACCAGCGACTATTCAGGCATTGATGAGCTGGTGAGTGCTATAGCTCACCGCTACCAGAATATTCGCTTATCGTTACCCAGCCTGCGTATTGATAGCTTTTCCGTGGCGCTGGTGGACTCCCTTTCTTTTCAGCGGAAGACCGGGCTTACCTTTGCTCCGGAGGCGGGAAGTCAAAGGCTGAGGCAGGTCATCAATAAGAATACTACCGAAGAGGAAATCCTGGAGACAGCCACCATAGCATTTGACCGGGGGTGGCGGGGGCTTAAATTGTATTTTATGCTTGGGTTGCCTACAGAAAGCACCGAGGATGTAGACGGCATTTGCCGGCTGGTGAACAAAATCTATTCACTGGGCAAGCAGACTAAAGGGGGGCAGCCCCAGTTAAGGGTCAGCGTGTCTAGCTTTGTGCCCAAGCCGCATACGCCTTTTCAGTGGGTAGCTCAGGAAAGCGAAGCGCAGCTAGACTCTAAACACGAACTGCTCAAGCAGGGTTTACGGCGCAGCGGAATCAGGTTGTCCTGGCAAGACCCGAAAGTCAGTCTGCTCGAAGCGGCATTGTCGCGGGGAGACAGGCGATTAGGCAAGGTCATTTATGGTGCCTGGAAGCTGGGCTCAATCTTTGATGCCTGGAGCGAACACTTTAATTATGGAAACTGGGCCCGTGCCTTTGAGGAGAGCGGGTTGGAGCCTGGCGTCTATGCCTTGCGCCAGCGCGCCCTCGATGAACTACTGCCCTGGTCTCATATTGATGCAGGGGTGACTACAGCCTTTCTGAAGCAAGAGTACTACCGTGCCCAGGACGGCAAGGTGACCCCTGATTGTCGGCATGACGCGTGTAACGCCTGTGGACTGGAACTAGGGCATGAAGGTTGCCAGCGAAAGTGCCAGGGACTTACTCATAGGCAGCAATAGCTACCACTTTATCACCTGCCTCGAGCCTCATCAGTCTTACCCCCTGGGTGCTCCTGCCCTGGAGGGTGATACCCTGTCTCGGGTCTTTTTCTTTTACAGGAGTGCAGGTAACAATGCCCTCCGCCGAAATAATCATAAGTTGTTGAGACTGCAATACCACTTTGGCGGCTGCAACCTGCCCCGTTTTTTCAGTGAGCTTGAAGGTGATTACCCCGCCGCCTGCACGATGCTGCAATGGGTACTGGCTAATCGGGGTGAGCTTGCCGAAACCACCACTGGTGGCTACCAGTAGAAATGCGTCCGGGTAGGCAGTATCGATACTGACCACCTTGTCCCCAGATGCTAAGCGGATGCCCCGCACCCCACCGCTGGTCCGGGAGCTAGCTCTTAGCTCGGACACCGGAAAGAGGATTGACCTTCCCTTTTGAGCCGCTAATATGACGTTATCCTGGTTGGTGGCCAAGCAGCATGACACCAGTTCGTCATCCTGCGCCAGGTCCATAGCGATGAGCCCGGTACTTCTTACTGCCGCAAAGTGCTCAACAGCCGTCTTTTTTATTTCCCCTTGCCGAGTACCCATCAGTAAGTATTCATCTTCCTTAAAATCAGTTACCGCTACCATAGCCGTGACCAGCTCGTTATCGGAAATAGGGAAGAGATTAATGATTGCCGTCCCTTTGGCGGTACGCGAGCTATCAGCCGCTATTTCGTAGCACTTGAGATGAAATACTTTGCCCCGGCTGGTGAAGAACAGTAAATTATCATGGGTGTCAGCCACTGTCAGCAGTCTGACCGCATCCTTTTCTCTGGTTACCATGCCGATAATGCCTTTGCCACCGCGATGCTGGGGCTTGTACAAGTGGGACGGTACTCTCTTGGTAAACCCTCTATTACTTAGTGTAACCGCCACTCTTTGATGAGGGACGAGGTCTTCTTCACGGAAGGCAAGGATTGCTTGCTCGCTTATCTCCGTTCGGCGCGGGTCGCCAAATTTGTCTTTTATTTCAATGATCTCATCCTTTATCAGGCTAAGCAATCTCTTGGGGTTGGCGAGAAGGTCCTCCAGATAAGCGATGGTCTTCAGTACCTCGGTGTACTCGTCGAGTATCTTACCTCGCTCAAGGTTAGCCAACCGGCGTAACTGCATGTCAAGTATGGCTTGAGCCTGGACTTGAGATAGAGCAAACCCGGTCATGAGATTGTTGCGAGCGGCTTCAGCGGTCTCTGATTTCCGGATAGTGGCAATCACTTTATCTATATTGTCCAGGGCGATTTTAAGTCCTTCCAGGATATGGGCCCGGTTTTTAGCTTCTTTCAGCTCGAATCGCGAACGGCGGGTGATAATCTCGTTACGGAAATCTATAAAGAACTGGAGCGTTTCCTTGAGGCCAATTACCCGGGGTTGATTATCAACCAGGGCCAGCATATTAACGAAGAAAGTGGACTGCATTGCCGTGTGTTTATAGAGATTATTAAGCACCTGCTGCGGCTGGACATCTCTCTTTAGTTCGATAACAATGCGCATGCCTTGCCGGTCGGATTCATCGCGTATTTCGCCAATACCTTCCAGTTTCTTGTTCTTGACGAGGTCGGCTATTTTCTCTACCAGTGATGCCTTATCTGTCTGATAAGGCAATTCGCTGACTATTACCTGGCTCCGTCCACTACCGGGAATCTCCGCGAGATGCGCCTTAGCCCGGACAATTATTTTGCCGTATCCGGTGGCGTAGGAATTTTTTATTCCTTCCAGCCCCAGGATGATGCCGCCGGTGGGGAAGTCCGGCCCTTTGATAAATCCGGTGAGCTCATCAACCGCGGCTGTAGGGTTGTCAATCAGGCAGCAAATGGCATCACATACCTCGGTCAGGTTGTGGGGAGGGATATTGGTGGCCATGCCTACAGCGATTCCCGAGCTGCCATTGATTAGTAAATTAGGTATGCGGGTGGGCAGGACCACGGGCTCTTTGAGGCTATCATCGAAATTCGGGGTAAAAGCGACGGTATCCTTATCGATGTCAATGAGCATTTGCTCGGCAATAGAGGTCAGGCGTGCTTCGGTATAGCGCATGGCGGCGGGCGGGTCGTTATCCATGCTGCCGAAATTACCCTGTCCGTCAATCAGGACATAGCGCATTGAAAAGTCCTGCGCCATGCGCACCATGGCTTCATAAACCGGAGCGTCACCATGAGGGTGGTATTTACCCAATACCTCACCGACGATTCTGGCGCTTTTCTTATGAGGGCTGGAATGATTCAGCCCGAGGCCGTCCATAGCATATAGGATTCGCCGATGTACTGGTTTCAGCCCGTCTCGCACATCGGGCAGAGCACGGGAGACAATAACGCTCATGGCATAGTCGAGATAAGAGCTTCTCATCTCGTCTTCTATATTAACCTGTCTAACTTTGCCCAAAGTCATACTCGGTGAAGCCTCCTATTCCTGTTCAGTGACCTGGTCTTCATCAAAACCAAGAGAATCTTCAGGCAACATCTCCTCGTACTCCAATTCATCCTTAAATAACTTGTTGGTTACGTATGGCCTGGGGCTCTTAAATCCCTTTGTTGGGAAGGAGAGTATCCCTGCCTGACTTGGGTCCTGGTATACTTCTCTAATAATGACGGTGAGGTGATTTTCCGCTGAACTGACAATGGCAGCGGTGTACTGATTGCCCCCATCCATTAACTTGATAAGTCGCTGCCCCAGCTTGGGTTCTACCTGTCCCAAGTACTCGCTGTGGCCGTTTTCCACTGCCAGGTTGGTGCCGTCTACTTTTAGATTTACCTTATCACCTGTGGTCGTTTTCGCCAGGATTTCGGGCAGTCCCAGACGTTGAAGCTCGGCCAGCCCTGTTTTCCCCACTTCCTCAATGAAATGATGTGGCTCAGCATGAGTATCTTCTTTTGAGCTGCCTTCGGCCTCTCTTAAGTGAGATAAGCGCTGGAGGTTCTTTTTGGAAATAGTATTGTAGGGGTCAATTTCCATAGAGTGTCTATAAGCCTCTTTTGCCTGGGGATACATCCCCAGCTCTATGTAGGCTCTGCCCAAACGGTTATAAGCCTCAACGTCATTGGGAAAACTGGCTGTTATTTCCTGGTTAGTGGCTATTGCCTCCCGCCATCGACCTTGCATGGCTAAGGCAATGGCTTGTTTGCTACGTTGGCGCCTTAGTCTTACTTGACTATCTTCATCATATGTCATTATTTACTCCACAGTTACACTTTTTGCCAGGTTACGCGGGAAATCTATTGGGCAGCCTCTTTGCTTGGCGGTGTAGTAAGCGAGCAGTTGGAGAACTACGATATTAACTACCGGGGAGAATATGGTATCAACCCTGGGTACGGTGATAACCGAGTCGGCTATGCTCACAATATACTCATCGTCCTCTTCAGCCAGGGCTATTACTGGTGACCCTCTCGCTTTAATCTCCCTGATATTGGTCAGCATTGCTTCATACGAATTGTCCCTGGTAACCAGGGCAATAACTGGAGTGCTGGTTCCGAGCAAGGCGAAGGGACCGTGCTTCAGTTCTCCGGCAGCATAACCTTCAGCGTGGATATAGGAAATCTCTTTTAGCTTGAGCGCACCTTCCAGTGCCACCGGGAAGTTTATGCCTCTGCCAACAAATAGTACATTCTCATATCCGGCCAGGGATTTGGCGTGAACTTTAATTCTATCTTCATTATCCAGGACTTGTTGCACTTTGTTTGGCAACTGTCTTATCCCGATAAGCAGGCTGGCCAGTCTTCTGGCATCAGCCTTGGAATAGGACATTGCTACCCAATATAATAGCATAAGTTGGGCCATAAAGGTCTTGGTAGCCGCCACACTCATCTCGGGACCAGCTCTGGTATAAACAGTCTGATTGGCAATCCGACTGGTACTGCTGCCCACTACATTGGTAATGGCTAACACATGGCAGCCTACTTCCTGTAACCTTTTTATGGCTCTAATCGTATCAGCAGTCTCACCGGATTGGGTTATGACAATAGCCATGGTTTTAGCCAGGATTTGTCCGTAGTAGTTAAATTCGGAAGCAAACTCGGTCCTGACCGGGATTCTGAGCAAATCTTCAATAATATATTTCCCTACTAGTCCGGAATGGTAAGAGGTGCCGCAGGCCAGGATAAGCATAGATTCCGTATCGGCCTCTATCATTCGCTCCAGTCCGGCTATCTGTTCAGCGGTTTGAGAATATTCTCCCAGGGTATCTCTTATCACTTTCGGTTGTTCGTGAATCTCTTTGAGCATAAAGTGTTCGTAGCCCGCTTTTTGAGCGTCCTGTATACTCCATGAAATCTTGTGTTCTTTCCCTTCAAACTCGGTGCCGTTTCTCCTTATTCTTATGCTGTCTGCCGTGACTATTCCCATATCGCCATCTTCCAGATATATGACACGGCTGGTGTAGTCCAGTATCGCCGGGACATCTGAGGCGATAAAATTTTCCCGGTCGCCAATGCCAATGATTAACGGGCTATCTTTCTTTGCGGCTATTAATTTGGAGTGACCCGCCGCCAACACTATGATGGCATAAGAACCTTCCAGCTCACGTAACGTGGCGGTTATTGCTTCTTCCAAGTTACCGTCATAATACTTCTCTATGAGGTGAGGTATTACCTCAGTATCGGTATCGGAAATAAAAGTATGGCCTTCTTCAGTTAGCCTTTTTCTTAGCGTCTGGTAGTTAAGTATTACCCCGTTATGGACCACACTGATTTTGTTGTGGCAATCGCAGTGGGGATGAGCGTTTCGACGGGATGGCCCGCCATGGGTTGCCCACCTGGTATGACCAATGCCGACCGTCCCGCTAATGGGTGGCATCACTTTGCCCAGTTCCTCTACCCTGATGGCATCCTTGTAGACCTTTATGCAGTCGCCAGCCAGGGCTACACCGCAGGAATCATAACCTCTATACTCCAATCTACTCAGACACCTGAGGAGAATGGGTTGAGCCTGTCTTTCCCCGATATAACCGGTAATGCCGCACATAGGTTAGACCACCAGACTCCTGTCAGGCAACCTACCCCTGATTACCTTCAATGCCTGTACCTGGCTGAAATTACCCACAATAACGCCAGGGTGAGCTACTACACAATTATCTAAACCACAACCCTCGCCAATCATAGCTCCTACATTTACTTTATAATATTCATCATTAATTTTAATTTCGGCCTCGCCACTACAGGCGGTAAAGTGCCCTCTGACCGCACAGCCTTTATCAATGACCGAATCCTGTATGACACATCCCGAACCAATACTGACATCATTACCGATAACGCTGTTCTTTATCTCGCTAAATGGTGATACAACTACATTGTCGCCGATGCTGGTAGCCGGCAGCAGGCATACATGTGGCCCAATATCACAATTGTCGCCGATAACCATTGGACCCGCCAGGTAGGAGTTTGACCGTATAACCGTGCCCTTGCCCAGGACGACCGGCCCTTTTATGAAGACTCCGGTCTCAACAGTGCCGGCTAGTCTGGCTTTAATGTCGCGAAGGACTGCCTCATTAAGGCTCAGAATATCCCACGGATAGACTACATCCAGCCAGGTGCCTTCTGTCTCTTTAGCAACAATAGGCTTGCCTTGAACAATCATGTTGTTCAGGACGCTGGGAATGTCCAGTTCGGGTTCAATAAAATCAAAGACTGCCCGTGTGAAGGCGTAGATTCCCGTGTTGACGATATTGCTCTTGGCTTCCCTGGGTTTCTCCACAATTTCTTTCACAGTGCCATTTTCTATGCCGACTACGCCGTATCTAAGAGGATTATCTACTCTCTTGACCAGTATGGCTTCAGGCTCGGCAGTCACAAACCGGGCAATAGTGCTCGCTTCAATTAAGTTGTCTCCAGGCAGGACCAGGAATTTGTCTTCGGTTGCAGTTTTAGCCCGGGATAGCGCATGAGCCGTACCCAGTTGTCTTTCTTGAATCATATAGTTTATGCTGACGCCCAATTGTTTGCCTGAACCGAAATAATCAAATACCTGCTCCTTACCATAGCCGACGATGAGCACGATGTCGCGAATACCATTTTGGGCTAATGCCTCGACAACATAGCTCAGTATTGGTCTACCGGCCACGGATAGCATTGCTTTTGGTTTGGTAGTGGTGAATGGCCTCAGCCTCTGTCCTTCACCCGCTGCCAGAATCACTGCCTGCTTCATATTCAACATCATATTATACACTAAAATACTTTTGAGTCTGGAGAAATCATCCCGCTGGCTACAGCTCCAGGCCCAACACAGGTGTTATTACCAATCATACAACCTATATTAATCGATGCGTTAATCCCGGTTTCCACCCGGTCACCGATTATGGCTCCCAGTTTGCGCCGTTTGGTATCTATTCCGGCGACGGTCACATTCTTTTTATCCAGCCTGAGGTTGGCAATCTTGGTGCCGGCTCCCAGGTTACATTCCTCGCCAATAATGCTATCGCCGGCATAGTTTTGGTGAGGAATCTTGGTACCCTTCATGATTATGCAATTCTTGACCTCTACCGCACTGCCGATGTGGCAACTGTCAGCGATAGAGGTGTAAGGGCGGATATAGCAGTTGGGACCAATATCACAATCCCGCCCGATTATCACCGGCCCCACTATATATGAGCCTGACCTCACTACAGTGTTTTTGCCAATGGACACGCTACCCTTGATTACCACGTTATTTTCTACCTCACCCAGGTTTTGTGCTTTAGTCTCTACCAGCATGGCTTCATTAGCGGGCAGTAGGTCCCAGGGATAGCTGAGGTCAAGCCAGTAATCAATCTTGCGGCAGGCGATGTGGTAACCCTTGTCTATCATCCACTGCAGGGAATCGGTTATTTCATACTCTCCCCGTGGAGATATTGAAGTCTGAGCAATGGCACTGAATATGTCCGGTGTGAACAGGTACAAACCGGTATTAGCCAGACGTGAGGGGGGTTTTTCAACCTTTTCATAGATGCGGACCACTTTACCTTCTTTTAGCTCAACCACTCCCCAACCTCGAGCATCCTCAACCTCAAGTACGCTCAGAGTATTATTACTCCCCCTAGCTAAACTATGGATGTCTTTCCGGCCAACAATTATATCTCCATTCATTACCAGGAAGTTCCCATCGACCATGCCTTCCGCCATCCTGATTGCGTCAGCCGTGCCCAGTTGTTTCTTTTGAGTACAGTAGGCTATGCTTACTTTCCATTTTTGGCCATTGCCGAAATAATCACGTACCTGTTCATCGTGATATCCGACAATGAAGACAAATTCCTCGATGCCAGCGTCCTTGGCTTCGATAAGCAAATGTTCAAGTATAGGCTTATTGGCGATGGGCAGCATCACCTTAGGTCTGGTGTAGGTCAGAGGACGCATACGGCTGCCTTCCCCGGCAGCTAGAATAACCGCCTTCAAGTTATTTCCCCTCCGTGCAATCTCTGATTATGCTTAGACTGCGTTCATGCAGTTGGCGCAATCGGGGCTCACTTTTTGCCTCAGTGGTAATCCTTATCTTGGGCTCAGTACCTGAAGCCCTGACCAGTACCCATCCGTTCTCAAAGTTTAGCTTAATGCCGTCTACATTGCTTACTGACAATGGATTCATTGCCGCCAACCGCTGCTCCAATTTCGCCATAACAATACCATCACTGCTCACGCTACCACGAAGAAGCGGGTATTCAGGTATGTTGTCGACCAGCGTTGACAGTCTTTGCTGACTGGCTATGGCTGCTATCCGGGCGGCAGCATAGACGCCATCCGGGCACAGCGAGACACCGGGAAAAACCCAGCTTCCAGATGGCTCACCACCGAATTTTCCGCCCTTTTTAAGTTCCTCGGAGACATAAATATCTCCCACCATAGTCCTGATAGTCTTGAAACCCATTTCGTCGATTGCCATTGAGGCATCAACGGTAGTAACTATCTCTTTTGCACCCAGTTCCCGCGCAAAAATCACCATGAGCTTATCGCCAGATACAAATCTGCCTCTGTCGTCTATTACCATCATGCGGTCGCCATCTCCATCGTGGGCAATGCCCAAAGCGGCACCGAATTCTCTCGTCGCCTTTATCAGGTCGCCCAGATTAGCTTCGATTGGCTCAACATCGTGGGGGAAAAGTCCGCTGGGATAACAGTTTAAGCCCACCACCTCGCAGCCCAGCCTGGTTAACAGGTACGGGGTAATGGCACAGGTGGCACCGCAGCCGCAGTCCACTACCACTCTTAACTTTAATCGGGTAGGGAAGTCCTGTGATACCCGGTCAATGTGCTGCTCAATGGCTCCGCTGAAAACAGTGCTCTGTTTGATTTCTTCCCACGGTGCGGCATGATAGGCGTCATTGGCGACTATTTCTTCTATTTGCTTTCGCTGGTAGGCGTCAAAGGCGGAGCCATCGGGGTTAAGGAGCTTTATGCCGTTATACTCGGGCGGGTTATGGGAAGCGGTAATCATTGCGCCGGCTTCGAATTCTTTGGCGGCAAAAGCGAGCGTCGGTGTGGGTATGACCCCATTGTCGGAGCACCTGGAGCCGGCGGTGAGCAGACCTGAGATAACGGCATGTTTTATCGCTTGGTTGGAAGTCCTGGTGTCATAGCCTACCACTACATTGCGGTAAACATCACCGACAGCTAAACCAACCTTTAATGCTAGCTGCGTTAGATGTCTGTCAGCTATCTTCCTGATTCCAGAGGTACCGAATAGCTGCATAATGGAATATTGTACCACAAAGGTTCCAATTGTCAATTGCCAGCTGTCAATAACTCGAAGCAAAAGTTAGACTTTTGGACACTAAAATGAAACAAAAATATCATGCGAATCCGGTTATGTTAGGTTAACATAACGTGTCATGGCTCAATCTCTAGCATTTGACAAAAACCAGTATAGATGACTAGACTAGACGTGATTCTTTTTATCCCATGGAAAGGGGGCATTAATGAAGAATCTTTTTGGATGGACCGGGAGAATATTAAGGGTTGACCTGGCCGAAGGAAAGACTGCCATATTGTCAACAGCGGACTACAATGACCGGTTCCTTGGTGGTCTGGGAATAGGGGAGAAGATTTACTGGGATGAAAGTAGTCCCGAATTAGCCGCCTTTCATCCCGATAATCCGCTTATTTTTATGACCGGTCCGCTGGCAGCAACGCCGGCGCCGAGTGCCTCCAGGGTCGTAGTCTGTGGAAAGTCGCCATCGTTATATCCGGAGACGTTTGCCTGGGCCAGCATAGGCGGCTTTTTCGCCGCAGCGCTTAAGAAAGCTGGGTATGATGGAATCGTGGTCAAGGGCAAGGCTGACCAACCGGTATATATCAATATTGAGAATAGCCGGGTAGAAATCAAAGACGCCCGTCACTTATGGGGTCAGACCAACACCAGGACCCGTCTGGTCATTAAGGAGGAAGTCGGGGGCAATCCGAGCATCATGTCCATAGGGCCCGGCGCAGAGCGCGGCACGCGCATTGGGAATGTTATCACCGATATCTCCGGTAGTGCTTCAACCGGCTTCGGCTCGGTGATGGGTTCGAAAAACCTGAAGGCGGTGGCGGCAAAGGGTACCGGCAAAGTGCCTATCGCCAACCCGGCGCGATTAGAGCAAATAAAGAAAAAGCTCAAGGCAATGACGAGTGAGGGATATTACCATCTGTTTGGCGACCACACGTCTTTCCCGGGCAGCGGCGTCGAGTTTGTTAAGAAGGCTCACTGCCAGGGTTGCGCTCGTGGTTGCTGGCGGTCGGTTTTCAGAGGGCCTTCCGGTGAAGAAGGCGTCCGCGAATGTGTTTCTGCCGGTTTCTACAAGATGTTTGATATGAAGCTTCACGGGCACCTGACCGAGGCCAGTTTTCTGGGGACGGCGCTGATTAATGACTACTCCCTTTGTGCTATAGAGCTTCTTGCCCTTTTCTTATGGCTCGACAACTGTTTCAGACGTGGCATCCTTTCTGAGAGAGATACCGGACTGCCGTTATCTCAGCTGGGAAGTATGGAGTTCCTCAAGGCGGCAGTGGAAAAAATCTCTTTAAGGGAAGGTTTTGGAGCTGTCCTTGCCGAAGGAACGCTGCGTGCGGCAAAGGTTTATGGGAAGGAATCGGAGGAGATAAACCGGACGTTCCTTACCCAGACGGGCCGCCCGCAAGCCGCCTATAGCCCCAGGGTATTTATTCCCTCTACGCTGGTCTATGCTACCGAACCGCGGCCGTTCATAGCCGAGCTTCATGAAATCTGCGAGCCATTGACCAAGTGGGCAATGTGGTACCTGTCAAAAGGTGAGGCATCCTATGTATCAACCGATGTGCTGAGGAAGATTGGCGAGAAGTTCTGGGGCAGTGAAAAAGCGGTCGACTTCTCGACCTATGAAGGTAAGGCCCGGGCAGCGGTGAAAATTCAGAACCGCCAGTTAGCCAAAGAATCGCTGATACTGTGCGATTTTGCCTATCCTGTCTTTGATGATGCCAGCACCGAGGACCATGTTGGCGACCCATCTATTGAAAGTCAGCTCCTTAGTGCCGTTACCGGCAGGGACGTAGACGAAGGGGGGCTTGACCGTATCGGGGAAAGGATATCTGCCCTGGACCGGGCTATCCTCTTGAGAGAAGGGAGGCGGGGGAGAGATGACGACTATCTGTCGGAACATTATTTTTCAGAAGCGGTTGAACCGGTTGGCGATGTTTTCAGTATGCGGAATCCGGAGCTATTTCTCCCGGGTAAAGGGGACGAAATCATCTCGCGCAAAGGGAAGGCGGTAGACCGGGAGAAGTTTGAACAGATGAAAAACGAATATTACGAGCTGAGGGGGTGGGATGTCCCAACGGGATTCATGAAGAAGGGTACGTTGAAGAGGCTTGACCTTGAAGATATTACGCCTTCATTGGGGAGAAAAGTGGTCTAGATGAGCCACATTGACAGCGGGCTGATTGAGTGTGGTAACATAGCACACAATAGTTAGAAAGGAGAGCAGATATGACTGAGTTAGGTGACTTGGTTGCAAAAAGGTATACGGCGAAGTTGCCTGAAGACAAGCTGAAGGAGCGCGTCCTTAAGTTCCTTAAAGAGCAGACCATGTGTGTTATTTCCACCTGCAAAGATAATACACCCAGGGCTACTGCTCTGGAGTACTTTTCGGAGGGGACGACTCTCTATCTTGCGCCGGACCCCGGCACCAAGCTGGTGAATCTAGCGGCAAATCCCAAAATAAGCGTTGCCATTTTCAATATGATACATCCTGATTGGACGGCTGAGGACTGGAAACGGACCAAGGGTGTACAGATAACCGGGGTAGCGAAGCTGCTGAGCCCGGGTGACCCTGAATACGCTCACGCGGTGAAAGTCTACAACTGGGAGCCTTTCTTCAAGGCACTTGGCCAAACGCTGGCCGATGGCCCCAAACCGCAGAAGATGATAAAGGTGGAGGCCAGGAGGATTGAATACCGTGAAGGCGCATTGATGCTGGAGGGCTATTCCTCAGCGCAAGTATGGGAAATATCTAAATAGCGCCTGTCAAAGCGAGGAGGACCGTTGTGAAAACACAATTGGGAGAACTGGTAGCCAGACGAAGTACGTTAAAAGCAAACATGCCTGCCAGCAAGCTCATGGAGCGTATATGTAAGTTCCTCAAAGAGCAGGCGATGTGTACGCTGGCTACATCGCTCGGGGACACGCCGAGAGCCACGCTGCTGGAATACTTCTCAGAAGGGACGACACTTTATATCAATGGCGATCCGGGCACGAAGCTGAAGAACATTCAGGCAAATCCCAAGGTCTGTATTGCTATATATAATATGGTACACCCCTACTGGCTGAGCGACGATTGGAAACGCATAAAAGGGGCGAGGGTTACCGGAGAGGCAAGGGTGTTGGACCCCGAGGACCCCGAAAGCATTCGGGCCAGGAAGGAAATAATCCGGTGGCAGCCCTTCGCTGAAGCCCTGGGCAGGGACGACCCCCCGCCGGGGTCGCAGGTAATCAAGGTAGAAGCGACAGAAATTGAGTACTACGAATTCGCCCTGATGCTGGAGGGCTATATTGGCAGACAACTCTGGCAGGCTCCAAAATAGTCCAGAGTGAGAGACGTGTTGGATTAGTTATATGCGGCGATTGACAACCGGAAGGCGAAGGTCTAGCATATAGGCACTAAAATCGGGAAGGAGAACAACTATGAGCGAATTTGGTGACCTGGTAGCGAAAAAACTCACGGCAAAGCTGCCACCTGAGGAACTAAAGGAACGGATTCAACGGTTCTTCAAAGAACAGAGCATGTGCAGTCTGTCTACCTGCAGGAACAACATACCCAGGGCTACGCCACTGGAGTGCTTTGCCGATGGGTTGAACCTGTACATTAGTGCTGACCCCGGACAGAAAGTGGAGAATGTAAAGGTGAACCCGGTGGCCGCTATTTCTATGTGTAACCAGATAAACCCTGAATGGTCGGGCGATAAATGGAAGACGCATAAAGCTATCCAGCTTGTCGGGAAGGCAGTTCTACTGGGGCCCGATGACCCCGAAAACATCCGGGCTAAGACCAAAATAATCCACTGGCAGGCGTTTGTTGCCGCCCTCGGTTGGGACACGAGCGCGCCGCGAAAGGGCTGGGTAATCAAGGTAGAACCGACAAGGATAGAGTATTCCGAACCGGCGCTGATGCTGAAAGGCTTATCGGCAAAACAAATCTGGGAAGCTAAGTAGCTTATTCATCGGTATAATAGGCTTTCGGACCCATTTACGTTATTGTATCTTGTTGTGGCGGCATTAACCTTGACAGCCCAAAGGCGAAGTGTTAACATAGCCGCAATTACGGGAAAGGAGAAACATTATGGGTGAATTTGGGGACCTGATAGCAAAGAAGATTACGACAAAATTACCTGAGGACAAGCTAAAGTCGCGTATCGCGACTATCTTCAAGGAACAGACCATGTGTACCATCGCTACCGCCAGTGCCGATGGTCAGCCGCGGGCAACACCGCTGGAGTGCTTTGCCGACGGGTTAACACTGTACATCTTTGCCGACCCCGGCACTAAGATAGAGAATATGAAGGTAAATCCCAAGGTCAGTTTAGCCATTTGTAACCAGACAAAGCCAAGCTGGAAGGGCAATAACTGGAAGCTACATAAAGCCGCCCAGGTTACCGGCATAGCAACGATACTGCAACCAGACAACCCGGAAAGCATCCACGCCAGGAAGGAAGTAATACACTGGCAGGAATTTGTCGGAGCGCTTGGCATGGATATCAAAGAGCCACCAAAGGGGATGGTAGTTAAGGTGCAACCAACAAAGATTGAGTATTCCGAAAGCGCATTGATGGCTGAGGGTTACGCCTCAAAGCAGGTCTGGCTGGCCAAGAAGTAGAGCTTCATCAGCATTGATGAGTATCAGTAATTAAAGAGGCAGGACGGTTTATTGTGTTTATGTTGTCCTGCCTCTTTGTTTATTCCGGTAGACAGAGTTCCGCATTTATCGGTCAAGCGCCTGTTATCGCTTTTTATGCTCCTGGGCTACATACCGCTGCCAGCACTTCTCGTGGATGTAGGCGGCGCACTTTGCACAATAGTAAATATGGGCTTTAGCGTCTTTGCGGCAAACCAGCCAAGTTCATCAGTCACCCTCTTTTTTTTCTGACTCACCCTCAACCTTCTGGTGAAGCTGAGCCTCTTGGTCTCTGAGCCAGCGGTTAATCTCGTTCAAGGCCGGGGGAGACACATAGAATACCTCTATGTCTGAAACAAATTGAACATGATGTCCCTCTCTCATGAATATTATGCCGATCTGGTTCGGCTGGAGAGTTTCATCTATGTGTCTGGTGATAAACTCGCTCCTCTTTTTGCTTGCCGCGGTGTAGAATTCATATACTTTTGTGAACACATTCTGGTTCTGTAAGCCTATTGCCAGGCATCGGGTCCAGTCCATGAACTCGGTCAGTGTCTCAATGTTTTCGGTTGCTTCCAGTTGAGCACCATTTTCTATTCTGCTCCTGACAATCTGATAGCTATTGTCGTTCAAGTCTTTTATCGCTTCTATCCCTTCCTCACCGGCAGCGGCAATTAGTTCATGGTAGATTCTACCAATCTGCCCCAGTTTCAGTTCCAATTCAGTCAATTGTTCCTCAACCTGTTCCCAGTATTTCTTAAGTCTATCCAAATACTCGGTGGGGGGTTCCTTGCCACTGTAAAGCAAGGGGACAAAGAAGAGCTTCCTTGCCCCCTTGAATTGCTCGGTTAAAGGTTTATCTATCTTGCCCAGCTCCTGTGACATATCGTCTCCGCTTTCAGTTCTGGTCGGCATATACTGATAGGCCTCTTGTCTAGTACTCTGGCATTGCCGGTGCCGACCTCTCCTTTTCCGGGATATCGGCAATCAGAGCTTCGATAATCAGTGCCATCGTTGCCGTGCTGGCGGCATTTTGCAGAGCGGTGCGGGTGACTTTGAGCGGGTCTATGATGCCCTTCTCCTCCATGTTTCCATAGTCTTCTTTGACTACATCAAAGCCGATGCCGGGTCCGGAACCCTTCATCTTCTCCAGGACTACCGCCCCGTCGTATCCGGCATTGGCGGCTAGCTGTTTCAGGGGCTCTTCCAGAGCACGCCTGATGATATTGGCACCGGTAAGCTCGTCGCCTTCAAGCTGAAGCTTATCGAGCGCCTTTACCGCATTAATGAAGGCTACGCCGCCACCGGGAAGGGTTCCTTCCTCAGCGGCTGCTTTGGTGGCGGCGAGGGCACCTTCTACACGGCGCTTCTTTTCCTTCAGCTCAACTTCTGTTGGCGCTCCGACCTTAATTACCCCAACACCGCCCGACAGCTTGGCAAGTCTCTCCTGAAGCTTCTCTTTGTCGTAATCGGACTTGGTTTCAGCAATCTGGGCCCGTATCTGCTTTACCCTTGCCTGAAGTGATTTCGGGGAGCCCTTACCTTCAACGATGGTAGTATTGTCCTTGTCGGAAACCACTCGCCGGGCACGTCCCAGGTCTTCTACAGTTATCGAGTCAAGCTTCCGGCCCATTTCCTCGGTAATGACCTGGCCACCGGTAAGGATGGCAATGTCCTCCAGCATCTCTTTTCTGCGGTCACCAAAGCCCGGCGCCTTAACGGCAATACAGTTGAGAGTACCCCTTAGTTTATTCACTACCAGGGTAGCCAGCGCCTCTTTCTCAACATCTTCCCCGATGATAATGGTGTTCTTGCTGGCTGCGGCGACCTTTTCCAGGGCTGGCAGTAGGTCAGAGACCGCCGAAAGCTTCTTGTCGGTAATCAGGATGTATGGGTCCTCGACTACCGCCTCCATCTTCTCAGCATCGGTGACGAAGTAAGGGCTGATATAGCCACGGTCAAACTTCATACCTTCCACATACTCGGTCTCAAACCTTATGCCTTTACCCTCCTCGACGGTGACTACCCCGTCTTTGCCGACTTTGTCCATGACCTCACCGATAATCTCGCCTATTTCGGGGTCGTGAGCAGTGATAGTGGCAATCTCAATCATCTGCTCTTTTGTGGAAACGGGTTTGGCCATAGTTTTGAGTTCCTCAATAACGGCAGAGGCGGCCTTCTCTATGCCGTGCTTTAAAGCCATAGCGTCAGCACCGGCGGCGATGTTCTTAAAGCCTGCACGGACTATCGCCTGGGCGAGTACGGTTGCCGTGGTGGTTCCATCACCGACGTCGTCGCTGGTCTTTTTGGCTGCCTCTTTGATAAGGGCCACTCCCATATTAGCGAATGCGTCCTGTATTTCTATTTCCTTGGCTACGGTAACGCCGTCATGAGTGGACAGCGGTGCGCCGAATTTCTTGTCCAGGACGACGTTCTGCCCTCGGGGGCCAAGAGTAACCTTGACCGCATTAGCTAGAATATCAACACCTTTTTTGAAATATTCCCGGGCTTCTTCATCGAAGATTATCTGTTTAGCCATATTTTCCTCCTATCCGGCTATTCTAGCCGAT
>Ga0315277_10003743_pt1 | contig 20568 bp, 12 predicted proteins | sample YL17G05_15_MG_FD_203695 | JGI IMG/M metagenome (GOLD analysis project Ga0315277, IMG submission 203695) | Sediment microbial communities from Yellowstone Lake, YNP, Wyoming, USA - YL17G05_15 | ecosystem: Environmental > Aquatic > Freshwater > Lake > Sediment | place: USA: Wyoming | collected... | reverse complement strand
ACCGATGACGCGCGCGTCAAACTGCGTCGGCTCTACCCGGAATTTGTTCGCCAAGACGAACACTGCGCTCCTTGCGTTCCGTCAAAGGTATATGATTAGTAAACTCTAGCTGGACAGACCACTAGGCAAGTTGTGCCGAAATTATCGCTTAGTGGGGCAGCCTCGAAGATATGGAGCCACTCTGCGTGGTATGCCCGACTCAATGGTTGTGGAGGCGTGGTTATTCGACCCATTTTGCGTGATCTCCTCAAAACCACATGGCGGATCTTCGGGCCTTTCTCCAATCGATCCCGGCGGATTATCCCAACCATCTGGCCGGCTTAAAGCCGCAGCGAAGCGCGCTCTCTGGCCGACCGTGTTTGCTGGCAGGGCTGGTGTTGTTGTGTCTGCTGCCGCGGACCCTGATGGCCCTGAAGACCCAGGTCGTCTGTCCCGACGGGGTCCTCTACATCCATTTAGCTCGCGCGCTGAGCGAAGGGGACCTCGAAGGGGGGTTCCAGCAGATGCGCCTGAACACCTTCCCCGCCTTGCTTGTGGGCCTGCACCACCTTGGGTTGGATTGGAACGTTGCCGGCAAGGTGTGGGGGGTCGTCATTTCCAGCCTGGTTGTGCTGCCGATGTACGGCTGGGCGCGTCGGCAGTTCGACGATCGCGTGGCCCTGGTGGCGTGCCTCCTGTACGCAGTGCATTCCGGTTTGATCGAATGGAGTCCGGAGCTGATCCGCGATCCGACGTTCTGGTTCCTCTTCATGCTCTCCATCTACCTGCTCTGGCGGGCGGTGACTGAAGTCAGCCTGGGGTTGTTCGTAGCGGTGGGCGGGGCAATCACGCTGGCCTCGTTGACTCGTGTCGAGGGCCTGTTTCTGTTCATCCCGCTCGTGCTTTGGTCCGCCTCGCGTTGGCGGGCTCTCCGCCAGTCGCGACCGCGGTTGCTCTTGGGTGCGGTCTGTGGCGTCGGTTTCTTTCCCGCCCTGTTATTGCTGGTCAACGTGATTTGGCTGCGGCACCATCCTCACTGGGAATTCATGCGGTCGGCCCCCTTGGAGCTGGTGCAAACGTGGTTCCAGTCCCTGGCGGAATCGGGGCTCGGTGCGGCGGCAGACTCCGGCCGCGGCGGCGGAGAGGTCCAGGCAAGGATGTCGCCACATCAGTCGATGTGGGTCTTCGTGCACACCATGGAACGGGGCCTGACGCCGCTGTTTGCCTTGTTGATGTTCGGCGGTAACTGGGCTTGGCGTCGGGTCTGGTGGCGGCAAGACACGCGGCCGCTGTTCTACGTGGCCTTGGCCGTCGCCGCAGGCATGTGGATTCACCTCTATCACGCCCAAATGTCCAGCCACCGCTATCCCCTGCCGATCGTCTTGATGGGGTGTGTGTTTGCCGCCTTGGGGCTGTTGGGACTATCGGCGTGGATGCTGCGTCTGGCCGATCGGCTCCACTGGGGACGCCGGCTGCAATCCGCGGTGGCCTTGGCGCCGTTGCTGGTTGTCGGCGGGGTGGGGTTGGCCGACGCGCTGACGAATAACTACGATACCCGCGAATCGTGGGCCCGCCTGGGACACTGGATCGGGCAGGAGTTCGGCCCCTCGCCGTCGTTGATCGGCCCCGAGGGATTGGCCCCCACCGCCAGCTACTATGCCCAGGGAGAATGCCTCACGTTTGCCGGTGGTGTGGACGATCAGAGCATCGTCCAGTCGGTCCGGGAGTTCCGGCCGGACGTGGTTCTGCTCTGGACTACTGAGGTGATGTCCCCCGGTGGCCCCGCGATGGTCGGGCAGATTGAGAAGCTGGGCTTTAGGCACGTCGCCGGCGCCGAACTGCCGCCGGGAACCGAAAGGGTGTTTGTTTTGGCCCAGACGGGCACGGAGCTCCGGGTCGCCCAGAAGTCGACCCGCAGTAGGCTGGGACGCAGTCCCACCTTTGTTCGGCCGCGGAGGGTAGGTGGGGCTTCGTCCCAGCCTACAACGTCGGGTAGCGGGATCCCAGCCAAAGAAGGTTGACTCTCGGCTTTCGCAACGGATTGCCAAGTGGCGTCGATGCTGATCACGTTCCTGGTCACCGGTGTGGCCGCGCTGTTTTTGACGGCGGCCGTGCGGGCAATCGCGCGGCGCTGGGGAATCGTCGATCGTCCCGACGGCAAGCGAAAGCTGCACAAGAGCCCCGTGCCGCTCTGGGGCGGCGTGGCGGTCTACCTGGCAATCGTGCTGGGACTGGTGGTGGCCGCCTACAACCGGGTCGGCTCCGGTCCGGAGTTGGCCGACCTGGCCACTGTAGTGATCGTGGCGGCGGGCATCGTCTGTCTTTTCGGCAGCGTCGACGATTGCTGGTGTCTCAGCTCCCGCCACAAGCTCTTGCTCCAGGTCGCTGCCGTGCTGCCGGTGGTGGTCTTGGGCTTCTCCGTCGATCGCATCGTGGCCTTCGGTTGTCCGATCAACCTGGGGTGGTTCGGCGTTCCCCTGACGATCGCCTGGCTGGTAGGCTGCATCAACGCCCTGAATCTGCTGGACGGCATGGACGGCTTGGCCTCGACCGTGGGCCTGTTGACGGCCGTCATGCTGACGATCATCGCCACCAGCATGGGCAACTATCACGTGGCGGTGATTGCCGTGGTCCTGGCGGGGGCCCTGGCCGGATTCCTGGTCTTCAATCTGCCGCCGGCGAGCATTTTCCTGGGGGATTCGGGCAGCATGGTCATCGGCCTGGTGATGGGCATCTTGGGGATTCAGGGCGCCATGAAGACCTCGGCCACCCTGGCCATCACCGTCCCGGCGGTGATCATGAGCCTGCCGATGTTCGACACCGTGCTGGCCTTGGTGCGACGAAAGCTCACCGGCAGGCATTTCGACGCCGCCGACCGCCAGCACATTCACCACCGGCTGTTGGAGCGGGGGCTGAGCACCTGGCAAGCGCTCTCCCTGATCGGGGCGCTGTGCCTGACGACCGGGGCCGCCGCCACTGCCGCCACGATCTTCCGCAACGACGCCCTGGCCTGGATCACGGCGTTGACTCTGATGGTGTTGATGATCCGCCTGCGACTGTTCGGCCACCACGAGCTGGCCCTGGCCAGGAGTGCCGTCGCCCGATCGTTCGTCCGCCTCGGCGACCGCCTCGGCAAGCCGCGCCACAGCCGGAGTCTTCCCGACGCCGCCCAACTGGCCCGGCTGCCGTTTAACGAGACCTGGGCAGCCTTGGTAGAAGAAGTCAGAGTCTGGCAGGTCCATCGCCTGGAGCTGATTCTCTCCAGCGAGGGCGAGGAGCCACGCCGCCACACCTGGGTCGTCCCGGCCGCCGAAACCGACAACGGCTGCTGCTGGTCGGTGGTGGTGGCCTTCCATCCCCGCGACGGGCAGCACTGTGAATTGCGGGCGACGGGGCCCGAATCGCTGCCGTTGGATTTCCTGTATTCCATCGGCCTGAGCAGGGTGTTGGAATTGTTCGGCCGGCATTTCGCGGAGCACGCCACGCAGATCCCCTTGCTCTCCGCCGCCGCCGACCCACAAGTGGATGCCCCGAGCCGGCCCGATTGGGATCACCCCCGCCGACACGAGGCGGCCTAGGAGCCGTGCCAGTCTTCAGTTGTCAGTTGTCAGTTATCAGTTTTCGGTTCTCAGTTTTCAGTTCTGGCTTGTCCGTTTTCCGTTGTCTACGGCTACGAACCCATCACCGATGGCCGATAACCGATAAGCGACAATCGGGAACTGACAACTGACGACTGACGACTGAAAACTGACGACTGACAACTGAAAACTGACGACTGACAACTGAAAACTGACGACTGAGAACCTGGCTTGCAAGGAGACGCGGATGCAGTTATCCACGCGCACGTTTCCGGCCGTCGTCAGGACGCCCGACGTGGACCTCGGGGTAGTGTACACGTATGAAGACGATTTCATGCCCCGGCTGCTCTCCACCTTGCACGGATCGGGGGACGGGCTGGACCTGCGGCTGATCCTGGTCGACAACGATTCGCAACGCGGCGCGGGTTCCTGGCTCAAATACTTCCCCGACACCGTGGTCCTCCGCAATCCGCAGCGACTCGGCTACTCCGCCAATCTGAACCGCATTCTGCGGGTTTCCCAGGCGCCGTACGTGCTGCTGCTGAACACCGACATGTATTTCGACCCGGCCGAGCAGTGCATCGCCAAGATGGTCCGCTTCATGGAGAGCCAGCCGGACTGCGGGATCGCCGGCTGCCGCCTGCACCACAAAGACGGCCGGCACGCCCCCTCGGCCCGGCGATTCCAGACGTTTCGTACCGTGCTGGCCCGCAGGCTCGGCCTGGGAAAGCTGCTGCGGCGGACGCTGGACGACTACCTCTACCGCGAGCGCTCGTTGCGCGACTCCTGGCAGTGCGATTGGCTTTCCGGTTGCTTCCTGATGATCCGCCGCGAGGCCTTTCAGGACGTGGGGTTCTTCGACACCGGATTCGTGAAGTACTTCGAAGACGTGGACATCTGTCTGCGGACGGCCTTGGCCGGTTGGCAGGTGATGTACCACGGGGCGACGCATTGCTACCATGCCGAACAGCGGGGCAGCAAGAACCTCTTCTCCGCCGATGCCCGCAAACACCTCCGCTCCTATCTCCGCTGGCTGGCCAAATGGGGCTTCTCACCCGAGCGGGCCCTGCCCAGCGAGCAACAGCCCCGCCGAGCGGCGTAGACCACACCGACAGGTGGCCCAACTTCACAAGCTGGGTGCGCAGCACAAGAAACCTGCGGTGGACGTCGCCGTGTCAATGATGCGTTAGCGCAGGGCCGGCCGCTGCCCGAGATTTCTTGTGCCTTCGGCACCAAGCTTGTGCCAAGCTGGGCCACCCGGGATGAGTGTCAGAGCCCCAGCTCCTTCTTGAGTCTGCCGATTTCCTCTTCAATCTCCTCGACTTTCTGCCAGTGGGCCGGCGTGGCCCGATGGACCGAAATGAACCCCTCGGTTCCGTAGCAGTGCTCGGGCAAGGTGGACTTCAGCTCCTGCAACTCTTCTTCAAGGCGAGCCAGTCGCTCTTGCTTGGTCTCTTGGTCCTTCTCCATGGGACTACCTCTCCGGGTTGTCTGTGGCCGTTACCAGTGCGCGAAGGTCGCGACGGGGGTAGCGCCATGCCCGCTGCACCGCTCCTTCCACCAGTTGGCGGACTTGCCGATAGTCCGGGTCGTTCTGGTCCTGGTACACCGACGGGCTGCACTTGCCCGTCCCGCCGGCCTTCTCGGCCAGCGGTGCGATCAGCAGCAGGCTCCGCTCCGGCCGTTTCAGGTCGATCCAGTCGGCGCGGGTGACCTCCGGCGGCTTGTGGCACGCGGCACAGCGCCGGGCGTGGACGGCGGTGATACTCTTCAGGAGTTCCTGGTCGTTCGGCAGACCGTATGGTGCGTCTTCCGGCCGCTTGTTGACAAAGCCATCGTGGTAGGGGGCGTTGGCGTCGATCCAGGTCACCAGCCGGTACCATTCCTCCCGGCTCAACTCCGCCCGTTTGCTGCACGCACCCTCCCGCAGCGCATGGACCAGCTTGCTGCGATGCGAGCCGAAGCTGAGCGGCTGGGTAATGCCGGCGTCGCCTTGCGCGGGGGAGCAAGAAACCAGGCCGCGGGAGATGATCGTATCGAAGGCCCGATTGTAGCCGTAGCCCACAATGGGCGAGTCCTGGCCGCGGATGCCCGCGGTCAGCCCCCCGCCGAAATCCAGCCCGCCGGCCGGGCTCAATCCGCTGTGACACCGCACGCAGTGCTTATCGAAGATCGGCTGGACTTCGCGGAGGAAGCTGATCGGGCGGTTGCCCCAGGGAGGCGGCACGGGGACCGACGGGGCGCGGAGCGCCGCCAGGGCGAACTTGCCGTCGACCGGCGCATCCTCGCGGGTCTCGTGGCAGCCCACGCAACTGCGGCGTTCGCCCGGCTGAAAGCTGATGAACGACCGCATCCGCCGCAGTTCCATGTGGTTCTCGTCGAGCAGTTGGAAATACACGGCCGTGTCGACGGGGACCTGGAAGTGGGCACTGCCGTCGGGCTCGATGGGCACCTCGCCGATCACCCGGGTCGGCGTCCAGTTGTTCGGATCGGCCTTCTCCGTATAGCGGTGCCCTCCGCACTTGTTGTCGTACGGCCAATGCAGGCCCTCGGAGATGCGGAGATAGCGGGCCCGCCGCGGATCAACGCCCTCGACCCCGTAGGTGACGTTAGACAGCGAACAGACGGCATACGGAGTGCTCGGATCGGTCGCCTCCGGCAGCACGGGCGGCTTCGGCCGCGGCCTAAGCGGGATGGGGATGAAGCAAGAGATGTCCCTGTCGCGGTAGATCAATTCCTTCGTGCCGAAGACGTCGATCAGGTAGACGGCGTAGCCGGTCGCGTCGGTCTGCTCGTTCGAGAAGGTATAGGAGACCAGGAAGTACTTCTCCGACAGCGGCCAGGGGGTCATGTACAGGCCGCCACTGTCGCGGACGCCGCCTTCGTTCACGGCCGTGCCCGACATGCCGCCCTCCGGCGGCCGCACACCCGGGGTGACGATGCGGATCGACTTGGAGTCGTTCATGCCGTCGCTGGGCGTGATCACCACCACCGGCCCGGCGGCCAGCGTGTGGTGTCCCGTGGCGATGCACACCAGCTTGCTGCCCACGGTGCCGGGGATCGAGCGGACGTCTTCCAGGGCCCAGGGGTCGTTCAGGTGCTGCTTGAACAGGGCGTCGGCGCCGGTGCCGTCGGGCCGGACGAACCAGATCGACTGGATGTTGGCCCAGCCCCGCTCCTGGTATTCCCAGCGGGTATAGCCGATCGTGCCGTCGTCCAGGCAATGCGGCAGGTAATCGCCGTCCTTGGTGACGCTCAGGCGGCGGATGCTGCTGCCGTCGGGCCGCATGACGTAGATATTGCAGGAGGTCTCGTCCTTGTCGTACTCGTTGCACTGCAGGGAACAGGCACATCGCTCGGAGACAAACGCGACCTCGCCGCTGGGCAGGTAGGTGGGGTCCAGGTCGCTCCAGTCGCGGCTGTCGGTCAGTTGCCGCAGGTTCCGGCCGTCGATGCCGATCTCGAAGATGTGCGTGGGCTCCTCGGTGCGGCGGAGGTGGTAGTTGTTGGGCCGGCCGCGGTCTGGAGGGCCCTCGGCCGTCTTGGCCTTGGCATAGCCGAAGACCACGCGGTCGGCGTCGAACCAGAGGTCCATCCCGTGGACGTGCCCCGGACCGAGCTGTCCGCCGATCACGTTGCGGACCTGCGGCTCCCCGTCGGGGCCGGCCAGGGTCACCACGCAGACGTCGCCGCCGGGCCGCGAAACCCAGGGCATGTGGTTCAGACACACGTCGGGATACGTGTCCTGGGTGAACCGCTTGCAGATCAACAGCCTGTCGAAGTCCAGCAGAGGGTTGAAAAAGGCCAGCCGCCGCACGGTCCTCCGCGCCCTCAGGTAAAGCTCGCGATACACATCGGCCGGCGCGTCGGCGGAGAGTCCCTTCAGCCGAGTTGCCACTTCCCCCAACTCAACCTCAAACGGCCGGGTGTCCACGCCCATCTGTCGCAGGTCGGCCGCCAGCAGGCCGCCGCTGCGCAGCACGTGCTTGACAGCGGACGCGGCAAGCGGCACCGGGGGCGCACTCACCTTGGCTGTCGACCACTGGCTCACGCTGCTCTGGTCGGCCGGCCGCCGCAGGGCGATGTTCTGCTGCGGGTCGCCGGGTCCATAGATTTCCATTTCATCGAGATGGAACCAGATCGGCGTCTGGCTGGGGATCGTCAGTCGCACGAAGCGGGCCCGGACCTGGCCCGGTTTGAAGCTGACCTCCAGCGGCGGCGCCCCGGTCACGCCGCCAAAATGCCTTCCACCGTTGTCGTAGACCTGCGTCCATCTCTTGGCGTCGTCGGAGACGAGGATCATCAGGCCGTCGGCGTTGTGCAGCCCCGGCGGGTAGTCGAGCCGGTTGTAGACCACGATTCGCGCGATGGGCGTCGGCTTGCCCAGATCGACCTGCCACCAGGGGTTGGGCTCGCGGTCGGTGTGGAAGGCGTACTTGCCGTCCTTCACCCCGTCGACGGCCCCGGCCGCGTCGGCCCACGTGGGGACCGAAGACCTACCACCCTGCGGGCCGGCCGGCGGGGTACCCGCTTGCGGGTCGGACCACGCTGCGGCCTGCCTCAGCCAGTCCGTTTCGACCTGCTCACGCAGCGACGCGGCGCTGGTCCTGGGAATGCGAGACCCGAACGGGGAGCAAACTGCCAGGACACACAGGCAGCAGCCGATCCGCCGCAGTGCCGTTATCGACCGGGGGTTATTGCGGGGCATGGCGACACTCCTTAACCCACAGTCAGTTGCCCGGGCGTCGCGAGGCGGGGTATACCGTGCCAAGTCGCAGTCAGTGTATCACGCTCGCCAGGAGGCTGTCAATTCGGCGTGGTCATCCGCAGCGAAGTTCCTTCGGGAAAGGTGCTGGTCACCAGCGGCAACGGCGCGATGCTATTCGGCGCTGAGCCGGTAGACCCACAGGGCCGCCTGCTGGCTGCCACGGTACGGTACGGCCAGATAGAGAGAGTTGGTTGCAGGGACGAAGAGCGACGTGCGGGCCCCTGTCGCCGTCGGTATGGTTGCCAAGGGCCGATAATGGTCTGCGTCAAGTTGCTCGAAGACGCTGATTGAACCTGCGCCGCCCGAAAGATAGACTTGCTTCCGCCGTGCATCGTAGAACACGTCGTCGGCGTCGCCGGAGCAGGGGGCCGACGCCACGACCTTGCCGGTGTCAACGTCCAGGACAAGCAACTGGGGCGGCTTCCGGCAGGCGACCAGCAGTCGATGGTTCGCGTCGTCCAAGGCCATGGGGTAATTCGCCTCGGCCTGCTTCACGGACCAGGTGGCAGTCACGGCCCCAGCCTGCCGGTCGATGACGGCAATCCGCCCTGCGCTGGGAACGTTGACGAAAACCCGTTTTCCTCGGCTCTCCAGTTGAAACGATTCGGGATGTCCTCCCAGGGGGATATCCACCACACGAACGCCCGTCTCCAGGTCGATCGCGGTCAGGGCCCCATCGCCGTAGCCGACGTAGATCCGCTTGCCGGCGGCATCGTAGCGGAGATTATCGGCATCGGATCTGCAGTCAATTGTCCGCACCTGCCGGTAGGTCGTGCCGTCGAACACGCGAACCGAGCCGTCCGCCCCGTTGGCCACCACGATCCAGTCGTGCTCCGGAATGAACGCCACACCTTGCGGCTCGCGCAGGCCGGTGATGCTCCGGAGCCGTGCTGCTTGCTTCAAGTCGACGACTTCTAGGGTGTTGTTGCCCAGCGCGGCGACAAACAATCGCTGCCCCCGCAGATCGACCGCCAGATGGTCGATCCTTCCCTCTACGCCGGGCAACGGAATTACCTGGGCGGGCCGAGTGGGAAACCCGTTTTCCGCCCCAACCGTAACCTCCAACCCGGCAAACACGATCGCGGCAAGGTATGCCAGTCGCATAGTCTCCTCCAAGCACCACTTGTTCTGCACGCCCACGTACGCATTCTACCGCGCGGTCTCGCTCCACGGCAGGGGCAATGTGTGCGGCAAGTTTTTCCGGCAACTTGGTGCCTGGGGTCGACGGGCACCGACGCGGAGCGTTGGTCGGCGAGCCCCCAGATGAGCCTGCTGGAGGCGGCCTGCGGCCGACCGCCAGCCACCCACGCATCCGCCAGAAGAGCTTGCCACACACGGGGCAATGCTCAAGGGCAAGGCAGGCGGATGGACCGCGTGGCGGTTGGTGGGCCGCGTCACCGAGACGGCGCCCGGTGACAACCCCGCCCCGGCCGGGTACACTCGGTAGCTGAATGCTGAATGCTGAATGCTGAATGCTGATTGATGGATTGCCGTCTCGGCGCCGACACGAGCATGGGCGCCGCCCCCCGGCCCACCAGGACCCTTCCATGCAGTTGCTCTTCGCCCTCACGCTGTTCGTCAGCGCCACGCTGTTGTTCGTCGTGCAGCCGATGTTTGCCAAGATGGTGCTGCCGCTGTTGGGCGGGACGCCCGCGGTGTGGAACACCTGCATGGTCTTCTACCAGGCGATGCTGCTGGCCGGGTACGTCTACGCGCACCTGTCGATCAGGTGGCTCGGCCCGCGCCGCCAAGCGGCCGTACACATGGTCTTGTTCTGCTTACCGTGGCTGGTGCTGCCGGTGGGCCTGGCGGCCGGCTGGACCCCGCCGAGGGAGTCGAATCCCATCCCCTGGCTGTTGCTGCTCTTGGCCGTCTCGGTGGGCCTGCCGTTTCTGTTTGTCTCGGCCAGTGCCCCGATGCTCCAGGCGTGGTACGCCGCCACCGGCCGTCGCGGCGCCAAGGACCCCTACTTTCTCTACGCGGCCAGCAACCTAGGGAGCATCCTGGCGCTGGCCGGCTACCCCCTGCTGTTGGAGCCCTGCCTGACCCTTGACGAGCAGACCTGGTCTTGGGCTGCCGGGTACGGCCTGTTGATGGCCTTGAGCCTTCTGTGCGCTATCCTGCTGTGGTGCTGCCGGCCGGGCAAGGCGGGGGAGGCCGGAGGCCAGGGGCCAGGGGCCGAGGGTCTGGGGGCGGGGGCCAGGGGCCAGGGGCCAGACGCGAGTTCATCAATCATCAATCATCAATCATCAATCATCAATCAGAAATCAGAAATCAGAAATCCCCCCGACGGCGTCCCCACCTGGCCCGGCCGGCTGCGATGGTTGGCCCTGGCGCTGGCCCCGTCCAGCCTGCTGTTGGGCGTGACCACGTACATCTCGACGGACATCGCGTCGATCCCGTTGTTGTGGGTGATTCCGCTGACGCTGTACCTGCTGACGTTCGTGCTGGTCTTTGCCCGGCACAAGCTCCTGCCGCACCGGTTGATGGTCATGGTGCAGCCGATCCTGGTGGTGATCGTGGCGGGGGCGTTTTTCGTGGGCGGCACGAGCACGTCCTACCTCGCGGCGATCTTCCCGCTGCACCTGTTGATGTTCTTCGTCACGGCCATGGTCTGCCACGGAGAACTGGCCGCCAGCCGCCCGGCCAGCCGCTACCTGACGGAGTTCTACCTGTGGATGTCGTTGGGCGGGGTGTTGGGGGGGATGTTCAACGCTTTGCTGGCGCCGCTGGTCTTCGACAACGTCTACGAGTACCCGTTGATGATCGCGCTGGCGTGCCTGTTGCGACCGGCGGCGGTGGGGTGGCACGGGCATCTTGCCCGTGCATCCCGCCGAAAGAACGGCGAGACGCCAGTGCCAGCCATCCGGGCACGGTGGCTCGATTGGGGCCTCCCGCTCGGTGTGGCAGTGGGTTTGGGCCTGGGGGCGGTCGGGCTGAGCCGTCACAACTACCTGGCCGACTGGGCCGGCTGGCTGCTCGAGAAGCTTTCGGCGTGGGGGCTGACAAACCTGAAAGTCGACGCCGACGCGCTAGGGGGCCTGGTATTCCTCGGGGCGGCCGCCCTGGTCGTGCTCTGCTTCCGGCGGCGGCCCGTGCGGTTCGGGCTGGGGGTGTTCGCCTTGCTGATCGTTAGTCTTCTCTATTGTGGCGAGAAACTTCGCCCCTTGTACACCCAGCGGAGCTTCTTCGGCGTGCTCCGCGTCCGGCAGGTCACCCAGTGGGACGACGGCCGGCGGATCTGCGAGGCCCACCAACTCACCCACGGATCGACCAACCACGGCATGCAGAGGCTCGACCCGAAGTTGCGCCTGGAGCCTTGCACGTACTACCACCGTGCCGGGCCGGCCGGACAGATTATCGACGCGATCCTCCAGCAGCGGCCGCTTAATGAGATCGGCGTGGTCGGCCTGGGGACCGGCACGATGGCCGCCTACGGCCGGCCAGGGCAACGGATCACCTTCTATGAGATCGATCCCGCCGTCGTCCAGATCGCCCGAGACCCCGAACTGTTCACTTACCTGTCCGACTGCCGGGCGGAGGTGGAGGTCGTGGTGGGCGACGCCCGGCTCTCGCTGGCCGACGGGGGGGCACCCTCTCGGGCACCCTCTGGGTGGCGGCGGTTCGACGTGCTGCTGGTCGATGCCTTCAGCTCCGACGCCATCCCCATACACCTCTTGACCCGCGAGGCTCTGGGCCTCTACTTCTGGCGGCTGGCCGACCAGGGTGTGCTGGGAGTACACATCTCCAATCGCCACCTGGACCTGGAGCCGGTGCTGGGCAACCTGGCCGCCGACGCCGGCTTGGCCGCCCGGGTCTGCGACGACCGCGACGAGGACAAGAAGGACGGCAAGTACGCTTCGACCTGGGTGGCCCTGGCCCGCCGCGACGAAGACCTCGGGCGGCTCACCCGCGACAGCCGTTGGAGACCGCTGGCCACTCGGCCTGGAAACCGCCTCTGGACCGACAATTATTCCAACGTCGTCGACGTGCTCAATTGGGACGTTGACCTCCGCGGGCTATGGCCCTGGAAATAGACTCTTGGACTCAATACCGTTGATTTAAGGCCCAACCTGGCGTCAGCACAGTGGCACCGGCGTCTCGCCGGTGTGATGCAACTCATGGCAAAGCGTTCACTTGTGTCACACCGGCGAGACGCCGGTGCCACTTGATCCTCCTTGATACTACATCCAATTGAACGGTATTGCTCTTGGCTGAGATTCTGGCGCGTTCTCCGCGCGTGCGGCGGATGTTGCGATCTGCGCCCCAGACAGTAGAATGGGGGTCCGGTGGAGGAAGAGACCACCGGGAGCGGCAGCACCGGCCGCACGTTCCCCCCGCGATGCGCGATCGGCGGCGCATGGAATCCCCCTGAGGTCCCACCCGAATTCGTGGTCCGTGACCGGCCCAACCATGACGTTTCGATCCCCGTTGAGCCGGACACAGGCCTTCCAATGCAGAAAGGAACCGGTATGAAGTCAAGCTTGACCCGCCCGACACGGCGGGAGTTTTTCAAGACGGCCGGCGCCGTGGTGGCAGCGCCATACGTGATTTCCTCGGCTGCCGGGTACCCTCTCGCTGCAGCGGCGAGCCGCCAGCCGCCCAGCCAGCGGATCACCACGGCCCTGATCGGATCCGGCGGCCGGGGCCAGCAGATCATGGCCGGGGGAGACCAGGTCGTGGCAGTCTGCGACGTGGACGCCAAGCACCGCGAGGCGGCCCAGACCAAGATCGACGCGATGTCCGGCAAGCGGGGTTGCGCGGCCTACGGCGACTTCCGGGAGGTCTTGGCCCGCGACGACATCGACGCGGTGGTGGTCGCCACCCCGGACCACTGGCACGTGCCCATCGCCGCCGCGGCCGTGAAGGCGGGCAAAGCGGTCTACGTGGAGAAGCCCTTGTCGCTCAGCATCCGCGAGGGGCGGATCCTGGTCGATCTGGTGCGGCGCTACGGCGCCATCGTTCAGGTCGGCAGCCAGCAGCGGTCGCCGGAATATGAGAGGTTCACCCGGGCCTGCGAGTTGGTCCGTAACGGGCGGATCGGTCGAATCCAGACGGTGAAGGTGGAAATCGAGACGCGACCTGGAAGCACAAAGCCCTGGCAGCCCCAGCCGGTGCCCAAGGAACTCGACTACGAGATGTGGCTGGGACCGGCACCTTGGGCGCCGTATCACAAGGACCGCTGTCACTACAATTTCCGGTTTGTCAGCGACTACTCCGGCGGAGACGTCACCAATTGGGGCGCCCATCACCTGGACATCGCCCAGTGGGCCCTGGCGGCCGACGGCTCCGGGCCGCTGGAGGTGGAAGGCCGCGGCAAGCGCCTGGCCACCGGCCTGCACAACACGTTTTACGACCTCAACGTCGACTTCACCTACCCGGACGGCGTGAAGGTCCAGTTGCGCAGCGGCGGCGCGGACGTCGGGACCGGCAACGTGCGGTTCGAGGGCACCAAGGGCTGGATCCTCGTCAGCCGCGAGCGGCTCGACGCGGAGCCGAAGGCCCTGCTCACCTCCCGCATCGGGCCGGACGAGACCCACCTCGCCCCGCAAGGTGGTGCTAGCACCCACATGGGAATCTGGCTAGACTGTGTCCGGACGCGCAATCCCAAGGGGCTCAACGCCCCGGTGGACGTCGCCCACCGCTCAGCCACCGTCTGCCACCTGGCCAATATCGCTATGGAGTTGGGGCGGAAACTGAAGTGGGACGCCGCCCAAGAGCAATTTGTCGATGACGACCAGGCGAACCGGATGACCTGCTACGCGATGCGCGAGCCTTGGCGGCTATAGAGCGCTAATGCATGCCACGTGCCGTTTAGCGGCCGACGGCACGTCGGCCCAAGCGTTCGCCGCCGTTCCGGCGGCGGCTAAATGACGTTGCGTTTCTGAGGGTCAACATACCGCACGCGGGAGGCCCACAATGAAACAGCCAACCACGACTGTTAGTAACCGGCGACGATTCCTGCAGCGGGCTGCCGCGGCCGCCGGCGGAGTGGTGGCCGCGCCGTACGTCATCACATCTACCGCCCTGGGCGGCCAGGGGCGGCCGCCGGCCAGCCAGCGGGTGGTGACCGGCTACATCGGCACCGGTCCCCGCGGCATGCTCAACCTGAGCGAGCAGCTCTCCTGCCCTGAGGCCCAGGTGGTGGCCGTGTGCGACGTCTGGAAGCACGCCCGCGACAACGCCAAAGGCGCCGTCGACACGCACTATCAGAACCACGACTGCAAGACCTACGTCGATTTCCGGGAGCTGTTGGCCCGCGACGACATCGACGCGGTGGGCATCGCCTCGCCGGACCATTGGCACGTGCCGATGGCGGTGGCGGCGGCCAAGGCGGGCAAGGACGTGTGCGTGGAAAAGCCGCTGGGAGTGAGCATCGCCCAGGACCAGATCTGCCGCGAAGTGATCAAGCGCTACGAGCGGGTGTTCCAGTACGGCACGGAGGCCCGGGCGATGGAGGCATGCCGGCTGGGATGCGAGCTCGTGCGCAACGGGCGGATCGGCCAGATCCGCGAGATCCGCGTCAAGGCCCCCAACAGCGTCCCCGGTGGTTCGCTCACGGCGCGGCCGGTGCCCAAGGATTTGGAGTACGATTTGTGGTTGGGACCGGCGCCCTGGCGACCGTACAGCGGTTGTCCGGACAACGGTGACAGTTGGTATCACGTCTACGACTACGCGTTGGGCTTCATCGCCGGCTGGGGGGCCCATCCGCTGGACCTGCTGCAGTGGGCCTTCGATACCCACCTGGCCGGCAACTGGGAAGTCGAGGGCACCGGCACGCTCCCCACCCAAGGATGCCACGACGCGGTGGTCGATTGGGACGTGCGGGTCCGGTTTTCCGGCGGCGTGGCGATGAGCTACTGGGCTACCGGAGTCCCGAAGGACGAGGATCCCCGCCTGGCGCGGCTGGGCGACTACGCCCAACTGATCGGCAGCGAAGGGTGGATTGCGCTCTACTACGGCGGGATGGTGAGCGAGCCGGACGCGCTGCGGACCGCCACGCTGGGTCCCGACGCGGTCCGGCTGCCGGTGAGCCAGGGCCAAGAGCGGAACTTTATCGAGTGCGTGCGGACCCGGCAGACGCCCGTCAGCCACGTTGACGACGCCGTTCGCAGCGACATCGTCAGCCATGTCTCGGACATCGCGATCCGCAGCGGGCGGAAGATTGTGTGGGACCCCGTGAAGGAAGAGATCGTGGGCGACCCGGAGGCTGCGCGGATGCTCAGCCGGGCCATGCGCGAGCCGTGGCGATTGTAGCGGCCAGTACACAGTACTCCGTACTCAGTACACAGTACTCGCTACCCAGCACGCAACACCTGGTACGAGAACAAGAACGCAAACTCACAATCGCGAGAACCATCCGATGAAACAGCTAAGTACCAGTCGTCGGAACCGCCGACAGTTTCTCAGAGGTGCAGCGGCGGCAGGTGTGGCCGTCGCGGCGCCCTACGTCATTCCATCATTCGCCCTGGGATTGGGCGAAGCGGTCGCGCCGAGCGAGCGGATCACGCTGGGCTTCATCGGCATCGGCATGATGGGCCGAGGGCACCTGAGGATCTTCCTCAGCTACCCCGAGACTCAGGTCCTGGCCGTCTGCGAGGTCGACCGCTGGCGGCGCGAAGACGCCAAGAACACGGTCGAGCAGGTGTACGCCGCCAAGCAGAGCGCCGGGACGTATCGCGGCGCCGAAGCGTACCACGATCTGCGGGAGCTGTTGGCCCGCGATGACGTTGACGCCGTGGTGATCGCCACCGGCGACAATTGGCACGGGCCGGCCACCGTGATGGCGGCCAAAGCGGGCAAGGACATCTACTGTGAGAAGCCCATCTCCAAGACGATCCGCGAGGCGCGGGCGATGGTCGAGGCGGCCCAATGCTACGGCCGCGTGGCGCAGATCGGCCTGCAGCAGCGGTCCACACCGGAGTTTATCAAGGCCTGCGGGCTGGTCCGCAGCGGCCGGATCGGGCAGGTCAAGTTCGTCTACGTGGCCTTTCCGGGCGCCAGCAGCGACGTGAACCTGTCCGCCGAGCCGGTGCCCGAGGGGCTGGACTGGGACCTCTGGCTGGGCCCGGCGCCCTGGCACCCGTTCAACGGCCGGTTCCATTACTACGGCAAGCCGCCGCGCGTGGTGCCTTGGGATTTCTGCCGCGACTTCGGGGGCGGCAACCTCACCAGCAACGCGGTGCATGCCTTCGACGTGGTGCAGTGGGCACTGGGCATGGATGAGAGTGGTCCGGTGGAAGTGATTCCCCCCGAGACCGGCCAGGTTCCGTCGCTCAGCTACAAGTACGCCAACGGGGCGCTGCTGCAGGTGGTCGATTGGAAGCTGGACAAACAGAAGCACTTCGTGCCCGAAGGCTGGGACGTGAACACCCGGATCGAGAACTTCGGTGCCCTGTACGTGGGTAGCGAAGGCTGGATCCACGTCGGCCGCGAAGGCTACCTCAAGGCACATCCCGCGGAGATCATCGCAGAGACTCGCAGCGGGCCCGGCGCTCGGAACCTGGTGACCAACCACCACCAGAACTGGCTCGATTGCATCCGCTCGCGCCAGCGGCCGGCGTGCGACGTGGCCGTCGGTTGCCGGTCGACGATCGTCGCGCATTTGGGCTGCATCGCCCACTGGACCGGCCGGCCGCTGAAGTGGGACCCGGTCAAGGAAGAGTTCCTTGGCGACGAGGAGGCCAACCGGCTGCGATTTCGGGCGATGCGCCCGCCGTGGAGCGTGTGAGAGGGTGTCAGGAGGGTATGCTGTATCGGTCCCCTCTCCCTTTGGGAGAGGGTGAGGGTGAGGGCAATTCGGTGCCGAGACGACTTGCTCGTTTTCGAGGATTCGCGATGCCCTCACCCCCTGCCCCTCTCCCAAAGGGAGAGGGGAGCCTTTCGGAGAGCGTGTGAGAGAATCGGAGCGTGATATGATGTTCCGCCATGGGGATGTCACACGTCGGGGCTTTCTGCGGGGGACCGCGGCGGCTGCCAGCGCCGTCGCGTGCCCTGCGCTCGTGCCGGCGTCGGCCTTGGGGAGGGACCAGCAGGCGGCGCCGAGCCAGCGCGTGGTGACGGGCGTGGTGGGGCTCGGCTTCGGTTGGCAGATGTTCACCGGTGGCCCGGACGTGCAGTGCGTGGCGGTCTGCGACGTCCGCCAGGATCGTCGTGATGCGGCGCAGCAGGCCTTGGGCGGCCCGGGCCGCTGTGCCGCCTACGGCGATTTCCGCGAGCTGGTCGCTCGTGAGGACATCGACGCGGTCTACATTGCCACCCCCGATCACTGGCACGCCCTGGTCACCATCGCGGCCGCCAAGGCCGGCAAGGACGTCTACTGCCAGAAGCCGCTGACGCGGACCATTGCCGAGGGCCGGGCCGTGGTCCAGGCCGTGAAGCGTTACGGCATCGTCTTCCAGCACGGCACCCAGCAACGCCAAGATCCCAAGATGCTCTTCGGCTGCGAACTGGTCCGCAACGGCTACATCGGCGAGCTGCGGCGGGTGAAAATCGGCAGCCCCAGGGCACAGGGCGGGGGCCCCACGCAACCTCAGCCGGTGCCTCCGGGGCTGGATTGGGACATGTGGCTGGGCCCGGCGCCGTGGGCGCCGTTCTGCCCGCAGCGGATCCAGGCCCACGACTGGTATTTCATCTCGGACTATTGCCTGGGCTACATCGCCGGCTGGGGGGTACACCACGCCGACAGTGCCCAACAGGGGGCCGGGCTGGACGAGGTGACCGGTGTGATCGAGGTCGACGCCCGCGGCGAGTTCGCGCCCGGATTGTTCGACAATCCCTTTGCGTGGGACATGCACTACCGCTTCCCCGACGGGGTGACTTGGCATTGGACCGACACGACCGACGGCTGGGACGGCCGTCTGCCCGGCCCCGACACACGCCAGTGGAACGGCAAGAAGTATCCCATGGGCATCCTTTTCGAGGGTACCGAGGGTTGGGTGTACATCTGGCGGGGCCTGGTCGACGCGGAGCCGAAATCGCTGTTGGAAGTGAAGATCAGCCAGCGCGATAAGGTGCATTTGGTCAGCCCCGGGGGGCGGCCGATCCCGGGCTTCATCGAGTGTGTCAAGAATCGCCTGGCGAGCTGCGCCCCGGTCGAGGTGGCTCACCGCGCGACCAATCTCTGCTCGATCGGCGCGATTTCCATGCTGCTGGGGCGAACGGTGAATTGGGACACCGTAAGGGAGGAATTCGTGGGCGACGAGGAGGCCAACCGGCTGCGATTTCGGGCGATGCGCCCGCCTTGGAGAATCTGAGGGAAAGAAGTGGTACAATGCGGGCCCCGAGGCGGTCGGCCACGAGCCGGCCGTCGCCGGTGCACAGCGACACACGTTGGGCAGCCCACCTGCGCCACCCCGACACAAAGGTGGCAGGCCACCCCTGCCACGTCGGGGATGCCGCCAGGGAAAAAGGGGACAGGTCCAATTTGTGCGACGACCATGCGAGCATGGTGCCCGCCTTTGGGCCGTTCCGGCAAATTGGACCTGTCCCCTTTTTCCTTAGGAGGAGACTTCATGGCAGTAAAGATCAACCGCCGCGATTTCGTCCGTGGGGTGAGTGCCTCGTTCGCTGCGCCGTACGTGATCACCTCGACGGCCTTGGGGGCCGCGGGCAAGCCACCGGCCAGCCAGCGGATCACCATGGGGGCCATCGGCATCGGCGGCCGTGGAGGATACGTGATGGGGGCCCTGATGGCCAACCCCGAGGTCCAGATGGTCGCCGTCTGCGACACCCGCCGCGAACGCCGTCAGAGCGCCAAGCAGGCAGTGGACCGAAAAAACGGCAACCAGGACTGCGCGACCTACATCGATCTGCGGGAACTGTTGGCCCGAGACGACATCGACGCCGTGATGGTCGCCACCGGCGAGAACTGGCACGCCGTGGCCTCGATCCTGGCCGCCAAGGCCGGCAAGGACATTTATAGCGAGAAACCGCCCGCCCACACGATTGCCGAGGGCCGCGCGCTGGCCGAGACCATCAAGCGCTACGGGACCGTCTATCAGTGCGGCACGCAGCGCCGCAGCCTCCTGCGGTTCCGCTTTGTGGTCGATCTGGCCCGCAGTGGAAAGTTGGGGGAGCTGAAGAACGTTTACGCGGAGGCGGCGGGCAAAATTGCTCCCCCCCGGACCTTCACCTTGCCCGAGCAGCCGGAGCCCCCCCGCGAAGAGATCGATTGGGACTTGTGGCTGGGCCCGGCCCCGTGGCGGCCGTTCAGCAAGGGTTACCTGGGCGGGTGGAAAGACCACATCGACTTCCAGTGGGGAACGATCGCCGAGTGGTGCAGCCACACCGCCGACCTCTGCCAGTTCGCCGTCGACGCCGACGAGACGGGACCGGTGGAGTGGGAGTATAACGGCGAAACGATCACGGGACGTTACGCCAACGGCGTGAACATGGTCATCACCGACGGGGCCTGGCCCTTGCACGTGAAGTTCGAGGGCACGGAAGGTTGGGCGCAGGCGGACGACGACGGCGGGATTCAGACCGAGCCCAAGTCGCTGCTGGCCCAGCGTGACTTCGGCAAGGGCTATCCGGCCGAGGACCACGTGCGGAACTTTCTGGACTGCGTGAAGACCCGCAGGACGCCCATCTCGCACGCCGAGGCCACCCACCGGTCGATGACCACCTGCATCATCGCCAACATCTGCCTGATGCTCGGCCGCAAGCTGACCTGGGACCCGGCGAAGGAGGAGTTCGTCGGCGACGAGGAGGCCAACCGGATGCGTGCCCGGGCGATGCGCGATCCTTGGAAACTGTAGCGTTGATTCTCTCGCTGGACAGGATAACTTGCTGGACAGGATAACAGGATGAACAGGATCAGATAAGCTATCTTTTTGATTCTCTAAGCTAAAGCTTGAAGGTGCCACGGTGCAGCACGAGAACATTACGGAGAAGATTATCGGATGCGCGTACCGGGTTTATAATCGGATGGGATTCGGGTTTCTCGAATCGGTCTACGAGAAATGCCTGTTGATCGAGCTCCGCAAGGCCGGTATCAACGTCGAGGCACAAAGGCCCATCACGGTTTATTACGAGAATGAAGTGGTGGGAGAGTTCGTCGCCGATCTGGTGGTGGAGGGAGAGGTGATCGTCGAACTGAAGTCCGTACGGCGGCTGGTCGAGGCGCATGAGGTTCAGTTGGTCAACTATCTGGTCGCCACCGGAAAGGACGTCGGGCTGCTGTTGAATTTCGGGGAAGGGAAAGTGGAGGTGAAGAGAAAGCTTAGAACGCTGGAGAAGATT
>Ga0315277_10003740_pt1 | contig 20580 bp, 15 predicted proteins | sample YL17G05_15_MG_FD_203695 | JGI IMG/M metagenome (GOLD analysis project Ga0315277, IMG submission 203695) | Sediment microbial communities from Yellowstone Lake, YNP, Wyoming, USA - YL17G05_15 | ecosystem: Environmental > Aquatic > Freshwater > Lake > Sediment | place: USA: Wyoming | collected... | reverse complement strand
TGAGAGAATCCGGCGTTTGATTCATCGGACGCCGGTGATGACCTGCGCGACGTTGGATCGCGAGTCGGGCAACCGGGTTTTTCTCAAGTGCGAGAATTTCCAGCGCGGCGGGGCGTTCAAGTTTCGCGGCGCATGCAATGCCATCCTTCAACTCGCGGCCGACGAGCGACGGCACGGCGTCGTCACCCATTCGAGCGGCAATCATGCGCAGGCGCTGGCTTTGGCGGCGCGGTTGCATGGCATCGTGTGCCGCGTTGTCATGCCGACCAGCGCGCCGGAGGTAAAGCGCCAGGCGACCCGAGGTTACGGCGCTGAGATTATTCCGTGCGAACCCACGCTCGAAGCGCGCCTTTCGACCGCCGCGCGCGTCATCGCCGAGACAGGCGCCGTCCTGATCCCGCCCTATGACGACGACCGCATTATCGCCGGCGCAGGAACGGCCGCGCTCGAATTGCTCGAAGAAGTGCCCGCCCTCGACGCCGTCCTTGCGCCTGTCGGCGGGGGCGGTCTTCTTTCGGGGACTGCATTGGCCGCCCAGACCGCTGCGCGTCGGCCCGAGGTGATCGGCTGCGAACCGGCCGGCGCCGACGACGCCTATCGTTCGTTCCAATCGGGCCGGCGCATCGAGCGCGCGACGCCCCATACGATTGCGGATGGCCTGCGCACAACGCTGGGCGTGCGAAACTTCGAGATCATCCGCCGCCATGTCGCCGACATCGTTCTCGTCTCGGAAGAAGAAATCGTTGAGGCGATGCGGTTCGTCTGGGAACGCATGAAAATCATCATCGAACCCTCGTCGGCTGTGGCGGTCGCACCAGTTCTTTTCCGCAAGTTGAACAGGTCGGGGCAGAAAACCGGCGTCATCCTGAGCGGCGGCAATGTGGACGTGACCGAGTTCTTCGCGCTCCTGCGTGGCAACATTCGGCAGTAACCGCCGATTGCATCGCGCAACCACAGGGCCGCCGCCAAAAAGAAAAGAACATCATCCACAGATTGCGCAGATTTCACCGATGGAAAAACGAAACCCGCCTTATGAGGAAACCAGGAACCCAGGAGCGAATTCCTGGCTGCGGGGATTTCCTATGACAAGTGGTTCGAACAGTTTCTTAGGAGTGCTTCTTGCCAGAAAAGCAAGATGTTGCGGATTCGCAATGCGGATTTCGTACATCCGAATCCAAGAACGTGTGTGAAAAGGCCCGGAGCAGGCGGATCGGAATACGCAGATTTGGCTTCCGCCGGCGCTTTTGATCTTGATGTTCGCCGCTTGAAAGCAGGGCTACGCACTTCCCGCACGCTCCCTGACAAGAAAGTGCTTTGGGACACTGAAAGCAAATAAATCGAAGATCACCGTTGAAAAAACCTCTTGCCGCACAAGCAAGATATTGCGGCCTTGCGGTATAGATCAGCGAATGGCGCACATTGGGAAGATTCGCGCAGAATGAAACCACTGGTTGTACTCGAATCCCACGATCCCCTTCGCAATCCACGGTCATTTCGCTTTGCCGATCCGATACGTGAAATCGCCGCACACAAACCCGATGAGGTGCGTGGGGTGATCGAATGTGTTGTCCGCGAGGTCGCCGCTGGACGGCACGCCGCAGGAATTCTTTGCTACGAAGCGGCGTCGGGATTCGATCCGGCTATGCGCGTCAAGCTCTTGACCGACTTGCCGCTGGTGTGGTTTGGCATTTTTCGCGACCGCGTTGAAATCACGCCGGGACAGTTTGGAAGCGACGCCGCGTTCTCTCTGTCCGACTGGGCTTCTTCGCTCGAGCGTGAGACCTATGCGAACGCCATCGCGCGCATTCGCGAGTATATCGCAAGCGGCGACACCTATCAGGTCAATTTCACTTTCCGCCAGCGTGCGACATTTTCGGGCAGCCCAATTGGCTTTTTCCGCGCGCTATGCCGCTCGCAGCGGGCAGGCTTTTGCGCATACATGGACCTCGGACGCCATGCCATCATCTCCGCTTCGCCCGAGATGTTCCTCCGCCTCGAAGGGCGCGAATTGACCGTTCGGCCAATGAAAGGGACCATGCGCCGCGGCCGATGGTGGGACGAGGACGAATCGCTCGCCCGCGCGCTGGAGCATTGCCCCAAGAACCGCGCCGAGAACGTCATGATCGTGGATCTAATGCGCAACGATCTGGGGCGCGTCGCGGAAGTCGGCTCTGTCGTCGTCCCGCGTCTCTACGAAGTCGAGCGGTACGACACGGTTTTCCAGATGACCTCGACCGTGCAGTGTCGGGTGCGCGAAAACGTCGCCCTCGCCGACCTCTTTGCGGCCGTGTTCCCCAGCGGATCGGTCACCGGCGCGCCGAAAATGCGCACGATGCAAATCATCAAAGAGTTGGAGGACAGCCCGCGCGGCGTTTACACCGGCGCAATTGGCTTCGTTTCGCCTCGCTCCGGTGGGCCGCCAGGTGAAATGGACTCGATGTTCAGCGTGGCGATTCGCACGGTCGTGCTCGACAACGAAACGAAACGCGCCGAGTTCGGCGTCGGAAGCGGGATCACCTTCGATTCCGTCGCCGAGGCCGAATACGCCGAGTGCAAACTCAAGACCCGCTTTCTTACAACTTCACGTCCCGATTTCGAACTGCTCGAAACGCTCCTCTGCGAGCTTCCGTCGGGCTACTTTCTTCTCTCACGCCACTTGGAGAGATTGGAGAAGTCTGCACGCTATTTCGGATTCCGATTTGACCGCCAGAGTGTGGCCGAAGGCCTGCAAACAACGGCGCGACAATGGAATGCCGGACGATTCCGCGTGCGATTGCTTCTCACGCGCAACGGCTCTGTCGCCATAACGCACGGCCCCGCTCCTCCGCTTTCCGACGGTCTTCCAAAAGTCGCCATCGCATCTGCGCCGATTGACAGCGGCAATCCGTTTCTCTACCACAAAACAACGCGGCGAGAGGTGTATGAGAGCCGGGCACGCACGCGATCCGATTGCGCCGATGTGCTTTTGATCAATGAGCGCGGCGAAGTGACCGAATCCGCGATTGCAAATCTGGTCGTGGCCATGGACGGTCGGCTCTATACTCCGCCGATCCACAGCGGTCTTTTGCCCGGAGTATTTCGCGCCGAACTGCTCGAGGGCGGACGCATTGTCGAACGCGTCATCCGCCCCGAAGACCTCGAGAAGGCCGAGGCGGTCTATCTCGTCAATTCGCTGCGCAAATGGGTTCGCGTGAAGGTAGTGCCGTGAGGGCAAGATACGATAGATAGATTTTTCTTTACGGTGCTGGCAAAAGCCCTTACAAAAACAGATGCCAGCGGCGAGAGAAGCGAATGAGCAAGGTACAGGATCGCCGCCGCCATCTCTTTCCGTGACACACCATGATCGGCAAAGTGCGCAGCCATGCGGTTCTGGGAGTGGACGCCTATGACGTCGAGGTCGAGGCCGATCTCAGCGGCGGCCAGCCCTATTTCGGCATCGTCGGTCTGCCCGATCCGGCGGTCAAGGAAAGCAAAGACCGCGTTAAGGCCGCGCTGCTCAACAGCGGATTCTATTTGAGCTCCAACCAGCGAATCGTCGTCAACCTGGCGCCCGCCGACATTCGAAAAGAGGGCGCGGCGCTCGATCTGCCGATTGCGGTTGCGCTTCTTTCGGCCCAGAGACTGATTGATGCGGGCCGTCTGGACGACTACTCCATTGTCGGCGAATTGAGCCTCGATGGTCGCGTCAAGTCATTTCCCGGCGCGCTGTGGATGGCCGACGCCGCGCGCCGCGCGAAACGGCGCGGCCTGATTCTCCCCCGGCGACAACGCTAACGAGGCCGCCGTCGTCACCGGCGTTGACATTATTCCCGCCGAGTCGCTCTCCGACACAGTGGCGTTTCTCAACGGACGGCTCGAAATCGCTCCCCACCGCGTTGACCTGCCCACGGTCTTTCAGCAGTCGGCCCACTATGGCGAGGACTTTGCCGACGTCAAAGGCCAGCAACACGCCAAACGCGCACTTGAGATTGCGGCGGCGCGGCTGGTGGGTTCATTTGAAATACTATCTCTTGTTCGCCATACTGATCGCGGCGGCCTGTGGCGTTTTGATTTCAGGATTTCTCGCGGCAATTCCCGTCGTGACGCGCGGCATGATGTTTATTTTCGGGCCGCTGTAAATCGGATTGCTGAAGGGGTGGTATTTGATCCCGCCCCTGAACGTGGGCCATTACGTTTCGATTGCATTGTTCCTGGCCGTTTTCGGACTGGGTGTGCTGCGGCCGCGGTTTTGGTGCAGCTATGTTTGTCCGACGGGCGGTTTGTTCGCAGCGGGAAATGTGCTGCGTCTGAACGAGCGTAAGGTGGAGGCCGCTTGTATCGGCTGCGGCAAATGTGTGAAGAGCTGTCCCTTTGATGCAATCCGAGCGGATTTTACGACCCGTGTCCTCGATTGCACTTTCTGCCAGACGTGCGGCGGCGTCTGCCCTGCCCGCGCGATCAAATTCGCCAGCCGCTGGAACCGCGAGAACCTTCTGTCTCCTGTGGCGGCGATTCACGAACTGCCCAGCAAGGAGGCGGCCAAGGAGATTTCGTTTTCGCGGCGTGGTTTTCTTGCGAGCGCGCTTGGCGGCCTCGTCGCTGCTGTGGGTGTGCAAAAGGCATGGGGCGCGAAGATTGGAACCTCGGCGGCGGTCTTGCCCGTTCGCCCGCCGGGAAGCGTCCCCGAACAGGCATTCCTGCAAATGTGTATTCGTTGCGGCCAGTGTTTCCAGGCGTGTCCAAACAATGTGCTTCAACCGGTGGGTTTTGAACAGGGCCGCGAAGGCATCTGGACGCCACAAGTCGTTGCGAAATGGTCGGGCTGCGAGCCGCGGTGCAACAACTGCGGCCAGGTTTGCCCGACCGGCGCTATTCGCCCGCTGCCGATCGAGGAGAAACGTGTCGCGCGGATTGGATTGGCCATTGTCAACGAGCGAACGTGTCTTCCTTACGCCCGACGCGAGGCGTGCCAAATGTGCGTTACGATGCGATCGAATTCATCCGCGTGGGGACTGAAGTTGATAAAGACGGCAAACCGATTGAAGACAGCGGATTTCTCGCGCCGGTGATTCTGGCGGACAAGTGCGTCGGGTGTGGCCTTTGTGAGACGCGTTGCTACCGAATCAACGTCGTGCAGAAGCGCCTGCTTGACAACACCGCGATCCACGTTGTCGCCGGCTCCGGCAAAGAAGACCGCCTGACGCGCGGCTCCTATCTGGCTTTGCGCGAAGCCGAACGCCGAAGCAAGCAGAGCCAACAGGACAAGGGGCAGAAAGAAAAGGGTGCAAGCGACAGCTATCTGCCGGACTTTTTGAAGTGATTTTCCGCACTCTGCTATCTAGCCAGGAGTATCTCCCAGTATCGTTCAATGGTTTTATTCCTGCACATGTCTGAGGAATTTCGATTTGGATTTTCGACAGGATAGCAGGATTCACGGGATTGTGAAATCCGGGCACTCGTGTGCCGGCCATCCTGCTGATCGCCCATACTTCTTCGCCTTTCAAAAGGAACATACGCCAGTCGCTTCAACGATCCCGTTCGTTCCGGCCATCGGCTGGTTGGCGAAGATGGCCAAAAGTCGAAACGATAGAAAGATCGTTTTTCGGGACAACCGGCGCTCTTGAAATGTCGGTGGACAAAACATCGCCTGTTCCGATTTCCATCCGATTCACCGGAAAAGTCCCAACCTTCCGATTAACAGGATTCTTCTTTTCTCTCCATCCGGTTCATCCTGTGATCCCGTCAAAAAAGAGGTTCTTCGCGATCTTGGCTGTGGTCTATTTCGTCTCCTCGACATCGCGGCGGGTCAGCTCGGCCAAGCCCACATGGCGGCGCCACAGGAACCATAGTCCCGGCCCAATCGTGCACACCATCTGCAACGAATGGATCACGAGCGAGAAGCCAAGAGCGGCCGTTTGGCCCGTCTCGTCGGCCGGGACCACCCCTAGCACCTGCAAAGCCAGAATGCACCCAACTTCATACAATCCCCAATAGCCCGGAGCCGCGGGGATCAGAATGGCGATGCAAATGATGATCGCCGTCGCCATGCCTTGCAGGAAGCTCAGCCGGAGGTTCGGAAATCCGTAGGAGATGATGGACAGCGACACGCCGACCGTCAGCCACACCGTCGCCGTGTGAAAGATGACCCAGAAAATCAACCGCGGACTTCGCAGCGAGTGGAAACCGTGAACGAAGGTTTCGATGAAGCGGTTGAGGCCGTCCTTGAACTTGCGCGGCAGCAGCGGCACCCCGCTGACGACTCCCTGAACCAATCGCCGAAACGGCCCCCAGAGCATGAGAATTGTCCCTGCCAGCGCTACCACGGAGACGATCAGGAAGCGGCTGGTCAGCGGGCGCAGCTGGGCCGCGTCAATCGCCCATTTCTTCTCCCCCCACGCAAGTTCTACGCTTCCACTGAGTGGCACGAATGCCAGAATGACGACAAACAGCGCGAGCAATCCCACCCCGTCCACAATCCGCTCGACGATGACCGTGGCCAGGGCGCTGCTAAACTTCACGCGATAGTCGCGGGCAACCAGATAGGCCCTCGCGAACTCCCCCGCCCGCGCCGGCAAGATTCCATTGAGCGCAAAGCAAATGATCAGCGGTGGGAACAACTTGTGGGATGGCGCCTGCAAAACCGGCTCGAGCAAATACTTCCAGCGCACCGCCCGCAGATACATCGAAACCATCGTGATCGCCAGAAACGGAATGAGCCAGACGTAGCGGATTTGCCACAGCTGGCCCCACAGCTTGTCCCACAACACATTGCGAAAGGCCAAATAGAGAAAGAACGCGGTGATCAGCAGGCTAACGACGAGCTGGATGCGTTTTCGTGTCATCACAGGGTCGGGCCGGAGGCAAAATAGCCTCGCTCGATCGCGGCGGCGGCCGCTTGATAAACGCGGCCCAGCGGGACGCCCGACGCGGCGGCCAAGCGACGGCATTCTTCATATTCGGGTGTGACTTTCAAAACCTGATCGCCCCAATAGGCGATTTTCACCCGCACGGGGCCGAAAGGCGTGGCGATCGAATCGAACGACCGCCGCAAGCAGTAGCGCTCGACCGCCAGAACACGCAGACCGAAGGTCGAGGTTTCGCGAAAGATCATCGCGGCGGCTGCATCGCGGTGCGCCGCGTCGGTCAGCGCCTGGAGCGAAACACCCGGGCGATTCTTTTTCATCTGGACCGCCGTCCAGTGAACGTCCAGCACACCCAGCGCAAACAGTCCCTCGATGAGCGCCGAGAAATACTCGGGATTCATATCGTCTATTTCGGTTTCCAGGAGATAAAGCGTTTCATGCTCCGTATGGGCGATCAGATCGCTCGATTCGGCAGTAACCGGTTTTTCTGTGCACAATTCACCCAGAATCACTCGCAGACAGTTGGTCTGGTGAGGGATTTCGCGTTGCCCGGCGCCATAGCCGACCTTCTGCGGTCGCAGCGGCGGCATCGGGCCGAAACTCTCGGCCAGCGTGGTGATGATGGCCGCCCCGGTCGGCGTCGTCAGTTCGGCTTCGATTCCGCCCGAGTAGATGGGCACGCCGCGGAGAATGTGAACCGTCGCCGGCGCCGGAATCGGCAGCTCGCCGTGTTGACATAGTACCCTTCCCTGACCGACGACCAACGGCGAAGCGAGAACGCGCTCGATGCCGAGCAGTTCGACACCGAGCATCGTTCCGGCGATGTCCACGACCGCGTCGAGACAACCGACCTCATGAAAATGGATGCGTTCGATCGGGCGCTGGTGAACCTGCGCTTCGGCCTCGGCCAGACGCCGAAACGCCTCACGCGTTCGGGCCAGGGCGCGTTCGGGCAATTTCGACCGGTCAAGAATGGCGTTGAGATCGGCCAGAGTTCGACGAGCGTCCTTCGCCTCGTCCACAATGACATCCACGCGACTGGCGCGAATGCCCGCGCGTTTGACGGCGCCCGCGCGGATTTCGAACCCTTCGATGGGCAGCGACGCCAGGCCGCGCCGAAGATCGCCGACATCGAGACCGAGATCAACCAGCGCACCCAGCGCCATGTCGCCGCTGATGCCGTTGTAACAATCAAAGAACGCGACGGTCATCGTGCACTCCCCGTGCGCAAGAAGGTCTTGACCTTCAAGACAAACGCTTCGGCATGTTCTAAGGCTTGGTTTGCCTGTTCGCTGGAAAGCAGGAACATATCGCTGTAATCGGCGTCTTGACGCAACGCAAAAAGTTCATGAAGCCACTTGGAGAAGCTCTTGTCGAAAAGTTCCGTTTTGACGAACTCGCGGTCGAAAAGAGAGATTGCGCCGATATGCTTCGAGGGCTTCAGACCGCTGCGTGCGAGGAGAGCCTGGATGGCGTAGAACATAGCATAGTAGGCTCGGTTGACCATCCCAAGCAAATGTCCCCCGTTTCGCAGTAGTCGGGCCTCGGCCAATGCCTTGTCGGCTTGCTCCAGCCGGTACGCAATCAGATCACTCATCGCCTCGTCACTCATGCGGCCACACCTTCCTCGCGAATCGTCCGCACGAGAGAACTCACCGAGCAACGGCCGCGTTCAAACATTTCCGTGGAAAAGACCACGGTCGAGATGAGCAGGTCGCGGTCGAATCCCACCTCCCAAGCGACATCGCTGATAAGGCAGCGAATGTTGGCGTTCACCCGGTCCAGAACCACGCACACATCGAGGTCCGAATCGGCCTCCGCCTTTCCGCGCACGCGCGAACCGAAAGCCCAAATCCGCGCCTCGGGATGCAGCGCCCGCACCCGCGCGGCAAATTGTTCGAGGATTGTGCGATCCCTTTCCAGCATCTTCCCATCCCTCGCTCCTGACCGTTTGCCTCTAACTTCTTACTTCCAGCCTCTTCCCTCCAACCTCTCACATCCCATATAAGGCCGCAAGACCTCTGGGATGACGACGGCGCCGTCAGCTGTTTGATCATTCTCAAGCAGCGCAATGACGGTTCGCGGCAGCGCCAGGCCGGAGCCATTCAGCGTGTGGACGAATTCGGGTTTCGACTTTTCCTCGCGCCGGAAGCGAATGTTCGCGCGCCGCGCCTGAAAGTCGCCGCAATCGCTGACCGACGAAACTTCGAGATACTTCCCGACTCCCGCCGCCCACACTTCAATATCGTAGCACTTGGTCGCCTGAAACGCCATGTCGCCCGTGCACAAAGTGAGGACGCGATAGGGAAGTCCAAGCCGTTGAAGGACATCCTCGGCGAAACCCAACAGTCGCTCCAGTTCGTCATAGGATGATTCGGGCGTGGTGAACGAGACCATCTCGACTTTATCAAATTGGTGGACGCGAATCAAGCCCCGCACGTCTTTCCCGTAAGAGCCGGCCTCGCGGCGGAAACACGGCGTATGGGCCGTCACACGAATCGGCAGTTCGCTGCCGCGCAAGATTTCGTCGCGGTAGAGATTAACCAGTTGGACCTCGCCGGTAGGAATCAAAAAGATGTCATCGGCATCCACCCGATACATATCTTCTTCCATTTTGGGCAGCTGGCCGGTGCCGGTCATCGTCGGGCGGGTGGCCAGACACGGGGGCGAAACCTCGACGAACCCATGTTCGCGCGTGTGCAGGTCGAGCATCATGTTGATGAGGGCGCGTTCGAGCTTGGCGCCCAGCGCCGTGAACAGGGCAAAGCCCGAACCGCTGAGTTTCGCCGCACGACCGAAGTCCAAAAGACCAAGCCGCTCGCCGATTTCCCAATGAGGGTGCGGCGCAAAACCGAACTGGGGCGGTTCGCCCCACCGCCGGATCTCGACGTTGGCCCGTTCGTCGCTTCCCACGGGCACCGACTCGTGGGGCAAATTGGGCACCAGAAGAAGAAGCGATTGGAGCGACTCCTCGATCGTGCGCAATTGTTCATCGCTTGCCTTGATTTGCTCACCCAGCTGTCGGATTTCGGCCTGCAATTGCGAGGTATCCAAACCCTGCTTTTTCATCTGGCCGATCTGGGGCGAAACCTCGTTGCGACGATTCTTTATCGCATCGGTGCTGGCAAGAAGCGAACGGCGTTGGCGGTCGAGTTCGAGGATACGCTCAAGGTCAACGCGCTCCCCGCGAGCCTCCAGCGCCCGGCGCACCCGGTCGGTTTCGTCGCGGATCAGCCGCAAATCCAGCATGAGTCAACCCATCAAAATGATAGCGCCGCCTGCTGCGGCGTTCATGTAAAACCAACAAGAACATTCGATTAGACGTCCGAACGGCCAAGTGTCAACGGCAAAACCGGACTTGAACGCGCGCAGCAAACAGGTCGAAGCGGATAGAATCGCCTTGACAGTGTCCAACCTGACCCTTAACAAGGAATTAATGTTGAGTTGCGGGGTCGCCGTTTGCCAGACCGAGGAGGGGAAAGGGCGAAAGGCCGATACGGAGCCGTAACAAAGTGGAACAGCCGCCTTTCGCCGTCGGTTCAGCCAGCCGACGACGCCGACCAGTTCGAAGAGCTGGACGGCGGCGGTCGCGGTCACGCCTGAAGGCCCCCGAAGACCATCGTATGCGGGCACAAGCGATGGAATGACGGCCCGCAGGGCAGTGGGATGGTTGACGTGTGACGCGCGCCGAGCGACTCGGTAAGATCATGTGAGGAGTAGGTCGCTTTATGTCTCCAGAAGTTCAGAAGCCGGCCGCCGGCGAGAAAGAAACAACCACACCCGGCCCCACACCCACCGGTGAAATTGAGGACGAACTCTCGCCCATAGATCCCATGCAGATTCTGAGCCGATCGGGACGAGGGCGCGCGGAAGTTATCCCGAAGGATGGCGAAATCGCCGTCGGTGCTCTCGTCGTTGCGGAAATAGCGCCAGAAAGCCTGGTTTCTGCAGCGATACCCGCCGAACGCAAGGTGGTCCCTGAACAGCCCGCTGCCGCGACCGAAGCGCCGGCCAAGGAAACAAAGGAGAAAGTGGTCGCCCAAAAGGACGACAGCCGCGAGAACGAAGAATTCATTCAGCTGCTCGATCAGTATCTCGAAAAAATCCACGAGTTCTATTCGGGCGAAATCGTGGACGCCGTGATTGTGGACGTCAAACGCACCTATGTTCTGGTGGACGTGGGCGACAAGGCCGAAGGCATCGTTGACGTGGACGAATTCGTGGACGCCCAGGGCGAGATTCACCTGGCCGTCGGCGACACGATCCCCGTTCAGATTCTCGATCGCGAAAGCGAAACGGGCCAGATTAGTGTTTCCTATCGCGGGGCGGCGACGGAACTGGCGTGGCAGCGCGTGCGCGAAGCGATTCGCCGCGAAACGCCCGTTTCGGGCCGCGTGACCGAGGTCGTTCGTTCCGGCCTGCTTGTGGATATCGGGATTCCCGCCTTCATGCCAGCTTCGCAGATTGACACCTCGCGCGTCGAAAACCTTGCGGACTGGCTCAACCGCGAGGTGGAAGCCTATGTGGTGGATCTCGACCACCAGCGCCGACGCGTAGTTCTTTCGCGCCGCAAACTGGTCCAAGAGGACGAACAGCGCAAACGCCGGCGCATCCTCGAATCGCTCGAACCCGGCCAGGAACGCGTGGTGCGGGTGAAGCGCATTCTGGATTTTGGCGCTTTTGCCGACCTGGGCGGCATTGACGGCCTGATCCCACGCGAAGAGGTCTCGTGGGATCGCGGCGCCGATCCCAAAGATTATCTCAAAGAAGGTCGCGATCTCAAGGTGCGTGTCGTGGCGGTGGATCGTGAAGCCGGCCGCATCACGCTCAGTCGCAAACGAGCGCGTCCCGATCCCTGGGAAAAGATCGAGGAAAAGTATCCCGTCCAAAGCACCGTCAAAGGCAAGGTTGTGGGGTTGGCCGACTTTGGCGCCTTCATCAGCCTCGAAGAAGGCGTTCGGGGAATGATCCATGCCTCCAACCTGTCGTGGGCAAACGGCCCAAAGAAGGTCGAGGATTATCTGCACATTGGCGATGCCGTCCGCGCGGTGGTGCTCGAAATTGACAAGGAGCGCCAGCGCATGGCCTTGGGTCTCAAGCAGGTTTCCAAGGATCCTTGGATCGAGGTCGAGGAGCAATTCCCGCCCCAGACGGTCGTCAAAGGCACCGTGACGGCTGTGACAAAGTATGGCGCGTTTGTCCGTCTGACCGAGCACATCGAGGGGCTGATCCATGTTTCCGACATGACCTGGGAGAAGAAGCCCAAGCTGCCGTCGCACTATGTTCAGGTGGGCCAGGAAGTGGAGGCCGTCGTTCTGAAACTGGATCGCGACCGGCGACGCATTAACCTGGGCTTCAAACAGATGGCCCGCAGTCCGTTCGAACGCTTCCTTGAAGCGCATCCGGCGGGCTCGGAAGTGCAGGGCACAATCACCCGCCTGACGCCGTTCGGCGCCTTTGTCGAGCTGGCGCCGGAAATCGAAGGGCTGATTCATGTTTCGCAACTGGATGCCGAACGAATCGCCACTCCCGAAGAGGCGGTCCAGGTTGGCCAAACGGTCGAAGCCAAAATCATGAAAATCGAGCGCAAGACCCAAAAGATCGCGCTCAGCCGCAAGGCCTACCTCAAGGAACAAGAGTCGCGCGAGGTGGCGGCTTTCATGAGCCAGTCGGCCAGTGGCGGCCTCAAAATGGGCGAGCTTCTACGCAATCTAAAGATTCGTCCGGTGGACGAAGAAAGCAAGGAGGAAGGCTGAAGGTTGAACAAGAACGCCGGAAACCTGGAACTCGAAACGCAGGACTTAAATCGGCAATCCCAGGAAATCCGGCAATCGTTTTTTCGAGCTTGACGGTCTAGAATCATGGCAGAATGGATCATGGCGGCTGAACCGCGCAACCCAGGCGGGCCAAGATCGCGACAATATCTGGAACTTCAACAAGGAGGAAAGGACACATGGAAAAGAAGTGGAGCCGGAGGTCGTTTCTCCAAACGACGGCGGGCGTTGCGGCGGGCACCGCAGTGGTCGCCCAGGCGTTCAAGGCTTGGGCCGCCGAGGAGGCCCCTGCTGCTCCCGCGGCTGCCAAAGTGGACGATCGGCCTTTCAAGCTCGGCCTGATCGGTTGCGGCAGCCAAGCCCGGTTGAACTTGCTGCCCGCGGCCATGCGGATTCCGGGGGTGCAATTCACTGCGGTCTGCGATGTGGTGTCCGCGCGCGCGGCCGACGCGAATCGAATTGCCGGCGGCAAGGCCAAAATCTTTGACGATTACAAGACGCTGCTCAAAGAAGCCGATATGGACGCCGTGATGATCGTCACGCCCCTCAAATTCCACGCCGAAATGGTGCTCGAGGCGTTCAAGAACAACCGCCAGGTCTTCTGCGAGAAGAACATGGCCTATACTATTGACGACTGCAAAATGATGCTGAAGGCCCAAATGGCGGCGGGGAAGATCCTTCAGATCGGCCACCATCTGCGCTATCACCCGCTCTATCATTTTGCCAAGGCGCACTATGTGGACAAGGGCCTGCTCGGCAAGGTCAACAACATCCACTGCCAGTGGAACCGCAACGGCACCTGGCGACGACCGCACGATTCCAAGGAAGCCGCGGGCGTGGATTTCAAGAAGTGGGGCTATGAGAGTGTGGATGAAGTGTTCAACTGGCGCCTCTATCGGAAATACTCGGGCGGCTTGATGACCGAACTGGCCAGCCACCAGCTCGACATCATCAACTGGTTCTTTGATGACAAATTGCCGGAAGCGATTCTGGGCGTCGGCCGGACCGACAACGACGACAGCAAACTCGGCCCCTTCCCCAAACGAACCATTTTTGACAATGTTCACCTGATTTACGAATATCCCGACGGGGTCCAGATGACCTACGAGTCCGTCACGACCAACTCGTTCAGCCCGTTTGGCGAGGCCTACGAGATGATCCAGGGCGAAAAGGGCACGCTGGTGATGGCCCACCTGTCAAAGTTCGTCGGTCTGTTCTTCCTCGAGCCGGGCGTGCAAGAGCAGTTGTGGATGCCCGCGGCGCACCGGGAGACTTTGGCCAGTCCGAATGTGACGGCGAAGGAACACAAGTCCCCGATCGTTCTCAACGGCACGCCTTCGCCCGGCACGCGCCTGGAGAAAGTGGCCGGAATGGACATCGTGGATCTGGTGGATGTGCCCTCCGCGACCATCAAGAAGATGACCTATGAGATCGAGCTGATCGGGTTCAAAACCTGTGTTCTCGACAAGCTGAACCCTTTGTGCGACGGCTGGGTCGGCATGAAGAGCGCCGTTCCCGCGCTGTTGGGTCTCGAGGCGATGGAGAAGAACCAGCGGATTCTGGTTCCGAAGCTCGCGGAACTCACTAAACTGTGATCGAGTTCGCATCACACGCATCATAGGCTCGGCATCGAAAGAACCGCTGCCTCAAGCGCAGCGGTTCTTTTCTTTACCACCGCTTTCCGGCATACCCAAACCCCAACGCCATTCACCTTCATGGGAACTTGGAACTTGAAACCTGAAACCGGAAACCTGAAACTTGGTGCTGGAACGGAAGGACCGCAACGGATGAGCGATGTCGCCGATACGATCCCGGCCGCCTCGATCGTCGTCATTGACGACGAGCCGAATATGTGCGCCGCCCTCCGCAAATTGCTGGGACTGGAGGGCTATGCGGTCGAGACGTTTGTGGACCCCGAGCAGGCGCTCGAACATGTCCGACGCGCGCATCCCGACATTGTGCTTGCCGATCTGATGATGCCGACCCTCAACGGCATGGAGGTCTTGCGACGGGTTCGCAGCAACGACCCCTCGATCCTGGTGATTATGATTACGGCACACGGCACGATTGACAACGCGATCCAGGCCGTCAAAGAGGGCGCTTTCCACTATATCACCAAGCCGTTCAATACCAATGAGCTTCTGCTCACAATCCGAAAGGCGCTCGACCACCGCCGGTTGGTGGCCGAGAACGTTCGGCTTGCCGAGCAGTTGTCGCGCGCGGCCGGCGCATGCGAACTGATCGGCGAGAGCGCGGCGGTTCGCCAAATCCGCCAGATGATCGAGCGCGTGGCCGCCACCGACAGCGCCGTTCTCGTCACGGGCGAAAGCGGCACGGGCAAAGAGTTGGTCGCGCGGGCGATTCATCATCGCGGCCGTCGCCGCGACCAGCATTTCGTCGCGATCAACTGCGCCTCGATCCCCGACACTCTGCTCGAAAGCGAATTGTTCGGCCACGAGAAAGGCGCGTTCACCGGCGCCGATCGAATGAAAATCGGTTTGTTTGAACTGGCCCACCAGGGAACGCTTTTCCTCGACGAAATCGGCGAGCTGCCGCTTTCGCTGCAAGCCAAATTGTTGCGGGCGCTCGAACGCCACGAGATTCAGCGGATCGGCGGTCTGCGCTCGATTTCCGTGGATATTCGGTTGATCGCCTCGACCAACCGCAACCTGGAACGACAGGTGGACGGCGGCAAGTTTCGCCGCGACCTGTTCTTCCGCCTCAACGTCGTTCACATCAAGACGCCGCCGTTGCGCGAGCTCACCGACGATGTCCCCGCGCTGGTTCGGCACATTCTCCGGCGGCTGGCCGTTCAGCTCGAAAAACCCGACCTTTCGATTGACGACGAGGCGGTCGAGCGGCTGAAGTCCTACTGGTGGCCCGGCAACGTCCGCGAGCTCGAAAATGTTCTCGAGCGGACGGTCGTGCTGCTGGAGGGCAGCCGCATCGGGGCGCATAATCTGCCGCCCGATCTGGGAGCCACGGGCGATTTGCGCCGCACAACGCCGCCGCCGATCATCTGGCAGCCGTTCCGCGATGCCCGCGAGCAATTCGAACGCGACTATTTTGAGCGCCTTCTCGCGGCCAGCGGAGGCAATGTGACCGACGCGGCCCATCGGTCGGGAATCAGCCGCCGGCACTTTTACGAGAAGATCAATGATCTCGGTCTCGATCCGCAACGATTCAGCCGGTCCTCTCCATCCGCGTCCGGCGATTCGGGCGACGACGAGATGACAAGAAAGTGAAATCATGACCGAATTCGCCTTGCACCAGCGCCGGATGTTAATCGTCATTTCTGCACCTTCGGGCGCCGGCAAGACGACTCTCACTCGCGCGCTGCTGGTGGCCGATCCGTCGCTGGCTTACTCGGTTTCGACCACCACGCGCCCGGCCCGGCCCGGCGAGATCGAGGGTCGGGACTACCATTTCGTTGCGCGCGACGAGTTCCAGCGGCTTGCCAAGCAGGGGCAGTTCCTCGAATGGGCCGAGGTCTATGGGAACCTTTACGGAACCCGGCGCAGCACGGTGGAACGATTGGTCGCCGGCGACCGCGATGTGGTGCTCGACGTGGACATCCAGGGGGCCGCGAGCCTGCGCCGGTGTGCGGCCAATGCCGTCCTGATTTTTCTCGTTCCTCCTTCCATGGAAGCACTCAGGGAACGATTGGGGGGGCGAGCGCAGGACTCGAAGGAGGAAATGGCCCGGCGAATGCGCGCAGCGAGCGAAGAAATGCGTGCCGCTTCCCAGTTCGACTACGTCGTGGTCAACGACCGTTTGGACGAGGCGGTCAAGACGGTGCAAGCGATTATTGCGGCTGAGCGCTGTCGAACGTCACGCCGCCTGCCCGCAGAGGCTGGGAAGCCTGTAGGCGAAGACGAGAAAAATCCAACTGCCTCCTCCGTTGCTTTTGCCCCCGCCGTTGTTTTCACCAGCCGCGCGATGGCCGACTTGCTCGAACGCGCTGAGCGCGTCGCGCGCACCGACACGCCCGTTCTCCTCTTGGGAGAAAGCGGCACGGGCAAGGAGATCCTCGCCGAGGCCCTCCATCGCGCCAGTCGCCGCGCCGAGGGCCCGCTGGTTCGCGTCAACTGTGGCGCGATCCCGCCGACGTTGATCGAAAGCGAGCTGTTTGGCCATGTGTCGGGCGCTTTCACGGGCGCAACGAGGGACTACGCGGGACTGTTTCGGGCAGCCGACGGCGGCACGATCTTTCTCGACGAAATCGGCGAACTCTCGCTCAACCTTCAGGTCAAGCTGCTGCGTGTCTTGCAAAACGGTGAGGTGCGGCCGGTCGGCGGCGTGCAACCGCTGCACGTCAACGTTCGCTTGATCGCGGCAACCAATCGCGATCTGGCAGCGGCCCTGGCGGCAGGACGCTTTCGCGAAGACCTGTTCTATCGGCTCAATGTCGTGTCGCTGCGCTTGCCGCCGTTGCGCGAACGCCGCGAAGATATCCCGTTGCTTGTGAATCACTTTCTGCATCGCATGGCAGCCGCGGGTTATCCGCTCAAATCGGTGAATCCCGACGCGATGGATTTTCTGGCCAGAGCCGATTGGCCGGGCAACGTGCGCCAACTGGAGAACGCCATCGAACATGCGGTTGTTCTCAGCCGCACCGACCGGATCGCGCTGGACGATTTGCCCGAGAGCCTTCGGCGGGGACAGGCGGTTGCGGCGGCGCGAGCCGCGGCAGAACCCAAAGGCGATTCGTTGCGCGACATCGAGATTGCCGCCATTCGCCGGGCGCTTGACCAGACCAAAGGCAATCTGACGCGGGCCGCTCGGTTGCTCGAGATCACGCGCCGGGCCTTGACGTATCGCCTGGAGAAATACGACATCCAAGTCGAGCGCCATCGCGGTCGGCCCCGACGGACGTAACATGAAAGAAATCTTTGCGCGCCAAGGCGCCAAGAAACTGTGCTTTGCGTCTTTGGGTGAGGTTGTTGAAACCGCTCACAAAAAGGAGTAAGGAGGATGTTAATGAAACGGCTTCTCATGATGGGTATGATTTGTTCGATTCTTACGACGAGGGCATTTTTCACCGCAGCCGCTGAGGGAAAATGGGACGTTGGCGTTCGCGATTCCTATTTGAAGGGAATCGGCTCGCCCGATGTCTGGTCGGCGGCCGACGCGGTCGGCATCACGCAGATCGAGGGCAACGTCAACGGCAAGATGAACTGCACGCAACTGTTTGAGAATGAAGCGGCGCCTTACAGTCTGGGCACGCCCGAAGACCGAAAGGAACTTAAAGCCAAGCTGGCCGAGAAGAAAAAAGCGATCTGTGCGTTTTGCGCCGGCTATAACTACGGCAAGAATCCCTCAGACGAAGAGGGGATCAAGTGGCTGGGCCAGGTGGCCGATGCCGCGCGCGACCTCGGCGTTCCGGTCATCATGGTTCCGCTGCCGGGGTCCGCCGGTATGAAGGACGAGGAATACATCGAACGCAGCCGGAAATTCCTCGGCGCGCTGGCGCCGATTGCCGAGCGAACAGGGGTTCAATTCGCGATGGAAAATCTTCAGAGATTCAACAACCGCCGCGAAGTGTTCGAACCGATTCTCAAGTCGTTGCCGCCGAACCGAGTCGGTCTCGCCCACGACATCACCAATATGTATTGGTATGGCCACCCGCTCGAAAAGATGTATGGCCTGACCGAAGCGTGCGCGCCTTACGTTCGCTATGTCCACGCCAAGAACGAGCGCTATCCCGACGACAAGAAGAACGTTCAGCGTGAGCCGGGTTGGGAATATGGCAAATATGCGACTTCGATCCGCGAGGGCGACATTGATTTCCGCCGAATTCTCCAAATCTATGCGAAGGCAGGCTATCGAGGCACAGTCACAATCGAGGATGACAGCCTGGGAAAATATGATGAGGCGGGCAGAAAAAAAGTGCTGCTGGATGATGTCAAATTCCTGCGCGAGATCATCGCCGGTTTGGAAAAGTAGGACAGGCTGTCAGCCTGCCCAGCTGGTTTTTCGATTTCGGATTGTTGATTTCGGATTGCGGATTTCAGGAACAGGCCGAAAGGCTTTATCATCATAGCAGAGAAGAAAGGGTCTTGCGATGAGAGAAAAAGATAAGCGGAGATTCTCGCGGCGAGGATTTCTCAAAGGCGTGGGCACGGGCGCGTTGGCAGCGGCTGCTCTCGCATCGGCTGGTTCCCGGGCCACAGCGGCGGACGCTGAAAAATCCCCCGGTCGTTCCCCGGACAAGATTCGTCTGGGTTCGGTCGCGTGGAACTTCGGCGGCATCGGCGCCGACCCGCCCTGGACCAAGGAAATCGAGAGTATCGGCGAGCTGGGATTTGCGGGCATCGAACTGATCGTTGCCAAACCGGAACAGCTCGGCGCTACTTTGTCGGAGCCGAATCTTTCCACGATTTTGCGGCAACTGGAAAAACATAAAATGGTTGTCCCGCAGTTCGTGTTGTTTCAAAGCGTCACGGCCGATCTTGGCAGTCCCGATCCTGAGAAACGAAAACGCACACTGGCGGTTTTCGAAAAGGCCTGCCAGGTCGCGGCCAAGCTGGGCGCGCCGATGATCAACATGGTCGCCCCCTGGCCGACCGTTTATGAGAAAAAGGGCTGGGACTACCTGCCGCGCTATTATGTCGCCGATGAGAAAAAAGGCGAGAAGTTTCAGTTCGATGTGCCGCGGAATTTCGACTGGCAGAAAGCGTGGAACGATCTTGTGTCAGTAATGAAAGACGCAACCGCAATTGCCAAAGCCGCGGGGCTTCAATTCTCGCTCGAAAATCACACCCACACATTTGTCCAGGGACCCGATGCCTTCTTACAGTTGTGGAACGAGGTGCGCGACCCGGCGCTGGGAATCAATCTGGACATCGGTTGGATTCAACTTCAGCGCGAGTATCCCGTGGTGGCCATCTACAAAACGCGCGGCCACCTGATGAATGTTCACCTGCGCGACATAGACATTACGGGCCGCCGTTTTATCGCACCGGGAACCGGTGTGATGGATTTCGAGGGGGTCGTGGCGGCGCTGCGCGACGTCGGCTTTTCGGGCTTCCTGACCTTCGAGCAGGACGGCGTTCCGGATATGAAAGGCGCCCTCCGCCGCGGCAAGGAAATCCTGGAAGAGATCCTTGCCAAGCCGGCCTGATGAGGACAATATTGACCGACCGTCCCAGTTCCATTTGGTTGGACGAGTCGAAACTGCACGCGTCTAGACCACAAATCACCCATGATTCTGGCCAAGAGGTGAATGAGCGATCTTGCTGGGTTTGATAAGTGTTGACGAAAGCGACAAGAGGATGGGAAGGGGAGAAAGAAGGGACTAAGGGCATGCTATCTTGCGATCCGTGGAATTTATGATCGGGACAGTGTTTATGGTTCGGGAGACCAACGACGAACGCTATCGGAGTTTTCTCCTTGACTCGGAGAGACTGCCCGATTTATGAATTGCGTCGCTCGGGGGACGGCAAATAGGACAGTTTAAGAAGGCAAAGGTATGCAAGGGCCCGGCTGGGATCGTTACCGGCGTCACATTCGCGATCACGGAGAAGTTACGGGCGCTTATCACGGCACGAGCTGCCAATGCGCGGAGAGCATAAGGGCAAATGGGTTTAAGCAAAGCGACAAAACCGCCCTTTACTTAGGGCGGGGCATCTATTTCTGGCTCTTCAGTGTGGAAGCGGCACAGTGGTGGGCTACGAAAAGGTTCGGCAAGAAGCCCCGGGCTGTGATTAGGGCACAGGTTAGGTTGACCTCAACGTTCAATCTTGACGAGCCAGGGGCAAAGAGAATACTATCTGAAGCGCGAGAGAGTTTGAAGGCTCGTGCGGCCAACGATCCGGATGTGTGCACTCGGTTACGAGATCGTTCCGTCGTGATAGGGGTGCATCTCCCGAAATCGGGAGAAGGGGATGAGGAAAGAAGTTGTTTTGGGGGCGGGCGGGGGGTAAATGGGGGACAAATCCTGTGACGGAGGTAGCTCCCATGAT
>Ga0315277_10003739_pt1 | contig 20582 bp, 28 predicted proteins | sample YL17G05_15_MG_FD_203695 | JGI IMG/M metagenome (GOLD analysis project Ga0315277, IMG submission 203695) | Sediment microbial communities from Yellowstone Lake, YNP, Wyoming, USA - YL17G05_15 | ecosystem: Environmental > Aquatic > Freshwater > Lake > Sediment | place: USA: Wyoming | collected... | reverse complement strand
AACAATGTCTGGAACGTTCCCCCAGAATCCAATTCCGTAAGAAACATCGGGTTTCATATGCTTGAGATAGAACTCTTTCTGGATACTCTCTTTAAAATGACAGGGCATCGCCTGTTCATTAGCATTCAAAATCCCCTTATAGAGCAAGTGCCCCTGTAGACTTTGTCCATCAGGTTCAGGGGGGTAAGCATAAAGTACTAAACACCTCATATTTCTTATCTTATTTTAAAAGATTCTGTTCTTTTCGAACATTTCACTTCAAAGCTTTTCCCGTCGAAGCCGTAAAAACTTCTGATGATCTCTTTTTTTCTTAGTAAACTAACATCTCTTAAGTTTATAAACTTATCTGAATTTTTGTTTGCGCAGCAGAGCTTGCCTTTTTTGTAGTAATCAAACAAAAGCAGTTTTTCCGTCGATAATTCATTGTTGCGCACCATCTCAACAACTGCGCGATGGACTTCCTTGTGTCTCTGGTGCCCGTACTCTCCATTTCTTCCATGAGTGAAGACAGAATCGTAACTTTTATTTTTTACAAACTCTCTGACTCTTTTTTTAATGTCTCTCGTCGATATCTTTTTAAAATATCCATTTTCTTGATCATCGAGATCGGAAATGAAGCAAGTTGCGTTGTAAATCTTGCAGACTTTTCTGAACTTTGGCGCGCGGTCCGAATCTTTTTTTCTGCAAAGACTAATGATAGTTGTGTCCCATCTACTTTTATTCGCAAGAAGTGTTCCGCCCATCCAAATAGTTTCGTCGTCGGGATGAGCAACAATAACCAGAACTTTTTTCTTTGTGTCAGCCTTTTTCATGCGAAACAAAAGGTTTTTAACTAATTAAATCTTTCTTTTAACAACAAAAAGAGGGCTCGCAGTCCCGCTCGAGGCAGTAATTATAAAAAGATTGTCTCGCGAAACTGCTCGGAAAAATTGGAAAGGTAACTATTGGTGGAATTACCACTGCATCTATAATCACGGCGTTTACAATAGCTGCCGCTTTAATATGGAAGGATGTAATAGACGGGATAATCAAACTTATTTTTCCAGCTGACCAGCTGCTCTTTAAGTTTATTGCAGCTATTTTAGCGACGATTCTGGTAGTTATAGCAATCTATATTATTTTAATGGCACAGTCTGAAACAGAGATTGTTTTAAAAAGATTAAATGGGAGAGGGAAAAAATAAAATGAAAACTTGGTTAAAAGGTGGCTTAATTGGGGCGGGAATAGCTATAGTCTTAATAATTTTTCTAAATCCTTCAGCTAAGATTATAGGAGAATATGCAATCGGGATATCTATAATCTTAGGTTTTCCATGGAGTATTATTCTAGGTTACGTATTCGCGAGCTCTGCTCCATCTGTAAGCAATGCATCCTTTGCATTCGCTTTTGAGATGGGGGGCTTTATTGGCTTAATTTTAAATGGTTTTATTATAGGGGCAATCATAGGAAAGATTAAGTCTGTACGTAGCGAGAAGAAGCAAAAGAGGAAGAAATGAAGTTTGATGTTATTACATTTGGCTCGGCAGTCAAAGATGTTTTTGTAGCTACTGATTTGGCGGATAGGGGAAAGTTCATTGCTTATCCTATTGGAGCGAAGATCCTTATCAAGGAGTTAAGATATGACATTGGCGGGGGGGGAACAAACACTGCAGTCGCTTTTTCTAGACTTGGACTAAAGACCGGATTTATTGGAAAGTTTGGAGACGATGGCACTGGCTATGAGATTTTGGATATGTTAAAGAGAGAAAACGTAAAATTCCTCGGCAGGATGGAAAAAAGGCAGCTTACTGGGTTTTCTATAGTTCTGGATAGTGAGGAAAATGACAGGACCATCCTTACGTATAAAGGCATTAATGATACTATCGGGATGAAGGATATAAAACTAAGAAAATTAAAAACTAAATGGTTGTACTGCTCTTCTTTACTTGGCCAAAGTCTCGAAACTCAGATTAATCTCGCAAGGATAATGAAAAAGCGCGGTGTAAAGATAGCCTTTAATCCTAGTTCTTATCTAACTGAGAGAAAAGAATTAATTGAACACTTATTGATGGTATCGGATATACTGGTCTTGAATAAAGAAGAGTCGCAGATGCTGACAAATAAAAGGGATTTGCTTAAGGGGTTGCATGACCTGACTGGAGGGATTGTTGTCATAACCGATAGGGATAAAAAAATCCAAGCGTTTGACGGCAACAAGAAATATTTTCTAATGCCCAATAAGATAAAAGTCAGGGAAAGAACGGGAGCGGGAGATGCTTTTGCTTCTGGATTTGTCGCTGGCCAGATAGTAGGCATGAATATGGAAGACAGTCTAAAATTAGGATTAAGAGAATCAGAGTCTGTTGTAAAATACTTCGGAGCAAAAAACAATCTTTTAAAGATGAACCTCCGCGAGGTTTGGAAAGGTTAAATTTATAAAAGGGGTTTATGTTCTTACAATATAAAAGAGGAAAATATAATGAAAAAGGTTAGTTTAAAAGATATAACGCGTCAGGGCAAGGCAATGTTCTTAGCTTATGATCAGGGGCTGGAGCATGGTCCCAGCGATTTTAATGATAAAAATGTTGATCCTTCGTATATCTTAGAATTAGCAAAAAAAGGGGGGTTCACTTCAGTTGTTCTCCAAAAAGGCATTGTTGAGAAGTACTTAGAAGATTTGAAAAAGACCGGTGTGCCTTTGCTAATGAAGCTTAATGGCAAGACTGATTTGTATAGGGGGGACCCTATTTCTAGCCAGATATGCACAGTTAAAGAAGCGATAGATTTTGGTGCTAAGGCAGTTGGATTTACAATCTATATCGGAAGCCAGCATGAAGGAAAGATGATAGAAGAGTTTGAGGCTATTGAAAGAGAGGCTCATACTAGGGGTTTGCCTGTTATCGCTTGGGTTTATGCCCGAGGCAGTTCAGTTAGGGTAAGGTCCAGCAGCGAATTAATGGCTTATGCCACTAGAACTGGCCTAGAAACTGGAGCAGATATTGTTAAAATTAAGTATGATGGTAACTTAGAAGGGTTGAAGTGGGCAGTCAAGTCTGCTGGTAGGACAAAGGTTGTTATAGCTGGCGGGATGAAAAAAGACGATTCCTTATTTTTGAGCCAGGTTAAGGAGATTATGGATGTTGGAGCGATCGGGCTTGCTGTTGGAAGGAATATTTGGCAGCATAAAGATCCCTTGTTGATTACGAAAAAAGTAAGGAAAATATTATGGGAGTAGGATGGAGAATCTCTTCTTGTTAAACTGGAAGAAAGTTTTATTGTTGGTTCTATTTCTTATCATAACTTCTTTGATGTATATTGCTATGAGTTCTCTGAGAGATACAGAAGAGCCTGGATTTTTTTTATTTGCCGTGATTCTTATACCAGTATATTTTGCAGTTTCTATAATCTACTCTTTAATCTATATACTAGTGAGAAAACGTGAAGGAAATGAAGATTGATAGAGGAGAGGGGGAATAAAAATGAAAAGAAAATTTATTATGCTTGCTTCTATATGCGGTATAGTTGCTCCAATAGTCTCTTTTGGATTGATAGCCCTTTTAGGTTACTTAACTCCTGGCTATAATCCTATGACTGATTATATAAGCGAGCTTTGGAGTGTTGGGAGCAGGTTTGAAGAAATTGCTTTGTTCTTGCTTGCCTTGATGGGGGCGTTGTTTTTAGTTTTTTCTATAGGCTTTTATTTGGCGATAGATGAGGATAAATTTTCATACTACAATTTTGTCTTGCTTACTATTTTTTCTTTAAGTTTAATTTTTTTAGGGATTTTTCCATGCGAGAATAATTGCAGCAGAAATGGATTTACGATACATTTATTCTTTACTATAATTGCATGCGCTTCCTTGGGATTTTCTCCACTTTTATTATTTTTTACAACCTATAAGGACAAAAAATGGAAAAGCTTTGAAAAAAATAATTTAATTTTTTTCTTTTTTTCAGCAGTTTTTTTAATAGCCTATGGTTTGTTTCATAATGAGTATAAAGGCTTTTATCAAAGAGCATATTTTCTCACTTGTTTTTTATGGGTTGAGAGGGTAAGCATAAAATTATTTAAACTATCGAGAATTAGTAAAAATGTAAAAAAGAGGAAAAAATAAATAAAAAATGAAGCCAATAGTTATTGTAAATTTTAAGACCTATCAACAGGGAAAGGCAGCCATCGAGCTGGCTAAAAAGCTCCAGAAAGTCAATAAGAAAATTATAATTGGGGTGCAGGCAACTGATATTTATGAAATTGTGAAAGCAACAAAATTAAGGGTTTATGCCCAGCACGTCGATTATTTTGAGCCAGGAAGATATACGGGATTTATTCTGCCGGAAGCTGTTAAAAAAGATGGAGCAGAAGGAACTTTCTTGAATCATTCGGAGCATCGGCTGAAAAGAAAAGTAATTAAAAAGACAATAGGAAGATGCAGAGAAGTTGGATTGAAAACAGCTGTTTTTGCAGCTTCGCTTAGAGAAGCTAGGAAAATAAGCAAAATGAAGCCAGATTATTTGATTATCGAGCCTCCTGAGCTAGTTGCAGGAGATATTTCTGTTTCTAAAGCAAAGCCAGAACTAATAGAAACAATAGCAAGAAAATTGAAATATCCTTTTTTAGTTGGTGCTGGAGTAAAGACCGCTGAAGATGTTAAAATTGCAATGAAACTTGGAGCTTCTGGAATTGCAGTTTCTTCTGCAATAACAACAGCAAGAAATCCTGAAAAAAAATTAAAAGAGTTGATAAAATAAAGATGAATAATAAAAGTAAAAAACAGAGGTTAGTAATTCTTCAAAAAGAAAAATGCAAACAAAAAGAGAGAAAGGAAAGTATTGAAGAGTATTTTTTAAAATACGCTTTTCCCTGCGCGCAGGTCAAGGTAAGATTAGGAAGCTTGAGAAAGGAAGACTATGATAAGCTTAAGGAAACATTTCTTGCTGGAGGCTGTCCTGATAGAGAAAATTTAGAGAAAATTTTTCCTCCTGCTTTTAGAAGACTAAACAAGCTGGCAGAGAAAATGAAGAAAGAGGTTTGGGATTTTGAAGTGTTAAAAGAGTATTGGGAGAAAAACCATAACGAAGTTATTGATGAAGGAGAAGGGATGTATGGAACAGCTTCTGAAGGATTTAAAGAGCTATGCAAAGTTCATGAAGCCGAGGTAGTAGAGAAACATAAAGATGTTCTCATTGTTAAATATTGCGGGAAACAGAGGGCTGTTTCTAATTTTCTTGTTCCTGATGCAGATGTTGGAGACAAAGTAAGAATTCATTTTGCCTATGCTATTGAGAAAGTTAAATAATTATTTTTTCTTTTCACTTTTTGTTCTTGCAACAAAATAAGTGCCTATTAGTATTAATAGGCTGCCGATTATTTGCAAAACAAAAATTTGTTCATTAAGCCAGATAAATCCAAGTCCAAGAGATATTACAGGAGCTAATAGGAGAATTGTTGAGGCTTTGGATAAGTTGATGTACTTTAATCCCCAGTAAAAAGTCAGCACATAAAAGAATAAGAAAACTCCTGAAATAAAAATATAAAGCAGTTGTTGCGAGTTTAATGTGAGTAATAAAGAAGTTTTCCCTAAGAGAAAAATTATCGCAAACAATACTAATGCTCCAAAGAACATTCGTGAGAATGTAACAACCCAGTTGCTTTCTTTTTCTAGCATTGCTTTTTTTGAGAGCGTAGTTTCAATTGCCCATAAAACAGTGGCAGATAAAATAAGCAAGTCCCCTATCTTCATTTCACTTGATATATTTGTAAGTTCTATCAAAACTAGTCCTGCTAGCATAACCACCATTGCAATTAGCTGTTTTTTTGTTATTTTTTCTTTTAAAAATATTATAGCAAGAAGAGTTGCATAAATTGGAAGAGTCTTATGAATAAAAGCAGCTCTTCCTGAGGTTGTCAGCTTCAAGCCTGAGAAAAACAGCCAGAAAGCAATTCCTCCTCCAATAATTCCTATTGAAACCAGATATTTCCAAGACACTTTATTAAATTTTTTTTCAGATTTTGAAAAATATAAGGAGATAAATAAAAAAATTATGCCTATAAACAAAGCTCTCACTGCAGCAAGTATTAATGGGTCAACTGCTGCAACAAAAAATTTGTTAATAACTACAGATATTCCTGAAATTATCGCAGTCAGCAAAATAAGCAGAGTTCCTCTAGTCTCCTTTAAATCTTGCTTCTTTTCCTCTTTTTTCATGGTTTTCTCAAGACTTTTTATCTTTTAAATTTATTCTTACTCCTCTTATTTTTGTTTTGCTTAGTTTTTATAATATGGGCAGAGGATTTTAGAATTAATGCCTCATGCTCCTTTCTGTGAGCTGATAAATCAATGAATATTTTTAGAATAATGAATAATGCAATTAAAGCTGCAGGCATTTGGGTTAACAGCACTAAAAATCCTCCAAATAAGATAGTTAGATACATTACAAAAATCCTGCCATATGGGGAAATCGTAAGTTCTTGGGCTGTTGTTTTTTTGTATTCTTGTTTCTTTATAAAATTTAAATAAAAAGATACCCCATGGCTGATGAACAAGCAAGATACTGCGACTATTAAGGTAATCGCTATACTTGATATTTCTTGAATAACCAATGCCCCACTATCTATTGAGTTCATAAGGAATATAAACATAAGACAGATAAACATAAGTGCTCCAAAAGGAATTATGAAAGAAGGAACAAAAAGCATCTTTCCTAGCAAATTTGCTATAATTAATCTAGCATTTGGCCTTAAGCTTAAATCCTTTAATTTGTCTTTTTCGTCATCAAGCAGCCCCCAGCACATTGCCATTTTCAATAGAGTGTAAAATCCTATTATTGCGCTTTCAAGCCAGTAAATAATCAGTATAGAGAATAAATCCCAACCTAGAAATAAAACTCCGAATAATGGAATAAGATTAGCCAGAATTAATACAATTTCAGAAATGTTCCATTTTTTGTAATCGCTCTCTTTTTTTGCCTCTTTTTTCATTAAACAGATAATAAGACAATGTTTTTAAGGTTTTCCTGTGTTTTCTAAAATCAAAAAAACCCTGAGTTTTACCTCGGCTTAAAAGCCGAGGTTTGTTAGGGGTTTTTAGGATGCATGAAAATTCCTTTACGGAGGGGAATTTTCTGCACAGAAAATGCGAAAGCATTTTCTTGCTTCAAAATCCAAAAGGATTTTGAGAGTTATCAAAAACAAAGGTTTTTGAAATGCTCGAAAACGGAACCGAGCATTCTAACACACGCACTTAAGCTTCAGAAATCCTCATAAAAGCGTGGATTTCTGAGAGTGCTCAAAAATCCAAAAAATAAAGAGGATTTTTGACATGCGAGGTTTCCGTTTTCGACATGAGTATAACCTAAAATTAAGTTTATAAAGAGCCTGATATTAATAATAATTATTAAGTAGATGTAAAAAAAGTAGTGGAAAAACATGCCCTCAAGAGAGCCTTTATATGCAGAAGTCGAACCATCTGTTATCAGCTGGGCTTTTAATACTTCAGGATGGAAGAAAGAAGAGCTAGTAAAAAAACTAGGGATTAGCCAGGAATTATTTGATAAATGGCTTTCTGGAAAAGCAAAACCTACGATAAAACAACTGGATGTTTTATCAAAATATTTGAAGAGGCCTTTAGCTGCATTTTTTTTATCAGAGCCACCTCCTGAACCGCCGCAGCCAAAAGATTATCGCATGCTGCCTGATAAAAAAGACAAATTTGACAGAAAGACGCTGCTTGCGATTAGAAAGGCTAGAAGGCTTCAAGAGGTAAGCAGGGAACTTTCAGAAAACTTAGATACAAATTTAGCTCCTAAAATAAAAAATTATAAATTAACTGAAGAGCCAAAAAAGATTGCTGAAATATTTAGAAATGAGTTTGGGTTTAATGAAGAGATACAGAAAAAAATAAAGAATTCTTATAATTTATTCAATCTTTTAAGAGATTCTATTGAAGACAGGAATATTTTTGTTTTTCAAATTTCAATGCCTCTTGATGATGCAAGAGGTTTTTCTTTAATTGATGGCTTCCCTGCTATAATTATTGTTAATTCAAGGGACAGCATTGAAGCCAGGGTATTCACGCTAATGCATGAATTTGGGCATATAGTTTTAAATGAGCCTGGAATAAGCATGCCTGAAAACTTATTATCTGTAAAAAATATTGATAAGGTAGAAAAATGGTGCAATGAATTTTCATCTTCATTTTTGTTTCCAGAAGCATTGGCAAAGTCAGTTTTTTAGGAAAATAAAGAAAGACTAACAGCTCCAGAAACTTTAAATTTTCTATCAAATGAATATAAACTAAGCAAAGCAATGCTGCTCTATAACATGAATAAGCTAGGTTATATTTCTTATGAATTATTTAATGAAATTTTAGAAAGATATAAGCCCCAAGTTCCAGAAAAAAAAGGTGAAGAGGATAAAAAGGCCAAGGTATTTGGGAAAAAAGCAGAACAGAAATGCATAAGCGAAAACGGCCAGAAATTTGTCTCTTTAGTTGCAACTAATGTAGAAAGAGGATTGATTACCCATAGCGATGCTTTATCTTATCTCTCAATTAAACTGAAAAATTTGGATAAAGTAATCAGCAAGGCAAAAAGATGACAGCTCAAAATAACTTTTATGTTATTGATACAAGCTCTTTGATAGAGTTTCATAAAAGGTACCCATTTGAAGTTTTTCCAAGTTTATGGAAAAAAGTAGAAGATTTAATCAACCAGGGAATATTAATATCGCATAAAGAAGTCCTAAAGGAATTATCAAACCAGGATGATTCTCTTAAAAAATGGGCATTAGAACAAAAAAATTTCTTTAAAGATGTAACTAAAAAACAGATGGAAATTGTCAAACAAATTTTGAAAAAATATCCTTCTTTAGCAAAACCTAATAATGAGTTTGGTGCAGCAGACCCCTTTTTAATTGCTTTAGCTGTTGAAGCAGGAACTGATTCACAGCAAAAATTGTTCGCTTCTATAAAAAGAAAATTAATAGTCACTGAAGAAAAAATGAGGGGCAGTAGAATAAGAATTCCTTTTGTTTGCCAGGATTATGGAATTGAATGCATTGATATTATCGGGATGTATAAAGAGGGGGGGTGGAGTTTTTAATTTACCGAAAAGCTTATATATCAAGTGATATATTAATAATTATGGAAACAGAGCTAAAAGAAAATATATTTGCAAGATCACCAACACTCGAAACTGTGCTGATGGTAGAAAGAACAATAGAAAAATATTCTGGAGAGTTCAACAGAACAGAAATATGGAAAAAGCTCCCAAAAAAAGTTATGTGGCAGACTTATCTTATTATTCTTGATTATTTGCAGAGCATAAATAAAATAGCGATTGATAGAAACGGGACAATTGGTTATATATGGAGCCCAGAAGTTGCTAAAAGATTTGCTAAGAGAAAGCCAATAAAACTATGAGAGTTTTAAAACCTTCAAGAGTCATTTTTGCCAGTGAGAGTACAGAAAAGGAATTTTATGGGTTAGCGGAAAACGACGAAATTAAAAAATATATAAAAAGAGCAATAGCAGACATACAAATAAACGCGTATGTTGGGATTCAGCTTCCTAAAAGATTAATCCCTAAAGTTTACATTCAAAAATATGGAATAAATAACCTTTGGAAATATGATCTTCCAGATGGCTGGAGGCTTGTTTATTCAATAACTACCCCTAATAAAGTAGAAATTCTTGCAATTATATTAGAATGGTTTAGTCATCCAGAATATGAAAGAAGGTTTCACTATTAACATGAAATTCCTTGTTTTTGGCAATATTTTAACAGAGAAAGATAATTTAGCAGTAAAGCTTCTTCCAAGATTAAGAAAAGAGTTTCCGGAGATTGAATTTAAAGAATTTGATCCAACTGAAAACCTGGAAGCTGAAATTCAAGATGGAAAGCTTTTCATTTTAGATGTTGTTGAAGGAATAGATAAAGTTACAATAATCAAAGATATTGAGCAGCTAAAAACAGATAAGCTTTATTCTATGCATGATTTTGACTTGGGATTTAATTTAAAATTGTTGCATAAAATTGGAAAACTGAAGGAAATTGAAATTATCGGTTTGCCAATGAAGATGAAAGAAGAAGAGACAATTGAAGAGATTAGGAAGATTTTGAATTAAATATTTTTTGCATAAAACTTTTTTCACATGGTTCAGCTGGCTTTTCAGATGAAGGAAAGCCGTGTTTTATCCATTTTTCATCCTTGCAAATCCAGCTATCTTCTCCTGTGGCTAGCCTTGCAACTGCAAGAGCTATAATAATTACAGCTAGAATGATTATAATTATTTTCCATACTTTTTTCATAAAAAATAAACAAAAAGAGAGTTTAAGAAGATTGTGAAGGAGAAGTATATTTTTATTTAACTGAACCTTGAAATATCAATATTCTCATTAGTTTATCATCTTTCCGTTCTCCATGATTTTCATCTTTTTCTTTTTAAGTTCATTGAAGAAATAGGCTGGCGGGACACCTTTCTCTGGAGAAAAACTTCCTTTTTCAGTTATAATTCCTTTCTTTATCATCTCTGCGGCTATGCTTGCTGGAAAACCTGTATCGATGTTACAACCGCTACTCTCCCACCCTTTTAATGGAGGTACAAAACATTCCATCAAAATTGTCTGCTTTTTATTATTTTTTTTACCCAAGATTCTTACCCAGAGATTTTCCTTCTCTTTATATCCTTTTGGCGTCTTTAAATTCTTGAGCATCTGAGTTAAAAATTTTACGGGTTTTATTTTTGTCCCGAAATAATTTACCTCTTTCTTTTCTGCAAATCCCAGTTTGATTAAGCTGATAATCACGTTAAAAGAGTGTCTTGGGAACCCGGCATAAAATCTAATGTTCTTTACTCCTTTATCTCCAAAGTAATGCAAAAATGTATACTGTTCTGGATGTCTAACAAACAGCTCGGGCTCCTTACCGATGAAATGATGATACTCCTTTGTGATGCTTTCTAACGGTTTGAAATACTTAAAATGCTTGTTCTCAACTATTGGGGCGCGGTCTGTAAATTCTTCCAACACACTTTCAATAGAAAATGGGACTACAAACTCTTTTAGGTTAGAATCCCAAGCAAACCCGACGTCTATACCTTCTATTGTGTCAAATCTCTCAGAAGCATATCTTAGCATTACGTTCCCAATTCCAGGTACAGATCCCATACCGGTGATACCAACAATATTTTTCTTCTTCATAATGGAGTTAAGAGCAAACTGCTTTTTTGTAATTGGAATCTCTGAACCAAGATCGACGCAGTTTACCCCAAGCTGGGCGCATACCTTAAATACTTCATAATTCCAGTTGCCTTCTATGCAATTTATAACTACGTTTGACTTAGAATACTTTATAGCCTCTGTTATTGTATCAATTTTTGCAGTTTCTATATACTTAAACTTGGTTTTTTTATACTCTCTTATAAAATGCAAGACTCTAGACTTATCTCTCCCGCATAATAACACTGAATAACCTTTCTCTAATAGGTCTCTTGCAACAATTCTTCCTTGCATTCCAGTTGCCCCCAATACTACAAAGTCAAATTCCATTTTTTAATATCTCTAACAGATACCTTGTATTTAAACATCTCTCTTCTGTATTTTTATTACTTCTGCTAGATCATTTAAAATATCTTGGTTATTTTTTACAGGAAGGTTATACTTTTTTCCAAGCTCAACTATATACCCATTAAAAAATTTAATTTCATTTTTCCTTCCTGAAAATACATCCTGGTGGGTTGAAGAGTAATGATTTAATTTTTCCCAGTTCTCAAACATCCTTTTTTTAGTATCTTCGAATTCATCCAACTTGTATTCTTTTTCTAGAATATGATAACACTCCCCAAAAATTTTTTCGATTCTTTCCCTTGTTTTTTTATTTTTAAATAAATCAGAGAAAGTTTTGTTCTCTATCGCGGAAAGAGCATTAAGGCAGCAGTTTACTATTGTTTTTTCGGCTCTTAACGAATCAAGATTTTTATCTGGTTGGCAAGGAATTCCTGCTTTAAAAATGAACTCGCTGATCTTTTTACCATCTCTTGAATACTCTGTTTTCCACCCGACCGGAGTAGGATTTACAAATATTTCATTATTTTTAAGATTGAAGCCTGAAAAAACTATGACTGAAGCAATTTTCTTTTTTAGAACTTTTGAATGCTTGGAAGTGTCTACAAGACCATTTTGTATTGCAGCGAATACTTGACTTTTAATCTTATTTTTCTTTATTATTTTAATCATGTTATCAAAATCATAAAGTTTTGTTGTTATAAAAACAAAATCGTAGTCTTTGCATTTTAATGTTCTAAAAACCTTTTCCGGAACCTTAAATTTTTTGTTTTTTATAGTAATACATTCTTCTACCCCTTTTAACTTTCTTTTTCCAAATAATTTTACATCATGCCCTTTAGAATAAAGTTTTACTCCAAGATAAACGCCAATTGAACCTGCCCCGCAAATAAGCACCTTTTTTTTATCTAACTCTTTTTTCATATTTACATTACTGATAGAGTATAAGGATAAAACTCCTTACTTTTAAAATCACATTTCCTTTTTCTGAAAGAACAATCCTCGTATCTCACCTCTATTGATTTAAATGAATACTAAAACTATATAAATCTTTCTGAATGTTAACCAGAGTTCGTTACTTTTTATAAATTTTATCTCTCACATCCAGTTAATCTTCAAGAAATGCGTGGCACATGACATGCATGGGTCATAAGCTCTTATCATTTTTTCTGCTTCAAAGGCAATTTCATCTTTGGTTTTTCCTTCGCCTAATAAGAAGGTTACATATTTTGCAAGGTCTTTTTGAAGGTGAATTATGTTCTGCTGGGTTGGGATGCACAAATCCGCAAAACTAACTGTTCCTTGGTTGTCTAAGGCAAGATGGTAGTATAAAGTGCCTCTTGGAGCTTCCACAACTCCTATTCCAACTGATTCCCTTGGCTTGACTTTAACTACTTTTTCTGGCTTTATCGTGTCTTTTAACTCGTTTAATAGGCTGATTGAATTATCTGTGTCATGGAGCATCTCAATTGCCTGTGCAGTGTTATTGTTAAAAACACAGCTGTTTGGGAAAATATCCAGGAATTTTCCAGCATCTTTTATTGTTCTTTTATTAAGATGATGATGGTTTAGATTCATTCTTGCAAGCGCTCCTACCATAAAGTCCTCTGACTCCCAGGTGAAAGAAGCGGCAGTGGAGTAGGGCAGAACAACTTTTTCTAAATGAATGCGGTATTCTTCTTCAGGGATGTTTGAGCCATAGGCTGTGCGAATAATGCCTTTAAGATAATCATAGTCGTCGTTGCACAGAGCCACATAGTTGGTTTTTCTCTTGAAAGTAGTTTTGTCATCATAAAACACTTTTATTATTTTTAAGATTCTCTCTCTTGTATCTTCCAGCTTTTTTATTGCCTTTCCAATTTCTTGCTTGCTTGGGAATTTTGTAAATCCTCCGATAGCCGCATTTGGTGGGTGAATTGCTCTCCCCCCTATGATTGTTGATAGAAAGTTTCCTGCTTCTTTTATGTGGAGAGCATCGTGAATCCACTCTTTTTCCTCTCCAGTAAAATCAAGGGCAGAGTCTTTTCCTAAAATATCAGGAAGGCAGAAAAAATAAAGGTGCATTGCATGGTCTCTTAGGTGAGAGCTGTAAGAGAGAAGGTTTCTTAATTTAAATGTCTGCTCTGTTACATTTAATCCAAAAGCTTTTTCAATTGCTTCTATAGAGCATAAAGTGTGGGCAGAGGAGCAAGTTCCGCATATTCTTGACATTGTTGTAGGCACAGCAAGATAATTCTGTCCAAGAACCGCTGTCCTGAAAAAACGCTTGTTCTCGCTAACTTTCAGCTTGCATTTTTCAGCTTTTCCATTTCTTACAATAATATCCAAGTGAGTGTGCCCTTCTATCTTTGAGATGTTCTTTATTGTTAAATCGAAGTCCTGTGAGTGCATTTTATTTTTTAGATAGCATATTTATTTTTGGATATTTTTTAATAAGATTTATTGCTTTTTTGATATAGTCATCGAAGTCTTTACTTGATAAAAAAAGTTGTTTAAACTTTCCTTTTATCCTTTCTAATTGTGGATAGCCAGTTGATGCGTAATAGCTTCCAAAATAATTAGTATTCCAAGGCCAGAACTCTTTAACTTCTTTAGGCAAGGAAGTAAGTGTATGTGCCATAATTTCTGATAAAGCCCATAACTGCCCTTCTGCCAACTCCTCATTTTTATAGTTCTTATTATAAATTTCAAAAAAATGAGATTCAATTAATTCATGCGCGGTAATCCTCCTCATAAAATAAGGGTTATCTCTCCACCATCTCATTATCTTATTAGAAGTCCCATCATTCGCCCATCCGGGCTCAATTAGCGAAATAACACAGATGTAATTTTTATAAGCCCATTTATGGCCTGTTACATTTTCTATAAACTTTGAAAATTTATCATTGATTTCATTCCAGGATTTTTGATACAATTTTTGTGTTAGCTTAAGATATTTTAAGGTTTTTTTATATTTAGTATTTAGAGAATCAATGTCTTGTTTTTTATAGCCCCTTAATTGGCTAATTTCTTTAGTTTTAATAATGCTTTTTTCAAATTTTTTTTGGATTACAAACTTAAGTTTCATGTTATCCCTCGTTTTTATTTAAAACCTCCCAGTATCCTCCTTTATCTGGGCCAACTCTTTTTAAAAAACCTTTGTGTTTGAGCTTTGCAAGATTTTCTTCAATTTTTCTTTGGGAAATTCCTATAATCTCTGACAATCTTGATGCAGTAATCTGACTATCTTTAAGTATTTCATTTAAGATTTTCACTTGGTTTTTTGTGAGTTTTTCACCGACTCTTTCTCCGACCTTTTCACCGACTCTTTCTCCGACCTTTTCCTGACCTTTTCCACCAGTTTCATCGAGAAGGGTTGCAGAAAAAGAGTAATTGTACTCAAATACGGGCTCTGGCAAATTAGATTCTTTCATAGAAGTTCTTATTCTATTTATTCCAGAGCCCACTTTCTCGACATATTTGGTTTTAGAAAGAAGCTCTGCGATTATTTGGTTTCTTGCCCTACTTAATTTACCAAAATCTTCTGGCTTTAGCCATTTAACCAATCCTCCGGGGTTTGAAACAATGATCTTATTCTTAAAAATCTCAATTAAAACGTCACCTGACTTATCAAAGTAATCTCTATGCATAATTGCGTTAACGATTGACTCTCTATACGCTTCTTCTGGAAACTGGGGAATCTCTTTTCTTTTAGCAGTCTTTATCTCGTATCGCGTATCAATATGCTTTTTAACGTAGGCAATCGCATCTTGAATATTACTTATTATCCCGTTGTCGAAAATTTTTTTATCTAGGATGTTTACTTTTTCATTTGTTTGATAGTTAACGCATACAACTTTAGAACTGATAAAGAACTTGCTTGGATCTTTTGAAAAAAATAAAACACCGGCATTATTAAATTTGATTTCATTTTTAATTAACTTGGCTACTTTTAGGGCAATAAGAATCTCTTTTATAGGTATGTTCTTGGTTAATTCTGCAAGTTTGAGGTACTGGTCTAATTTTTTTTCTTCAAAATCTACCTTGAAATTGAATTCGTTATTTATTTGTTCATCGAACTTTATCTTTCCTTCTTGTATGGAAAAATCTAAAATCTCATCCCTGGATAATTTCTGAGAGCTAGAGCCATTTCTTAAATAAAATCCTTGAGAGCAAGCGTAAGGTTTGTTTTCTACTTCTTCTACTTTAATAATTAAAAGGTTTTCAAATTGCTCTAACTTTACTTTTAGAGGAGGGTCACAATTTCTTGCAATGTCCTGAATTTGAGCTTTAAGAGAATTTGTTGTTTTTATTCCTTTGATTTGTCCACTATCTGAAATCCCTAAGATTATCTTTCCCCCTTGGGAATTAGCAAAAGCAACCATTTCTTTTGCTAGGCCTTTGCCTTCATAATTCTCTTTAAACTCGATGAATTGCCCTTCTCCTTGTTCTAGTATAAAATCCAACTCTTTTTTTTGCATTTTTTTAGAAGATCAGCCTATAATAATCTTCAGCACCAAAGAAGATTATATGCTTATTAAGTGTTTCGTTTATTACATTTAATTTATCTTTTTGGGCAATCATTTCTTTAACACTCTCTTTACCAATAACATTGCAATGAAAATTTCCATATTTTTCTGAGAGATTTTGAATATGCCTCTCTATTTTTTCAGTATCATTTGGATTTTCAATTATTAAAAGTATATCAACATCTGATTTTTTGTTTTGTTTGCCTTCTGCATAAGAGCCAAAAAGAATCAGGCTAAAGAATCCTGCTTCTAGTTTCTTGATTGTTTCATCAATAAACAAACCAATGTCCTTGTGTTTTGCAAGAAATTCTTCTGCTCTTAAATGTTCAATATAGGAAAGGTCTTCGTAATTGGCTATATTTAACGAAAAATTTTTATGTTTATCTTTTACAAGGAAATTGTTTTTATGCAAATTCTGAACAGCAGAATAAACAATGCTATAATTTTGCCCTGTTTTTTTAGCTAACTCCCTTATTGTAAATGATTCGGTTATCTTTGAAGCAAATAGTTTCAAAACAGCAATTTCTGTTTTTGTGAAATACATAGTATATTTACATATATTTACTTTAGTAAATAATACTATTTATTTAGATAAATAGGCATATAAATATTTTGTATGGGCTTTTTAATACTTCAATAGTTTGCGCTACAACAATTCTTTTATATCTTCTTTTTCATAGAATAAAAATGAAGTATTATTTTCAAAGAAAATATATGAATAGAAGAGATATTTCTGTTCTTGTTGTTGAAAAAAGTGCCAATCCATTTGAAAGAGAAGATTACAGGCATGAAATAGGCGGGATTGCACCTTACCTTGATAGCTAGGGGTTTTCTGTTGATTTAATATGGTCATTAAGCGAGTGGAAATTTGATGATTTTGAAAGATTTGTTGGTTTAATAGCTGACCAATTTAATGAGAAGATGAGAAAATATTTGGAGAGGAAAGATGAGCTTGGAGAAATGCTTGCAGAGTTTTCTAGGCAAGAATTAGGAGAGTTTAAGAGCAAAAGTAAATTATTAAGAAGAAAGCCAATCAATTCAGTAGAAGATTTAGCTATCTATGATTTTTTTATAATGCATCCAAATTTTGATGATTATGAAAAGGTTTTGCCTGAAATTTTACAAAAATATCCTGGTAAACCCATTATTCTCCCAATGAACTCAGTAGCTTCTGGAGGTCATCAAACTGGTGCAAGGGATTTTGCTATTGAAGATGTTAAAAAAGACCCCCGATATCCTTCAGTTTATATAGTTGATACTGACCTTAATGCAACAAGAGGAATTTTAACACTTATAGAGTATTTATTAGATAAAAGAGAAAAAGCAGATTAGGCACTAAAAACAATTGCTTTTGCTTGGCCTAAGCATTCTTTGCACAGGTTTATGCTTTCCTGCAACTCAATTTTTTGAGCTGAAGTTGAAGTTCCATAAGCATAAAATTCTCTCTTTTCAATAACGTTGCTTTCCTGCCTCTCAGACTCGTTGGTTGTTTCCAAAGACCTTATGAATTTATCATCTAACTCAATTTGATTGTTTTCTTTTAAGTTTTTTATCAAAGCAATTGTGCATTCTTGGTTTCTTGATTCATAGCCAAATTTACTGGCTATTGCCAGAAAGCAATGATAAATACAATAGAAAACAGCACTCATGCTCCAGTCTGAAAATCCGCCTAGGTTAAAGTATTCAACAGCAGATAAGTTATGCTCTGCTTTTGCCAGATGCCTTTTAGCTTCTTCTATATCTGGCTCTTTTTTAACAAGTCCCCTATGTTTCTTGCCTTCTTCTATTTCTTTCTGAGCTTTTTTCAAGCACCAATCTACTTTATTTTTTGCATGGCTCATTTTTATATTTAGATTGTAGATTTTAAGGTTTTAAGGTATTCTTCCTGCCCGTAGAGGGCAATTCCTGTTTTTATTATTTCAATCATAACTTTGTTCTTAGCTGCAACATCCTGCCTAAAATCTCCTCTAGTTTGAAATAAGAAATGTATTTTTTTATTTGAAAGCTTGTCTCTTTCTTCTATTACCTTTTTTACCTCTTTAAAATTATTTTTATCTGCAACAATTAAGAGGTCTATATCATTTGCCTGCTTTTCATTTCTGGTTATTGAGCCGAATAAGATTAAGAAATTTACTCTGCCCTGTAGCTGCTTAAATTCTTCAGTCCATCTTCTGAAATTTTGTGCTTCCATGACCAAAGCCATCTCAACTTCTTTGCAGGCAACTGGATTTTCAAGATTTAAAGAATAAATAACTGCTTTTCCTATCCTTTTTGGATTAACAATCTCCTTTTTCTCCAATTTTTTAAATATTTTGAATGCTCCTGCATGGCTGATTCCCACAACTTTGCTGATGCTCCTGCTATTATAGGGAGTCAAAAAGTCCTTAAATAAAACTTTGATTATTTCTTGTTCCTTGCGTAGTTTCATGTTGCTTAAAAGAAGCAGGTATTTTTAAATGTTTACTTTTAGTTAATATATATTAACTAATGGTTAATATGTTCTTTGGAAGTCAAGAGAAGTATCTTCATTTTAAATATTCCTCCATCTTCTTCATCATGTCTTTTTCTTCAACAGGGCAGCCATTGATTTCGTCATCTACTTTTACATAAGTCTTTAATGGCTCTATTGTGCTGTTCTGCCTAAATCTTACTAACAGTGGATGTATAAACCTCTTTTTATCATCTGAAAACTTGTTTCGCTGATTAGATGGAAAGCCATTGGATGCTCCAGAGCCAAGTGCAACAAGGAATTTTGCTTTTTTTCTTATTTCTTTTAATTTTTTAATCTCGCTTTCTGTTGAGATTGCGCCTTCAACAAAGGCAATGTCCATTTTATGAATTTTATTCTCTTTTTTTAATGCACGGAAATTAACAATCTTAATTTTGCTCATGTAATCTTCAAACTTACTGTTTAATGTTTCAATAAAAGAGATAGAACAGCCTTCACAGCAGGTAAATGAGAAAAACCCCACTCTTTTCTTCATGCCAAATAGCTCTCTGAAAAACCCCATTTTCACCTTTTTTATAGTATAATAAAGCAAATAGATGTTTAAAAAACTTAGTGTTTCCATTGCAACAATGCTTTTAAAATATCTTTTGTTTTTTGTAATATGCCAAAAGAGACTTTGGTTGGATTGTTGGATTATTCCGTTGAGACATATGGAGATAGGACTGCGATTAAAAGCCAGATAACTGGAGAGCAATGGACTTATAAGGAATTACGGGAATGCGCTTATAGGGTAAGTGGAAGCCTGCTTGAAAAGAAGGTTGAAAAAGGAGATAGAATTGTTCTTATTTCTGAAAACACTCCTGAATTTGTTTTTGCTAATTATGGGATACTTTATACAGGAGCAACTGTTGTGCCTGTTGATGAAAAATTAAGGCCCGAGGACCTTTATTCTGAATATTTTAATCACGTAAAACCTAAATTGATTATAGTTGAGAGAAAGCATGCGGATAAAATAAGAAAATATGTTAAGGATATACCTGTTGTTTTACTAGAAGATCTTTTGTATGACGAAGCTGTTCGGCCAAATGTAGAGATAAATGAGGATGATATAGCCGCAATTATTTTTTCTTCTGGAACCACTTCTGATTCTGATAGAGCATTTAAAGAACCCATGCTGTCCCATAAAAACATTGCTTCTAATATTATTGCAACCAGGAAACTCCCTAAGCTAGCTGAAGATAGAGATGGTGCAGAACAGGGGGTTTATTTAGCAGGGGTTGGGAAACAGTGGCATTCTTTTGAATATATGATGCAGCAGGCTCTTTTATATGCTGGTTGTTTACTTCATTATACAAATTTTGCTACCTTTAGAAGAGTAATGAAATCCCGCAAGAAAGAAGAAAGAGAGACTGATTTGGGCATAAATCCCCATTATATTTTGATGATTCCTGTTGTTGCTGATACCTTAATGGGGGAAATCAAGAGCAATGTTGAAAAAATGGCTCCGCAAATGAGAGAAAAGATTGAGAAAAAGTATTCTAGAATGAAATACTATCCAGTTATCAAGTGGCTCATGGATAAATTAAGTTTTGAATACTGCTTAGAGAATTCAATGGAATACCATTACCAGTGGACTAACAATAGAAGATGTAGTTTGAAAAGATTTTTAATAGATCAGATAGGAGCGCGTGTTTACTATAAGAAGATAAGAGAAGGATTAAAAGGAAAGCTGGGAAACAGCAAACCATATTTTATTGGGGGGTCTGCTCCGCTGGCTTTAGAAACAGCAAAATTCTTTGGAGCAATAAGAGTATTGATTTATCAAGGTTATGGGCAGACTGAAACAGGGCCAGTTGTATCAGTAAACACCCCTGGGAATTATTATTATGGCTCTTCTGGACCGGTGATTGAGGGAACAGAAGTGTTAATTGCAGACGCGGAGTATCTTGAAAAAGAAGGAAAAATAAGGGAAGTAAAAAAAGGTCGGGAAGGAGTAATCTTGGTAAGGGGGACAAATGTATTCAAGGGATATTATGGAGACCTTAAGAAGACTGAAGAAGCATTTATAGAAGGATGGTTGAATA
>Ga0315277_10003736_pt1 | contig 20597 bp, 23 predicted proteins | sample YL17G05_15_MG_FD_203695 | JGI IMG/M metagenome (GOLD analysis project Ga0315277, IMG submission 203695) | Sediment microbial communities from Yellowstone Lake, YNP, Wyoming, USA - YL17G05_15 | ecosystem: Environmental > Aquatic > Freshwater > Lake > Sediment | place: USA: Wyoming | collected... | reverse complement strand
CTTGTCATTAAGTACTGCCGCGGAGGAATCAGCTGCGATCACTTTCAAATGCTCCACCTTATGCATTAATAGAGAAATGAACAGAGATTAGGTTTGCTGTTCAGCTTCAGAGATGCTTTAGGCCAATGGCAAGGATGAACATCTCTGAGCTTTTGCTCCGGCTGGCTTCTGGTTTTATTACCTTCACGGTTTGAAAGTGGTTTTGCACTTTCTTGGCGAAGTCATCAAGCATATCTCCCTGAAAGACTTTTACGAAGAAGTTTCCTGATGGTCTGAGGGTTTCAAAGGCTATGTCTAGTGCTTCCTGCGCTAGGTCTATCTGGCGGGCCTGGTCGACTTCCCATATGCCCGAAATGTTTGGCGATAGATCTGAAATCAAGGCGTCAGCTTTTCTTGGCAGAAGCTCCACGATTTGCTGCAGTGTCTCTGGTTCCGTGATGTCGCCAGTTACGGTTCGAACGTTGTGTTCAGCGAAAGGTTCAATGGGTTCAAGATCAACTCCTAAGACGAAGCCGTTGCTTCCAACGATTTCCCTTGCCGCTTGGATCCAACCGCCTGGCGCTGCGCCCAGATCAACAACAACATCGCCATGTTTTATGAACTGATACTTCTTTGCGGTTTGCAGTATCTTGTAGGTTGCCCTTGAACGATATTTCTCTTCTTTTGCCTTTTTGTAGTAGTAGTCTCTTTTCCTGTCCTGTATCCATGCCTTAGGCAAAACTAGCTGTCACCCAAAGCGCCTTGTTCGCCTTTCGATATGGAAAGAAGCCATTCGGTAAGTCTTTCACAGGTCTGCGGAGAAATCACGCTGGACGGATCGCATCTGGAATCGTCCGGGCACATCAAGCAAGGACAGTTGGCTATAGCATCAATTGACGAAGGCATCCTCTTTGGAAACAACCTGTATGTCCATCTTCCGTCCCGAAGCTCCTTTTCCCTCCGGACCAAGCCCTTGTTTTCCAGTTTTATGGATATCCTTGAACCTTCTCTGCTGCTTGCTCCTAATTCGTGCCAAAGGTCAGATTGAAGCACTCCTCCAACGCCAGTGTTCATCACACACTGCAATGCTTTTTGTTCAAGGTCGTTGCGCTTCGGCATTTCGTATCAATTCCCGACGTTCAGCATTAATATATGCAGCATTTAAATAAAAAGGTGTATGTTCAAAGCTGAAAAAGGGCACGTTAGAAATGAGAACTCAAGCGACCAAGATGCGTGAACGTTACTGTTTGGGAATAGAGTCAACAGCAGACGACTTCAGCGTTGGAGTCTCAACTTTCGACGGGCAAATCCTGTCAAACGTGATAAGCGCCTACATTCCGCCCGAAGGAGGAATTCACCCGCGAGAGGCAGCTAGACACCATGCAGACGTTAGCGGCTGTGTTCTTGAAGAAGCTCTTGTGAAAGCGAAGGTTAAGCCATGTGATCTGTCGGCGATTGCATTCTCTCAGGGTCCTGGTTTGGGACCGTGTCTTCGAACAGGCGCGACCGTGGCACGAGCTTTGTCTGCTTATCTTGATATTCCGTTGGTTGGCGTGAACCATTGTGTTGCACACATCGAGATTGGCAAGTTGAAAACTGGAGCCACTGATCCTATAGTGCTGTACGTTTCTGGAGGCAATACTATCGTTGCGGCTTTTGACAGCGGGCGTTACAGAGTTTTTGGCGAAACTCTGGATATTGCTTTGGGAAACTGTTTAGACGTGTTTGCCCGAGAAGCTGGCTTGCGGCAGAAAGAAGGCTTGCCGTTTGGAGCTGTCATCGAAAGGCTTGCTGCAAAAGGAAGCAAACTGGTTTCTCTGCCCTACACGGTTAAGGGCATGGACATTTCGCTAAGCGGCTTACTGACGGCTTCTGTTGCTCTATTTAAGAATGGCAAGTATGGACTTGAGGATTTATGCTATAGTCTTCAGGAAACCGCGTTTTCCATGGTGACAGAGGTAACTGAGAGAGCCTTAGCGCACACAGAGAAGAGAGAAGTTCTGTTGACTGGTGGGGTGGCGGCAAACAAGAGACTTCAATCAATGATCGAAAACATAGCCAAAGAGCATGATGCAAGATTCCGTGTTGTGCCAATCGAGTTTGCAGTTGACAACGGCGCTATGGTTGCTTGGACTGGTGTTTTGGCTTTTTCGAGTGGTTTGATCTTGCCCGTGGAGAAGAGTTTCGTTAGACTTCGATGGCGTCTCGAAGAGGCTGAGGTTCCATGGATAAAGTGAAACAGACGCCAACGTTGATAAAGAAAGGAGCAGAGGCCAGCCTGTACCTTGCTCATTGGCATGGAAGAGAAGCCATAGTGAAGAAGCGTTTGCCCAAAAAGTATCGTCCGTCAAGGTTGGATGAACGGATTCGGACCTATCGAACAGCGCATGAACCACAGTTGCTGCACGAAGCAAAAAAGGCAGGAGTACCGACACCGCTAATCTATCTCGTTGACGTGAAAAACGCGACAATAGTCATGGAGTTCATAGCGGGAAAGCAGCTGAAGCAGTTGCTTGGAAAAGTCTCAAGAACGCAAAGACGGAGCTTGTGCTTGAAGGTGGGCGACTTGATCGGCAAGCTTCACGAACATAGTATAGTTCACGGCGACTTGACGACATCGAACATGATTCTGGATTCGGAAGGGAGGATCTTCTTTGTTGATTTTGGTCTTGGTGAGAAGACTGAAGAACTCGAAGCGAGAGCAGTTGATTTGCATCTTATGAGGAGAGCTTTGCAGAGCACGCACTTCACGTTTGCCGATGAATGCTTTGAGGCTGTGATGGAAGGTTATGGCCGAGTTTTGAGTGCAAAGACTGCGAGAGAGGTCTCGGAGAAGATTCGGGAAATAGAACGTAGAGGACGTTATGTAGACGAGCGGAAGGTGTGAGCACGTATGGCTTTCAGTTTGGAAGGCAGGGTAATCTTCTTTGCCACTAGCAATCTCCACAAGTTTAGCGAAGCACGGAAGGTGTTGGCTGAATTCAGCATTGCAGTTGGGATGCTGCGGGTCAAAAGCCTGGAGATCCAAAGCGATAGTCTGCAAGAGATTGCTGAAGCAAGCGTCAAGGACGCATTCGGAAAATGTCACTTGCCCATAATTGTGGAAGACGCTGGATTGTTTGTCGAAGCGTTGAATGGATTTCCGGGGCCTTATGCGGCCTATGTTTACAAAACTGTTGGCAATAAGGGCTTATTGCGAGTCATGAAGAGCATTGAGAACAGAAGAGCGAGGTTTGAATCGGCTGTCGCCTATCTTTCTCCGAGACAACGATCGCCATTATGCTTCAAGGGCGAAGTTCTTGGCGAGATAACAAAGGAGGAAAGACATGGAGATGGTGAAGCTGGTTTTGGTTTTGACCCAGTTTTCAAACCTTTGGCAGGTCGAAAGACTTTTGCTGAAATGACTATTGTTGAGAAGAATGTTTTTTCGCATCGTGCAATGGCTCTGAGGCGATTTGCTGAGTGGTATAGAAGTCTGAGCACTAGTTATAAACGCAACAAGCAGAAACAGTGAAATAGTGGTTTACAAAAGATGAGCCAATAGCGATGTTGACAGTGTCATCAGGGTTACGTTATGGGATTTATAGGCGACATAGCTAAAGCAATACTGGCAACATGGATTATTTTCTGGGTCTTTGCGATATTTTGGTTTGTTCTCTCAGGGCAAACAGGAATGGCGCTGCTTTTTCTTGTTGGTTTGTTCATTCCGCTGTTCATGATCGCATATGAGCATTGGCAGAACAAAAACGTGTCTTGATTTTGGAAGACGCCAATAACTCTTAAATATCTGGTTTCCTTCGCTGATACAGAGTCTAAGGGATAAGCTTATGCCTAAACAGGAAAGCGGAAAAGCACATCAGATAAGGCCGGTGAGCAAGCGACCGCCAAGCTGGTGCAAGTACCAACCGGAAGAGGTCGAAGCGCTCGTCATCAAGTTGGCGAAGGAAGGAAACTCAACTAGTCGCATTGGCGCGATCTTAAGAGATCAGTACTCGATTCCTCTAGTCAAACCTGTAACTGGCAAGACGGTAACGAAGATACTTAAGGAGGCGCAACTTGCGCCAACAATGCCGGAGGATTTGGCGAATCTGGTTAAGAAAGCTGGGAGTCTTGGTGCGCACTACGAGAAGAACAGAACTGATTTGAACAACAAGAGGTCGCTGCAGATCATTGAGGCCAAGATTCACAAACTTTCGAGATACTACAAGCGTGAAGGCGTGCTACCGAGTAACTGGAAGTATAAGCCTAAGATAGCAGCTATCTCTTAGCAGCCTTTTTGTTGTCTAGCTTCTTGCCATGTATTTCAGTACAGATCGTGATTGCCTCGCAGTGTTTCAAATCCTTAAATAACTTGCTTTCTAAGCCTAGTATGGTCATTATGACATTGGGTCAGGATCAGGTTGCAGGGTTTCTGAATTCAGCGTCACAAGCAGCGAAAGCAATCAGGGAAACGGTTGAAGAAGATGGCACGGTTCACGTTTTTTCACATTTGGATGCAGATGGCATTGCGGCGGCAGGGATCATCGGAAAAGCGTTGTCTAGGCTTGACGCGAAGTTCAGGATTCGCATAACGCAGTGGATTGAAGAAAAGATCATGGATGTTCTCTCGGATAAACCGCAGTTGATAGTTTTCTCTGATTTGGGCAGCGGCTACATGGACTTGCTGAAGGGAAAGCTTGCAGACTTCAAGATAATCATTCTGGATCATCACCAAGTTGTGGGAGAAGAGTCGGCAAACATTGTCCACGTTAATCCTCATCTGTCTGGGATTGACGGAGCGCGAGACATTAGCGGCTCAGGTGTCGCATATTTTGTAGCAAAAGCACTGAATGAGCAGAACATTGATTCGGCGCCCGTTGCAGTAGTCGGTGCGCTTGGGGATTTGCAGGACAAGTATGATCAGAGAATGCTTGGTGGCTTGAACGAGAAGATAGTCAAGGATGCCGTTGATGCGGGGCTTCTTGCGGTTGAGAAGGACTTGGTGTTTTTTGGGAGAGAGACAAGGCCTATTCACAGGACATTGGCATCTACGACTAATCCGTTCATTCCTGGCATAAGCGGTGAAGAAGACAAGAGTCTGGCTTTTCTGGCAAGTTTGGATATCAAGCCTAGAAGTGATGATAAGTGGCGGGCTTTGAGGGATCTGTCGGAGGACGAGAAAAGAAGGCTGTGTTCGGCTTTGGCTGATTACTTGTTGTCGAAGGGTTTACGTTATGAAGTGTCGAACCTTATTGGGCATGTTTATGTTTTGGCTCAAGAGGAGCCTTGGACTCCGCTTAGGGATGCAAGGGAGTTTGGAGTATTGCTGAATGCTACGGGTCGCATGGATAAGGCGAGTTTGGGTGTAGGTGTTTGCATGGGAGATCGGGGTGCCGCTTTTGAGCAGGCTAGCAAGGTGTTGGAGGATTATAGGCGGACGATTAACAAGTATCTTGGTTGGGTGATGGAGAAGCCTCAGCGTATGAGAGAGTTTGGGAGCATCTACGTTGTTTACGGTGAGAGTTTTATCGACGACAAGATAGTTGGCGCCATTTCATCTATTCTCTCGTCAAGTCTACCGAATCCCGAGAAGCCGTTGATTGCCTATGCTAATGTTGCTGAGCAGGGGTTGGCAAAGTTCTCGGCGAGGACCATTGACTCTGTTGTGAATAGGGGCATCAACCTTGGGGACATTATGCAGACGGCTGCTGAGAAGTTTCAGGGAAAAGGTGGAGGACACAATGTAGCGGCTGGAGCGCAAGTTCCATTGGGGAAAGTGGATGATTTCATTACGTTCGTGGACGAGCTAGTTGGGCGGCAGTTGAAGGGCAAGGTTGTTGGAAGCTGAGATAGTTCTGGATTATGGTGATGCAAGAGTGGCTAAGGCGGTTGCAGGAGCGATTTCGCCTGACAATTTCAAGACACCTAAAGGTTTGCAGGTGAAGACCGTGCGGGAGAATGGAAGGGTTATTTCAAGAATAATGTGCGAAATGAAGCTTGCGACGCTTGTTTCCACTATTGATGACTTGCTTTCTTGTGCTTCAACGGCAGAAAAGGCTGTCCGCATGGCACATAGACTTGAATGAAAGCTTACAGTTGCTGTGAGTTTCAGCTTCTGATGTTCTCTATTATGGTCGATTATGCATGGTTGTTGATTTTCAATCTTTATGGAAAAACTTGATTATAATATAAATTCTGATGCCTTGATGTTTTGCTTTTCAAGCATTATTGTTGATAGTTATTTGTGTTTAATAAGGTTTAAACGTGTCGACGTGGTTACGAGGTTAAAAATGCTGCTCTCATGGGGAGGTGAAACGATGGAAATAGCCTCAGAAAAGATGGTAACTTTCGCGATGATCGGATTGTGCGTCGTCATTGGAGTCATGTCTCTACTTGCCGTTGTCTATTACAGTCAAGCAACAGGTCTTCAGACCAACATGAACACACAGGTTGCAGACCTTCAATCGACGATTGAGGACCTTCAAACAGACAAGGCTGAGTTGGAGACGCGGGTAGCCAATCTTCAAACAGAGAAGTCGCAATATGCTGCTCAGGTGACCAGTCTCACGACAGAGAAAACCGCATTGCAGAACCAAGTCACAGCACTCAACGCTCAGGTGGTAACTCTCAACAACACCGTTGCTTCTCTGAACGACCAGGTAGCGACTTTGACTACTCAGAAGAACAACCTTATTGCGCAGGTGAATAGTCTAACGTCTCAAGTGAACAATCTTACAGCAGACAAGAACAGCCTAACGCAACAGATCAACAGCCTGACAGAGGACATACACGCTTTGGAGCATTCGATAGCTTTCAGGGAAAGATTACTTGACGCTCTGGCGATCACGAGCGGATGGTTACCAGAAACAGTCAGCCCAATGATTGAGTAATTACGCCAACCGTAGTTACTCTTGTTTTTTTCTCTTTTCACTAGACTTTTTTTGACAATATCAAGGCTGATTCTTCGTTGCCAGTCTTGCTTGCCAAAATTTAATAAAACACTTCGCATACATTGTCTCTTGGGTCTATTCTGGCGGTCTGAGGTTGGAAGGGGTTAGGAACAAGTGGGCTGGGAGGATTTGATCAAGTATTTTGTTCACGGTCTTGTGTTTCACTTGCTACTTGTGGTCTTGTTCTTCGGATGGGTCTTCGTCACTGTAGCGTTGGCTGTGGTTGGGGCGCTTATTGGGCTGATATTGGCGATTGGGTTGCTGATACTTATTATTGGGTTCGCCAATGCTATTGTGACAAGTCGGTTGTGGTTCTCTGTGAAGTCAGGGTTCTGGGACATCCTGTTTCACGGTCTGGCGTTCTTTGTTGTGTTACTGATTACGGAAGGAGTATTTGTGTGGACTCCGCAGCATTTTGCGCCCAGTTTGCTGACGACAGTAATCACCTTTGTGCTTGCATGCTTTGTTGATGGGTACGCTGGCAGGTGGGTAGCCAGTTTCTGGCAAGAAGAGTATTTGCCAGACTACGAGCAACAGGCTGAAGCAGCCAATGCAGAGTGGCGACAAGAAAAAGTACAACCAAGATTCTGATGTTTGCCTCTGAGCGCCTGAGAGCGATTTTAACCCCCCTCTACATATCTTGAACTTTGGGTTGGTTGCACTCTTGGGTTTTGGCGGTTATGATTTTCCTGCTGTGGGTTAGAGCAGTTGCATGTTGGCGCGGCGTGTATTGGTGGTTGGTCGTGTTATAGCAAGGTTAAATAGATGAATTGGGGGTAGAGTTAAAAGACAAATTCGGATTTGCGTAGCTGCAAGTGTGAAAGTATGCTTGACATTAGACTCATTCGGGAGAATGCCGATGCTGTCAAGGTCAATCTGCAGAAGAGAGGCGACCCTGCAAGCCTTCAGAGGCTGGACGAGCTTATCGGTGCTGATCGGAAATGGCGCGAGGGTCTCACTAGATTGAATGGCCTTCGTCATGAACGAAGGCAGATCACCGCAGGGATTGCTGCTATGAAGAAGGGTGGGAAAGATGCGGTTAGCGAGATTGGCAGGGGCAAGCTTGCAGATGGTGAAATCACGGCTTTGGAGAAGCAGGTGGCTGAGGCAGAGCAGACGGTTCGAGATCTTCTGATGCGTCTGCCGAACCTATTGCATGAATCAGTTCCGCGGGGCAAGAACGAAAGCGACAATGCTGAAGTCAGAGCTTGGGGCATGATTCCGAAGTTTGCGTTTGTGCCCAGGGGCCATACTGAATTGGGGTTGGCTCTTGGCATAATGGACATTGAAAGAGCAGGAAAGACTGCTGGAGCCAGGTTTTTCTATTTGAAGCGCGAGGGTGCACTGCTTGATATGGCTTTGATGAGTTTTGCCATAGACGAGATGATGAAGAAAGGCTACGAACCAATTCAGCCGCCCTTCATGATGAGGAGGGAAGCCTACGAGGGAGTCACAGCCCTCAGCGATTTCGAGGACGTACTCTATAAGATCGAAAACGAGGACTTGTATCTGATAGCGACATCAGAACACCCGATAGCGGCAATGCGTATGAACGAAACTTTTCTGGCTGAGCAGCTTCCGTTCAGAGTGGCTGGATTGAGTCCATGTTTCCGCAAGGAAGCCGGGGCGCACGGCAAGGACACGCGAGGCATATTCCGCACGCACCAGTTTAACAAAGTTGAGCAGTTCATCTTCTGCAAACCTGAAGACTCGTGGAAGCTCCACGAAGAGCTGATACGCAACGCTGAGGATCTGGCACAGAAGCTGGGCTTGCCCTACCGTGTTGTCAACGTCTGCACGGGCGACATTGGGACGGTAGCAGCCAAGAAGTATGATATCGAAGCCTGGATGCCTGCCCAGAATGCCTATCGTGAGCTGGGTTCTTGTAGCAACTGCACAGATTATCAAGCAAGGCGTCTAAACGTGAAGTATCGGGAGAAGGAAGGCGAAGCGCCGAAAGGCTTCGTTCACACATTGAACAGCACCGCGCTTGCCACGGGCAGAACCATCGTAGCCATCCTCGAAAACTATCAGCAAGAAGATGGCTCTGTTGTGGTTCCTGAAGTGTTGAGAAAGTATATGGGTGGAATCAAGAAAATAGAACCAAAACGGTAAAACTTTTAATACCTTGATGCGAATCAAAAAGCTGCATTTCGGAGGATAAACTTGTCATCAAAGACGAAGAAAGTTCGCGATAAGTGGCGAGGCAAGACATGGTACATGGTAACGGCTCCGCCATACTTCGGAAACACGGAACTTGGCGCCATACCAGCAGATGAGCCGGACAAGCTCATCGGCAGAACGATTGATGCCACGCTTTATGATGTTACAGGCGATTTCTCGCATCAATACTTGAAAATGTACTTTCAAGTAAATGAAATAGACGGCAAAACAGCCCGCACCATTTTCAAAGGCCACGAATACTCGCGGGATTACTTGCGCAGCCTCGTCAGAAGAAGAACAACGAAGGTAGATGGCTTGTTCAACATAATCACTAAAGACGGCTATAACCTGCGTGTTGCAGCCTCGGCGTTCACGCTTTCACGTGTCAAAACCTCTGCAGAAAAGCAAATACGCAACATAATGAAGAAAATCATCAAGCAAAAAGCCCAAACGCTCACCATAGACCAGTTCGCACAAGAAATGGTCCTAGGTAAAATAGCGTCGGATATTTACAATGAAGCAAAGAAGATCGCGCCATTAAGGCACGTGGGCATCAGAGGCTCAAAGCTGGTCAAGCAGATAGCCCAGCCAAAGCAGCCTGCTGAAGCTGCTGAGGAAAAAGAGGAACCGGCTGAACCGGCTGCAGAACAAGCTTAAGCCTTTAGCAGGTTCTTTCCGTAGTCAAAGCCTTTCTGAAAGGCAGATAAGTTCAGTTCTTCCGTACCTTTCGGAATGTTGGCTTTGACTGATTCCTTAGCGGCAGTCTTGTCCAAAGCACTGGTTAATGCCACAAACGCTCCCAGCATCACGATGTTCGCAACGATTTTCCGCCCGAGCTCCTCGGCGATCTTTGTAGCTGGAACGCGGAAAACCTTCCGGTCAGCCAGATCCTTCTCACGCGGAATCATGTCTGGGTCCAAAATCACTGTTCCCCCAGTCTTGACTTCGTCGATGTAGTCATTATATGCATGTTGGCTCATTACGACAAGTATGTCAGGTTCAACGACCTTGGGAAAATCGATTTCCTCTTCCGAGATGACGACTTCAGACTTGCAGGCTCCACCCCTGGATTCCGGACCGTAAGACTGGGTCTGAACAGCATTCTTTCCGCCGTATATGCAAGCAGCCGCAGCCGTAATGATTCCCGATTTGATGATGCCCTGACCGCCGAAACCAGCAAATCTAATCTCAATCCGCATCTGCTACTTCACCTTCTCCATCGCCTTCTCATTAATCTGAGAAATTTTCTCATGCAAAAGCTTCTCATAACTCAGCTTCTCAATATCCACGAACTCGCCCACAACTATGCGGTTAGGCGTGATTTCCGCCTTAGCGGGGTCTGAGAAGCTCTCAACTGAAGAAGCCCTCTTGAACCAATCCATCATCTCCAACCCCGAACGCATCTTGTTGTAACGTCCGAAAATCTCTGGACAAGGTGTAATGACCTCAATGAAGCAGAAGCCTTCCTTCTGAAGAGCCTTCTTGATAGACTGCGTCAGCCTACGCACATGCAAAGCAGTCCAACGAGCCACGTAGACAGCCCCCGAAGCAGCAGCCAAATGAACCAGATTAAACGGATGCTCAATATTCCCATAAGGACTCGTTGTAGTCAGAGATTCCAACGGCGTGGTTGGGCCCTGCTGTCCGCCAGTCATGCCGTAGTTGAAGTTGTTCGCGCAAATGACTTTGATCCCCATGTTGCGCCGCGCTGCATGAATGAAATGGTTGCCGCCTATGGCAAAGAGGTCGCCATCACCGCTCACAACCACGACTTCTAGGTCAGGATTTGCCAGTTTCACTCCGGAAGCGAAAGCCAACGCTCGCCCATGTGTGGTGTGGAACGAATCTGTGTTCGTGTATCCTGCTGTTCTGCCAATGCAGCCGATGCCTGACACAACAACGAGCTTGTCCAGATCCGTCTGCAACTCGTCCAAAGCGTGCACAAAACAGTTCAGAACGATGCCGTTGCCACATCCTGGACACCAGATGTGCGGAATCATGGCTGAACGCAGATACTTCCAGAACGGATGCTGCACAACTGTTTCAACCATCTTCTAACAACTCCTCCTAATAACCTCAAGAATCTCCATAGGCGTATGCGGATCTTCACCAAGTTTCGACAGGAAAGCAACAGGCGTCTGCTTCGCCGCCCGCTCAACCTCACGAACCAATTGCCCGCAGTTCATTTCTGGCATAACTATTCCTTTCACGTTCTTCGCTATCGTAGCAACCTGCTTTTCTGGAAAAGGCCACAGGGTTATCAGCCGCAAAAGCCCCGCCTTGATGCCCGCAGCTCTGGCTTTTCGCACAGCGCTCAATGCTGCTCGAGCCACGATACCATAAGCAACAACCACAATGTCAGCATCATCCAACATGACCTGCTCCACCTTAACGATTTTGTCCGCGTTTCCGTTGATCTTCTCGCACAATCGCCTAACCAGCTTCGTCTGCGCCGCAGAGCTTGAGGTTCTTGGGTAACCATTCTCATCATGTGTCAGCCCAGAAGCATGAAAGTGATAGCCCTCACCGAAACATGCCATGGGCGGAACTAAATCATCATCAGGCATAAACGGCGCATACTGCTCTCGCGGCACGTTCGGCTTCTTCCGATTCACCCTCTTTATCTGGTCAGCAGGCGGAATGACCACTTTCTCCCACATGTGCCCGACAATCTCGTCGCCCATGAGCAAGACTGGCAAACGATAGGTTTCAGATAGGTTGAAAGCCTCAACTGTCAGGTTAAACATCTCCTGAACCGAACAAGGCGACAAAGCAATAATCCCATAGTCACCATGAGAGCCATACTTCGCTTGCATAACATCCTGTTGCCCGGGCAAGGTAGGCTGACCAGTGCTCGGGCCTCCACGCATAATATCCACGACAACACAAGGGGCCTCAGTCATGACAGCCAAGCCTATGTTTTCCTGCATCAGGCTGAAACCTGGACCAGACGTGGCAGTCATCGCCTTCAGCCCAGCATAAGACGCACCTATGACAGCTGCCATGGAAGCGATTTCATCTTCCATCTGAATGTAAATCCCGCCGAACTCAGGCATCCTCTGAGACAGGTGCTCAGCAATCTCAGTCGCAGGCGTAATCGGATAGCCAGCGAAAAACCTGCAACCAGCCGCTATTGCGCCTTCTGCGCACGCAACATCACCGTTCAAGAAGTGCGCACCAGTAAGTAACGCTCTCTTCCCACTCATGTCTTGTTTTTCTCCTCATTTTTTCTTTCAACAACATAAATCGCGAAGTCTGGACAAACCGCCGTGCAAAAACTACAAAGCAAACACTTACTCTCATCAATAATCTTCGGCGGACGAACACCACGAGCATTTATTTCATTTGACTCTTCGAAAACCTTCTTCGGACAGAATTCTATGCAGTAGCCGCATCCCTTGCACTGATCCTTGATCAAGTGAATTTCGGCTTTCGGCTGCCTTATGGTTTTTCCGTCAAGTGGAGCGTGCTTGATTCTTTCTGGCATACTCAATCAACCCTCAAAGCCTTTTCAAAAACCTTTTTAGCCTTTTCTATCTCTTCAGGCGTAACACTTTCAACTACAGGCTTCATTTCACGGACCTTATTGGCAAACCTTTCACCTTCCGCTGCTGAAGCCCAAAGTAACTGCAACCTTTCCCTTCTCAACCCATTCTCTTCCATCTTTTTCCACAGCTTCTCCACACGTTTCTGCGTCTGGTAGTTAGCATTGATGTAATGGCAGTCGCCTAAATGGCAACCAGTCACCATCACGGCTGCGGCTCCACGAGCGAAGGCTCTTTCAACGAATTTTTGAGCCACCCGTCCAGAACACATTGTTCTGATTATGCGAATGTTCGGCGGATATTGCATTCTGCTGACACCGGCGAGATCAGCACCAGCATAGGAACACCAGTTGCAACAGAAAGCTATGATCTTCTTGTCCGCATCGTGTTCCGTCACTGCATCAATCTGCGAGATGATCTGTTCATCAGTAAAGTGACTTTGAGTCAAAGCCCCAAAAGGACACTCGGCAGCACAAGTGCCACATCCACCGCACGCAGCCTCGACAACATTGATCCTCTTGTTAGCTTTGTCCAGAGTTATCGCGTTGTATGGGCAGACCTTGACGCAGAGTCCACACGCTTTGCACTTGTCTGGAAAAGCGATGGGCGTAATTGCTTCAACGGTCACCTTTCCCTTAGCCATCAGAATCCCAGCGCGAGCCGCTGCAGCGCTTGCCTGCGTCACGCTGTCTTTGATGTCCTTTGGGCCTTCGGCACAGCCAGCGAAGAAGATTCCGCCTGTTGCAGCATCAACAGGCCTCAGCTTCGGATGAGCCTCAAGGAAGAAGCCGTCTTGGTTTCTTGAAAGCGTGAGCAACCGCTGAATCATCTCGCTGTCTTTCCTCGATTCCAACCCAACCGACAAGATAGCCATATCAACGTTGATCCTGTAAAGCTCGCTCTGAAGAGTGTTCTCGCCAGTCAACCACAGGTTGTGGGTTCTCTTGTCCTCCCTGATCTCGGAAGGAAGCCCACGAATAAACTTGACCCCTGCCTTTCTGGCACGCTTATACAAATCTTCAAAGCCCTTTCCATAAGCCCGTATGTCCACATAGAAAACGTATATCTCAGTATCCGGCCAATGCTCCTTGATCAACAAGCTATCCTTAATTGTGTTCATACAACAAACGTTGCTGCAGTAAAGCCTGCCCTGCCTATCAGAACGCGAACCCACACACTGAACGAACGCCACACGCTTCGGTATCTGCATGTCACTGGGTCTAAGCAAATGCCCGTGTGAAGGACCGCCAGCGTTGATCAACCTCTCAAACTCAAGCGACGTGATCACGTTCGGGAGCTTGCCATACCCATAGTTAGGCAGCACAGATGGATCAAACACATCTGCCCCAGTAGCCACGATGATCGTGCCGACCTCAAGCTCGGCGGTTTCTGGTTTCATCTCATACTGTATTGCCTTACGCTCACAAGCTTTCATGCATTTGTCGCAGGCAACCACACCTTCCTTGTTTAGACAGAGGTTCATGTCAATAATGTACGTTGCAGGAACTGCCTGAGCAAAAGGCGAATAGATCGCATGCCTTATAGCCAGCCCTACATCAAACTCGTTCGGCGCAACGATTGGACAAACCTTTGCGCATTCTCCACAAGCCGAGCAATCTTTAGTAACATAACGGGGCTTCCTCAGAACTTTGATGCTGAAGTTGCCAATGTATCCTTTCACTTCAGAGACCTCGCTGTTGGTTAGCAACTCGATGCCTTGGTGGTGTCCAACATCCGACATCTTCGGCGCTAGAATGCAGATGGAGCAGTCCATGGTTGGAAACGTCTTGTCTATGCGTGCCATCATGCCGCCGATGCTAGGTTCCTTTTCAACCAAATACACTTGGTACCCAGTGTCAGCAAGATCTAAAGCCGCTTGGATTCCAGCCACTCCACCTCCGATGACCAATGCCCTGCGGGTTATCGGAACCTCCGCCTCTTCAGCAGGTTCAAGCAAGGCAGCCTTTGCCACAGCCATTTTCACAAGATCCTTAGCCTTCTCGGTGGCTGCCTGACGGTCGTATAAGTGAACCCAACTGCAATGCTCGCGAATGTTCGCCATCTCGAAAAGATACTTGTTCAAGCCTGCGTCTTCGCATGCTTTTCTGAACGTGGGTTCGTGAAGCCGAGGCGAGCATGAAGCCACGACCACTCGATTGAGCTTGTGCTCTTTAATGTCCTTCTTTATGCCTTCCTGTCCCTGATCAGAACACGTGTAACGGTTGTCTTGAGCCAAAACAACATGCGGAAGTGTGGCCGCAAACTTGGAGACCTCACCGCAGTCCACTGAACCAGCAATGTTCAAACCGCAATGGCAAACATAAACTCCAATGCGAGGCTCTTCTGCGATGGGTTTAGGCTCATATTCCTTCTTCTCCGCCATGTCAATCACCGCCTCACACCCTTCAGATACTTCTCAATAGACTCTGCTGCACGCTTTCCAGCACAAATAGCTTCAATAACTGTCGCAGGTCCAGTAACAGCATCGCCACCAGCGAAGACGCCAGACACGTTGGTCTCCAAGGTCACTGGGTCAACCCAAACCGTGCCATCATCATTCAACTCGACTTCTTTCGGCAGAAATTCTACGTCAGGAGTCTCGCCGACTGCGAGAATGATCATATCTGTATCTCGCTTAAACTCTGAACCTTGAATTGGAGTAGCCTTTCGCCTTCCGCTCTCGTCAGGTTCACCCAACTCCATACGAACGCATTCAATGGCAGACACTTTTCCACCTTCGCCAATGATCCGCTTGGGCGAGATCAAGAACTCGATCTTGACGCCCTCGCTTTCAGCTTCTTTCACTTCCCAAGGAATGGCAGGCATCTCATCCCTTGACCTACGGTAAAGAATAGTTACGCTCTTCGTCCCAGCATCCAAAGCAGCCTTGGCCTTCAAGGCAGTCCGTGCCGCATCAACTGCAACGTTTCCGCCGCCAATTACGGCAACATTTTTGCCGGCTTCCACGTTTTCGCCAGAGTTAACGCTCCACAAGAAGTCGAGCGCATGAACAACGCCCTGAAGGTCTTCGCCTTCGATCCTCAGTTTCTGAGCTTTGTGGGCCCCAACACTGATAAAAATCGCCTTGTAGCCCTCTCTCCAAAGGTTACTGAAACCTAGATCATGACCTATAGCTATGCCTGTCTTGATCTCTACGCCAAGATCTTTTATAGACTGGATCTCTTTCTCCAAGAATCGTCTTGGCAGGCGGAAAACGGGTATACCTTTCCTGAGCATTCCACCCGCTTCAGGAAGTGACTCGAAAACCGTGACTCCGTACCCTTTTCGGCTTAGCTCATATGCTACTGTAAGCCCAGCGGGTCCGGAACCTATGACTGCTACACATTCTTCAGAAACCACCTGCGCCCTCTTTGCCTTCTCCTTCGTCAGATATTCCTCATGCATTTGCCAAATCCGCTCAAGAACTTGATCTCTATCCAGTCCAGCACGTTCAGGGTGAAAACACGCCAACGCTGTGGCAAGTGGAAGAGGAACCTTTTCGGCAATCTTTTTGAACGCTTCCTCATACGGCTTAGCTATCCCACGCTCAGCAGCTATTCTTCGCAAAGAAAAAAATATCTCAGGCAGCTTCAGAGCCTGATTGCAGCTTCGATAGCAGCGATAGCACCAAGCGCAAAGCCAGAGATCATCCGAAGCCAGAACCGCATCAGGGTCTGACACGATCTTTCCGAGAAGGCTTCTCGGGTTGTAGTCTTTCCCGAGCAGCTCAGTCATTGGGCAGGCGCCGGTGCAGATACCGCATTCATAGCAGTACTTGAGCTTGTCAACATCCAAAAGGTGCTCAAGGAAGTCCTTGGAGATTGTGATTTCCGCAGTTGCCAAGGTGCTATGCCTCTCTACTATTGGCGTTTCTCCCAAATATATAGGTTTACAAATGTAAAGGTTTTGACCAAGCCGCACGGCGAACCGATGGCTCAGGAACGTTAGTTTTTTCTGCTGACTCGCACACAATAAGGAAGCAAAACAGGAGCAACTCCAACATGAGAAGAATCAGAATCGCCCTGTACGGTGTGGGTGTCATAGGAAGCTTGGTCGCGAAATCACTTCTAGAAAAAGAAGGTGTGGAAATAGTGGCCGCAATCGACATAGCCGAAAACAAAGTCGGCAAGGACCTAGGCGAAATCCTTCAACTAGACAGGAAACTAGGAATAACGGTTTCAGATGATGTTGACGCGGTGCTTCCAAGAACCAAGCCCGACATAGCTATTCACACCACATCATCCTTCCTCAAAGACACCTACTCTCAGATAGCCTCAATTGTAAAACACGGCGTAAACGTTGTGTCAACGTGCGAAGAACTATCATATCCGTACGCGACGGAGCCAGAACTAGCTAAAAGACTAGATATGTTCGCAAGAAAACATGACGCAACGATCTTGGGCACAGGCATAAACCCAGGCTTCCTTATGGACGCCCTTGTGATCATGCTAACCGCGCCTTGCCAGAGAATAGAAAAAATCGAAGTCACCAGAGTCATGAACGCTGCCACACGGCGTCTGCCATTCCAGAAGAAGATAGGCGCAGGCTTGGCGACTGAAGAGTTCAAGCGGAAAATGGTGAAGAAGGAGATAACCGGACACGTGGGCCTTGAACAGTCTATGGCAATGATCGCCAGTGCCCTAGCATGGAAACTGGACAAAATAGCAATAGAGCCTGTCGAATCAGTAATAGCCAAGAAGGCAGTTGAAAGCAAGGACATAAAGGTCAAGATGGGAGACGCTACAGGCCTGAGACAGAGGGCTAAAGGCGTGAAGAACGGCAAGGAAGTCATAATTCTGGATTTCCAAGCGTACATAGGCGCTGAAGAGGAGTACGATGCCGTAACGATAACTGGGGTCCCAAACGTCAAACAGAAGATCCAGCCATGCGTCCACGGAGACATAGGCACTATCGCAATGGTTGTCAACTCGATTCCCAAAGTGATCAACGCCCCAGCGGGGCTGCTCACAATGAAAGATCTGCCAATCCCATCAGCCGCAGTTGAAGACATGCGCAAATACATCTCCGCCTTCCTATAAACGCGAGGAAGGCATCTTGAAAGCCAATATCGACATAAACTGCGACCTAGGCGAAAGCTATGGCATCTATCGCATTGGAAACGACGAAAAGATAATGGCGCACATAACTTCTGCAAACATCGCATGCGGCTTCCACGCTGGAGACCCGATGATAATGGCGCAGACCATCAGCCTGGCCAAGAAACATAAGGTTGCTGTGGGCGCACACCCGGGATTTCCAGATTTGATGGGATTTGGAAGAAGAGAAATGCAGCTAACGCCAGAAGAGGCAAAAAACTACGTGATTTATCAGATAGGCGCCATTCAGGGATTCGCGAAAGCCGTGGGCACAAGCCTCCAACACGTAAAGCCTCATGGAGCCCTCTACAACATGGCAGCGGAAGACGAGAGACTAGCCAAGGCAATTGCAGAAGCCGCCAAAGCGCTGGACAGTGACTTAATCGTTTTTGCGCAGCCAAAATCAGCTCTCGCCAAGGCTTCAGTCAAGGCACAACTGCGAGTGGCACACGAGTTCTTTGCAGACAGAGCCTACGATCCAGACGGAAGCTTGGTTTCCAGACGACAGGCAACCGCTCTTATCAAAGAACCAAAGAAAGTCGTTGAAAGAGCGGTCAAGGCAGCCATGGAAGGAACGGTTGTCGCCCTAAATGGCGAGCTGATAAACATTGGGCAATTCCACACGATCTGTGTCCACGGAGACACGTCTTTTGCCCTCAAACTCGCACAGGCACTGGGAAAAGGGTTGGTCAAAGCTGGCATCAAAGTTGAGCAGGTAGGCAAGTTTCTCTAACGCTGTGCTTGGTGTTGTCATGAAACGCGAATCCCAGCTACCCGCACGTTACCTGCCGTTCGGCGACTCTGCCCTAGTAGTCGAGTTCGGTGACACAATACGCCCTGATGTAAACCGCAAGGTAATATCGTTGAGCGAGGCGATTCAGGAAGCCGAAATTCAGGACGTTGAAGAACTTGTCCCAACCTACAGATCGTTATTGGTCCGCTATGATTCACAGAAGACAAGCTATGAAAAACTTGCTTCTCACATCAGAAACCTTGAAAAGACCCTGAAAGCCTCTAATGTAAAAACAAAGGGCAGAAAGATCTCGATTCCCGTGGTCTACGGCGGAGAATATGGGCCCGACCTCGTCCATGTCGCTAGGCCTCACGGGTTAACCGAAGAACAAGTTATTCAGCTTCACTCGGAAAGAGAGTACAGAGTCTACATGATAGGCTTTGTCGCGGGCTTCCCGTACCTGGGCGAAGTCGCAGATCGAATCGCAACGCCACGCCTTGAAACGCCGCGATTGAAAGTGCCTGCGGGGTCAGTTGGCATCGCCGAGAAGCAGACAGGTATATACCCGTGCGAAGCTCCTGGAGGATGGCAAATAATAGGCAGAACTCCACTTAGACTTTTCGACCCGCAAAAGCAGCCGCCAGCTCTTCTAAATCCAGGCGACATGGTCACGTTTCAACCGATCACGGAAACGCGGTACAAGGATGCCTTGAGGAATAGCTGAAGATGCGGACGTTCCGAGTCGTCAAGCCCGGCTTGTTCACCACGGTTCAAGACACGGGAAGATACGGCTACCTCAGATACGGAGTGCCAATTTCCGGCGCTATGGATCAGTTCTCGATGATCGCTGCCAACAGACTGGTTGAGAATGACCCGAATGCTGCTTGTCTCGAAACAACGCTGATAGGGCCAGAACTTGAGGCTTTGAGGGAAACGCAGGTCGCCATCACCGGTGGAAACTGTGAACCGAAGATCAATGGGGTGGCTGTGGGTATGTGGCGGACTCTCGCTGTAGAAGAAGGTGACGTTCTCTCGTTTGGAAGAATGCAGAACGGATGCCGCGGCTACGTCGCAATCAGAGGGGGAATAGACGTGCCCATGCTGCTTGGAAGTCGGTCAACCTACGTTCGCGGAGGATTCGGCGGAATAGACGGCAGACAGCTGAAAGCCGGAGACGCGATAGGTGGATATGCTGCTCCGCCTATCAGCATCAGATATGAAGTGCCTCCGGAGCTAGTGCCAAAGCTCGCGAACCACTTTGAGGCTCGTGTCATTCTCGGTCCCCAAGCGGACATGTTCACAGAAGAGGGCGTAGACACGTTTCTTTCAGATCGTTTCACGGTTTCTCTGGACTCGGATCGAATGGGATACCGCCTTGAGGGCCAAACGATAGAGCACAGGAATAAAGCAGATATTGTCTCAGATGCGTTGTTGCCAGGTGCTGTTCAAGTTCCGAAGAGCGGAAAGCCGATCTTGATAATGAGAGACGCACAGACGACAGGCGGATACCCGAAAATAGCGGCAGTGATCAACGCTGATCTTTCAATGCTTGGGCAAGCCAAGCCAAATGATACAATACGGTTTTTCAAGGTTACCCTAGAAGAAGCTCGTGAGGAAATGCGTAGATACAGCCAATCACTCCTGAGTCTAGATAGGATGCTCATTAGAATCCAATAACAAAATAAGTGCTTGATCAATACTTGTCTTCTGGTAACTTCGATGCCCTTCAAAACCAGAGTACACGAGAAAGGAACGCTTTCCCTAACAGACATTTTGAACCGCATGAAAAAGACCAAAGGCTTTCAGAAAGCTGGTGCAGTCGCCACTTTTGTCGGTGTGGTTCGCGGTGAAAACCTCAAAGGGGAGAAGGTGGAGAAGCTTGTGCTGGAAGCTTACGAGGAAAAGGCAAACGAGGTTCTGGAAGGGATCAGTAGCGATCTGCGAAAGAAGCCGGGTATAGTTGATGTTCAGATACATCATTTGCTCGGCGAATTTAGCGTTGGCGAAGACCTTGTGTATGTGTTGGTTGCAGGTTCTCACCGTAAACACGTATTTCCGGTTCTGCAGGAAGCAGTGGAAAGATACAAGAAAGAAGCCCCTATCTTCAAGAAAGAACACGTTACAACTGCAGAAGGAAAGACAAAGGGATATT
>Ga0315277_10003735_pt1 | contig 20598 bp, 23 predicted proteins | sample YL17G05_15_MG_FD_203695 | JGI IMG/M metagenome (GOLD analysis project Ga0315277, IMG submission 203695) | Sediment microbial communities from Yellowstone Lake, YNP, Wyoming, USA - YL17G05_15 | ecosystem: Environmental > Aquatic > Freshwater > Lake > Sediment | place: USA: Wyoming | collected... | reverse complement strand
TCACACTGGAAGCCTATCGTTGCGCCTCCGCGTCTTATCTGTCGCCATCTCTTGCCGTTGCAGTTGAAGGTCTGCCTGTGTATCACCCATAGTTGTCTTGCTTCGGTCGGAGTGATCGGCGAATAGTGCTTCGCTCTTGTGACGTACCACACTATGTATGTCGTAAAAGACCCCCACAGAGCGGGCATGATTATGTACAGATTGGACGTGAATATCTCCATCATATTCTTCACCTATCTGTATTTTTGTTGTGCGTGGATACAATATGTCTGTTTTCAGACATATCTTGATATAGTATATGCTATCTTACGATATAAACCTTCCGCCGTTTTCCAACGTACAACGAGCAATTCTCAAGCTAAAACTGTTGGAGCACATCCTTTTTCTCAATGATGTAACCACAATAGTGGCACTTCAACAACAACGGCTCCTCACAGTCAACATAAAACCTAGCCTTAACCGGCTCGTTGCTGTTGCTTATACAGGCCGGATTGGCGCACTTGATGATGTTTTCAATAGCCTTGGGCAGCTTGACCTCCTGCTTTTTCACGACCTTATAATTGCGAATGATGTTGATCGTTGCATGCGGAGCCAGCAAGGCGATTTTGTGCACTTCCTGGGGATTCAGCTCCCTGCCCTCGATCTTTATAATGTCCTTGGTCTTCAAACGCTTGCTCGGCACGTTGATCGCAATCGTTATAGGCCCTCTATCTCGCCCACTAATCCCCAAAATCTTCACAACGTCCAACGCGTGACCGCCTGTAATGTGATCAATAACCGTGCCATCCTTGATCTTAGTAACACGCAGCTCCGTCTCACTCATCGAAATCTCCGTCCAAAAAGACGCTTATACTCTGACCAAGAATAAAAGATTTCTACTTTCAAACTCGTTGAGTTCAATTTTGTCTGGCTCTCAATGAAAGGTAGATTAGAGGCTGACGAAACACGTGCTCCGAAAGCGTTATTGGTTCGATTTGAGTAGTTTATTTTGGAGAGAGGAGAACTTTGAAAAGACTCGCTTACGGAATTCTGTTGATGCTGCTGTCAAGTGTGATGTCGGGATTGGCTCTACAAGCAGATGCGTTTTATTGTCCTTTCGTAACGGAGATTGAAACAACATTACATAGCCCTGGGGAGCTCAGAGTTTCTGATCCATTAGGACGAGTCACCGGTTTAGTTGACGGGAAGGTGGTGAACGAGATTCCAGTGTCAGCTTATTCTGATGGCACTGTCACATTGTCCTTTCCAAGAGATTCCTATCTGTATGATGTGGTCGGCGTGACAGAAGGGTTGTACGGCTTGACAGTGACCGCAGTGACAAAGCAAGGAGACATCAAAGTGACCGTCAAAGACTTCCCGATACTACCCGGTGAAGTGCATCGATATGCAATTGACTGGGTTGCCCTATCTCAGGCTAAACAAGGCGTCACCGTCAAGACAGATTCCGATGGCAACGGCGTGTTTGGAGGAAATCTCAAGCCGGTCATTGAGGTCACAGTTGATGGGATTGTGGTTGCAATCAGAATGACGGACCTGAACATGGATGGAACCGTTGACATTCTCGACATGACTCTGGTAGCATTGGCCTATGGCACCAAGCCAACAGATTCTGGATGGAACGGTTTAGCCGACTTAGACAACAACGATGCCGTAAACATCTTGGACGTATTTGCAGTGGCAAGAGACTACGGGAAAATGGTTTAGGTCTCTTGCGAAATGGCGCGCGCTGCGATGTTCACTTTGAAGATCTGCAGAATTGTCTGACTCTATCGGATGCGTTAGGCTTTAAAGGTTCACCATGGCCTCTACCATTGTATCTGAGTCAAAATGCAAAATCTGGGCAACAGACTGCACAGCCTGATTCATGCTTGACGTCAACCGCTTGTCTTTCTGCTGACTCATCTTCTGCTCCCGATAAATCTCATAACGGAGTGGCTATTCCACCTCTCAAGAAAACAGGGACTGTTCAACCATGTCTCAGGCATCATAGTCACCAGAGCATAAAGAAACGACAGAAAAGAGGAAGAGGGGCTGTCAATCTGAAAGACTCCCAACACATGCCAACACTGTTATCAAACAACATCACCAAAAACAACACCAAAAAAGGGGGGAGGACCCCTAACAAGAATGACAATCTCAACGAGACACAGAAGCCCCACCGATTCTAACAGGCTACACTTGTAGAATTGGCGTATGCCCATGATTCTGTCAGGTCTGAGTGCTAGACACGGGGCTTTCAGCCTCTCGGTCTTAGCAAAATTCTATATACAAAGACAGACGAAACTCTAGTCCCAAGGCAGGTAAAAAATGTTGAAAGTCAATCTCAGAAATGTGTTTCTGTTGTCTGCGTTTGTGTTGTTCATTGCAGGCACGTTGACGGTTACGGCGTTGACGATCGAGGAACCGAGTCCGGTGTGGGAGGGTGACGTGTTCTCCTCAGGGGTGGAAGTAACCACTTCCGTCGCGTTGCTCAGTGGAAAGCAGTATCGGATTGTGGCGAATGGCACGTGGTGGTACGATTGGCCGGGTAATCTGGCCGCTGACGCTCAGTATTACACGACTGACTTTGTGAACTCGGTGTTTTGGGGAGACCATTTTCTGCCGCTGGGCGGCGGCTCGTTTCTGCAGATCAACCGTCAGAACGTCAGTTGGGGAGAGTTCAGTAATGGCGACAGGGGTCACACCTACACGACCTACTACGCTGGGAACGGGTCGGCGATCACTTTCAGGATCGTTGATTGGATGGACGGGAACTACGATAATAACGTGTGCCACATTCACTTGCGGATATTCAAGGAGGTCACGGTCGGCGGGCGGATCGCAGATCCAGACCTGGGGGATGCGGCTGCGTACGTTGGCTTCGGAGCTTTGGTTCTTGCGTGTGCTGTCATCGTTTCAGTCACGGTTCATTATCGCAGAAAGACTAGGGGCTGACAAGGCTGGCGTTGTGAAGGGCTGGCGCTGAGCGACTGTTGAGAAAGAGAAAAGTGTCAAGGGTTGAATCTTTAGCGGCGGCTCTCTTCTGAAGCTTTTCGCGTCCAAGATTGTTGTGCTAATGGGTTATTCTTGTGCGCGTTTTTCTGAAGGCGAGGAAGCCGAACGCTGACAGCGCCATTAACAATCCTACTATCGTTGCGGGTTCTGGTACGACCAGTTGTATGGTTGTGCGTGCTTGTGCTCTTTCGAGGCAGCTGAATGTGGTTCCGAGTTGGCAGTTCCATCTGAACTCGTATTGGCCGAGTTTGGACATCGTGTATGTCTGTGTTATCGTGGCTCCGTCGTTGACGGTTCCTGAGAACAGTGTAGCTTCGTATTTTAGGCCTGAGCCGTCGTTGTAGTACACTTCCATGGTTGCGGTTGCGGGTGAGTTTCCGGCTAGGTCTTCGTAGTGGCCGTAGAGGTAGGCGACGGTGTTGATGGGTACGGTTCCGCCGCTTATGCTGTTACCGTGGATGTCTTTCACTTGTATTGAGACTGCGATCTGTGCGTTTACGGTGGCTGTGAGTGCTGCGAACGTTGTCAGTGCGATCAGGGTGATTAGTATTTTCTTGTTCATGTCTTCTCCTTTCCACAGTTTGCTTTCGTGGGGAATTTTATAAAGAGGTAAGTAGGAAGTGTATAGAGGCTTGTTCTATAAGATTGGCAGTGGCTGGTCTGTGGTATGGTCATGACGGTCTGTGCGGCGTTTGTCATGACGATGGTTTTGTGCATGGAGGTGTTTGGGAATCGACGAGTTGTGGAGCTCTGGCTCGACTGCGAAAAACTGTCGACTGGCTTTTCTGGGGTTGTGTCGGGATGGTTTGGGTTTTTTTAGGGGTGTGTCTGTTCTGGGTGTTCTTCGAGTGGGCCGACTGTTATCTCTATTCCGTCGTTTTTGGCGGTTGTGCGGGTTGTTTTTGGGTTGTTTTGGGATCCTGTCCAGAAGAGGCTCCATCCGATGACCCAGAGTAGGATGATGAGTGGGAGGAGCATTATGATGAAGACGCGTTTGCGCATGTTTTTCTTCTCCTTTCGGGTTTGCGTTCGTTCCTGAGCGGTGAAGGGGCGTGGATTGGTTATAGTGTTTGTGAAGTTTGAATATGTATTTGGGGTTAGTGTTTCAGGTTGGCGGTGCTGTGGGGTTGGCTGTTTGGTGTTCGCGTATGATTGCTGCGGTTGCGAGGGTGAGTGTTAGTGCTGTGAGGCTGAGGGTGATCGGGGTGAGTCTTATGCCCCATGGGGTGTAGTTGAGGAGTAGGCCTGTCATGGGTGCGAGGGCTATGCTGAGGCCGAGGCTTAGGGCGATGCGTTCGATGTTGTCGGGGTCTTGTTTGCCGGTTTTGTTTTGGGGGTGGGTGGGGAAGAGGGCTTTGGTGAGGGTGTAGCCTGGGAGCCAGAGGATGAAGAGTGCGCCGAGGATGTATCTTGTGTAGATTAGTGGGTTTGTTGTTGTGTCGGGTATGGTGTAGACTGTGAGTATGGTTGCGGCTGTTAGTGCTAGTGTGGTCCAGTACCAGCTTGCTTTGCCGGTGCGGAGGTAGGCTGTGAGTGTTTGTGGTGTTTGGGGTTGTGGGGGTTTGAGGTGGAGTTTTTGTTTTTGTTGGAGTTGTGTTATGTGTTTGAGTATTTGTTGTTCGGGTTGTCCGGTTTTTTGTTTTGTCAGGGTGATGAGTTGGTTGAGGGTTTCTGGTTTTTGTTGTTGGGTGATTTGGATTATGGTTTGGTCGAGTTCGTTGTCTGGTGTTTGTTCTGTCATGGGGTTGTTTGCCTCGTTTGGGGGGGTGTTTGTAGTTAGTTTGGCCGGTGGGGATTAATGTGTTTCGTTGATGGGATGCAGGGTGTGGTGTGGTGCGGGCCCGTGCTGTATGTTACTGATAAAGGGTAGGGTAGGCTTTATCAGTCCTAGCCCCCCCGTATTTTTTTAGCTCGAGATGTTACCGGTATGTTGAGGGTCGTTGTACTGGAAGTTGAAATGAGCTGAAAGTGCGGTCCCTTGTGCGGACCTTTCATTAATGGGGCGTCTAACGGCTGGTAGGGCTTGGTTTTTGGTGATGTTGTTTGGTAATGCTGTTTGGTGACGGTGTTGGCGTGGGTTATGTCGTGGTTATTATCGTGTAGACGCGGATTGCTACGGTTATGAGGAATAGTGTGCTTGTTACGAGTGCGGTGTTTCGCAGTCTTTTGTGGTTGATGAGGAGGCGGGTTTTTCCGTAGTAGGGTGAGAGGAGTTCTGAGGTTATGAGGAGGATTATTGCTGTTACGGCGAGCCAGAGGCTGACGTCCCAGAAGGTCAAGGGAAAATTCATTGCTTTATTCCTCATTGATACGCGGCTTGAGCCTGCTCCATAGTGCATGGGCGCTTCTTTTCATGTTTTCTTTTCCTGGCAAGCACGATTAGACCCGAGAGAAGGAGTGCAAGGCCTATCAGGAAATAGTAGATTATTCTCATGTCTATTCCTAGACTTATGATTTCACCTGCTCTTGAGCCGAAGAATATGAGTGCGATGCTCTTTCCAAGAGCAGTCATGTCGTACCATGTTAGCCAGCTGATCCAAGCTAGAATTGTTGATCCTGAAAGAATTAAGAGTGCATTGGCCAGATTTATGAAGCGGTTGTGACGAGATTCTATCTTTTCGAGTGGTTTCGCCGAGACTTGTTCAGCTTGTTCTTGAGGTTTAGCTGTGACGATGCGGTAAGTGACCTCGGTGGTTTTGCCGTCTACGGATTGCTGAGTGTTTTCGATTATTATTGGTTCTCCTGTGGCCTTTGTCAGTGCGCAGGCGATGGCGCTGCAGAGTGGGCAGCCGATTTTTTCGGATGTGTATGGGAGGTTCGCTGTTTCTCTGCAGATCTGGTTGAAGATTGAACTGGTGATTCTCACGTGGATCGTATCGTTTTTGGCCTGCAATACTGAGACTGAATCGGCTGCTTTGGTGGTTGCGGTGCTGTTGGCTGTTTCGATCTCCAAGTTTTCTGCGATCTCCAAGTTTTCAATGAAGAGTCTGGGCATGTTCTGCTGGAGGTATTCGAGGTCCACCTTGGTGAAGTTTGTTTCCAGCGTTCTTTCGAAAAGCTTCAGTAGTTCAGCGCCCGGCGGCGTTAGCAATACGCCTTGAGGGTCTCTGAGGAAGAGCTGACTCTCGTTTTTCTGAATCTGTTCCGGTGATGGCAGGGGAAGGTCTTTCTGTTTTGCCACGTAGACTCTTGTGTTTTCTGGGTTTGCGAAGTATTTTGGCGGAAGATATGCGGCGTCGCCCCTGTAGTCAAGCTCTTGCAACGTTTGGTTGAGCGTTGCAAGCGGAGGCAACAATGAAGCGTCCATGACGGCTTTTCTTGTGTAATCTTCAGGTTGTATGTAGAGGAGGATGGCTCCCCAAAAGGCCAGGCCTAAGCCTATGAAGGCAAGCAACATGTGAGTATAGAGAATCGAAAGTGCTAGGGCAGCTGCCCCGAAGCCGAGCATCGCCCAGCCTGCAGCTTTTGCCGAGCGAGTTCTTTTTGATTTCTTCATGCGGGTTGTCTTTCCTGATTTTTTGATTGTTTCTTGGCGTGTCGTTCTCTTAAAAGAGTTTCATTTGACTTTTCCATATTTGTGTTGGCACGTCGTGAACGCTTGCTATCTGACTTTTTATTATGCCAATTTCTTCTGCTTCTGAGAGTCTTTGAAGCAGTTCTTCGTCTTCAATGGGTTTGCCGGTTCGATCCTTGAATGTTGAGGCAATGGCGTGCAAGGTGGGTTTTGTGGTTTTTTCTGTTTGTACGATGGTGTCGATGAGTTCCTTGCTTGCTGTTGAAAGTTTTCTATAAGCCTGAACGTTTCCGTTTCTCTGTTTCTTGTTTTCAAGGAGGTACAAGATTGTGATGATTAGGAGTAAAGAGCTCGCCACCAGGCTGAGAAGTCCGCCGTTTCGGGAGAGAAGCAGGGCTATTTGTGACCACGTTTTGATCGGTTGCCAGTATGAGGTTATTGCGGTTGCGAGGCTTACGGTTTGATTTTCTATCAAGGGCAGTTCTGCGGGGCTTTCTGGGTATGTTATGAGGCTTATCTTCATGTACTTCTGTCCGGATGTCGAGTTCACTTCAAACGCTGCCGATTCAAACCAGTAAAGCACTGCTTGTGTTGTGTTCGTTGACGTGTATTTGAAGACGAAGAAGCGGCCGATGACTGGGGGGTCTTGGATAAGCTGGATGTCTTTTAGGTTAATCTGTTCTACGTCTTGATGACCAAACGGGTATGCCTGCCCGGTTTTCAAGCAGAGTTCCCAACTGTAAAGATAGTCGCGTGAAGAGGCTATTTCGATTGTTGCGTACACCGTTTTTTGCGTTGTGTCCGAGGGTGAATAGTAGTAGATGAGACTCATGTCCTGTTTGGCGACAGTTTCGAATTCTCGTTCGCGAGAGGCAAACTTCAGTTCGTATCCTGAAATTTCTGGCAGAATCTCCGTTGAAACTTGTTGGCCCCATGGTGTGTCGATCAGGATTATCGCTGGCCCTTGGGTCAAAGCGAACACGGGCGCTTGGACGGAAACGAGCAAGATTGCGGTACCGAGGATCGCGGCTATTTTGACTACGTCTGTTTTGTGGAATTTGGCGGGGGCATGTTTCACAATCCTGCCGCATGTTGCGCAGAAGCTTCGGTCTCCGTAATGCTTCGGTTCGCGCGATGAGCATTGCTTTATCGGCTTGGTGAATATTCGGGCACGGAACACTTTTTCTGAGAAGGTGAGCAGCAAGAGTGTTCCTATGAATATTAGTATCCATCCGCCGAGAAGATGGAAGAGCTGTAGCGCTGTTTCTTCGCCGTAGTTGTAGCCTATCAGCAGGATTGTTGTTATTCTTGTTATGTTTAATGCGTAGATTAGGCCGAGTCCTGTGACGAACATGGCTAGTTTTTTCCATGGTTTGTCCCGGATTATGTAGGTGATGAAAAAGGCGAAGACTAGAAAGCCCAGGAGGCTGTAGATGCCTGAGCAGGCTATGCCCACGGTGAAGGACATTGGTGAACCGTTTGGCGCGGTGATCTTGATTACTGGGTTGCCGTATTCGGTTGTCAGGGTTGATGGGATGCCTAGCAGGCTCACGAGAGCGTTGGAGGCTTCTGAGCTTATCACGGACAATGTGGCGCCGAAGACACGCAGTATTTCTGATGGTGGAGGAGCCAAAAGCACAAGGAAGGCGAATGGAAAGACCAGCTGCCTTAGTGTTTGGGGGTTGAACAGAATCAGGGTTAGGCCAGTCACGAGAATTGGCAGGGTCAGCATGTGATATTCGAGTGGAGTGAATGTGTATGAGCTGTGCCAGTAAAGCATTATTGCGGCCAGTGTAAGCAGGATTCCGCCAGCTGTTGGCAAGTGCTTTGTTGATTTTGGCTGATCATGAGGTTCAAGCGCAATCGCGGTGCTTGACATTTTTCTTTTGCGGTAGATCAGATAAGTGAAGAGAAAGGGAATTGCAAGTATGTAACTGGTGAGCTCGCTTTGCAGAGCGTCATTAGCCAGTATTATTAAGTCTTGGTGAAAAAGGGCAAGAACTGATGCTATGATTACTGTGACTTTCACGCCAACGGTTAGATTGCTTGCATTGGGCAAGCGAAAACTAGGAATTGCTTTGATGGCTTTCAAAACTGGAAACCTCTTGGAAAATGGCTGGGCATGGCTAGTGCCATTCCATTCTGAAATTCTTTGCTGCTCCAAAGATATCGACTATGTTTATCACGTTGTTCTCATCTATGTCGGCATAGGGATTCCACTTGGAATTGCCCGGCTGGGTTCCGAAGGCTCTGGCTATGATGTATATGTCTATGATGTTGACTTTGGCATCATGGTTGACGTCACCCACCATGTAAGGGCTCCTTAGCGGGTGGTTGTCTGTATTGTTTGTGTCAATGACGTACGGAGTGTTGCCGATGCCGTACTCGTTGAAGCCAGTTCCAAAGTAGTCACTCCAGTAGTTGCCCTCACAACTGTTGTTCCAAGCATTCTTGAATGAATTGATCATCACGGTTTGGTTTTGGTTGTTTATGAAGTTGTTATGATATATGCGGTTATTTGTGCCAGTCAATTCGATACCATGGGCACTGTTTTTAAGCGTATTGCAGGTTATGTTGTTATCGCTGGAACCTCCGCACAGAACGATTGCGCACGACGAAACACTGTCTGACACAAAGTTGTCATAGACCACGTTGTGGTCAGAATAATGTAACCATACTCCCATTTTAGAACATATTATGTGGTTTCCTCTGATAGTGCTGCCATTGCAGTGTTCAAGTACTATACCATTGCCATTACCCATTATTGTAAAACCGCTGATGATTATCGAGGTTAAGTTCACTTGGACGACCGTCGTTCCATTATTCACCAGAAAAGTGCTCTCTTTGTCTTCTCCGACTAGCGTTAGGGCTTTGTCTATGAACAGTGTCTCGTTGTATGTTCCAGAGGAAACGTGTATGGTATCTCCTGGACTTGCATGGCTTATGGCGTCTTGCACTGTTGGATAATCTTGGGGAACGTTTATTGTCACTGGTGCTGCCTTCACGATGAGTCCTATCCATGCTAATGTTAATAGAAGTAGCATACATACGACGAAGACTCTCTTGCAGATCGTGTTCTCTCCCTCTCTATTGCACTTTGTCTAATTGTCACTATTCAACCTTATTATCATAAACGTAATATTACGGTCGAAGCAAAATGGAAGCGAAGCAAGCTGTTTAACCCCGGTGTTAAGAATCATTATCGGTTTCTGAGATTTATTGTTAGTTGTATGCCAGAAGTTATTTAGGTTCAAATGGCAATAGCATACTAGATTGCCGCATCGGAGGGAAAAAGATGCTATACACTGCTGCTCTCTCAGTGTACGAGAAGGCCGAACGAAAAATGAAATCTTACTACATCATGCCAGATCTCGGAAATGATGCAGTAGTGCCTGACAAGTCGGATCTCAATCAATACAGTAACGAAGCAATGTCATGGGAAGGCTTAAAGGTCAGCTATCTGGCCAAGCTTATGAAGCCGGAAGCTGAAGAGTGGATGAAGCGCGTTTCTTTCGAAGCTGTAGGTGAGGATGTTGCTTTGATCAGCGATGAGGAGGACGTCAAGAACTGCTACCGTCTTCTCCTTGCTGTGATGATGATGAACATGTTTAGTGGACAGACGGAACTGAGTTATGCTGGTGAGCTACAGTGATCCGAAGGCAGGTGTTAGAACGTTTTTCCGATGGGACAAGCCATTACGCATTTTGAGTTGCACGGACCATAAGTCCACTTAAGAGTCACCGGATTCATGATTAAATCATAGCTCCGGCATTTCTCGGGAAGCCACTTGAAGCTTTCGTCCGTTTGTTTGTAGGCTCCATACTTGCATGCCTTTATGCACTCCATGCAGTCCTTGCATATGTCTACTTTCAACGGAGAGCCATATCCTAGAGGTGCATCGGTCAGCATACAAGCCAGTACGTTAAGAGGACCAAGCTGTGGATGGACAAGGAAGCTTCCTCTTCCAAAGACGCCCATTCCTGCTGAGTAAGCAGCCATTTTGAATGATAATATGCCCGACCAGCCATGAGGTTCAGTGACAACGTTAAACCCTCTTTCTACTAGAAGATTCTTTACAACCTCGATGCATCGTCTAGCTTCGGCCCGACGTTGCTTGACCTCGTCTTTCAACTTGATATAAGTCAAACTGAAGTTGGGACCCCACTTGTAAAAATAGTCTCTGTCCTCGTTCAGTTTTCTACCGCAAGCTAATATTATAGCACTCTTCGCATTCGGCATCAAGTCGGAAGGCTTGTGTCCTTCTGGTGCACCTGCCTCTAGTCTCTCAGCAGACGTAAAACCGACGAGTTCTGCCCCCATGAGCAAGGCTGAGGATTTGATCTCATCCGCCAAGTCCTCGCTTTTATGGTCTAGCTTTGTTCTTACGCCCAGGTCTACTACTTCAGAGGACGTGATTACTTTCTTAAGCAGTGTTCCTTGGCAGTATCCTTCCGATAACTTGCAGACACACGAGCCTATTTTGGTGAAGCCTTTTATCTCGAATATTTCGCGGGAAACTACGCGAAATGGATTTTTGATGTAGATTGCTGCATAGACTTCAGCAAATCCTTTCTCCTTGAGATATTCTATGGCTTCTTCCACGAGCTTCGTCCCTATCCCTTGATAACGGTAGGCTGGAAAGACAAATAGTTTTGAGATCCATGGACCGGAGACTTTGTGCAACTCATTATTGTCAAAGAGTTTGCAACTGTCTATGGGCTTGTTCGATGAAAAAGAGATGTCTTTGCGACCGATGCTGACCGCGCCCAGAACTTTTCCGTCTCCTTCAGCGATCAAAATGTCTTCTTTAGAAGGAAAGTCGATGCTAGCTTCGGAATATGGAGGCATCTCGGCGAGAGATCTCAAGTCATCTTTTGTTGCGAGCTTTACGTTTACTGAAATCATACTACATATCCTCTGATACATCCAGCAGTGTTCAAGCGCGTTCGATGGTTAAAAGCTTGCGTTGACACACTCGTGTGCCCATTAAAGTCTAGGAATTTATGGACTTTTTGTACCAGTCAACTAGCTGTGCGAGACCCTCATTGATTCCGACGCTTGGGTGAAGCCCAAGAATCTTTTCTGCCTTGCTTATGTCAGCATAGCCGTGACGACCTTCAGCTGGCCTTGGGTCTGCGTGTACATTTTTTAAATCCCTTTTGTTCATTATCTCTTTGAGTGCCTCGGCGATCTGATTCACGCTGATACTCAGACCAGTGCCTATGTTGAAGGCTTCTCCTACTGCGTTTTTGCTGTGCATGGCAAGCATGTTAGCTTGGACTACATCATCCACATAAATGAAATCTCTGGTTTGTTCCCCGTCTCCGAATATTATTGGCGGCATGTTTCTCAGTAGTCTGTTTGTGAAGATTGTTATGACGCCTCCATAGGCGCATTGAAGATCGAAGCGCTGTCTTGGACCATAAACGTTGAAGTAGCGTAATGAGACGGTTTCCAGACCGTAGAGTTTATAGAAAATTCTGACATAATTTTCCGCGGCGAGCTTAGAGATGCCATAGGGCGATTTTGGGCTAGGAGTCATGTCCTCAGTTTTTCTTGGAGAAGGCGTATCCCCGTAGACTGCGGCTGAAGATGCATATATGAACCGTTTTACACCAAGGTCTATTGAAGCTTTTAGCAGATTCAAAGTTCCTGTAACGTTTATTTCATTTGTAAGAATAGGATCTTTTACAGAAAGTGTCACACTTGCCAGTGCAGCTTCGTGGAAAACAACATCTGCATCCTTGACTGTCTGCCTGACAAGATTGTAGTCTCGGATGTCTCCTTTTACGAAGCTAAAATGTTCATTGCCTTGGTGGCGAGCGATTTTTTCGAGGCTTCCGGTGTCTAGGTTGTCGATGACCGTAACGCTGAGGCGTTCCTTCAGAAGTCGGTCTACGAGGTGGCTGCCAATGAAGCCAGCTCCTCCAGTGACAAGTATTCTTGAATAGTTCTTGGTCATTTAAGCGCCACACATTAAATGGTTCGAATTGATGATTAGCAGACGAAAGGGTCCAGATTTATTTCTTTGGGTCTTGATTTGTCAAAACACTAGAGGCAGATGGAAGACTATCAAAAAAGGCCTCAAGCCAAAGTTCCACGTTAAGGATCCTCCAAAGAACCTCAACGTAGCAATGTTTCTCCAGTCGGCTTAGTTTCCCTTCACAATAACGCTCGTAGATATCCAGAATCGCTTTTTGGTTGAAATATCTCCGCTGCTGAAACTTTGATGAGCCAAAAACACTGCTGATCTCTGTATGCAAGCTTTTCATCCAACTTTCGATCGGAACGGGGGTGCCCAGCTTTTTTCTCTTCCTTACTGATTCCGGAATGAGCCCTTTGGCAGCATTTCTGAGTACATATTTGCTCCATGCGTTCCTGATTTTCTGATTTGATGGTAGACAGAAACTAGACTCTACTACTTTATGATCAAGGTAAGGGTATCTGGACTCTATTGAGAAGGCAGAGGAGACTCTGTCACCGACACGGAGGTGCATGGGCAGTCTATTTTCGGTGGTATCAAGCAAGAGGGCGGCATGCAACGAATCGTCTCTTCTGGATATTTTCCGCGTATTGTTGCAGCTAACGAACGAAGGGTCCAGTAATTTTCCAACATGCATGGTTCTTGACGCGAACTGCATGATTGACCGTCTCAGAACAGGGAGTAGTCCGTATCGACCTAACCCCGCAATTGACTCTTTCATCAGTCTGGAAATCCTTCTAGACTTCCAAAGTTCTTTCAGGTATACCCAAAAATGATCTGGGTGACCAGCAAGGAACTCGTCTGGACCTTGCCCGCTGAATGTCACTCTTACACGTCCACTTGTTATCCTGGCCAAGCACCAATATGCATAATAGTTTAGGACAGATACGGGCTCATCCATGTAATAGACAAAGTCTTTGATGTCTTCCCATCCAAGCACATTAGAAGGAAAGACGTAGTCGATCTTCGTCTTGATGAAACTGCTGACTTCTTTCATGAACGGACGCTCGTCGGCCACTGCATCGCTGTAGAAAGCGCAGAACAGCTGTTGGGGATTGCGATCTCTTTTCTCAGATGGCAAATTGGAATTGAGTATTTCATTTGCTAAGCAAACGACAAGTGTTGAGTCCAGTCCGCCGCTGAGGTAAGATCCGATTCTTAAGTGAGAGGGCAATCTGACTCTTACAGCGTCAATCAGCAACTCTCGAAATTTGGAAGCATAGTATTTGTCATTCTTCCTTTGCTTGAGCTCAAAGGCAGGCAGATCCCAATATTTCCTGAGAATCGTATTGTCTCTATCGAGGAGCATATAATGCGCCGGAGGCAATTCTTTGATGGTGCTGAAGAAGGTCTCTCCAATCCGTCTTTGAAAGCCAGTTATGAGAAAATCATAGATGACGGATTCATTGGGTAATCTAGGAACTGTTGAATCCACCAGCAGCGCCTTGATTTCCGAAGCAAGAACAAGCCTATCAGAAGTGCTGCAATAGTATAGAGGCTTAACCCCTAACCTGTCTCTTGCCACAAAGAGTCTGTTTTTGTTTTTGTCCCATATTGCGAAGGCAAACATACCATTGAATCTTTGAAGACAGTCAACGCTCCATTCTTCATACGCATGCACCACGGTTTCTGTATCAGTCTCCGTACAGAAAACGTGGCCAAGCTTTGTTAGCTCCTCTCTAATCTCAGGAAAATTGTAGATTTCACCATTGAAGACTATCCAAACAGTCTTTTCCTCATTGTGCATAGGCTGTCTGCCGTGCTCCATATCCACGATCGCCAGTCTTCTAACACCCAACGCAACATTATCTTCAAAGAATATTCCTTCATCATCAGGGCCACGATGTCTGATAGACTTCAACATTTCCCCAAGCAAACCAATGTCCAAGTTCCCAAAACAAGCAACTATGCCACACATTTATCTCACATCCGTCAAAGCTTTGCTCAAAGCGTGCGCTAATACGTTTGCAACCTCTAATGATCTTTCAACATCCTTCAAAGACTCAATAGCCCAGTGGGTTACAAAATCGGCTCGTGAAGAAAAATCTTTGCCGACAGCTTGTTGCCATCAGAAGCGCGCGCGAGAATAGCGTACTCAATCACGTGGAACGGATAGAGGTTTCCTCTAGAATCTTCCTTCATAAGAAACATTTAGAAGTTCCCTCTATAATACTAGATCGATCGAGATGGGAAGGGAAGCCGTAGTAGTTGGCAAGAGTCTGATTTCTATCCTGATTTTTGCGATTCTCTCCATTAATGTGTTAGCACCGACGTCGCATGTCTCAGGGTTTGCGCAGGAGACCAAGGTTTTCGTGGAACCGAGGAACAGCATCTATTACTCCGGTGAAAAATCGACAGGTGATACGTTTCGAGTGAATGTCACAGTTGCCAATGCTACGGGGATGGTAGGCATGCAGTTTGAGCTTCATTGGGATCCTGGTCTTTTGAATTGCACAAGCTTGACGGAAAGCTTGTTTCACGCTGTGACTCCTCAAAGTGAATGGGACAACATATTTGAATGGATGCTCATCGACAATACGGATGGATACGCGTTTTACGGGTGCCTCTGGATAGATTATCCCAGAGCAGAAACCGGAGGGTACGCTCCGGTCAACATAACCGCTACAACGTATGTGGAAGGAAAGGTAACCGCGGCAGTGCTAGAATTCGAGATCCTGAGGGTTCCAACAGGGGCAGAAGAGTATTTGTCTTGCAGTCTTGGTCTCGCTTTAACAATAATTGTGGACCAGGACGTCAAATCAATCCCGCTTACGGCGGAAGATGGCTACTACAAATTGGCACGCACGCTTGTCAATGCGTAGGTAACGCGTGTGAAGAGTCGAGTCGTTGACGCAACTGCCTACACAGTGTATTTCATCCAGACTGCAAACTCGTACGACGTTCAAGGGATCGGTTATGTATATGGAACGTGCACCAACCCCCAATATCTACGAAGCACGCGCGAGCTTGAACAAGAATCCCCAGATTCTGGCAAACCTGTGGCCAGCAATATGGCAATTGTGCTTTTCGGAGGCACATTGGCCAATGGCTATACATCGTACTATGAAAGGAATGCACAGGCTCCATTACTTTTCACTATGACCGCCTACGGATCAGGATTGTGGGGATTTGTCAGGAAGGATGGGTCAAGCATACCAGACGCTTATCTTGACATGGGAGACTTCGAGCGTTATCAGGGCCATGCAGACCTTTTCATCGTTGAAACGTTCATCGACAGCGAGGGCAACTTTGTCGTGGTCATGTACGGAATAACTCAGTGGGGGACATTGGCCGCAGGCAGCTACTTTCATGAAACAATGCTGCCCGAAATAGAGAATTTCCTTGGAACTTGGTACATATTCGGATGGAACGATGGGACAAACGGGCAGCCTTACGACGGCCTCCCACAGCCTGGAGAAATCACGCTAGTGGCATCTGACAACTGAGTCCGCGGATGCTTCTTTTGCTCTTTTGCGCGCGTCTAGGTTGTCATTGACCGTAACGCTAAGGCGTTCCTCGAGAAGTCGGTCTACAAGGTGGCTACCGATGAAGCCAGCTCCTCCAGTCACAAGTGTTCTTAAGTAGTTGCTGGCGCGCGCAATCCAAAGTCCTTCGCTGCAAGGTAAATGTCGATAATGTTTATGACCCCGTCTCTGTTCATATCAGCCATCCCGTTCCATCTGGGCTCCCATGGGCGAGAGCCGAAAGCCAACGCAATCCGGAACATGTCCAAAATATTGACCACTCCGTCTCTGTTCAGGTCTGCTGGTAACAGTGGATGTCCGACTGTTATGATAGAGACTGGGTGCAATTGTGTCTGTCCAGTCAGTCCTAAAGCTTCTTTCACGGCTTCTTCGTTAGTGTTTGCCTTGCTCCAATCAGCTATTAAACCCCAACCCGCACTTTCCAAGTAAACGTTCTGAGCTATCAATCCAGCTTCGACATACGTTTCTTCGCCTCCAATCCAGGGCCTCGAGTCCTCGACATACGCCACTGCAATTATGAGCGGAGCTGAAGACGCCCAAGCATTTCCGCTGGCCTGTGCGATGCTCAGCCGCCTATCTTCATTCACGATGGCGGTTAGGGTGTGTTGCTCAGGTAGATATTCGTATACTCCAGAGGAGTCGGCTGCGTAAACCTTCATAGGATAGTATCCGTGAGCCGAAGGAACGGTTCTGTGCCTTGTCGGAGGAATTGCAGCGGTGTCTTCATTGTAGGAGTATCCGTAGCTTGCCCACAATATTTGCGAGAGTTCTTGAAAAGTTACGGGATCATTGCTCCAATCGTCAGAAGAAAAAACTGAGTCCAAAGCTTCTTCGAGTGATACGTTGCTGTCTTGGATTTCAGGAAGTTCTAACGAGGACGGACGAAACGTTGGCACGAGATTTTCGTAACTGGCGTATGGGGGCAGAGGATATCCCAGCGGCATCTTATATAGAACATTCTCGTTCAGGGGCAAGCCTAACCCTTGATGAATATCGGTTCGGTTTGGATACGTACAAACTGTTCCAAGATCTAGGGCGTTCGCCATCAAGTAAATGTTCTGAATTGCACATCCCGATTCAGCGTTTCCCCAGAGTATATCTGGAGAAGTATTCATGTCAAGTACTATGTACAGTTGTGTTGGAGCATCGTAGCTCCAACCTCCGTCTAGGCCAAGCCCTCTGTAGTCTCCCGCCTTAAAAAGAGTGAGGCTTTTGTTTTTCGGGACAAACTTATAAGCGGCCGTCTCGTTGCAGACATAGATTATTACAGGATAAGCAGACAAGCTTGGAACGGTTCTACCAGACCAAGAATACCCGTAGGCTGCCCAAAGAACCTTTGAAACTGATTCCCAAGGAACGGCAACATTGAGGTCATACTGGCGAAGCGACATTCTGCGGCTAATCACCGTTTCAACGGGCATATCCTTCGGACTATCTTTGTACACATTCTTATCACTAGTGCCTGCTTCAAACTGAGTGAAGCTGTTTTCACTCGCATTATGATCTGAAACGATTTGAGAATCATGTCCCTTGATCTTTACGGTGAAGCCTTGATTGCTTAATGTCAAAAACAGGAGAAGAAATACAAGCAGGATGCATAACGGAAGAATCCTTGTTTTTTTCGTGTTCCAACACTTTCCAGATACAGTTGCAGTATGGAAGCCGCTACATATAAACACGGTGTTTTAATGTGGCTATGACTATTCACGCCTTGAAGCTACTCCAAGTTATAGACGCACGGCGGCTGCGGAGATCGATCTATCCATTGCCGAATCCTCGGCTATCTTAACCAAATCCCCTGGCAATCCACGTTCTATTCCACACGCTTTACAAACGCGCACATTACGACAGCCTCCTAGAGCCTAAAGAAATCACACTTGTGGCATCTGACAATCAAGCCCGCGCGCCTGAAAAAAGTTTTCTGCTCGTATTTTAACATGAGCGCGTACGCTCTGGCGTACCATGCCTAGATTGGTAATTACTTTACTGCAAAGAAAAGTTTCGAAAGGCTAAATTCTGTACGCGTGTTGAACAAATCGGCATGTCAAACAAGATAGCGTCCTTGTGCATTTTGCTACTCATCTTACTCTCCTCAACACTTGAGATAGGCTTTGCAGATTCCATAGCTTCTGGTGTGGGCGCAGACTCGTATCCGAAATGCTCAGACGTCAACCGTGACGGCGTCGTCAACATTTCGGATATTTTCATCTTGGCTAAGGCTTGGAACTGCCGTCCTGGGGATCCAGAGTGGGATGCAGCATACGATTTGAACTATGACGGTGTCGTAAACATCATTGATATGGTGAAAGTCATGAAGGATTTTCGGATGAAATGGCAATACTATTACTTTGACGAAGCGGAGGATATGAACTCTTGGGAAGCTCTAGAAGGAACCTGGAAGATACTGGAAGGTTGTCTTGAAGGGGTTAGCACCACTGAAGGTCTCATTTACACTACGGACATGACACTGAAAGACTGCACTTTGACTGCAAGAGGGAAGATTCTGGCCGACAGTCCAACAGCGGAAATGGCATTTTGCATTCGTTTCGTAAACTCGGGCAGTTCTTACTGGGCAGGGCTTGGCTGTTGGGGTCACAGAGTTTCAATTTCAAGGACGCTAGGCTCTGTTTTTGAGGAGCTAGCCTTTGATGGTAGCAGCACAGATGTTGACAGGGAGGTTTGGTACAAGATCTCTGTGAGGGTATCTGATGGCACAATAATGTTGTTTGTAGATGACGCTTTGGAACTAACGGTGAACGATTCGGCTCTTGCCGGAGGCATGATAGGAATAAGAACTTGGAATTCACATGTGGCGATTGACTATATGGCTGTTTCTGACTATGTAGCTGTTTCTGACTATGTAGCTGTTTCTGACTATGTAGCTGTTTCTGACTATGTAGAAATGCCAGAACTATCATTGCGAGTAAAAGGCTACGCGGAAAGCTGGAACTTCGGAGCATGCAGTGCCGTAACAATTGCAGAAACGTTCGGAGCGAGTACATCGTGGTGGGTTCCTCCAGAGAATGATTATTCACAGAAGATGAACCAGGTCCATGCCCTGAATCCAAACTATAAAGCTCTGGTGTATCGGAATGTGATGAGCATTTATGATTATTGGACAGACGAGTGGAACATGGCTTACAGTAAAGGTTGGTTGCTTAAAGGTGCTGACGGTAGCTATGTACGCGAGCCACAGTGGCCTGAAAACTACATGGTCGACATAACAAACCCTGAGTACCAACAGTGGGTAGCGGCTACAATAAAGTCGTGGCTTGAACAATATCCGTTCTTCGATGGTGTTATGGCTGATAACAGCCTGAAATACAGTGCGCAAGAGTTCGATGCGTGCGGTAACGCCAGACCCATCAACCCACGGACAGGCACATATTTCACAGACCTAGAAATTTCTGACGGTTGTGCCGGAGTGCTTAATGCAATATTAGACGCGATCGGTCCATCAAAACTGGTCCTAGCAAACGGAGTATGGAACGGCGAAGCGTTTTTTGGCAGCAATGGTTACAGAACAGCAATATCTAAGGTGCCATCATTGAGTGGCTTGGGTAGCGAAGGTATATTCTTCCAGTCTTATATGGGACGGTGGTATGACGAAGCAAAATGGCTAAAGTCAGTTGACATGATTGTTTGGATGCAAGATAATTTTCTAAAAGGACATGCACAGAGAACCTTTAATGCTTGGGTCCCTGTTGATAGTAGCTTGCCTCCAGGCACAACCAAGGAACAATTGATGATGTGGGGTTTCTGCTCCATGTTGCTTGGAGTCAAGTGTTCTGATAGTAGCATATTGGCTCAGAACACGATCGCGTTTGGGGAAGAAATCGAGGGAGATGCCTCTCTCCTGATGTTGTTACGTAAACTACAGAATGTAGATTTGGTGGAACCGTTAGGCAACTATTACAAAGTATCTTCTACATCGATTTATGCTAGAGACTTCGAACGAGGTAAGGTACTGGTTAACCCCACAGGCGCATCCTACACAGTACCATTGGATGGAAGCTATACAACATTTGATGGTAGCACAGTATCGGGTTCATTGAAGATTGACGGTCATACCGGTGTAATTCTATTTAGGTAGCGGAAATAGAACGTTGCAGCATTATCCAGAGCCGACTGATGAAGACATTTCAGCTAATGTACAACAGACACATAAATCCAGATTCAGCATATGGTAGCGCGCATGCTTGTTCCGAAATTGGCCTAAAATGGTTTTTATTCGCCCTTCATGATCCAGGGAGGGCTTTGGGCTTCATATCTGTTCTTGATTTCTCGGGGTATTTTGTCTTCCTCGAACACAGGACAAACGGGCAAAACCGAATTAAAACCATTTTTGACCATTTTAGGAACACGCATGCGCGCTTTCTCGTCAATATCAAAGCTGATGTTTCAGGAGAACCCTAAATATATTCTCCACGCATCAGTCCATTAGGAATTTTGGAGCAGTCATTCACTCAGATGTGGCAAACTAATATGAGCGGAAGAAAGTTGCAATTAGACTATTAACATGAAAGTTGCAATTAGACTATTAACATGAAAGTTGCAATTAGACTATTAACATGAAAGTTGCAATTAGACTATTAACATGAAAGTTGCAATTAGACTATTAA
>Ga0315277_10003733_pt1 | contig 20598 bp, 20 predicted proteins | sample YL17G05_15_MG_FD_203695 | JGI IMG/M metagenome (GOLD analysis project Ga0315277, IMG submission 203695) | Sediment microbial communities from Yellowstone Lake, YNP, Wyoming, USA - YL17G05_15 | ecosystem: Environmental > Aquatic > Freshwater > Lake > Sediment | place: USA: Wyoming | collected... | reverse complement strand
GGCACTCGGAAAAAAGCGGCAGTGATCTTTGACAAGTGCATAGCGAATGCGTGGGAATAACATTCCCATCGAGTATTTCCCATACCAAGTGGGAACTTGATATGAGCGCTCATTAGGCGACAGAGGCAAAACCTGTTCAATCATCGATTGATATGGTCAAGTTACCAAGGGTGTATGGAGGATGTCTTGGCGTCGAGAGGCGAAGAAGGACGTGGCTGACTGCGATAAGCCCGGGGCAGGTGTCGAGCAACCGTTAATCCCGGGATCTCCGAATGGGGCAACCCGTTGTCACTGGGCAACCAGATGGCATCACCGGCGGCTGAATGCATAGGCCGTTTGGAGCGAACGCAGGGAACTGAAACATCTAAGTACCTGCAGGAATAGAAATCAACCGAGACTCCGTCAGTAGCGGCGAGCGAAAGCGGAATAGCCCAAACCAGGGGGCTTGCTCCCTGGGGTTGCGGGCGCCGACATTACCAGAGTGACGGTTAGTGGAACGATCTGGAAAGTTCGACCACAGAAGGTGATAGTCCTGTACACGAAAATCGAAACTTTGGGTTGGCGTTCCAGAGTAGCACGGGGCTCGTGAAACCCTGTGTGAAGCCGGGGGGACCACCCTCCAAGGCTAAGTACTCCTCGACGACCGATAGTGGAAAGTAGCGCGAGCGAACGATGAAAAGGACCCCTATTAGGGGAGCCAAAAGAACCTGAAACCATACACCTACAACCTGTGGTAGCCCTATGACCGGCCTTCGGGCCGGTAACGGGTGACCGCGTGCCTTTTGCATAATGAACCGGCGAGTTACCGTCTGTGGCAAGGTTAAGCACTTCAGGTGCGGAGCCGTAGCGAAAGCGAGTCTGAATAGGGCGATTTAGTCGCAGGTGGTAGACGCGAAGCCAGGTGATCTACCCATGGCCAGGCTGAAAGGGATGTAAAAATCCCTGGAGGGCCGAACTCACTAACGTTGAAAAGTTAGGGGATGAGCTGTGGGGAGGAGTGAAAGTCTAATCAAACCTGGAGATATCTCGTTCTCTCCGAAATAACTTTTGGGTTAGCCTTGAGTGACTACTCTGCGGGGGTAGAGCTACTGAATGGGGATAGGGGGCCACCAGCCTACCTACCCCAACCAAACTCCGAATACCGCAGAGCCTATCTCAGGAGTTAGACTGTGAGCGATAACGTCCATGGTCGAAAGGGAAACAACCCAGATCGCCAGCTAAGGTCCCGAAGTTCTGCTAAGTTCATAAGGAAGTTGAATTGCTGTGACAGCCAGGATGTTGGCTTAGAAGCAGCCACCATTTAAAAAGTGCGTAATAGCTTACTGGTCGAGCAGTTTGGCGCCGACGGATGACCGGGAATAAGCAGGACACCGAAGCTGCGGGTTTGCGAGCGGTTGCGATCGCTTGCAAGCGGTAGGAGAGCGTTGCTGTCTGCATCGAAGCCGTACGGAAACGAGCGGTGGAGCGGCAGCAAGTGATTATGCCGGCATGAGTAACGAGAAAACAGGTGAAAATCCTGTTCGCCGAAAGCCTAAGGTTTCCTGGGGAAGGTAAATCCGCCCAGGGTTAGTCGGACCCTTAGTCCAGGCCGAAAGGCGTAGACGATGGACAGCAGGTTAATATTCCTGCACCGTGTCATCGGACAAGATCAGTGACGCATCTTTTAGAGTCATCCCCCGATTAGTCGTGGGGGTCCCGCAAGGGCGAGGCCGAATTGTGATGCCGAAGTGACTGGCGAAGATGCCGAGAAACAGCTGATGGCGGTTGATGGTGGCACGTCCGTACCTCAAACTGACACAGGTAGGCGAGGAGAGTATCCTCAGGCGCTCGAGAGAACCGTCGTTAAGGAACTAGACAGATTGACCCCGTAAGTTCGCGATAAGGGGACCCTCCAGGTGCGTTTGATTTTATCGAGCGCATGCTGAGGGCGCAGTGAAGTGGCTCTGGCGACTGTTTATCAAAAACACAGTTCTGTGCTAACTCCAAAAGAGGATGTATACAGAATGACGCCTGCTCGGTGCCGGAAGGTTAAGGGGAAGGGTTAGCTCCTTCGGGGGCGAAGCTCAGAACTGAAGCCCCGGTAAACGGCGGCCGTAACTATGACGGTCCTAAGGTAGCGAAGTTCCTTGTCGGGTAAGTTCCGACGTGCATGAACGGCGTAACGACTGGAGCATTGTCTCAACGACGGACTCGGTGAAATTGTAGATGTGGTGAAGATACCACATTCCCGCGGCAAGACGGAAAGACCCCGTGAACCTTTACTGTAGCCTGGTATTGATGCCTGGCATGACTTGCGTAGGATAGGTGGGAGGCTGTGAAGCCCTGATTCCGGTCAGGGCGGAGCCAACCTTGAAATACCACCCTGGCCATGTTAGTCACCTAACCATGAAACCCGTGAATCCGGGCATGGGACAGTGCTAGGTGGGCAGTTTGACTGGGGCGGTCTCCTCCTAAAAGGTAACGGAGGAGTTCAAAGGCACACTCAGCGTGGTTGGCAATCACGTTTAGAGCGCAAGGGTACAAGTGTGCTTGACTGCGAGACTCAATGCGTCGAGCAGATGCGAAAGCAGGACCTAGTGATCCGGCGATTCTGAGTGGAAGGGTCGTCGCTCAACAGATAAAAGGTACTCCGGGGATAACAGGCTGATCTCCACCGAGCGTTCACAGCGGCGTGGAGGTTTGGCACATCGATGTCGGCTCATCACATCCTGGGGCTGAAGGCGGTCCCAAGGGTTGGGCTGTTCGCCCATTAAAGTGGTACGCGAGCTGGGTTCAGACCGGCGTGAGCCAGGTCGGTCCCTATCTGCCGTGGGCGTTGGAATCTTGAGGGGCCATTTCCTTAGTACGAGAGGATTAGGAAGTACCGACCGCTGGTGAACCGGTTGTCCTGCTAAGGGCACCGCCGGGTAGCTAAGTCGGGAAAGGATAACCGCTGAAAGCATCTAAGCGGGAAGCCTACCCCGAGATGAGGATTCCGTGCGACTTCGGTCGCTGAAGAGCCCTGGAAGACCACCAGGTCGATAGGCCGGATGTGTAAGTGCAGAAATGCATTCAGCTAACCGGTACTAACGCTCAACGACTTGACCATATCAATCCTTGATTGCATGGGTCAACGTCACCAATGACGCTCATACGCATTCGCGTGCATGTCAAAGAGAATGCCATGTCGCTTCGCGGCGACAGCTCTTTCGAAAACGAATATCGAATAGAACCCGGGCCACGGGTCGTGTCGAAGGCGTCTCGCCTTCGGAACGCGGGCTGGAAGTCCGCGACACGGACTGCGGGGCTCGGATCTAACGAATTTCCTGGTGAAATCACGGGCGGGGAAACGCCTGATCCCATTCCGAACTCAGAAGCTAAGCCCGTCCCGGCCGATGGTAGTCGCTTTGCGGCGAGAGTAGGTGATTGCCAGGAATTTTTACAGGGGCCGACTCCCTAAAGGAGCCGGCCATTTTTGTTTGGTATGCCGCACTTCTCGTGCTATGATGCATCGCAGGCATTTGAGCGGTGAGTTGGTATGCCGGTAGTCCTGCGATGGAAAGGATATAGGTTTTTCTTCTTCTCGAACGAGGGAGACCCGTTCGAGCCGTCGCACGTGCATGTGCGTAAGGACAGAAATGTGGCGAAATTCTGGCTCGAACCGACGGTGCGCCTTGCGGAAGCGTACGGCATGAAGCCGCATGAGTTGAATGCTCTTCAGAAGGTGGTTGAGAAAAATGCAGAAGAAATCAAACGGGCATGGCATCGATACTTTGGCGACTGAACCCCTGGCCGCAAGCGTCCAGTTCGATACGGATAGCATGTGGGTCTCGCTGACGGACGGACGCAGAATCGGCGTCCCGCTGGCATACTTCCCCAGGCTTTTGCGTGCTACACCGAGGCAGAGGAAGCGATACGTGATTAGCGGCGGCGGAACCGGTCTTCACTGGGATCATCTTGACGAGGACATTTCAGTTCGAGCGATGGTGACGGGTATTGGCGACAGGACGCGACGCGGACGCTTGTCTCGCTCGCCGGGGCGAAAAGCGCCTTCCCGACGGTGAGCTTGTCTGTGGCTTGGAGGCTGTCCCCGGAATTGGAGAGGATGTGGCTGTGAGCCTGTGGAAAACAAATGAGCCGGAGGGGGTGGAGGTTGGCGGCAAGCCGTTTCACTGCACCGCCTGCGGCAACGACCTCTTCCGACGCCGCAGAGCCCTGCTGAACACGTCGTGGGCCACGTTTTTCAATTTCGACTGGGCCAACCGCCAGGCCGACTGTCTCGTCTGCTCCCGCTGCGGCTACATCCACTGGTTCCTCCCCATTGACAAATGAACGCTCACGCAGGATGGCCTTCAGCCCGCGCGGCCCATGGTAGGATGTGACGACGCCGACGGAGACGAATCAAGCGTCCCCGAACTCGCCAGGATCCTCTCTTCTTGGCGCCGCTCGTGATTTCAGTGATGTTTCTTATTCTTCCTTCTACGTTTCTTGTTGGGTGAGCGACTGCCTTTTCCCCTTTTCGGCGCATTCCCGCTTCATAGGCTTTGTGCAGAAGGCTTCCGAGCTTCTCCCGAGACCCGTCTTCATTCAACCACGTATCTGCTTGATGAAACAGCGAATCAACCACTTTCTGATTCGCAATCTTTCGGTACATAACCTGTAAGAAGGGGATTCCCTCATAGCACTCGAGACTCCTCACATAATCAACGAAGGATACAAGCCCATTCCAATCCTGAGCTTTGCATGCGTCCAGGGAGAGCATAGCTGTATAGGACTCAGAGGCGTTGTGCCAGCGTCCTTGGATGAAGGAAAGGAATCCAGAATTCAAGTAGATACTCACCAGAGCGTCCTCAGAGAGAGGCACCTGCTTCTTCTTGACTTCTGCAATCACCGCCTTCGCCTTCTCGGTTAGAGCCACTGCCGTTTGCACGTCGCCAAGGAGAAACTGAGCACGCGCGAGGCCAACGTAGACGGTTGCATACTGGTCAAAGTAGCACATCGCACGCTCAGCTATTGCGACTCTTTGTTCTAGAATATCTCTGCTAGGTATCTTGGAAATTGGAAATTGCAGTGGCTGTAGACAACACAATGCGTCGAATTCACGGATTTTCGCGCGAGGTGACTTATCAGGAGCCATGTCGGTAAGACTGCGGTCAATTGTTCGAAGAATCGTACTTGCATCCTCGTAGCACTCGTTGATGAAGAGATGAGTCGCGACGAATGATAGGAGAAGATCACGGAGCATATGAGCCTGCATCGTGTGGAGATCTGAAAGGTGCAGCTGCGCTTTCGTGCAGATCAGAGTATCCCTCCCGCTGCAAACAGCCTCCCAAGGTCGAGCATCACGGAGCACGCCTTTTGCTTCATCAACCAGAATCCAGTTGCCTCCGAGTCCATCATCATATTGTACTGGAGAGCCAGCAGAAAAGCAAATGCGCCTTCTTGAGTGTCTGTGCAGATTTTAGGGCAATGTCCTGGGTGGCACGGGCAAACTCGTTTTGCCCGTGGGGTCTCGCGGGAGCAGGCTTTGCTGAGATAACACCGTCAAACGAGTTTGGCGGTGCCACCCAACGGCCAGAATATTTTCACAGACACCTTCGTGAAGCCAAATGTGATCAGACGGCAACGTAGCTTCAATTCAGTGGACAGCGCAAGAATATAGGAATGCAGAACTGGCTTGGGCGCTGCGCCGGCTCAGGGCCTGGGGACGGGGTCCAGGAGGACTAGGAAGAGGGTGGCGAGGGGGCCGAGCAGGAGGGAGAGGAGGAACCAGTTGAGGCCGCTGCGGTTCTTGGCTTGCGCGAGGCCGGCGTTGATCAGGGCCAGGGTGCCCCAGCCGACGGCGTACGAGGATTGCTGCGGAAGATCGATGCCCATGGTTGTCACCCCTTTCAATAGCGAATGAGCCATTCTGTTCACGTCTACTCTGATAGACGCATGCAGCGGCAGGATATTCACGGAATCCGGCTGGACCCGCAACCGACGTTCTCTTGAACCGCGCGAGGATGGTTCGGTTGGCCGGGGTCACAGCAGGCCGGCTTGGGCGAAGGCCTGGCGGAGGAGGTCGATGGATTTCTCAAAGCACTCCTTGCCGTAGGCGGCGGTGGCGTCGCGCGGGTCTTCGCCGCCGACACCCTGCGGCCACGTGGAGCGCGATTCGGGCAACTGCGACAGGTCCACCAGGTGCGGCCGCAAGTGCATCATCAGCGAGGTCTCGTTGCGGGCGGCGTGGTCCACCTGGCTCTTCCATTGCCGAGCGATCTGGCCGGTGACGCCGAACAGCTTGAGGCCGAAACGGGTCTGACGCTCGGACAGGTTCTCGACCCATGACGTACGCGAGGGGCCATGACCGTCGGCAAACACGGCTCGGAAGCCCGCACGCTTGAGCTGCGCGAGGATCGCGTCCACGATGAGCACGTGGAGCCCCGCCGGGACCCAGTAGCAGCTTCCGTCGAGCTGCCGCGGCGGAGTGGTGGACTCGGCGTAGTCCATGCCCACCAGCGTTTTGCCGCCGTCGGTCGGCTTGGCTCGGTCCGGGCCGAGGTGGATCGGCGGCATCACGATCCCGCCGAAGCGCCGTGCGCACTCGAGCATCAATCCTTCGCTCTGTATCGCATCGGACCCGAGCGGCAGGTGCTCGCCGTGCCATTCGAGAGTGCCCAGGGGCAGGTAGGCAATCGGCCGTTCCGCGAGCCGCTTGCGAAACTCGTGCGGCAGGAGCTCGTCATAACGGACCTTGACCGTTATGCCCGCATTCCCGGGCGGCTCAGAGCTGCCCGCCTCAGCCGGCCGCACGCTGGACAGAAGTCCTGCAGATGCGCCGGCCAGACCGGCCGCAACAATGTCACGACGCGAGCGATGTCCAATCTTGTGCATGGGTGAATCTCCTTTCCAGCCGTCGCCGGTGCGCCTCATCAATCCAACCAGAATGGAACACTTCCGCCTCCTGGCGCGAACGTCACGCCGTTCGGGAGTTGCCACCAGGACCATCTTACCACGCCAGAGCCATGATTCACGCGCGAATTCCACGGAGCGTGTGCGATTCGCGTGTGATGCATCGTTCCTCGCTGCGTTGCAGACGACAAAGGGAGCGGCGCAGGTGGTTGCCAATGACTGGGACGTCTGATAGGATCATGCCGTGACCTGATGCACGGCTACGAGCGAAGGTTGAGCCATAATTATCAAGTCGAGCCGTCAGAAGTGGAGGCCGTTGTCATGGCCAAGAGAACCGACATGATCGCCTATTGCGGGCTGTATTGCGGCACGTGCCCGGCCTATACGGGGAGCATGGCGAAACCGGCGACGGAGCTGCGTGCGGAGCTGCGACGGAACAAGTGCGACAGAGCCGCCGCACGCATGGCCAAAATCCCCGGCCTTGACGCCTTCGCGCACTACGAGCAGTTGGATGCCCTGCTCGTGACTCTGGCGAAGATGCGCTGCGGGAGGCCCTGCCGGGCCGGCGGCGGTTCCGCCGAATGCCGGATTCGCAAGTGTGCCAGGAGCAGGGGCCTGTCAGGCTGCTGGCAGTGCGAAGGTCTTGCCACTTGCGCGACGCTGCAGGCGCTCGAAGAGTTCGGCGACGTTGACAAGACATACCTGAAGAACCTGCGCAAAATCAAAAGACAAGGCGTCGCCGCGTTCGCCAAGATGCAGAAGGCGTGATGCGGACAGGAGCGGTGGGCCGCGACGCCCATCGGAGTCACACAGGGGAACGCACATGAGGATTCGTCGGATCATTCGAGTTGTGCTGCTGACGGTGCTGGCTGCCGTGTTGACCGTCGTCGGCGTGGCAGGGGGGCTGTGGTGGTATTATCACCCGTCGTTCGAGCGGGTGGACGGCATCGTGTACACGCAACGGCACGGCGTGGACCTCACGTTCGATATCGTTCGTCCGGCCAGGCCCAACGGTCTGGGGATCGTCTTGATGGTCAGCGGCGGGTGGCGGTCGGGGCCGGAGGGCTTTCGGCCGTGGATGACGGCCCCGCTGCTGCGACGCGGATACACGATTCTCGCCGTCTCGCACATGTCCCAGCCCCAGGCGACCGTCATGGAGATCGTCGAGGACGTCAATCGCGGCGTGCGGTTCATCCGGCATCATGCCCGCGAGTACGGCATCGATCCCAACCGCCTCGGCGTCACGGGCGGCAGCGCGGGCGGGCACCTGAGTCTCATGCTCGCTACCCGCGGCGGGCCCGGCTCGCCCGACGCCAACGATCCGGTGGACCGGGAAAGCAGCGCCGTTCAGGCGGTGGCGATCTTCTTTCCCGTCACGGACCTGCTCAACCTGCGGGGTTCCACGGAAGACACGGGCGATGGCGGCCCGCCGAAGAGCTTTGTCAAGGCATTCGGGCCGCAGGCGACGGATCCGGCGGCGTGGAAGCAGATCGGCAGGGACATGTCGCCCATCTACCACGTTACAGCAAATCTTCCGCCCGTGCTGATCTTCCACGGCGGCGCGGACACCCTGACCCCGCTGGAGCAGTCGCAATCGTTCATCGCCCGCGCCCGGGAGGACGGAGCTACTGTGAAACTGGTCGTGCGTCCGGGCAAGCAGCACGGCTGGCCCACGATGATCTGGGACATCCGACAATTTGCCGACTGGTTCGATCGGTATTTGCGCGCACGCCAATGATGCTCTGCGCAGATGCCTGATACATGGAGCGGCGCCGGGACCGGCAGTACACGTGTGGACCGGAGCCTGTCAACCGACCGGCGGGCCTTCGTACATTTCACATCAGACGGCTTGCATTATCCCCACATCTGCCTTTGCCGGATACGGGCAATGGCAATCCGCTTCGGCCGGGTCCGCGAGAACCTGTGCACAGGGCAAAACTGCTTAGCCCCAATTGCGTAAAATGCCGATACTGCCCCCTCCCCCGGCGGCTCTACGATCAACTTGACGGCAGGTAGTGCGGAATGACTTCATGGGTACGGAGTCTGACGACAGCTTTCTGATAGGGAGGGGAGAATCATGTCGAGCCGGAAGGGTGCCTGGATAGCTCTCGTGTCTGCATTGGTGGCGGCGATGGGTGTCTCCGCAGGTTGGGCAGACGAAGTTACATATTGGAACGGCGTTGCGCTGAATATCATGAAGGAAGCGGCGACGCCTCCGCCGAAGGTTGCGCGGGACCTGGCGATCGTCCAGTCGTCCGTCTATGATGCTGTGAACGCGATTGATCGGACGCATCGCTCTTTGTTCACCGAACCGTCGCTCGCCGGCCCGGCCTCGTCGGAGTCCGCGGCGGCTGCCGCTGCTCATGAGGCGCTCGTCGGGCTGTACCCCGCTTACGAGAAGCAACTGGATACGTTGCTTGCCGTGCGATTGTCGGGAATCGCCGCCGGCGCCGCCAAGAGCAATGGGATTACCCTGGGCCGCAGCGTGGCCGACGCCATGCTGGCGTTGCGGGCGTCGGATGGATCGCAGGGCAGCCAAATCTACCTGGGCGGGAGACTGCCGGGTCAGTGGCGTCCGACTCCGCCGAAATACCAGCCGGGTCTGGCCCCGTGGTGGGGCAGCGTCGAACCATTCCGCATCTCCAGTGCGGACGCGTTCGTGCCGGGGCCTCCTCCGGCGTTGACCTCCAGCGAGTACGCCGCGGCGGTCGGGGAAGTGAAGCGACTCGGCGGGACCATCAGCACCGCCAGAACGCCGGACCAGGCCCAGATCGCCGAATTCTGGAGCGACTCTGCCAGCCGGACGGCCACACCCGTCGGCAAATGGAATCTGATCGCACAGGGCCTGGCTCAGCAACAGGGCAATACCCTCGCGGAGAATGCCCGGATGTTCGCTTTGCTCGATGTCACACTGGCTGACGCCGGTATCGTCTGCTGGGACACGAAGTACACCTATGGTCTCTGGCGGCCGGAGGACGCGATTCATCTGGCCGACACGGACGGCAACCCGGCTACCCAGGCGGACCCGAGCTGGACACCGCTGCTGACCAGCCCCGCGTTCCCGGAGTATATCTCGGGCCACAGCACGTTCAGCGCCGCTGCGGCTGAAACGCTGGCATTGTTCTTCGGCGAAGACGACATTGCGTTTGAGACCGGAGCGGGCTTTGACGTCCTGCCCGGCGTCACGCGATCCTTCGACAGCTTGTCTGAAGCGGCGCAGGAGGCGGGTCGCAGCCGTATCTACGGCGGCATCCACTTTGAGTTCTCCAACGTCACCGGCCGGGAAGTTGGCGAGGCAATCGCCGCCAGCGCGTTCGCCACCAGCGCACAGCCAATCCCTGCACCGGGAGCCCTGATCCTCGCACTGGGGGGAGTGATGTGCCTGCTCCGATGCAAACGGGCGCGGCGGAGCCGATAAGCTGAAGGGTCGGGACCTGCCGCACCCGTGTGGGAGCGGCCCGGCAGTGATGCTGCCCCATGCAGCGTAGTCACAACGCGTACGCGTGCGGTCGAAATGCGGCCCGAACCCGCCCAGTGCCAGCCACAATGTCCGCGCGATCTAAGCCGCTCAGTGGCCAAACACTGTGGATGCGGATGCAGTGACCTCATGCACGCAGGGTAGGACCTCGGTCCGCGCACAACAATTAACGCCACGTCTTCGCCGGAGAAGACGCGGGACCTGCACGAGTCGAAAACCAGTGCACGCATCTCAGCGATGCGCGCGATGACTTACAGAGACTTCCGCCGGCGTAGATGCGCGACGAGCCCCGCCCCGATACCGGCCAGAAGAATCGCACCGGGGGCCGGAATCGCAGGCGTCAGCTCCGTGTAGCTCCACTGAAAATGATCGAGATCGAACATCTGGATGGGCGTGCCGGGTGCAGTCACCGTCCGGAAGCGCGCCTCCGTGATGCCCACGGTCGAAGTGGCGCCGAGGAAGCCTTCTACAAAGGGCGTGGTGCTATTGCCGGACTCAAGACCCGACGACGTAAAGATACCGCCGCCGACTTCCGCGATCTGCAGGACGAAACTCCGACCGAGGCCGGAACCGTCGAACAGCCACGCGCCGACACCCGATGCGGGCGTGTGGAACGTGAAGACGATGTCCGTGTGCATGCCCTGATAGAGGTCCTGGTTCACGAGGGCCTTCTGGTAGACGGTGCCGTACATCGACCCGCTGTCCGGCGCGCCCCAACTGCCGGTGACAATCGCTGGACAGAGATAGTCTTCGCCGCCCAGGCCCACGTGGAGCCCGCTGAATTCGCTCAGGCTTGCGCCCACCGGAAACGGCGCGCTGTCAAAGTCCTCTTCGCTGAAGCTGCCCACAGCCGCCTGCCAACCGAGATCATTGGTGGAGGCATAACCTGAGTAGGCGTTGGGGACCACGAAGAAACCGGGTGCGCCGCCGACGGTAGACGCAGCCCCCACGACCAAAAGAATAACCGCAATTTGCTTCATGACTGCCCTCCTTTAACTCCAACCCTTGGCCTTTGTGCCCAGTCGGGACGCGAACACCACACGGGCAAAAGGTACCGTTTAAGGTAATCTGCACGCTTGGGAATGCCAAGAAGAAAGTGCAGTTTTTGCGTTTTCGGAGTGTACGGAACGGTTGTGGGAGAGCCAGCAGGAGGTTGTGGGGCGACAACGTCGATCGTGACTCGGCGACGGCTCGACCATGCGCCAAGGCCGGGGCCCTGGGCCTTGATGATGTCGTCCGCCCGGATGGCCTGTGCCGGCCCAATCTCAGGAATGCAGTGGTGGATGCCGCATGAATCCGCAGCGAGGCGCTATTGGCGGACGCGATGAATGTACGATAGGATAGTGCCGAATAAAGGAAGTCGCCTTATGAGAAGTATGAGAGGCCGTTCACCGGTTCTTTGGATTGTCGCGTGCTGTCTGGCGGCCGGATTCTGGCCGGCGGGACGCGGGTACGCCAGTGACTACGCCGTCGGGGCGGACCTGTCGTTTCTCAAGCAGGCCGAGGAGCGGGGCACGGCGTTCAAGGAGGATGGGCAGGCCAGGCCGGGGCTGGAGATCTTCAAGGGACACGGCTACAACTGGATTCGCCTGCGGCTGTTCCACACACCGACGCGATTGCCGAACAATCTGGAGTACACAATTGCGCTGGCGCGGGACGCGAAAAGACTCGGCTACAAGTTCCTGCTGGACTACCACTACTCCGACACGTGGGCCGACCCGGGCAAGCAGTTCATTCCGAAGGCATGGGAGGGCAAGTCGCACGCGGAGCTGGTGCAGGCGGTGTTCGAGTATACGCGGGACACGATCACTGCGTTTCGCGACGCCAATGTGCCGCCGGACATGGTCCAGATCGGCAACGAGGTCGTCAACGGCATGCTCTGGCCCGACGGCCGGCTGCCCGCCAACTGGGACAACTTTGCGGAGTTGCTGGCAGCGGGGATCAAGGGCGTCGAGGCCGGACGGGGGAACGCGACCCGGCCCCGAATCGTGATCCACATCGACCAGGGCGCCAACAAGGAACGGACAAAGACATTCTTCGACAAGTGGCACTCCTACGGCGTCGGCTACGATGTGATCGGTCAATCGTACTACCCGTGGTGGCACGGGTCGCTGCCCGACCTCCGTGAAAACCTGATCTTCATGGCCAACGAGTACCACAAGGACATCATCCTCGTGGAGGTCGCCTACAATTGGCGGCCGGCGGAGTACAAGAACAAGCCCGCCCCGTTCCCCGAGACCCCCGAGGGCCAGCGGCAGTTCCTGGAGGAGGTGAACCGCATGGTCCTGAGCACGCCGGACAATCGCGGCAAGGGAATCTTCTGGTGGGAGCCCGCCGTCCGAGGCCCTCTGCGCAGCCGGGGCTTCTTCGATGACGACGGCAACGCGTTGCCGGTCATCACCGTCTTCGACAGACTCGTGAGGCGCTGATCCAGGCCGCGGGACACGCCTACTTCATCGATCACTCCCCGCAGGACAGGGTGTGCCCATTTCGTATGGCGCAGGAGGTGGCCCGCCTGCTCGCCAGCGAGGAGGCCCAGGTGAAGCTCAACACCTACGAAGGCGGCCACGGCTGGCGGGGGGACATCTGCCCGCGCATCGCAGCGGGAATCAAATGGCTCCGGGAGAACGCAAGGCCCAAGCCGGCGGTGCAGGAGAAGAGCCGGGATTCGCTTTGACATGCAGAGCGGATGAACATAGACTGCCCGTCTTGTATATAGATGGGAGAGTCCGGCTGGCTTGGGGCAGTGGACAGGGTGTGCCGTACGCTCGTGGAATAGTCGATCGAAGGTTGTCTGGAATTCATGCTGAAACGCGTTTGTGTGTATTGCGGCAGCGGGGTGGGTGGGCAGGATGGGTATACGGACGCGGCCCGGGCGCTCGGTCGTGCGCTGGTCGAGCGCGGCGTCGGGCTCGTATTTGGCGGTGGGCGGATCGGAATGATGGGCGTGCTGGCCAGGACCGTCCTGCAGGGCGGCGGCGAGGCTATCGGCGTCATTCCCAAGGACTTGATGGACAGGGGGCTGGGCCTGACGACGGCCACGTCGCTGCGAGTGGTCGAGACGATGCACGCGCGCAAGGCCCTCATGGCGGACCTCTCGGATGCCTTCGTCGCGATGCCTGGCGGGTTCGGCACGATGGAGGAGTTCTTCGAGGCCTTGACGTGGGCGCAACTCGGCCTGCACACCAAGCCCTGCGGCCTGCTGAACGTCAACGGCTACTTCGATGACCTGATTCACTTTGTCGATCACGCGGTGCAGGAGAAATTCATCGACCCGGTACATCGCTCGCTGCTGCTGGTCGATGATTCGCCCGAATCGCTGCTGGCGAGATTGACGGCGTGGAAACCTCCGGCGGTGGACAAGGCCGCCTGGGCTGCGAAATGGGTGGAGGAGGATTGATGATGGCTTATCGGCGGGGACGCGTTGGCCGTCCTGATGTACGTCGGGACGCAATTGTCAGTCCTGGCGGCTGGTGAGGGGTGACGATGAACCTGTTTCTGGATATTTTCACGAAGGTATTTTTCATTCTGTCGCCGTTCTTTTCGGTGTCGATGTTCCTGCTGCTGTCGGGCGACATGGATCATCGCGCCCGCCATCGCTGCGCCCTCCGCACGAGCATGGCCATCCTGACGATCTGTTTTCTCGTGTACTTCTTCGGCAACCTGATCTTCCGTGTGCTTGGGATCACGGTCCCCGCGTTCCAGGTCGGCGCGGGCACGCTGCTGTTCCTCGCCTCCATTCAGATGGTGTCGGGCCGGCGGTCGGAGCTGGCGTTGGACAAGGAGGAGGATTTTGCGGTGGTGCCGCTGGCGATTCCGATGATCGTCGGACCGGGGACGATCGGCACGCTGCTGGTCCTCGGCATGGAGATCAGCGGCGGCCGGGAGAAGATGATCGCGGCCTCTGCGATTCTGCTTGCCGTCCTGATGATCTCCCTCTTTCTTTTTCTAGCCGTGCCGATTGGGCGGCTGCTGGGGCAGAAGGGTCTCCAGATGATGATGAAGCTGACCGGCCTGATCCTGACGGCGATCGCCGCCCAGATCATCTTCACCGGCGTCAACGGCTTCCTGCGAGGCGCCCACCCCTGAGGGTCCCACGTTGACAGTTCCTGTGTATAATAGGTGGCCTGACTGGTGGCAAACAGTGCCGAAAGTATCAAGTGGCTGGTTAGTGAATGGGCCTGATGTATGCGAATGATCCTGAGAGCGGCGATTCTCCTGTGTTGCAGTAATGTGTTCATGACCTTTGCCTGGTACGGGCATTTGAAGAATCTCGCGAACCGGCCGTGGTTTGTCGCCGCCGTGGTGAGCTGGGGCATCGCGTTCTTCGAGTATATGCTTCAGGTCCCCGCCAACCGCATCGGCCATAGCGTGCTCAGCGTGGGGCAGTTGAAAATCCTGCAGGAGGTGATCACGCTGACGGTGTTCGTGCCGTTTTCGGTTCTGTATCTGAACGAGAAGATCCGGCTGGACTACCTGTGGGCGGGCCTGTGCATCCTCGGCGCGGTCTTTTTCATCTTCCGCCAGAGGCTGTTTGGGGCGTGAGCTCGGCGTGCGGCAGCCGGACCGAGAGGGAGTTGTCGTCGGCCAGTGAGACTTTGGCGCCGAATGCCTCGCCCTCGCGATTGAGCATCTGGCAGAGCCATCGGGCGTCGGTCGACGAGGCCCTGTGCAGCCGGAACTGCCTCATCTGCGTCGGCGCCAGGCGAAGCTCGACGAGCGCGCCCTGCGCCGCATCCAGCGTGGTGAAGTACATCAGCCCCAGATCGCCCCTGAACTCCTGAAAGCCGCCGATGCCTTCATAGTCGTTGAGGAAGTCGCCGCAGCCGTAGAAGATCGGACGGCCCTGGTACACTTCCAACGCTTTGGGATGGTGGGACGAGTGGCCGTGGACGAGATCGACACCTTTCTCAATCAGGCGATGGGCAAAATGGATGTGGGCTGACGGGATTTCGTAGCCCCAGTTGCTGCCCCAGTGAATCGAGGCGATGGCGAGGTCGCCCGGCTCCTTGACTTGGGCGATCATCGCCGCTGCGTCGTCGGCGGCTTCCGCAGACAGGTCGGGCAGAAGGTTGACGCCGGCACGGTCGGCGGTGGCGGCCCACGGCAGAGGGATGCCGCTCGTCGCCGATCCAAAGGAGAACACCAGCACGCGACCTTTGCCCGGGACATCCAGGACAGCGAGGGAGTGAGCCTCTGCCTCGTCGGCCCCCGCGCCGGCGTGCCGGATGCCGGCCTGGTCCAGCGTTCCGAGCGTCTCATGGAGGCCATCATAGCCCCAGTCCAGCACGTGGTTGTTGGCGAGAGCGCAGCAGTCGATCCGTGCGGCCGTCAGGCAGCCGATGTTGTCCGGGCTCATGCGATAGTGGATCTCCTTCGCGGACCAGTAGTCGTCGCTGCGAGTGACGGTCGTTTCGAGATTGACGATCCGCAGGTCCGCGCCGGCGCGGTCGAGCACTTCGAGGGCCTCGCCCCAGATGTAGTCGTAATCGACGGGGCAGGGGATGGGGCCGTGCGCCTCCCGCGCCAACTGCACGTAGTCGCGGGCGTCGCGGACGTAGGGCTCGAACAATCGCGGCGGACAGGGATGGGGCAGAATCTGATCGATGCCCCTGCCGGTCATCACATCGCCGCAAAGGAACAGACGTATGTGCCGGTCCGCCATTCGACCCCTGTGTGCAGAACCCGCTGCAGTTCATCCCATGCAACAGGACACTACGCCGGAGGTGCAAGAGTTCTGGGGAAATTCTCCGGCCCGTTGCAGGCGATTGCTCATTTCTCGACCCAGCGCGAACGTGTGGATACAATGGGCCGTGTATTCTCGATTCGACATGAGCGCAAAGTGCAGGTCTGTTCCGAAAGGGTGCAGAAGATGTTCGGGGCGATTGCGGGCGACATTGCGGGGTCGATCTACGAGAACCTGCGGACGAAGCGCAAGGACGTCAAGCTGTTCGGCCGGCTGTCGATGTTCACCGACGACACAGTACTGACGGTAGCGGTCGCGGATGCGATTCTGACGGATCGCGACTACGGCCGTGCGATCAAGGCCTACGCGCGTCGGCACCCGCTTCGCGGCTATGGCCCGCGGTTCCTCGCTTGGATGGTCTCGCCGGGCAACCGGTCCTGCAACAGCTTCGGCAACGGCTCAGCCATGCGCGTCAGCCCGGTGGCGTTCGCCTTCGGCTCGGAGTGGGAGGTCCTCGATGAGGCCCGGCGAAGCGCCGAGTGCACCCACAATCATCCGGAAGGCATCAAGGGGGCCCAGTCCGTCGCCCTGGCCGCATACATGGCGAGAATTGGCGCGGACAAGGAGTCCATCCACAGGAGGATCGAGCAGGACTTCGGCTACAACCTGTCCCGCAAGATCGACGAGATTCGGTCCGGCTATTCCTTCGACATCACCTGCCAGGGCTCGGTGCCCGAGGCGATCATCGCATTCCTCGACTCGACATCGTACGAGGACGCCGTGCGGAACGCCATCTCGCTGGGCGGCGACAGCGACACGCAGGCCTGCATCGCCGGAGCCATCGCCGAAGCCTTCTACAAGGATATCCCGCCCGAGTTCCTCCGCCAGGTGAAACAACGGCTGTCCCGCGACCTCTGGGACAAGGCCCTGGAGTTCTACCGGCGCTATGGCATTGAGAGCATCCTCCGCCGAATTGACGCCCTCGGCCCCAAGGGAAAAGGGACGCAGATATGAAACTTGGACGCCATCGTGCGTGGCCGATATTCATCTCATAGGAGCGCATTATGGGGATCGAAGACCAGTACTTGGAGGTTCTGCAAAACATCGAGGCTGCGATTGTCGCCACGTACCGGCGGTATCCGCACATGACGGACTATGAGGTGATGCGGGCGCTGGAGGTGGTCATTGACGGCTACAAGGCCGAGACGCTCGGGCGGGTGCCGCGCGAGACGTCCCTGTCCGAGATGAAGACTGACCTTCATGCGGCCGTTCGCGACGTGTGCCAGTGGCGGCTCGGCCGCGCCGGGCCCGATGAGACCGACGAACAGAAGATGCTGGCGCCGGAGCCCATCAAGGTCGATGAGATCATCCTGTGTCTCAAGAAAATTCTCAACTCCGTGAAAAAGTGGAACAAGAGCGGCGGCCGGACGGGATACCTGGACTTCATCGTGCAATACGTCCGCTGACCGGCCCGGCGTGGCTCTCTGATCGGCCTTGCGGGGAAGGGGTCCATCAAACCATCGCAGGTTCCTGGATTTCCGCTTTCGCGGGAATGACATCGGAGAAGTCCGGCCTCATTGTGTTTGAGGCTCTAACGCTCTTTCGGTGGCGAGCGGGAGTTTGATTCGGAAGGTGGTTCCGTGGCCGGGGGTGCTCTGGATGGTGATCTGACCGTCGTGGGCTTCGACGATCTGCTTGACGACGTACAGGCCCATGCCCGTGCCTTCGGCGAGCCGGTCGGCGGATCGGCCCCGGCCGAAGGGCTGAAAAATGACTTTCAGGTCCTCCTGCGAGATGCCCGGCCCCTCATCGCACACCTCCAGCACTGCGAACGACTCGTTCCGCTCGATGCGCACAGCCACTCGCGTATCGCGCGGGCTGTATTTGACGGCGTTGGACACCAGGTTCTGCACGACCCGTTCGAGCCGGTCGGCGTCGCCGAGCACGGTGCACGCCTCGACGGACTCCACGATGACTCGGTGGTCAGCGAAGGCCTGCCCTTGGGCCTCAACCAGGCGACGAACTAGTGCGCACAGGTCCACCCTCGCTTTATTGACGGCAAAGCGCCCGCTGCTCACCTGGACGTCATCCGTCAGGTCGCGGATGATCGTGCGCAGACGTTTCGCCTCTTCCGTGATGCCGTCGAGGCAAAGGTCTCGCTGCTGCTCGTCGTTCCAGGACTCGCGGAGCATGCGGGCGGCCATTTCAATGGCGAGCACCGGATTCTTCAGATCGTGGACGACCATGGCCACGAATCGGAGCCTTTCCCGTTCCCGGTTGGCGATATCGTCGGCCATGTTGTTGATGGTTCGAGCCAGCGAGCCCATCTCGTCGTCATGCATGATCGCCGCCCGAGCGGAGAAGTCGCCCTGGCCGAAATCGCGTGCGCTCTTCGTCAACGCGAGGGCGGGGCGAACCACGCGATTGACCACGATGAATGATCCGACGAACAGCAGGCCCGCCGTACCCAGCGACAGGACGAGCGCTCCGTCGCTGACCTCCCCGGCCACTATGTCGGCGGCATGGAGCGACCCCTGCAAGTCGGCCTCATTCTGGGCATCGAAGAGGCTTACAGCGGAAAGAAGATCGTCCAATTGCGCTGCGTTCTGTGAGGAGGTGGGTGCCGGCGATTGTGATTGCTCGCGGAGGGTTTGCATGTCGGTCTGGATCTGCCGGGCCAGCTCGCCTTCTTCGGCCGTGGTAATGTACGGACTCAGATCAGCGGCGATCCGCTCGGCTGCCTGCAGATATTTCTCCTGCTCCTGTTTGTACGTGCTCTGGCCTGTCGTCTTCCACAGAAGGTTTTCGTACCGCTCCGTGAACACGTCCGACTCCAGCTCGTGGGCCGCCTGAAGGGCTCTGGCGTCCTGATTGACCCGCGAGTCGATCACGGAGAGTTTGCCTCGGGCCACGAACCAGCCGCCGACCATGACAGCCCACGCCAGCAGTACGCTGGCGGACCAGAATGCGACCAACCTCCGGATCGTCAACGACGGTACGAAGATACGAGCACGCATGGCTTTCATACGTTTGTCGCCTCAATCACTTGCAGCACGAATCCATGCCCCCTGTGCTTACTACGCTTGTACCGCCGGTTTGGGTCGAAGCGATCTTCAAAAGGTCTTGACGGGCGGCAGTCAGACGCGAAAATGCTTCCCAGACTGGGGCTGATGCAGGTCATTGATAGCGGTTGGAGAGAACAATGCGCTGGGTAGTCAGAGCGATTGCGGCGGTGGTGCTCTTTGCCTTCAGGCCAGCCGACGGCGTGCACGGGCAGTTGCTCATCGGTGAGCCGATCGTGACGGTTTGGGCGCTCGATTCGCAGAACCTGATCTTCTGGGACCCGGTACGCAAGCACTATCGCTGCTACTTCTGGGATTTCCGGGAGGGCCGCCGGGATATCACAATGGCGTCATCGCAGGAGTTCCGGCATTTTGTCTTGCGCGGCGCGGACGTGTACACCTTCGGTTGCCGGATGCCGCCGGCGGCTTGCGGCTGATCGTCAGGGCGACGGCGCCGCGGGGCCTGCACCGATCGCCCGGCGCTCCCGGTAAATCAACGCGAGATTGCGGATGTACACGACGCTGCCGAACGACTGCCCCACGATGAAGACCGGGTCGGCGCGAACGATCGCATAGAATAGCAGGCCGGCGCTGCCGAAGAGGCTCAGGTACCAGAACGAGACGGGAATCACGCTCTTTCCCTGGCGTTCCGAGGCGATCCACTGGACGAGGAACCGGGCCGTGAATGCGCCCTGAAAAATGAGCCCGATGACGGCCCACAGGTCGAGGTTAGCGGCGAATCTGCTCCACATGTCAGGACTCCCATTCACGGCATTCGTAACGCAGCATCCGCTGCTGCATCCAGCGGACGGCGAACGCGTCGCGCAATGCCTTGAAGACGCGGTTGAGGACCCCGTACTTGGCCTTGCCGGCGGTGCGGGGCCGATGGTTGACGGGGATTTCGACGACCTTGTAGCCCTCCATTTTCACGAGGGTCGGCAGGAAGCGGTGCATGCCGTTGAAGAGCTTGAGCCGGTCGGTGCACTCGCGGCGGAAGACTTTCAGTCCGCAGGCGGAGTCGTGGATTTGCTCGCAGGTCAGCCAGTTTCGCACGCGATTGGCGACTCGGGTCGAGACCAGTCGAATCCACGGATCTCGCCGATTGGCTCGCCAGCCGTTGACGAAGCCGCACTGCTCCTTGAGCAGCACGTCCAGCATGCGGGGGATGTCTGCGGGATCGTTCTGCAAGTCGGCGTCGAGTGTGGCGATGAACGTGCCCCGCGCGCGGCGCAGGCCGGCGTCCAGGGCGGCCGTCTGCCCGGCCCTGTGCTGCATCGACAGGACGCGCAACTGCGGGTACGCCTTTCGCAGGTTTCGCAGAACCGCGGCGGTGTCGTCCGTGCTGCCGTCATCGACGACGATGATTTCGGACTTCCGCCCGAGCGTGGCTGTCGCGGCCGCGATCTCTTCGACCAATCGCGGCAGGTTATCCGCCTCATTGTGTGCCGGCGCCACGACCGACAGGTAGATTTCATCATCCGATTGGCGTTGTGGACCCA
>Ga0315277_10003731_pt1 | contig 20604 bp, 17 predicted proteins | sample YL17G05_15_MG_FD_203695 | JGI IMG/M metagenome (GOLD analysis project Ga0315277, IMG submission 203695) | Sediment microbial communities from Yellowstone Lake, YNP, Wyoming, USA - YL17G05_15 | ecosystem: Environmental > Aquatic > Freshwater > Lake > Sediment | place: USA: Wyoming | collected... | reverse complement strand
CCAGCTTTCCTCCGCTAAATAGATAAGAACAACCGCTGGTTGATCCGTCCGATTCAGCTGAGCAAGTCGGGAAATTCGGAATGTCCCCGATTTTTTCACAGCTTCTCAGAGAACACGGAGATTCTCTATGCGAATCGCGTCCATCGTCCTTGCCGCAGGTGATTCGACACGGATGGGCTTTCCAAAAGCCCTCCTGCCGATCGGAGCGGACATCTTCCTGACACGCATTCTGAACACGCTGGAGAGCCTGGGATTACCGGACGCCACTGTCGTGCTGGGAAGCCACGCCGCACAGATCCAGCCTCGAATATCGGAACGGCGTGTCCGGATTGTCATAAATCCCAATCCGGCCAAAGGGCAGTTGTCTTCCATCAAACTTGCACTCTCCGGACTCGATCCTTCCTTCGCAGGCTGTATGCTTTGGCCTGTGGATCAACCCGGGATTTCCGAGAACCTCGTTGGCAACCTGATCAAACAGTTCATCGACTGTCGTGCACCATTGGTACTCCCACGCTGCGGAGAAAAAAGGGGGCATCCGGCAATCTTCAGCCGGACGCTCTTTCAGGAGATCTTGGAGACGCCCCTTCACGAAGGGCTTAAAAAGCTGGTTCTTCGGCACTCCCACGAGATGAACCTGCTGCCGACGAACGAACTCGCTACAATCGAAGACATCGATACGCCTGAGGATTACTTTAGCTTCACGGGCGTGAAGTTGGAAGAGGCGCTGGAGAAAGCCAAGAATTCTGCGATTGCTTAATCGAGCATTATCTTGGTGAGGCTAGCCTGAACAATGGAGGCAATATGCATCGTAAGGAATTCCTGAAACGATCAGTTCAGACAGGGGTGTGCTGTGGAGCGGCTTTGTTGGCTGGCACGGCCCGACCCGCATCCGTCCAGGAGAAACAGCCGGATCCGGCTGTTTCACCATGTGAGAAGAGAGTTGTTCAGGGACAAATGGTCATACGCAGGATCATGCAGCAACTTGACTCCAAGGTGGATCAATCTACCCGCGAGGCAATCATGGAGAGCTGCGGGCAGGCCTGCTACGAAGGGGCGCACGGCAAACGCAGTGCGGAGAAGCCGACGCCCGAGCAGGTTGAGAAGTTCTTGGCCGGAATGCGAAAGTATGTTGGCGCAGATAATGTGCGCCAATCCGGAGATGAGATTCTGATTTATTTCAGGTACACGGCAAATCCACAGGGACTGAAAACTTCCGACGGGTACTGCCTGTGTCCGATCCTGGAGGATGCTCCCAAGGACATCTCACCCACGTATTGTCACTGCTCTGTCGGCTATGTGAAGGAGATCTTCGAGCGCGGTCTGGGAAAACCCGCCCGGGTCGAAGTAACGGAAACCGTCCTTCGCGGCGGAAAATCCTGCAGGTTCACGGTTAGGGCCTGTCAATGAATAACGTTTACACTTTGCTGCTGGCCTCCAGGCCCGCTGGCGAGGCGCGAGCGACGAGCATACCCGGGGTGGTATGTAAGGAGCGAGCAACAAAGCCAGCGGGCCTCCGGGCCGCAGCCCGAAGGGGCGCGGCGGCGGGCGGGGGTCTGCTACGCCTTAAGCGAAGACGGTGTCGAGCTCCCTGTCATCGACATCACACATCCTGCTTTTGCTTTCCAAATGGACGAGGCCACGCTGGCGGGGCATCTCGAACGATGACTACGACGCGCGCTTCTCCTTGCGCGGTGCCGACTATAGCAGAATTGGCGTGTACCTGGACAATATCCTTCTCCACATGCCATTCCACACGGTCGAAGGCGGGAGCACGTTTGGATCCCTGACTGCGTTCAACGGCGACATGGTAGAGGGCCTCGAACTGCATGCAGGGGCGTGGCCTGTGCGCTTCCAGGATCGCACCGCAGGCGCGCTCGACGTCCACACCCGTGACGGCAGCCGCACCCAACTCTCCGTCCGCGTGGCGGCCAGCGCCTCCAATGCAGGACTCATGGCCGAAGGACCGCTGGGACAGCATGGTTCCTGGCTGGCCTGCGCATGCAAAACGGGCTCTACTACCTGGCCGACTCCCGCAACCAACTGCGCTTCGACCCCTACCAGCGTCTGGACTGGCGAATCAACAAATCCTGGACCAAGGATAAGTACAAGATGACGCTTTACGTCGAGATCATTAACCTGACCAACCAGACGAATTACCGTTTCGATAGCTTCAACGGCTATAACTCGACCACGGGCCAGGCGAGTGTCGCAAGAGACAAGCTGTTCCGATCCTGCCCTCCGCAGGATTCGTGTTCGAGAGATAGACAGGACGCACCTCCACGCCTGTTACAAGATCGGCCGCCGGATCGCGCCTTCTCTGCCGTGCCCATCCACGTCCCTGCGCCCGTTGTGTTGCTAAACATCGGGCTTTGTCGTCGTTTTGACCCTCCCCTCGAAATTCTGTATTGTTTTATGTATGATATTTTATATGAAAAATGTTCAGATTACTGTTGATGATGAATTGCTGGCTCTTGTCGACCGAACGGCAAAGCCTCTGAGAATGAAGCGTTCCCAAGTCGTACGCCAGGCTCTGCGCGAATGGCTGCAGCGGCAATCGATCAGCAGCTTCGAAAGGGAATGGATCTCTGTGCTCAAACAAAAACCGGACGATGCGGGGGATGCGGATGCCTGGCTTCCTGCACAGGAATGGAGCAAGAAATGAACCGCGGCGACATCTGGCAGATCGAGCTAGGCGGCACCGCCGGGCTCAGGCCCGCGCTCATAATCACGAGACAGGCGGTCATTCCCCACTTGAACAAGCTGACCGTTGCCGAGATCACCTCGCGCGGTAAGGGATATCCTACAGAGGTACCCATAGCCCAGTTGGCCAACTTTCGCCGCGATTCCTACGTGCAGCTCGACAATATCCAAACCGTATCCAAGGCGCGATTTGTCAAATACATCGGCAGTCTGGATAGCGCTACGATGCGCGCCGTTGGCCAGAAAGCGATACTCGCGCTAGGCCTGGAAGACTGCGTCTGATCCTGAATGAGCAAGAAACGTAATAAGAGGAGAGGGCATTTCTGCTGGTGCTGCGGGCGACTTAGACCGAACGAGAGGTTTTCCGGAAGCGGTCATGCGCGCCATCTTTGCAAGGAATGCTCCAGATTGGGGGCGACAGAGCTGAACTATCGTCAGGCCGTTCTCAATCTCGAGCGCCACGTGACGTGGGAAGGAATCATCGGACGAAAACGCCGCAAGTCCTTTGAGAGATTTCTAAGCCATCCCGACGAGCGCATCCGTAAGTATGCGGAGCAACTCGCCGCTGAAGATGTAAAGGAACGTGCGTTTCTAAGAGAGATGGAAAGAGAATGGGAGGAGGACGATCCGGAAGACTGCGAGATAGAACCGGAATCCCCATGCGAGGATGAACATGGTGGCGCCACAGGAAACCAGCCGCGCGAAACTGACGACATTGTTGACGACGAGATCCCCTTCTAATGGCTGCGGGCTGCAATCCGTTCATACTAGAGTCCGCCTGTCAGGAAAGGCCTCCGATGGCGAAAAAGAGAGATGGAAAACGCGAAAAAAAGCCAAGGGCCCACTCAAAGGAACTCGACCTGATTGGCGTACTGTCCGCCAAGCTCTCGCGTGAGGAAGCCCAGCAAGCTCTAGCCGCCTCGTTGCTCGTTCTGGACGAAGCGGGCCTCGAACGGCTCGCCGCGAGACTGCAGCCGGAAACAATGGTTACATTGCGGCAAATACTGTCGTCGCATGCTGAATCCTCGCCTGTCAATGAGCTGCGACCGAGCGCCGACAAAACCCGAGAGGAATGGGATTCAGCCTGGGAAGAGTGGGACACCTGCGTGGCTGAGACCGGCGATGAGTCTGGGAAATATGTTCTCCAGGAGCATCACTGGGAAACGCCGTACCTGGATACATCCGGGTTTGCCGAAGATCTCGAACCTATCGCGGCTAGGATCCGAGCGCTTATGCCCTGTGTGTTTGAACAGAATCTGGCGCCAGGGTTTAGTTTCGCGGATTCCCTGAAAAGCACCGCTGAAGAAGTTGGAGCAGGCCTACCCGAGTGGATGGAAGACGCCGGAGAAGGGCTTGTATTTGGTCCGGAGGTGACACGTTGCCTGCTTGAGTGGGAATGGAGGACCGCAGGGCGCGAGGGGCTCAGCGCCTTCGGATTTATCGACAGGATTTGCCAGCTCGAGGAAACTTGCGATGTTGGCTTGGATGATGAGATCGTAAACGAGTTTGTCCTGAAACTCGAGGCAGAGGACCAGAAGGAAATGCTCCGTGGGATCATCGGTAATAGCCAGTCAGGCCACTGGGCGGAGGCGCTGAGGTTCGTTCACGGCGGGTGGTGTCAATTCTATAGGGAGCTCTGCCGCAGGTGGGATCCGCCACGATATTTGGAATCCTGTCATAGCGGCATCGCAAGAGATTGGACGTTGGCCCTCCCCTTGATCGAAGATCTGATGGAGCGGAAAGCATTCCAAGAGGGCCTGATCTTGATCGATCAAACGGTACGTTCCATGCTGCGAATGGAAAACGGAGCCGGCCTGGATCCAAAAAAGGAGCTTCTCGTCTGTCGCAGATCTCTGACTTACCCGGGCGAGAAAAACCCGGCGATCATCTCGCTTTTCTCCCACTGGCTCAAGCTTGCACAGATCCTGAAAGACGAAGAAACGGCCTGTGCGCTCAAGTTCCAATTACTGACGCTGCGCCACTGGAGAGATGGCGCTGCGGTGCTGGAGGCGCTCCGTCGATTTCCCTCTCCCAAATTCGACGACGTGCGGGAGCGGCTTTTTGAGCAGTGGAAAAAGGTTTTCGCCGAGCACAGCGTTCAAGCCACTTTGTACAACGACACGAAGAGAAAATCCACCTGGGTTCACATTCTCGTGGATGCGGCGCGAGCCGCATCTGATGGAAGGGCGTTACTTGAAAGAGGCATTGCCAGCTGGATGGAAGATCTCGATACTTCGAGGAAATCTCTCCTGCAAGTCTTACCCGCCCTCGCCGTCCTGACGCTGGATCTGGATCTTGAGGATCAACTCAGCAAAATCTCGTCGATGTTGAAGGAAGTCCTAAACAAGTTTGCGTGCGCAGATCGCCTTCTCACCGAAACCCGACGGGCTTGGCTGGAGCGTCTGGGGGCTTCCGACCTTTTCCCCAGAGTGATGCAGTTCTGGAAGCTACACGCATATCGTCTGGTGCCCGAGCCGGAAAGCACCTCCGGAAACTACGAAGATTGCGCGAAGTGGCTTGCGGTGGTTCGCGACCTTAAGTCCTCTTCCTGCGAAGGAATTCTTCAGGAATGGAAGCTGAAGCATCGCCGCAGAAAGAACCTCTGGAAAGCCCTTGAGAGTCTGCATATCAGCGTCCCGTGAAGGACCGCTTTCCAGGCCCGCCCGGGATCTCAATCGAGAAGTGGCGAACGCCATCAGCTTGGTTCCCGAACTACGCTCTTTCCGGGCGCGGGCGAACCCGACTACAGCTTCTCGGCTCCAACGACCTTGCTGAGTTCGCGATCGAAGGTCCCGAGGGGGAGATGTCCAGCCTTGCGGGCCAGTTCGAGAAGAAGGCAATCCGAGAACCCCAGCGCAGGCCGCTTCCCGAAGATTTCGAGAGCGGCTGCAACAACCTCCGGCTCCTGGAGCGTTAGATCCCTGTGATTTAAGAGCATCTCGATCGCCTTGGCAACGTCAGCCGCGCCGAGCTCGTAAACAGCTGCCAGTACCCACGCCGCTTCAGCAAGTGCGAGGAGAGACACCCAAGCGCCCTTCTCTACAAACCGTTCGGCTGCGGCAACCTGCACCAAGTCGTCACGCGTAATCAGACGAACCAGGACGTTGGTGTCAACTGCGCGCATGCCGCTCCCGCACGTGTCGCCGAATACCATCCCTCATCTCATCGAGCGTTCTGGGCTTCGGCGTCTTCCTCGGAAATAAAGCCCTATGCAGGTCCTCCGATGAGTACCGGCCTTTTCGCCGCACGATGATTTTCTCGCCGTCTTCCTCCCACTCCAGTACGGACCCTGGACCTACTCCCAGCTTCCGACGCACTTCAGCGGGCACGGATATTTGGCCTTGAGCCGTGACCTTTGATTGAGCAAGTACCATGGACGGTATATTACCACGGTAATGCGCATAGAACAACCAATTCAGTTCAAAGGCAGGCCAACGATGGATGTGAATAATCTCCCCGTTGTGGCCTGGGTGCAGGACACGAACACCAAGCAGGTGCTGCAAGCTAAAGCCGTGCAATGCGAAACCGGGCGGTGAGAGCGTGGGACGGCCGCCACAGCCTGCCGCAATCAACGCTCAGTCTTCCCATGTTTCAAAAAAAGATCCCCTAAACAAGGGCCTCAAGATCGGAGGTCGAATAGCCTGTCATCCAATCTGTGATATCTGGTCCGCCGACAAAGCTAGCCAAGCCGTTTGGTTTCTCGTCACTCGAGCGTTGAATCCAATAATGGGTGCCGTTATAATGTTGTCCGTGATACGCTCGTTCTGGGATCGGGGTACGCAGGACATCTTTGACGGCGACGACTCTCCTGCAGCCCGGCATGCGTGCCCACATGATCTGTGGCAGGTTGCCCGGAGGAAACTCGATCAGGTAAATCGGGTGAGGGATCTTCTCGAATTGGCTGTTCCTCCGGGGAACCGTCTTGAGCGTCTGCGCGGGGACAGAAGTGGGCAGCACAGCATTAGGATCAACGAGCAGTATCGTCTTTGTTTTCGATGGGAGGCCGGAGATGCCTACGAGGTCGAGATTGCGGATTACCACTAAGCGTGGTGCGAGAGTCCCACAACGCGCCCGATCAGCGAAGCTTGCCGCGCGCCGGTTACCTCTTCATCGGATGCCTACGCATCCTGGCGAAATGTTGCTCGAGGAGTTCATCAAACCGCTCGGCATTACGCAGTCGGCGTTGGCCCTCCGGCTGGGCGTTTCTTTTCCCCGACTGAACGAGCTCATTAGGGGGAAGCGGGCTTTGACGCCAGATACGGCTCTTCGGCTGGCACGGGTCGTCGGGATGTCAGCGGACTTCTGGCTTGGGCTTCAATTGGACTGGGATCTCTGGCACGCTATGCGCGACGCAAAGGCAGAGGAGATATCCCGTCTGGTTCCTCTGCGGACCACAGCCTGATTACCGCCTGGGTGATTACAAACTCAGCGTCCTGGGGCCCGGAGTCGACGAATGTTCCGATTACCCCCTCACGGTGAAATAGGATATGCACTTTATTATGATTCGCCGACCCCCCGTGGTTTAGCCCTCTCCAGAAAACGGAAGGAAACCGGTGCGCGAGTCCTTTGTCCGCCTGCGCTGCTGTGCTCCGGCACCTTTCCTGCTACATTCTTTGATTGGGTCCCGCACTTTGTAAGTCGCCCAGAGGGCCAAAATTCGGTTGGCAATATCCTGCTCAGCAACTCCACCCAGCAAGGAGCTGACTTGAGGTGCACGAATTCGTTTATCAGATCTCAGTCGGATCTCGTAATACTTCTTTCGCTTCTTTAGTAGCACCAGCTTGGCCTGACGCAAGAACTCCAGGGCGTTTCTGACATCCTTCGCTGTGAAAGGAACCTCAATGGTCTCAGGTATTGGAACATTATCTAGTGAGTCAACCGGGACAATCAGCGGACTTTCCAGTCTCCCCCGCTCGGCCATTTGTGCCTTTTGTTCATCGTTGAGATAATACTTGGCATAAACGGTCCACCAGAGGACCCCCGCATAACTTGGAATAATCCGATCATTCGCTTTGTGAAAGCCCCCGCGAACAAACTTGAAGCTCTCCGCACTCACAGGAAATCCTCTTACGGAATTGAATGCCTTTCCCAGTGAGGATTTCGGACAGGTTCCGTTCTTTGCGGACGGCACACGAACAAAGTACATGCGATTTCCCTCCGGCCCAATTTCCAATGAGTAACGAATCACGACAAGAGGGAATCCAATGCCGTCTTTGGCAAGACGGGCGAATAGACTGTTCAATTCCGGTTCACCAGGTGTGTTTTGATAGCCAAGGATTATGCAATGATGCTTATCAAATGGCTCGACGCTCCCATCGTTCCGAAGTGTGCCAGGGCTCTTTGCATATTTTGCGATCTGTTCGACATCCTGCTTATTCCACGATGTCTTCAACTCGATGAGAAAACTGACCCCTCGATTTTGACGAATGATCGCGTCGGGCGTAAAGGGTTCGGAGGTTGCCGTGGCGGGCTTCAGCCGCGGTCGAAAGTTGCAAATCAGTGTCTCGTCCGCGATATCGGTGACGAACGAACAAACATACTTTAGGGAGGCTAAGGCATTTAGCGTCCTGTCAAATGCCTCGTATTCCTTGTGTTTTTCGCTGAAGAATTCACGAATTTGTTCGTCTGTGTTCTGGACGCTAGGCATCCGCTAGACCCGGCCAGAGAGGAGATCACTCAGACTGAACCGCTTGGGTTGCTCAATCGACACCTGTGCTTCTCTAAACACCTCGGATAAATTGTTGTGCAACCGAAGAAAAGAAGCAGGGGAAGTCTCGCCACGACTTTTTAAGTGGATTGTTGATGGATCAGTGATGAAAATGTCGAACTCACCGCCGTCTTCGTAATTGGTCAAAGTGGCGTGAAAGTACGGATTGGCGTGGATAAGCGCCATGCTCATGCGCGGCAATCGCGCGAGCGCCTGTAGAACATCTTTAAAACTCCTGTTATCTCCAAAGATGGGGTCTTGAAAACGCAGGCCAACAAAGTGGTCTCCCGCTTCAGTAAATGGGCGAGCAGATTCAACCATCTCATTACTTAAACGCCCCAAGATTGCATCGAGAAGGGGAGCGACGGTGCCTCGGTGATAGCTGATATAGCCGATTCGCCCAATAGTAAATTCGCAGAACTTGCCCTCATCGACCGGCACACGCATTCTCGCTGATTTAAGAACCCTGCGATCATCCTCCACCTTTTGGAGGAAGGCGATCGCGTTACCGGGCTTTAAGTTAATCTCGGCTCCACCATCCTCGGGCCTGCTCGGATAAGAAATGCCTCTCAGAATTTGTGTTCGTTCGAGTGGGTAAGCTGCATTGAGACGAGCGCATGACCGGATCAAGCTGTGTCCCAGGGGGAATAGTTGAGCTTTGCCACGTGCGCGCCCAATGAAGCGGTATGCAAATCTCACAGCTTTGGATGGCTTCAACAGAGAGAAGAAGATATGGATGGAATGATGATGAAAAGGCAGGTGCCAAAAACAGGCAGTCTGGTTGGCCTTGCGACCTTCGACAATGACCTCACCAATGGCGTCAGCACACGGTATGTCCCGCGAGGTAAAATGCGCCTGGAGTCTAAGTGCTCTCGCCAAAAGCGGCTCTTCCAAGGCCGAAAGAACCAGCCAAAACGTTCCTGCAAAATAAGGGTCCTGCTTAGCTTTCTCGGTTATCCAATTCTGGAACTCAATCAAGCAGCTTTCCATATTTTCCACTGCACACATCTTACATTATTACGATGATCAATTCCCTTGCAAAGGACGTTAGAAATAGGCGAGCTGTTACCTATCCTTCCTTTAGAGACAGTGGTGCTTGTTCCTCTCCCCCCACTGGGCGGCTGCACGCCGTGTTAGACATCACGGCCGAAGAGATCTTGCATCTCGAAGCTCCGCCGGAATAATCCGCACGAGTTCGCCATCAATGTCAATACCATACTCGACCGCAAGATAGGCAAGCTGGATTCCAACCATTGCTCAGAGTCTGCCAAATTCTGCCATGAAGGAAAAGAGGCCGCCTTGATGCTCCGGCCGGGCGTTGTCCAGGTATTCGCATCACGCATCCCCCATCGACCTGAAGGATGACATTGCCTCTGAGCCTTCTGTGAGGCGCTTAAGGGCCGCAGTGAGTTCGGATAGGATATCGAGAATCGACCGAGCGATTTAGTGGTCCAGTTCGTGAGCATAGTCATTGTATAGCGCACGCCTGTCTTCCAGAAGTCATGGTATCTCCTTGAAGTATGGCTTCACCGTTTCGCCTTGCCGAGACCGAGACCGCTGAGCCGTGATTTCGCAAGTGGGTACGCCGTCACTTTTCAATGCTGCCGCCCCGGGATAATACGCCGCGCAGTTTCTGTTGATCGATCAGCCCTAGGCATGTAGGAATAGCGACGGCTCGCCCTCATACCTATATGGCCGAGGTCAATCAGAACGGGAGTTAATCCAATTCGATAAAATCCGAGAGGCCGAGTTCGCGGAGAGATTGGCGGGTTTCCTCGGCTTGCTGGGGGGTGACACCGCCCGGCGGGGCGACCTCGGCGGTCACCTTCAGCTTGAGGCCGCCACCGACCGCGAACTTCGAAAGGACCTTCATGTAAAAGTTCATCCATTTCTGGTGGGGGACTTCGCCTCTCCAGACCATCGATTTTGCGTTCTTCGCGGCCTGGGTCTCTGGTTTCTCGGCTTTCTGACCTGTGGCGTACAGATCGCCTGTTTCAACTGATGTTTCCGCGATGCGCTCTGCGGGTATCGTCTTGCCTGCCTCTTTCGTTTGTTCCAGCTGGCGGCGATACGCTTCGGCTGCTTCCTTCCGGATAAGGCAGACGTCTTCCGAAATCTCGACATCCGTGAAAGGTACAGCCGGTTTATAAACAAACGGTTCGTAACCGCCGCCGGGGAGCTTACCGCAATATGCGAACAGGCCATTCTCAACGCCACGGGCGATGGTTGACTTCACGGCATCCGGAATTAGCAGGCGCGGAAACAGCGGAGACGCGAAGAATGCGTCGCGGACCGATTTCGTGCTCCACTCCTCCAATGCCGATGGCCAGTTGCGGACCAGGAAATTAGGACTGATTTCCGGTTCGACTTCGCCATCCTGACGGAGCCGGTTGAGAATCAGATTAACCGGCGAATCGGCGGCACTCGAGTGGACCAGGCCGAGATCTATGACCTTGTGCTTGTTGTCCTTTCCCAGAAGGAATAAGTACTTGTAGGAGCGCCACACGCTTTCCTTGAGGTCGCGCTCTGCCTTCTTCAGACTCTCGACCAATTGCCGCTTTTGAGTCTCTTCGAGCCGTTCCGATTCTTCGTCCCTGATCTCTTCCCAGGCTAACAGCTTTTTTGCTTCCTCCCGGATTGGAGTGGCTGTTTCCGGGACGCACCAGATCAGTGCGCTCTTGAATGTCCGGCCCGAGGAACCGTATTCGCGTGTCATGCTTTCGACAAGAGATTCGGTCGCATCGCGATTCTCCATCGATTGCTCGGGCCCCAGGACGACCAAGGTCAACACCGCTCGGTTAGGTATGGCACCGCTCTTGTCCGGGAAGAAAACCCTTTCCACTTTGCCGCCTGAGAAGACCTTGCGGATCTCTTCCTGGACTCTTTCTTCGACTTTCTTGGGCGGGATGCTGGCTTTTCGATCAGAGAGCAGCTTGTTAAGATTGGGCGCGATACTGAATCTGTATTTGTTGCGCTCGCTCGTGAGGTAGTAGCACGCCTCTGCCAGGGCTTCGGTCACGGTCTCCACGTGTCCGATGTCGAGATGGGGCTCGCCGGCCGCAAGCCGGATTTCAGGGATCGTGGCCTCAGCTTTCGCCATGCCGCCGTTGGACTCGAAGAAGATGCTCGTTGCAACTTTCCGGTGCAGACGTCCCGTGCGGATTGCCTCAACAGCCTCCGCATCGAGTCGTACGGCATGGGATTCCGGCCGGCCCGCGATGTCGGTGGTGACCGCCGCCTCCAACCTGCTCTCTCCCAACTGTTCGAATGCCGCTGCCCGGAACAATTGGTCCTCGAGCGGTGCGCTTCCGAGCCCGATGAGAGGATCACGATGCGCTCCTTTGAATCCCTCCTGGTAAGCGCGAGAGACCCAAAGTGCGAGGAGTCTCAGAACTCCGCGTGTTTGTTGAAACCGCGGTAAGGATTGCCATTTGCGTTCGAAGACCGAAAGCACCAGGGGATGGAAGGGGTAGGTCGCGAGAAATGCTTCCCTGGCATTGTCGGATGAGAACCAGCCGGGCAACTGCTGCCGGTGTTCGCGGACCCAATCAGAGAATTCCTGGCACGTCTGGTGAGCTTCCCGGCCCAGCAGGATCTTTCCATCGGCCGAAGTGGCCTTTTGGTCCCACTCGAAAAGCCGCCGGCGGATGATCTCAGCCGTTTCGGATTCCGCGGCCATCATGACTGCTTTCCCGAGGCGATCCAGGAGCTTTTTGATACGCTCGTAATCCGCCTGGTCTTCAGCATTCATTTCCAGCTCGGATGCCGGGATCGATACGGCCAGAACCATTCTGTCGCGGCCTCGTGCCTCCTCCGAAAGATTCTGAAGGAATGAGTAGAGCTGGGCCGCCATGCCGCTTCGACGCGACCGGCTGATGAAGTTCATCAGCTCGTCCATCAGGATCAGGACAGGTTTGTCTTTCGGCAAAAAACTGCGAATTACGTCCCCTGCCGGCGCGGTGAGCTGCTTCTCGTGCTTTTCCAGAACTCTCAGTGCGTCGGCGCCGCCCAACTGAAACGCTATCTCACCCCATGGAGTCATTCGCAAAGGTGTGCCATCCGCACCGCCGCGGCCTGTTACCGGATCGAATTCGGTTCCCACGAAAACAGCCACGGCCGCCTCCGGGACGGCCTTCTGCTCCGCGAGTTCGAGAATCTTGCGCACGCCTGTCCACCCGGCGGCATCGGAACCGTGCCTGGCCAGGTGATGTAGCAGCGTCAGGGCGTGTGTCTTCCCGCCACCGAACTGCGTAACCAAGTTGAAGACTGCAGAGGTCCCTGTCTTTTCACCCGAAAGCCGGCGGACAACCTGGGACGCCAAATCAAGGAGGTTTTTCGTGAGATAGGTCCGGTCGAAGAACTGCTCGGGATCCTGGTAAACCGCAGGCGCCCGCTTGTCGCGAACTTGATCGAGGTGAACGGCGAACTCCGCGGCGTCGAGAGGCTTGCCTTCCCGAAGGTCTTTGCGCGGCGTAACCACTTTGTACCAAGGTTTCAGAGGCATTTTCAGAATCCCAGTCCTTTCTTGCGCGCCAACACTCCATCGATCCAGCGTTTCTCTTCCGTGTTGCTCGGATAAAGGGCGGAAAGCGCCTGAGCCAGCCGCCAGAAGCGTTGATCGCGGCCGACGCCATCTTCTACCAGAAATCGCTTCAACGCTTCGCCGCGACCGGCGGCAAACAGGATCATGCTCTGGTGAACCCGGTCGAGTACGGTCGCACCAACATGTTCAACGTTGGTATCGCCAAAACTCGTCTCGGTCTCTGCCACTTTCTCGACAAACAGGTTCATTTGTGGGGCACGTCTTTTGCGCGTGGAAGTGGATTTGGTCGTGTCTTTGGCGAACAGGTAATTGGCGCGCTCGGAAACCGGGAGCAGTCGTGCAGTTTCACCTGCAACCTCTACCATGCTGCCGAGAGCTTCCAGGTGCGCACCAAGTCCCTGAGCGATTTTGCGGGCGGCGTCGAATTCGAGGACGAAACCGCCGCCGGCCTTTTTGCCGCTGGCTCCTTCCTCATCGCCTGATTCTTCCTCGGCGGCCACGGTCTGTGCTCCGTTTGTGTCACCGGTCTTGAGCGTCCAAAGCCACATGGCGGTAAGGCGAGCGTCTTCCTCGAAGCCGGTGGCGTCCGCGCCGCTGAAGATCATGGTGAGGGCTTCCATGGCTACCGCAGCCCAAACCTGCTCCAGGTATTCCTTGAGCGTGACGGTCTCGCCGCTGGCTTTCTCTACTCGCGAATAGCGCGAAAATATTTCCAGGGCCGGGCCGATACAGGCGAAGATAGCATCCGCTCCTACGACGCCTTCTTCGGCCAGCCGCGGCATCCACCCGTGGATACGGCCAGGCAACTCGGCCAGCACGTCTCGCCAGTCGCCGACTTCCTCGGAGCGAATGGTTCCATCCGGATTCTCGCGCGGGCGGCACACGAGGTGAACTGAGGAAGCAAGCGAAGCAGTCCCAATCGCGTTGGTGCGGACCCCTCGCTCCGTGTCAATTGGCCATGAACCAGTCGCAATCCAACCCGCCTCAATCAGGGCCGACAAAACTGCTTCCCAACCTTCCGTGCTCTTGTGCGCGAACACAATGACACCAACACCGGACGGAGCAACCACTCGTCGGGCTTCCTGAAATGCACGCCGCATCTGTTGTTCGTAAAAGAGTTCGTCCTTGGGCTTCCCGGTTTTCGAATAAATGCGACTAGGATTCCAAATGGCTTCTTCGTCCTTCGGCAATTGTGCTTCGCCGAACAACCTGACGCTGTGTTCTGGCAAAATGCGGCGTATCCAAACGTAAAAGAACTCAGACAGGTCTGCGTAAGGAACCGCATCGTAATACGGCGGGTCTGTGATCGCCGCCTGAGCTGTATCGTCTGGCAGTGGATGTTCTGTTGCCGATGCTTGAACTACGCTTCCTGGCTCAAAGTTCCCTAATCCAATGGCTTCAATCGCCTTTGATATCCATTCAGTAGCTCCATCCCAATTGCCGGATGCGTCCGCGAGCGGACAGCATTCGGCAAAGTCCCAAACGATGGCCAATGCCTGACGAGTGAATGTGGAGCGAATGAACTCACCGGAAGCTGCCCAAGTAGCAAGTGAACTCAACGAATCAGCTAGACGGTCAACTGCTAGGGCTAGGCATGCGGTCACAGCATCAGATAGTCCTTTTTCAGTTTTCCTCGGAAAACACTTCGGCAATTCCTGCACAAACCGGCCGAATGTGACGAGTGTCAAGGCTTGTCGTGTTGCAAACAAATCTCCGAAGGAAGTGACCCCCATTTTCGTCACGGCTGAAAGCCCGCGAGCATTCGGCGATGGTCGCTCTATCGGAATAAGCTCGTCGGGTACAAGGCTAGGGCTTCTATGGTGCGCACGAGACTGGCGATGGAGTTCGTCTGCTGCTTTACGTGTAGCGCGCAAATCGGCGTCGGTAGGCATTCGATATAACCGACCGATTTCTTCGTGGGTGGTTGTCACAACCGTGAGGAGGCGGGCTGTCCGCGCACCTCCATTGAACTTGGCAAGCTGCTTTCTCACACGATCGTTCGATGTCGTATATCCGCAGCAGGGACATGTTGCTGAACCGCGGTGTATCGTGCCGTCAAACTTTGGGTCGACGATTTTCTCTTCGGGATCCCCCTGATTCATCCAGCCACCAAGTTTCCTGACGATGATTTGGATGTCGACGTGTTTCATATCAGGTCTGGGTATGACTTGTAGAGCAAGCGCGCGATTGGGTTTGTTGGCCAACCAAGGGGAACGGATCAGAGGAATTTCCACACCGCAGCCGGGACCTTCGCATCGGATTGTACGTGCCCAGATATATGCAATGGGTGTGGCGCCGTCGGGGTCTTTTGGATAGAACTCCGCCAATTCCTTCTCGGCTTCCTTCTTGATCCAGTCGCCCCATTTGCGGACTTCGTCGGCCAGGCGCTGCCCGTACTTGGGGATGTACTCCAGAACCACCTTGTTTAGCAGGACGGCGACAGGATTCAGATCGCTGGCAAAGGCGTCCGCGCCGACGCGCAGTGCTTCCAGCGGGATCGAGCCGCCGCCGGCGAACGGGTCCACGACGAGCGGGCGCGTGCCGGGAGCGCCGCCCAGAGCTTCGTGAGCCGCCTGCGTGAGCGCACGGCTGGTTTCCAAGTATTCCTTGACTGTGGAATTGTCCCAATTCGCGAAGTCCGCGATGAAATCCAGCAGGAGTTGCCGCAGGAGCACGTTGTCTTGAAGCGCCTGGGGCCGCTGTTGGATCTGTACAAAGTGGGGATAGCTCTCCTGGCTCAGCAGGCCAAGATGATCGCGTGCCCAGATCTCCATTTGCCTCCGCGCCTCTTCACGGAAGGATTCCCGGCAGAGCTCGTCGGCAGGGTCCGGCCAAAGCGCGGCACAGATCACGGCACGACAGGCTGCGAGCGGGCGGCGCGCCCACCAGATGTGAAGCGTCGAAATATGACCGTGCCGGATGCTTTTTTCCCGCCGCGCGTGGGCAGAGATCCGCTTGATCGGGAGATCCACCTCGATGAGCCGCTTCGGATATCTCGGCCGGTCACTCACTTCGCTGCCTCCAGGATCTCCCTTGCTCCAACACTGTAATGCTCAATCTTCACGATGGGCTGCCATCCTAGCCGAGCAGGATCGCGGACGGAATGAATCTCCGGCTGAGCTTCGCAGTTATAAACCACGTAAAGCCAGTAATCGATTTTCAATCGCTGGGCAGTCTTGTATTCGTTGGAGGTCAGCGCCACCTCCCCGATGTGCGCTCTTCCCTTGACCTCGATGAATCGGACTTCGACGGCGGTCTTGGGATCCTCCGGGTGCGGCCGCCTCGAGATCAGGTCGAAGCCGCGATTCTGCTCCTCAACACTCTCAACGTTCCAGCCTCGCCCCAATTCGAAAGCGATCACCGCATCGACAGCCTGCTTCTCGACCTCGTCGCTCCGGATCATCGAAGAAATCTCCGGCCGTTCCCGTTCCGGGTGCGGCAGCACCCAGGCCCTGCCCAGGTGGCGGATGTCACCCAGAGAGCACTGCGCTTCCATCTGAAGCTCACGCTGCCGCTTCTCCAGGCGGCCATTCAGCTCGTCGAGCCGGTCGGTCGCCAGCTTGAGGTTGGCCGCGGACAGCGGCAAGCCCTCCCGCTCCTGGATTTCGCAGAGTTCGGCCACCTTCCGATTCTGCCGATCGATCAGAGTGTTCAGGCTCAATTCGAGGTGGCGTTTAATTGTCTCGATCTCCTTATTCCGCTGGGAGGATACTTCATCCAAGAACGCCTGCAGCGTCCGTTCGATGAGCGTCCGCTCGGCCGCCGCTACGCCCGGTAATCCTTCCGAAGGCGGGACCTCGGTTCCAGCGGGTGCGGACGAAAGATCGAGAAGAATCGTCGGCTGACGCACCGTCATCATACCCAGGCGATCGGTCTGCACAGCAAACAGCCGCCGATGCAGGACATTTCCACGACCATCAAGGACAGAGGCGCTGAATAAGTCCAGAAGGTAGGGATCGCTGCTGTGAAGGTCGTAAAACGTCGCACCGCGAACACAGTCATCACGGCACGAATCGAATACTTCCTCGCGCACAAGCTCGAACAACGGATGGCCCGGAGTCACCCATTCCAGCGTCGGGTCCTGCTTGAGCAGCTCTTTGTCGAAGGTCACGCGGGCATATTCGCGTCCCAGCTTGCCAAACCGCGGTTCCAGCTGATCGCCGCGCGGCCACAGGTTCCTGGGCACTCGTCCGGGCCGGTAAACATGCGAGCCGGCGCGAACCTCTCTGCCATTGAATCCCAGGAGAGGGGCGGCCTGGACGAAGAAATCCTCGATGACCTCCGGAACCAGTCGCCTTTCCTTCGCTTCGCTGTGCCGGCCGATCAGAGCCGAGAGGTTCAGTTCCTTTTTGGCCAGACCCTCTAGTGTCGATTCGGTGATTGCCCTGAAGCGCTCCAGGTCTACCTCCCGAACGATGCGCTCCTTGATCGCCTCCTCCGTCAGGCTTCTGCCGTACATTTCCCGGATCATCCGCTCGAGCTGGTTGGCGGGAAACACGTCACCCAGAACATTGAACACCTGTCCGGTCTGATCAGGGTCCAGGTCCTTCTCGATCTGCTTGATCCGGTCGAACAGCTTTTCCAGAACCCTACCTTCCCGGGTGTTGGTCGACACGAAATTCAGGACCAGGCAGTCTCTCTCCTGGCCGTAACGATGGATACGGCCCATGCGCTGGTCGAGCCGCACGGGATTCCAGGGGATGTCGTAATTGATCATGAACCAGCAGAACTGGAGGTTGATCCCTTCGCCTGCGGCTTCCGTCGCAACGAGGACCTGGGCCTTTTCGCGAAATTCCCGTTCTGCGCAGATTCGCGTTCCAGGCGTGTCGCGGTCGCCGATCTTCATGGCGCCGTGGATTTGGGTCAGGCTGAGCCCCCATTCGGTAAGCTTACGGACGAGGTAGTCGAGGGTGTCTTTATGCTCGGTGAAGACCAGCAGCTTCATCTTGGGATCGCTAAATATCCCGTTCTGCGTCAGGACTTCCTTGAGCTTGATGAGTTTGGATTCGACTTCCCTCTTTTCCAGCTCCAATGCCCGGCGGACCAGCAGATCGAGCTGCAAGATTTCCTCGCAGAGAGATGCCCGGTCGAAGGAAGCGACGACCGCCTCCAGTTCCTGAGTGATCTGATCCTGCTCGTCTTCGGGCAGTTCGTCGAAATCCTCGGGCAGTTTCTTTTCGATCAGGGCCCGGCGATAAGCTTCGGGATCTTCGAGGATCTTCTGCCGCTTTTCCTTCATCCGCTCGAGGCTGCGGCGCACGGCATAGACGCTCGAGGCGAAACGCCGCTGGAGCATCGCCATCGTGAATGACAGCGCGCGCCCTCGCGCTGAGTCATCCGCCTGAGCCTTGATCGACTGGTCTTCGACGTAGCGGGTAAGCTGATCGTAAAAATCCCATTCCTCCGCGTCAATCTCGAACGGCACGGTGCGGACATGGCGATGCGTGAACAGCTTCTTGACTTCACCGGTTTCGGTATCCGGGAACGAGACGAGCGCTTCCTTTGTCCTGCGGAGATAGAAGGGAGCATGACTTCGCTTCAGCGCTTCCTCCAGGCTGGTCACATCCGCATAGACATCGCGATCGAGCAGGGCAAGAAACAGGCAGAAGTTATCAGCGTCGCCTTTGTGGGGTGTGGCAGTCATTAGGAGATAGTGGTCCGTCTTTTCCGAGAGCAACTCCCCAAGCTGGTAGGCGAGCGTCTTCTTCTCGACGTTGTAGGCGCTCATCTTGTGGGCTTCATCGACGATGATTAGATCCCAGTTGCTGCGGAGCAGGCTGTCTTTCGCATCATCGATGCGCGAGACCCAGGCAACTGACGTAATAACCTGGTTCCTCTCCTGCCACGGGTTTTGCCCGTAATTCGCACGAAGCACGCTGCCGCGGATGACCTCGAACTTTTCGTGGAACTTGTCCTGCAGCTCGCGCTGCCACTGGAACGTTAAGTTGGCCGGCGTGACGATCAGGGTTCGCTGAACCAGGCCTCGGATCTTCAATTCCTTCAGAAGCAGACCGGCCATAATCGTCTTGCCGGCACCGGGATCGTCTGCCAGCAGAAAACGGATTCGAGGAAGCTTAAGGAAGTAGTCGTAGACCGCTTCGAGTTGGTGGGGTAGCGGATCGACGCGGGCAATGGAGAGTGCAAAGTAGGGATCGTACTCATAGGCCAAACCCAGCCGTAGGGCTTCGATCGCGAGCCGGAACCGGGAAGCGTTCCCATCGAATGTCTGGGTGGTGACGGCCTCGAGGGAATTGAGCTGCGCGGGAGTGAGGATCGGCTCGTGGACTCGCCCTGTGTTGAGCCCCTTCGCGATTACTTTCACCGCCTCTCCGACAGGAATGACGATGATAATCTGGACGGGTTCAGGGAAGATCGGCCCCTTGATTATTGCGTTGGGGCTAAGTTGGTCGAGACGCATCAGCACAGCCCGCTTTCGCGGCGGAGGTCGGTGGAGTCTGCCCCCGCTGCCAGTACCTCTTTACGCGCCAAACAAACCTCAGGACACGTGGCTCGATCAACCTTCGGTCATCGCTCAGCCACCCTCCCGGAGTGCTTTGCTGTAAGGTGAATACAGGCAAGCGCTTCGTCTCCATCCTATGGGGGAAAGGGTCAGGACAGAAACGCACCAATGATCGGCTTCAGTTTGGATCAAATCAACAAAAAACGTGCGAGGGCGTTGGTCATCTCCAGCACGCCGGTTTTCTACGTACGACTCCTGCCGGAGTTACACCTCTTCCTGAGAGGGATTCGACATTCGCGACTGCGCCCGCGGCGCGTTTCTTTTTTAAATGGAGCAAATCTGCCACGTTTTTTTATGACTCAAGTTGCACATACGAAATTAAGTCTAATCCTCTCACTATTAATGACAGGCGCTCCCATTTTCCGATTATTTCCAAAATAGGGCGCCTATTGAGGAAACATTATCCGGTGAAGGATTTACTTGGAACGCACAGTGCCGTAAACTTGCTTCCAATGGAGCTTATCAGCATGAGAGCTATCCAGATGCGGCGCTGGACGCGGGTTGAATATGACCGGATGATCGCGGCTGGAATGTTTAAGCCAGGAGAGCGGATCGAGCTGGTCGACGGAGAGATCCTCCAGATGACTCCGCAGGGAAGTGCCCACTTCACTGCTATCCGGCTCGCGGAAGAAATTTTGCGCAGCGCCTTCGGCACCGGCTTTGAGGTGCGTGCGCAGGCGCCGCTGGCTCTCAGTCCAAACTCTGAGCCCGAGCCCGACCTCGCCGTTGTTCCAGGCAACGCCAGAGAATATCGGGACGCACATCCGGAAACAGCTCTCCTGGTGGTGGAAGTCGCGGACAGCACGCTCGAGTACGATCGCCGGCGCAAGGGAAGCCTCTATGCGCTGGCAGGCATCAAGGAGTATTGGATCGTCAACCTGATTGATCGTTGCCTGGAAGCCTATCGAGATCCTGGCCAGGGAGCCTACCAATCCAGCCGGCGATTGGTTGCCGGGGACCACATTGCGCCGATCGCGGCTCCGGACAGAAAAACCGAGATCTCGGAAATCATTCCTTAGGGCTCGCGCAAGAATTAATTGGCATTTTGGCGCGAGCGCCGGGTGGGCAGATGCGAGGCGCCGCGACGCAGGCGATGTCGGTGTACATCGTCGAGGAGCGGCAACGAAGCAGATG
>Ga0315277_10003729_pt1 | contig 20609 bp, 14 predicted proteins | sample YL17G05_15_MG_FD_203695 | JGI IMG/M metagenome (GOLD analysis project Ga0315277, IMG submission 203695) | Sediment microbial communities from Yellowstone Lake, YNP, Wyoming, USA - YL17G05_15 | ecosystem: Environmental > Aquatic > Freshwater > Lake > Sediment | place: USA: Wyoming | collected... | reverse complement strand
TTTTGCAATCAGTAGGAGACAATGCCTATAAGGAAACGAAGTGGCATTGACGAGAGAGGGAGTCGGACACGATCATAGTAGTGTAGAGAGCAGAGACAACAGAACTCTGCAGGAGCGAAGGGTCGTGACTTGAACGGGGTCAACAAAGAACGGACGGGCAGGGTGATTGTCCTGCAAGGGACTATAAACGCCGAAGTAAACTACTCAGGATGTTTAGAGTTGGCTATGCTGATGAGCGAAGGGAAAGCTCGTCGGAGGACTGTTCACGGAAAGCCGTATGAGGGAAAACCTCACGTACGGTTTGACGAGGGTTCAATAGGTTAACAGGATGAAGACTTGCTTGAGCTGGACACTCGCCTGAAAAGGGAGAAACAATCTGCGCTCACAGAGTCTGAACATCATTGCACTATTGTCCTACTCTACAAGGATTGAGGTCTTTTCCGATCCATGGAAGGCTCATGGAGCGGGGAGTAACCCAACAATCTCAAATCTTCTTTAGAACATACGTTAAATCCCGTATTCAGATATATGAGGAGAGCGACTATTTCTGGCAGGCATAACGTGAAGCGGATCATGCGGGACCGGAGGATGAACACGGCAATGCGTATCGTGAACCACCTTTCTCTCGCCGCCATCCTGTTATGCCCGTCCCTGGTCCGCTCTCAGGACGGCACAGGACCGAGGAGTCGCGCTGACTTCATCGGACACATCAACATCTATGAGTCGCCATCAGAGTACTGCGCCTGGCCCTCGATTGCCAGGACATTGGGAGGCGATCTCGTCGTCCTGTTCACGAGAACGGAAGAGCATCTGGGACCGAACGGCGCGATCCTTCTTAGCCGATCGACCGACAACGGAAAGACATGGCTCCGACCGGTCGTTGTCCTCGATTCTCCCATCGATGACCGTGAGTCCGGAATTACAGCTCTTCGTGATGGAAGGATCGTGGGGCACTTTTGGTCAACGCTCCACACAAAAAAGTTCTACAAAAATCTTGCACCGAACTCCTACGGGCGCGACCAGCTCAACCGATGGATCGCGAGTGTCGGGCAGCCGGGTTACCGGAACAGCATAGGAATCTCCGGAGGCTCGACGGCAGTGTCGAGCGACGGCGGACGGACGTGGTCGAAACTGACCCGGGGCCACGACTCAGTTCACGGCGGGATCGAGCTGGCGACCGGGAGTCTCCTTCTTGCCTCGTATCGCGAAAACCCGGACAGCATCAGCGTCCACACATCCGACTCGGCGTCCGGCCTCTGGCGCCACTTAGCGACGATTGTGTCCCCGCACCCCGAGAGTCTGAGTTTCGGTGAGCCGCACATGCTGCAGCTCAAGACCGGACGGGTGATCATGATGATCCGCGCGACCGCGCACACCTACAATGACCGGGATCCGCGGTGTGTATTGTGGGAATCGTACTCGGACGACAACGGGAAGACGTGGGTGAACCCCTTTGCCACATCGCTCTGGGGATATCCGCCCCACCTGGCCCTTCTCGCTGACGGAAGAGTTCTCTGCACATACGGCTATCGCCGCCCGCCGTATGGGCAACGTGCATGCCTGAGCGATGATGGAGTGAACTGGAGTCTTCAGGAGGAGGTGATTCTGCGGGATGACGCTCCAAACGGCGATCTGGGTTACCCGGCGTCAGTCGAGCTGGAGCGAGGTGTTATCCTGACGGTGTACTATCAGCCAAATGTCCCGCCTGGGACAATTCAGCGAATGGCTCCGCCCGACCCGCGTCGGACGAAGCCCGGGATCCTCGGGACAATCTGGAGAGTCCCGCCGGTGAGATAGTTTGCCAATCGCGCTCTCGTTCGCCGCGGGCTCAAGCGGCTCCCTCGCAGTATTGGTAGGTGTCCTGCTTGCCCCGATGTCTTGTATCGGGGTAAATCCCGTTTCGCCTTCGGCTCACGGGACAAGTCGGCGGGCCTGCTCGCCGAAGTCTTGACGTAGGCGAGGATTCTTTGTTTCACTCAGGAAATCTTCAGTCATAACCCATCTTTATTCCCCCACTGCCTGCACTGTTGCCTTTCGGTCTGAACTGTGGTAGTTTGGGAGTGCAGCTCTTCTCCACCGTCACCGTTTTGTATCCATCTGAAGTCCGGATTCCCACCAAGGAGATACCAATGATCGGGCAGGTAGTCTCTCATGAGCGTATCCTCAACTGCGTGGGTGAGCGTGTGCGAAGTGTCATGCGCGAAACCCGAGCTGTCAAATTCAAGCACCCTAAGGTTGTTCTATCAGAGCGTAGTACTCCAACCTGCGTCGTGGTTTGTCTTTACCTCCTTTCGCTGCTCCTACCATTGCCCTTGGCCGCGCAGGATGGTGCAAGGGTGAGCCTGTCGTTGGATAGCTTGAAGAAGAACACATACTTCTCGCTCTCCGGAGTAGAATGGAAATATCAAAGCGGCGATGACACGAGTTGGGCCAGTCCGACCTTTGATGACAGAAAATGGATTGCACTGAAGCCCACGTTGGATCTGGACAGTGTTCCCAAAGGAGCTTGGACCGGAATCGGATGGTTTAGGTTTCACCTTTTCGTCGATTCTACGCTGCGAAACAAGACAGTCGCTCTCAGGATGAGCCATGACGGAGCCTCTGAGATCTACCTCGACAATCAACTTGTTCAACGATTTGGCACGGTCAGCTCATCAGAAAAAAATGAGAGGACATTTCGCCCCCGGTATATTCCGTTCGGTCTACATCTTAACAGCGACAGCGAGCACACACTTGCAGTTCGCTATTCTAACCACCGAGGAGAAAAAATCAAATCACGGTATGGACGTTTGGCTGGCGTCCAAGGCCTCCACATTTTGGTTTCAGAACTCAATAGCTCTATTGAGGCGTATGCTTTCTGGCAGAAATACGCCTCGATTTTCGGCGCGGGTGCGGTTGGTATCTTGGCATCGTTGGGCCTTCTGCATTTGATGCTCTTCATGTTATACAAGAAAGACAAATCGAATCTTTGCTTCGCGATTTTTTGTGCTGTTATGGCGTGCTATTCCTTCCTTGCCTTTGTTCCGTCCACTACGCACTGGGAATGGGAAATCACAATGTGGTTGGAATACATTCTAGAACCCGTCTTTGGTATTCTCGCCATTCCCTCTTTTGCAGCTGTGATGTACCTGGTCTTCTATTCGAAGATTCAGAAGCAGTTCTGGTTCATCCTGTTCATCTGCGCTCTCGCCATCGTTGTCCAGATCTGGCAACCCGACTGGCGTAGAGGGATCGTCTCGGCCATCCTCTTCACGATTGTCGGATTTGAGATGTTGAGAGTGATTGGGCGAGCTTTTCTCAGAAAGCAGGACGGTATTTGGGCATTTGGGATTGGAGGCATTTTGACCGGGCTTGCCGGAGGTTTGGGCCTTCTGCTCGGTTTCCGTATCATCCCAGACTCATATCGAGATATTCTGATTTCTTTCGCGAACTGCGGAATCATTCTCCCCATGCCAATAGCGATGTCGGTATTTCTTGCAACCCGTTTTGCGCGTACAAGCAAAAAGCTCGAAGAGCAACTCATACAGGTCAAAGAGCTATCCGAAAGACAACTGGCTGTTGAGCAAGAGAAGAAGAAATTGATCGAGGCACAGAAAGAAAAACTGGAAATCGAAGTCGCCGAGCGGACGAAAGAACTGCGAAAAGAGAAAGAAGAGACAGAAAGACTGCTGTACAACATTCTTCCTGTGGAAATTGCCAGAGAGCTAAAGGAAAAGGGGACGACGATACCGCGGAGATATGAAGAAATCACAATCATCTTCACCGACTTCAGGGGATTTACAAACACGGTTGCTACAATGCCGGCGAACAAACTCGTAGAAGAGCTGAATGACATTTTCCGGGATATCGATGATATCATCGATAAGTATGGTTTGGAAAAAATCAAAACGATCGGAGATTCCTACATGATTGCTGCGGGATTGCCGAAAGAATCCGAGAATCATGCGGTTCAATGTGTCAGGGCGGCAATTGAAATGCTCCAATTCCTCGAAAGAAGAAACAGAGACTCTGCTGTCAAGTGGCAAATGAGGGTGGGGATCCACTCCGGAACAGCAGTCGCAGGTGTGGTCGGTAAAAGAAAATTCACCTATGACGTATGGGGCGATACAGTGAATATCGCCAGTCGGATGGAAACCTCCGGCCAACCTGGAAAGGTCAATATCTCTGCCTACACGTACGCATTGATCAAGCAGTATTTTGAGTGCGAATATCGAGGCAAGGTAGACGCCAAAGGTAAGGGTGAGATTGATATGTATTTCGTGGTGGGTGAAAAGGCCGAGAGAGAACAGTAGGTCTAAGTGGCTCTCGGCTTCGGGCCCTTCTTTAAAATCAATACAACGTCGGAAGAAGAATCTCCGCCCGGCTTCAGCGACCTAAGATGGGCGGACAGGCCCGCCCGGCTTCAGCGACCTAAGATGGGCGGACAGGCCCGCCGGACCTATAAAGTTGCCTTTCGTTCTGAACTGTGGTAGTTTTGCAGTGCAGTTTTTCTCCACCGTCACCGTTCTATATCCTTTTAAATTCCCGATTCCCGCCACTAGGAGCAGCCAATGATCGGCTCGACGATTAGCCACTACAAGATTGTTGAAAAGCCCCGACTACGTTCCTGAGGAGCGGAACTTCGTCGGGACAAGCCTCGAAAGATTCGGGGCAAGTCGGCGGCGGAGGGATGGGCGCTGTGTATAGAGCCCAGGATCTTTCGCTGGACTGCTTTGTCGCACTCAAGTTCCTTCCCTCGAGGTTCCCCAAGGAGTTATCTATTTACCATGAGCCAAAGGAGGCGTTATGATCTTACGATGGATGTTTGGAGGTGTGATTCTTGCCTCACTGGCGTTCTTTCTTCCGGCAAGAACAATAGATATCTGGCCATCCCTTAATGCCGCAGGGATTGCTGCGTTGATCTATATCATCGCTCTGCTTGTCTATATGTTGCGCAATCCTATTCCAATCAAACACCGTATCGTTATTGGTGTCGCAGCATTTTTTAGTGTGATTGGTTTGGGTGCGCATTGGACGGGGATGCTTACTACGACTCAATGGCAGCAGAACCGGCTCCTGGGGATGAAGTCGATCGCTGTTCGGGGGACTATGATATCAGATGCTCCGATACGACTTCTTTCTGTGCTCGAGCAATACCACACACAAGGAAAGATAAAGAAACTCTCATTGGCGAAAACATTTCTACAACAACATCCTCAGGCAGTTATTGGTTCGAACATCTATACATCCTCTGTTGGAGAAGACAGCACGAGAATATTTGTAACCACGCTCTCTGATTCCATTATAGTTCTTACAGCCTCTCATGCATTTGCGCGGGGCCGCATTGCCGACTTTCTTCCATATTGGGGGCGAAAAGGCACTCTCCAGGAACGTTTTATTCTGACGGAGAAAGGAGTGCGCCATGAATCAGACAACTGAATCGCAGGCAACGAGTACAACAAAGGCCAGGACGTTGCAAACAGTAATAGTATGGTGCATCATTGTTTTGTGTGGAATAGTTATTCCGAACAGTCTCTTCCGCTTCTATCATGCAATGGGTGGTTTCTTTCTCCATCCGTTTCCGTGGGTGGTTGTCGGCGGAATGACAATCGATTATGGGCTGCAAATGTTTTCTGGAAAAATACCGGAACTTCCGACCATCACGACACAACTCGGTTGTCTCGTAAGCATATTGACCGTGTTTGTCATATGTCCAACGTTGTTCTTCTTTGGACTCAGAACACGAGCGGTTGAACGAGCCGCTGGCAAAGAAGGGCGCATTCTCCGTTGGTCAACAATACAATTTGTTCTCGGTGGGATGGTGATGTTGGGACCTGCCCTTCTTTCCATTCCCGTAGCCATAATCCAACGGAATGTATCTTCAAGCCTTCATGAATCTCAGGGAAAATATGAAAACAAAGACGCTATTGCGTATGAGCTGAATTCAGTCGCTTTGAAGCTCTATGAATATCGGGTTCTTCCAAAAGAACTTGGCGGCGGTGATGGATCGTTCGCTGGTTTTACTTTACCGAAGGATCTCGCATCTACCACTGAAGCTCAATACCAAATAAAACTGCAAGATACGCTTGCAATAGCAAAAGCGACATCGGTCAAGTATCCGCTGGGAACCATTACGGCAAGAATTAGCAAGAAGGGGAGATTCTTAGACTGGAAATACTCTGAATTGTTTGAGTAGCGGAAGAATTTGCATGAAGTTGGTAGTGCGTTTCCCTGTATTTGTGCGCCATTGTTTGGCTGCGCACTATGAGTTAATAAGAGCCGATGACTTCACACCAGGTGGTCGTATGGACTCAACATCTGAAATCCCGCGAACCGAGAATCGTCCGAGCATTATGGCAGGCATCGTTAAGCGGTTTGTACAAATCGCGGTCGTTTTCGCCTTTCAAGCAGCTATTCTCTTCCTGGCCGCCGGCCAGCTCAGCTGGACGTGGGCATGGGTCTTCCTAGGAATCTCGCTCGTGAGTGTGCTTATCAACGGGGCAATTTTGCTCCACACAAGTCCCGAGACGATCGCGGAGCGAGGACAAGCCAAGGAGACGAAGGACTGGGACAAGATCGTCGCTGGCCTCTACAGCCTATCCCTCTTTCTATTGCTTCCTCTTGTGGCTGGTCTCGACACCCGTTTCGGTTGGACTGGTGAGCTCAGCAACACCTGGCATATCATAGGTGCCGCAGCGCTCGCTGTCGGACTGGGCCTTGCCGGATGGGCGATGATAGCGAATGCGTACTTCTCAACAGCAGTGCGCATTCAGACTGATCGCGGTCACACGGTGTGTCACACCGGGCCCTATCGGTTTGTGAGGCACCCGGGGTACGTTGGATTCATTCTCCAATCTCTTGCCACGCCCATCCTGCTAGGCTCGGCATGGGCGCTGTTCCCTGGTGTCGCGGCGGCCTCGATCTTGATCATCAGAACTTCTTTGGAGGACCGCACACTCCAGCTCGAACTTCCCGGCTACCGAGACTATGCCCAGGAAGTCCGCCACCGACTCGTTCCCCGAGTGTGGTGATGAAGGAGGTTTGCATGTCTACCGCCAAAATGACTCGGTACCGCGTCTACTGCGCTAGTCGAGAATAGATGACACGATGCTTCATTGCACGAGTTATGTGCCATTATTATCAGATAACTATTAGGAGAACATCGTCATGAAAACAATTTCCTGGCTCGTGATCCTGCTGTTGTCGAGCAGCTGTGCTTCTGCCCAATGGTCTTATCCTCCCTCTCGTACCGTGGACAGCTCTGACACGTATTGGGGGAAAACATACAAAGATCCGTATCGATGGTTGGAGAACATTAAGAGCAAAGAAGTGGAAGATTGGTTCAAAGCCCAGGCCGATTTGAGCAAGAGTGTGCTGGACAGGATCCCTGCTAGAGACTCGCTCGTGAAGGAATGGATGTCGCTTGACAAACTAAGACCTGCCAGCTATTCCAATATCATCCTCGAAGGTACCAGACTGTTCTACAAGAAGACCAAAGGGGGTGAAAATGTCGGCAAGCTGTACTACCGTGAGGGTTGGGCCGGTGAGGAGAAATTGTTATTTGATCCTGCCACGTATCGGACAGGTGTAACGACAACTATCGAAAGCAATATCCCAAGTTTTGATGGGAAAAACATTGTCCTGGGACTTTCTGCTGCGGGCGCCGAGACCTCCGAGCTTCGTGTCTTGAATGTCGATACCGGTACGCTTCTGCCCGACAGCATCTATCCAAGCTTTGGTCCCATTGGATGGACGTTCGACAACTCGTCGTTTTTCTACACTTGGCAAAAGACTGCGGACAACAAGAGCCCTGAGTTTGAACTCAATACGAAGACCAAACTGCACAAACTCGGTAGTGGTTCCTCGAGCGACATAGATTTCTTCAGTAACGGAAGCTACCCAGATCTCAACATCGCTCCCAATGAATTCCCCATCGCCTCTCTCGACAAATCATTTCCCGAATACGTCTGCGGATTCGTCTGGACCGTGCAGAACGAGATGAGGGCGTACTATGCTCCCACGAAAGAAATGACAAAACCAAAAATCGCTTGGAAGATTCTGTGTCAAACTTCTGACAGCTTGGTTCGAGGGATGGAGTTTCACGGGGACAAAGTCTTTGCAGTCACTCTTAGAAACGCCCCAAAGTACAAACTTGTTGCAACGGACATTAAACATCCCGACTGGAACCGGGCAGAAACAATCTTGCCTGAAGACAAGGACGTCCTGCAATCCCTCGTCAAGAGCAAAGACTACTTGCTAGCTATCTATTCGAATGGAATTGCCAGTCGGGTCGTTGCGTATCATTTCACTGACGGCAAGAGTGCAGAGATCTCTCTCCCAATGTCGGGAAGAGTCAATGTGTTGTGCCCCGACAATCGCACGAATCGTTTCGTCGTCACAATTACGTCGTGGACATTGCCCCTGACCCTGTACGATTACGATGCAGACACGCGCTCTTTCACAAAAAGCATATTCAATGCTGATATCTCATATCCAGGCTTCGAGAATTTGACTGCCGAAGAAGTGGAGGTGCCCGGCCATGATGGCGCAATGATCCCGCTCTCCATCATATACAGGAAGGGTTTACCAAGAGATGGGAAAAATCCTTGCCTCCTCGTGGGATATGGCGCTTACGGAATCAGCACAACGCCCTCCTTTAGCATACTTCGATCTGTCGCGCTCAAAGGTGTTGTGTTCGCCTATGCTCATGTCCGTGGCGGGAGTGAAAAGGGGGAAACGTGGTACAGAGCGGGACACAAGACAACCAAACCAAATACGTGGAAGGATTTCATCTCCTGCGGTGAATACCTCATCAAGAATGGATACACCTCCCCCTCGAAGCTAGCGGGAATGGGCACGAGTGCAGGGGGGATTCTGATTAGCAGAGCGATCACGGAGCGGCCGGATCTATTCGGAGCAGCGATCTGCAATGTTGGATGCGCTAATGCCATGCGCATGGAATTCACGCCCAACGGTCCCACCAACATTCCGGAATTCGGCACCGTAAGGGATTCTGTCGAATGCCTTGCGCTGTACGAAATGGACGGTGTCCAGCATGTGCGCAAAGGGGTGAAATATCCTCCCGTCATTTGCGTTGCTGGATGGAATGATCCACGAGTCATCGCATGGGAACCAGGAAAGTTTGCTGCAGCGCTTCAGAACGCTTCTTTGTCAGGCAAACCCGTCCTCATGATGGTGAACTACGATAGCGGGCATTTTACCGAAGAGAAGGAAGTCACGTTCAGGAATTTTGCGAACCAATTTTCATTTATTCTGTGGCAAACAGGGCATCCGGATTTTCAACCATTGAAATGACGGCACATAACAATCGCAACCACGACACTTGCTCATTCCTAAAGATCAAAGTGCTCGTTCAACGTTTTTGGTCGCGAGGAACTGATCATTTGATAGCTCGTAAAACCGCTGCGTAGTTGCTCAAACGTTAGCCGAAATGCCTCCGACGAGTGCATGAAAACATGGATCTAGTGCCAGCTCTAAAAAATAAGGTTGTACTTGGTTAACGTGTTTAGCACATTAGGGGAGCCACAATACAGGAGGCTCGACAATGTGCTTGTATGTTCGTTCTTTGAAACTGAAGGAAGGCCGGAAAATCCAAGCCATCCTACGCCGTGGAAAGAATCGGACGGCGATACGTCGCGCTCAGGTAATCCTGATGTCAGCGCAAGAGATGCGGGTGAGGGAAATCGCTCTGCAGACCCTGTTGCATCCTGAATATGTGCGCCGACTTATTCGACGGTTCGACATCGAAGGGCTCCGGTTGTTTGAAGAGCGCCCTGGCCGCGGCCGTCCTGGTGAGTTCTCCGATGAGATCAAGGCCGAGATCGCAGAAATAGCCCAATGTCCACCGTCGTTGTTGCGTCAACCGTATAGCCGTTGGTCCTTGGACAAACTTCAGGTCTACCTGGTCAAGACAAAGGTTGTCTCAAAGATCAGCATTGAGACCTTACGAACCATCCTCAAAGAACAACGTGTCAGCCACCAGCGGACCAAGACGTGGAAAGACTCCAATGATCCGGACTTTGAAGGTAAAAAAAACGGCTGACACGGCTTTACCGGCACCGTCCCAAAGGATCGCGTGTTGTTTGCTTTGACGAATTTGGCCCGTTCGAACTGCGTCCGCAGTATGGAATGCACTGGGCTCAACGCAGGCATCCACAGCGTTTGCCTGCAACCTACACCCGATATCACGGGGTGAGGCATTTACTGGCGTTCTTTGATGTCTACCGTGATCAGTTCTGGGGATACTTCTTTCAGCGCAAGCGCTGGCAAGAGACTCTTCGTGCGTTCAAACGCTTACGAAAACATTATCCCCGACAAATACGAATCTATCTCATTCTGGACAACTTCTCACCGCACAAGCGCCCGGAAATACGACGCTGGGCACGAGAAAACAATGTTTGCCTGGTCTGGACGCCGACCAATGCTTCTTGGCTCAATCGAATCGAATGCCAATTCACCGAAATCAGGAAGTTCAGCATCGATAACACTTTCTACAAAACTCATCGTCAGCTTCAACGCGCTGTCCGTAGGTTCATCCGCTACCGCAACAAGCGCAACAAAGCAAAAAGAAAACACAACATTAATTTATAGACCCGGTACTAGATATTGGGTTCTTCATAATCGCATTGTCTATCCTTTGGATAGGATCGGAAATCATCCTGGCCCGAACGAAACATTCTCAACCGACGGATGCGCAATTTGATAAATCCTCCCTCCGCATACTCTGGGTCACTATTGCTATCGCCGTCAATCTTGGCATCCTTCTCAGCTTTCAGCACATTGGATACTATGGAAATGGATCTCGTATCTTTCCAATTGCCGGTCTCGTTTTTATTGTCTGTGGTCTGTTCGTTCGTTGGCTTGCCATCTTTTCTCTGAAGCGTCAATTCACAGTGGACGTTGCGATCACAGAAGATCATCGCATCATGAGGAAAGGAATCTATCGTTTTGTTCGCCATCCGGCATACGCGGGCAGTCTGCTTTCATTCTTCGGTCTTGGACTTTGTTTTTCGAACTATCTAACCATGTTGATAATCTTTGTCCCAATATGCGCGGCTTTTCTCTACAGAATCCGTATTGAAGAGGAAGCCCTCATTCATGCTTTCGGTAGCGAATACCTTGACTACTGTGCATCGACTAAGCGACTTATACCTGGTATCTTTTGAGTGGGAGGCATTTCGGCTAGCAGCGGTGGCAACGACGCGCCCTCAATCGAGGATCTTGATTGGCGGGCCGGCGCTTGAACGACGCAGCAGGCCAGTCGGGAGTTCTTTGTTCTTCTCAGGAAATCTTCGAACATAACTCATCTTTTTCGGTCTCTGCCTGCGCAGTTGCCTTTCAGTTCGAACAATGGTAAGTTAGTTGCGTAAAATCTCGCCACCAGCACCGATCTGTCTTTTTCTGAAGTCCCGATTCCCACCAACTGGAGCAGCCAATGATCGGGCAAATTCCAAAATCACCCACGAGCGCTTCTCAGCGAGTGGATGTGATTTTGAGAATCCCGACGTTGTTTGTCGGGACCTGAAGGTATGACCATGATAGGACAGACCGTCTCTCATTACAAGATTCTTGAAAAGCTCGGCGGTGGTGGCATGTCCCAAATTTCCCCACGAACGTTTTTAGTGAGTGGTTGGAAATTTGAGGATCCCCGCCTGCCATCCTTGGTTCAAAAGGGCGGGCAGGCGCCGAAGCGGCCCGTCCGCCGGAGCACGAAGTGCGCAGGCGGAAGCGCAGGCGGAGGCGTGATATGATCGGCCAGACTGTCTCCCACTACAAAATCATCCGAACTGCTGTAACGTGCATGAGATCGGAGAGATGCCGGGTGTTGATGTCAACCCAGAGAGCCTCCGGTAACTATCCTCGGAGTCTTGTGATCCATGAATAGTGGAACGAACGAAGAGCGCAAGCTTGGGGCGATCATGTTTGCCGATATGGCGGGGTACACAGCCTTGTCGCAGCGTGACGAAGCGCTCGCCCTGGAATTGCTGTCACAGTATGGTGCACTCGTGCGGCCTCTCTTTGTTCAATTTCATGGGATCGAAATCAAGACCATCGGCGATGCCTTCCTGGTAGAATTCCCCAGCGCACTGAGCGCCACCCAATGTGCAGTGGAAATTCAACGGTCGCTTCACACATACAATGCTGCGGCGCCGGAGGAACGACACATTCTGGTTCGCATCGGGTTGCATGTTGGTGACATAGTGCATCGTGAGGGGGATGTTTTTGGCGACAGCGTCAACATTGCCTCGCGAATTCAGCCTACAGCAGATCCGGGTGGTATCTCGCTCTCTGAAGATGTGGCCCGGCAAATCAGGAACAAAATCAATATTCCGCTCGCGGAATTGCAGCCTCGCACGCTCAAGAATATTGAATATCCGCTTAGAATTTTTGGACTCCAACTCCCCTGGCTCTCTTCTCTGAGAGAGGCGGGCAGTGACGAATTGCGATCGACCTCGCATGTGCCGTCGGTCGCCGTGTTGCCATTTGTCAATATGAGCTCCGATCCCGGAAATGAGTATTTCAGTGACGGACTGGCGGAAGAGATCATCAATGCCTTGAGCAAGCTTGAAGGCCTGCACGTCACTGCGCGCACATCCGCCTTCCAGTTTCGGGGGAAAGAACTTGACATCCGTGACATCGGGAGGCAGCTGAATGTGACGTCTGTGCTGGAAGGGAGTGTTCGAAAGATGGGGAACCAACTCCGCGTAACGGCGCAATTGATCAGCGTCGCGGACGGTTTTCATCTCTGGTCGGAACGGTTCGACAGGAATATCAGGGATGTCTTCGCCGTACAGGATGAGATTGCAATGGCGGTTGTGGAGAACCTGAAGGTGAAGCTCCTCGAGGGAGAGCGTGAGAGGGTGACGAAGCGCTACACGCAGGATGAGGAGGCGTACCAGCTCTATCTCAAAGGACGATATTATTGGAACAAGCGCTATCCGCGTGCCATGCTCAAGGCCGTTGAGTTCTTTGAGAAGGCTGTCGAGAAAGATCCCCGGTACGCTCTGTCGTATGTGGGAATAGCGGATGTCTTCAACATGTTGGCAGAATTCGGCTTTGTGCCACCCCGGGAGGCGTGCTCGAAAGCCATGGCGTTACTGCAGAAAGCGCGGGAGATCGACGATTCGCTCGGCGAGCTGTACGTCTCTCTGGGCTTGATTACGTACTGCTATGAATGGGACTTGCCGGCTGCAGAACGTCATCTTCGTCACAGCATCGAGCTTAACCCGCAGAATTGGTACGCTCATGGGACACTCGGAGAGATCCTGACCACACGAGGTGTGCCGGATGAGGCGTTTGAGGAGGTAAAGAGGGCGATGGAGCTCGATCCATTGTCCTCGATGTCTCGTGCTCTCCGGGGTATCATGTTGGTCGGCTCTGGACGTGTGGATGAAGGTCGAAACGAATTGCTGAAGACCATCGCCATGGATCCAGACCAACCAATGTTCTATTACTGGGCGGGCATGTTCTTTCTCTCTGACCCTGTAATGACGGAGAGGGCCATCGAGTGTTTGCAAAAAGCGGTCGACCTCGGTGTAAGCCCAGCATATGGATATCTGGGGGTAGCATATGCCCTGGACGGACGAAAAGAAGATGCACTGATGTGCCTGCAGAAGCTCGAGAGAATCGAGAGAGAACGATTCATTCCTTTCCCGTTGAACCTTCTGTTCTATCTGAAGCCGCGGTTGAGGCATTTTCGTTCCTTCAAACGAAAATATGTTCCGCCGTACCTGAAAGGCATCATCTACTGCGCACTGAAAATGGAGGAGGAAGCGTTCGCTCAATTCGAGAAGTCAAGCCAGGCAAGGGATTATCTTCTCCCGGCGTTTTTCCGAATCGCCGAAAAATATGCATGGATGAGTGAGTTCATGAACACGCCGAGGCTCCAGGCACTCCGGGCGAAGATCAAGATGGCATGAACAGCCAGGATTCCGTTCTGTCGACTGATCACTTAACACTCATTCAATTAACCACTTAACCAATCAACCAGTTAACCAAAACACATGATTGGTCAAACGGTCTCCCACTACAAGATCCTTGAGAAGCTTGGTGGCGGAGTATGGGCGTGATTCTTTGACTGTTTGCGCAATGCAGCAAAAGAAATCAATGAGAGACCGAAAGCGCCTTCGGCTGAAGGATTATGATTATTCCCAACCGGGAGCGTATTTCGTGACGATTTGTGCGAGAGATCGAGAGCATCGGTTTGGTGAGATCGTAGATGGGCAGATGCGACGGAATGATCTTGCCACGATTGTTCAATCGTGCTGGGATGATTTACCGAATCATTACCCGTACCTGCAATTGGACGAATTTGTGATTATGCCGAACCATGTACATGGCATTGTCATGATTTTTGAAGAAACAATTGTTGCGGCGATGCACGGGCGTATTCATGATGAACCAACGGTAGGGGATGGTTTGAAACCATTTGTAGGGGTGACGCGTGCGTCACCCCTACGGGGAAAACGCAACCGGTTAGGTGATATTGTGGGGTCATTCAAATCTGCTGTCACAAAACGCATCAACGAAATCCACGCTACCCCCGGTGCACCTTTCTGGCAACGAGGCTATTACGACCACATCATCCGTGACGACCGTTCCCTAGATCGGATCCGTGATTACATTATTGAAAATCCACGCCGCTGGTCATCGGACAAAGAGAATGCGGACATAGAAGGCGCCGACGAGCTCGACTGTTGGTTGAATTCGATAGCCTGTAAACCAGATCGAAAAGGCGCACAATGATTGGACAAATCCCAAAATCACCCACGAGTCCCGCAAGGCGGGACGAGTGGAGGTGATTTTGAGGATCCCGACTTCTTCTGTCGGGACCTGAAAGTGCCCCTTTGAACGGTCAAACGATTTCGCGTTACAGGATCGTCGGAGGCTGCCTGAGGAGAGATCTATGATTGGACAGACTATCTCACATTATCGAATTCTTGAGAAACTCGGTGAAGGGGGGATGGGCGTTGTCTACAAGGGCCACGACACCGAGCTCGACCGCGATGTTGCGCTTAAGTTCCTTCCCCACCACATCACAGTCAACGAAGCGGAACAAGCTCGATTTCTCCAGGAAGCCCGGGCGGCTGCAGTCTTGAACCATCCAAACATCTGCACCGTTCACGCGATCGAGAGAGCGGACGACCCCAACGGGGCAGGTCAGCAGTTCATCGCCATGGAATATGTCGATGGCAAGACACTGAGACAGATGGTCCCCATCCAGAAGACGCAGATAGCCATCGACTACGCAATCCAGATTGGCGACGCACTTCAAGAGGCACATAGCAAAGCGATCGTGCATCGTGATGTGAAGACCGACAACATCATGGTCAACTCGAAGAACCAGATTAAGGTAATGGACTTCGGCCTGGCCAAGCTCAAGGGATCTTTGAAGCTGACGAAAACGTCAAGTACGGTGGGCACGTTGGCGTATATGGCTCCAGAACAGATTCAGGGGGGAGAGGTAGATGCGAGGTCTGACATCTTCTCATTCGGTGTGGTGCTGTATGAGATGCTGACGGGGCACTTGCCGTTCAGAGGTGACCACGAGGCGGCGATGGTGTATTCGATTGTGAATGAAGAGCCGACACCGATACAGAAATACCTGCCTGAAATCTCCTCCGAGTTTGTACACATTCTGAACCGAGCGCTGGAAAAAGATCCTCATGACAGGTATCAAAGCGTGGCGGAGATGGTGATCGATTTGCGCAGGACGAGGAAAGAAACATCGAAAGTAACAAGATACCTTGACGAAGAGCTCACGCCACAACCGACTGCTCTGTTCGCCCGATTCATGAGAGCAACGAAGGGAATGCGATGGGTAGCGCTCTCTGCTCTTGTTGTCATCGCGGCAGTCGTCGTTCTCTATGAACTCACACGTAGACCAGAGCTCAATCCCGATATGAAGGCCCGGGTCCTGCAGATACCGTTTCGGAATATTACGTATGGCGACATGACGCCAGACGGGAACTGGCTGGTCTTCCCAGCTCAAGATGATCGGGGAAAATTCGATGTCTATATGATGAACATTTCCCAGGGTCAGGTCCGAAGAGTGACGAACGATTCTAATTTCTCCATGTTGGAGGCCAACATATCGCCGGATGCAGGCACGATTCTGTATACGCGTGCGAAGGTTGAAACGAGAGAATTTGAGCTTGTGAGGGTGCCTTCACTGGGAGGGCAAGGCAGGGTGTTGGCAGATACTGTGAGCGCGGGCTTGTTCTCCAAAGACGGACAGAAGGTCTACTATGTGGTCCGCAAAGAGTTACCGCCTGCACGAAGAGTGCATCAGTTTTGGATTTGTGCTCCTGACGGATCCGATCGCCGACTCATCATGGCTGACACCGTAACAACCCGGCCGGGGGTCAGAGTAAGTTTTCGAGAATCGCCGGATGAGATGTCTGTTGCATGGACGAAGAACTTCCCTGAGGGGTATACGGAGATCATGATACGTGATCTCAAGACCGGTCTGGATCGCCAACTCACATTCGATAAGAAGTTCGCAGATGATCCATTGTGGACTCCTGCTGGTCAGATTATCTACGCCTCGAATAGACGCGGCAACGTGAACCTGTGGATGATTTCCGTGAGCGGTGGGGAGTCCGATCAAGTGACGCGGGGTTCGGGACCTGAATACCCCGTTGCCATCACTGCTGATGGGAAGAAGCTGTTGTACGGAGAACTGCAGGTGGTCGGGCACATCAAGCTTGCGAACTTGAGTGACGGTGCCGTCCGACAGCTCACCGTAGATGATCGACTCCGTGGCCTGCCATCATTCTCGCCGAGCGGCAAGCTCATTATGTTTCCCTCACAGGAGATCGATGCCGTGAGCGATGTGATGGACATCTACATCATGGACAGAGATGGCGGAAACGTTCGCAAGATCACTGATGATATGAACTTCAAAGCGTGGCCTCAATGGTCGCCTGATGAAAAGTGGATCACGTACAGTGCTCGCCGGATCAGTGAGCCGGCGGAGTCCTCACGCGTATACATTATGCGACCTGATATGCCGGGTCAGAGCAGATTAGTGGGGAAGGGGACCCGCTCTCTCTGGTTCAATGAGAAACAGTTCGTAGTGTTTGATGGAGTCACCACCTTTATTTCTTCGCTCGACCGTGATGGCTATGAGAAGTTCTCGGAAGATTCGACTATCGCGCGGCCGATCCTCGATGGCAAGTATGTTGCGATCTTTGACCAGCACAAAGGAAGAGAAGGATGGTCGATCACAACTACGTCGTCGTACAAGTCATCGGGAACAGCAAAAGCGAGGCAGTTGTGCAAGGGTTATTTCTACGGCACATTTGCGCAAGGCGGGAAGCAATTCTTCTATTGGAATTGGCAGTCGCGGGAGCTTCATCGAATGCTCCTCCCGCATGGAAAGGACGAGCGGGTGAAAGGGACGTTCCCGGGTCTGCGGGGCTACTTTGATGTGAGTGGTGATGGCAAAGAGGTCGTGTATCTGGACCCTTTCACCAAGAAGAGATTTGTACTGATCGAGAATGTATTCAAGTGAGGGAGAGCCGTTCACGGCGGGCGAGAGCATGATTGCTCAAGACGGGGAAACTGTGGTTTACGTTGAACGTGTTTCGAATTCCAAGCTATTGCTCTGGGAGAATCCGTTCATATGGGGATGAGAGAGATCGGATGAGCGCGCCAAGGGGGTCAGTGGATCAATGAACCTATGAATCAATTCTCATGATTGGGCAAACCATATCGCACTATTCCGCTCTTTGCCTGCCCGCCTCTGAAGTTTCTGACGGGCAGGCGGGGAATCCCGCTAGTAGGCGGAGTCCCAGAAAGCAGGACTAAATCCTTGAGGAGCTCCCGACTTCCTAACAATACGATGCCCCCGATCGGGGGCATCGTTGTCATCTGATCACCATCTGTAATTCGGATTCTTCGGTCGGCATTAGCATGCCGCAGAATCACTTTCCGATAGAACTTCTAAGGAGTTATCTCACCTGGGTGATATCTCTTTTCTACGTGTTTCAACACATCTTCTTTGTAGAACAAGACATCCTTGAATTGCCCTTTCGTGTACATCAGCGCCTGATCGGTAAAATGTTTCGAGGACGGGTCGCCGCTCTCCCCGCCGGTGAGCACTGATTTTGCCTTCACCTTCTTGCCGAATTCGACAGCGCAAACGAAGCTGGCTCCGCCGAAGCCGTACCTCTTATTCGTGCCGGAATAGGTGCGGCTGTTATACGCAGCCAACATTCCCCATTGCGCTGAAGTGAACCCGACGGGCAGGCTCGGTTCGCCATCGGAGAATCGTTCTTCCAGATCATCCGTCAGCCTCTGGTAGCGGTTGATCTCTCCCCAGGGTAGCCGCCATGTTTTGAATCTCTTTTCCAGCTCACGCATCGCATTCAGCAGTGGCGGGGCCAGTTCCTGCAGCGACGCGCTGGCAGCAAATCTCTTCGTTTTCTCCACCTGATCGACATCCCTTCCATCGACGCGAATCTTCTGGATAGCAGGCGTCAGCATTCTGCCCCAATCAACGGCGAGGGTCGTCGCGATCGAGTTTTCACCGCTTCGATAATCCCATTGCTTCAAGATTGCTACAGCTTCATTCAGCTGTGTGAAGAGCGAATCGCCCGACTTCACATTGTTTTCGAATGCGTTGACGAGCGCAGGCACCAGTAATTCAAACGCAGTGAGAGCAGGATCGTACCCCGCGGCGATAGTTTTATCTAGCGTGAACGCACTTTCTCTGCTCAACACGCGGGCAGCATTGATGCCCCGGAAGTTCTCTCCGTCCGGCGCCATGTAGGTGGGGAAATCCGTTTTCTTCGGACTGCTGGTCCCCGATACAGTAAACGGAGTGGAATTGCAGTTTTGAATCCATCCGGTGGCAGGGTTGTACACGTGAACGATTTCGTCCAGCTTGTGCAGGCCCTTCCACTCTGTGGATGAAGTCGTTCCGTCAACTGGATTTGCCCAATTGAGCGATGTATCCCGTCGCGGAACAAAGTCGCCATGCCAGTATGCGATATTCCCTTTATCGTCTGCGAAAACCGTATTGTTGGACGTGTTGGAGCGAAGCTCCATCGTCTTCTTGAATGAAGCAAATCCAGCGCTCTTGGTGCGTTGCCAGCTTTGGATCAGGCTGGTGAGCGATCGGTTGTACGAACGCACGCTGATCCATACACCGTTTCGCTTTGCCATCACGGGGCCGTGATGCGTGAAGTACGCCGTAACGGTCTTTGCCAGCAGAGAGTCCCCGGCCTTGTATCGGACCGTGATTGCTTTCTCGCTCACCGGTTTTTCCGATTTCTCATATTCATAGAAGAATCGACCGTTCTTCTTCTTGATGTTTTCGATATACGTGTCCGCTACATCGACACTGCTGGAAGTGTGCATCCATCCGCAGTGCTGGTTGAATCCCTGGTAGACGAAAAACTGGCCCCACGTCACAGCTCCGTAGGTGTTCAGCCCTTCTTCACTCACCGTATGTACTTCGGGGCGGAAATAGAAGGTCACGTGCGGATTGATGTAGAGAATGGCATTCCCGGAAAGCGTTTTCGAGGGAGCAAGCGCAAATCCATTCGAGCCGGTCAATTGCTCTTCCGTGTCTGTCGGTATGGCGCTGATCGGTTCGGTGTTCTCCAGGTAGAGTGCTCTTACATCTCTTACTGTTACATCGCCGGTGCTGATGGCGCCGATGCTTCCATCCGTCCACATCAACGGAAACCATGGCTCGAAGCGCTGCAGCAGGGCTGGCTTGACTGAGCGATGTGTGAAGAGATAGTAGTTTATCCCGTCGGCGTAAGCGTTCATCAGACTTCGGAGCCAGGCCGGACTCTTCCCATAGTCCGCCACGGCCTCCGCAGAGTCGATGAGCAATCGGATGTACAGATCAGAGGCTAACGCCGACTCGCCTTTCAATTCCGCTGTTCTTCCCAGTTTCTCGATGTAGTTCATTTCCACGCGTTTGAAATCGTCTTCGCATTGGGCGTACAGGAGTCCAAACACAGCATCGGCGTCCGATTTGCCGTAGATGTGGGGGATGCCCCAGGTGTCGCGGATGATCGTGGCCCGGTCGGCCTGCTTCTGCCAGCGCGAAACCTCCTCTTTGGAGAAGTTCTGTGCAAAGAGAGTGAGAGGGAGCAGTAGGATGAAGGCGATCTTTTTCATAGGCGGATTTCCGTTTGGTTAACTCTTGGGTCGTGAGTCTTGCCGTTTGGTTCTGCTTCCGTAGCTGGAGCAGGGAAGCAGAGAACGGGGTCAATATAGTTATCCATTTCGACAATTGGAAAACGGCAGGAGAAGTCACATGAGTGCTTCATCTCAGGGGGAGGTGGGCCCACCGCTACAAATAAGGAAAAACCACCTACTCATGACGGAGCGAGCTTTTCCTAGCTACGTGAGTCCACTTGACATCAGAGAGCTATCTTCCGGGTTCTTGGGGAGACAGCGAACCGCTGTGATTACGCGGTGCTCACCTATGTGATCCACGAAATGGACCAGAGTGCCCGGCAGGCTATCCTGGAGGCGCTCTCGAAAGCAGCACACGAGATCAATATTGTCGATTACTGAGCGCCCCAGCCGTTGACTTCCGGGGACAAAACGCTTACATTAGTTATGAGCATATGCTCATAATAAAT
>Ga0315277_10003728_pt1 | contig 20610 bp, 23 predicted proteins | sample YL17G05_15_MG_FD_203695 | JGI IMG/M metagenome (GOLD analysis project Ga0315277, IMG submission 203695) | Sediment microbial communities from Yellowstone Lake, YNP, Wyoming, USA - YL17G05_15 | ecosystem: Environmental > Aquatic > Freshwater > Lake > Sediment | place: USA: Wyoming | collected... | reverse complement strand
GCAAAAGGAATATGCCACCTTGTCATAATACCCCTCTCAATCTTTTAAAATTATGATTCTTCCGCCTCATATCTGATTTATTCGATGTATTTATTTTTTTTCTCAGGAATTGAACTTTATGTTTCATATATCAACATCCAGAGCAACAAAAATATGATGAATAATGAAAAAAAATGTGCGACGAAGGTCACAATAGAAAGAACCGCCTGTGGATTGAGTAGGGACGGAATGCCATTCCGTCCCCACAGAGAATGCGTAAAACATATTGGGGTCTGACTCTCTGTAATTGTATAACATTTTTTGTGATCAATCCATAAATCTGTGAAGGAAAAAAATCGGGCGGCATGTTGAAACACACCGCCCGAGGTTATTACGACATATTTTATTCGGGAAATTACTTCGTCTTGTCTATGATCTTGATTCCCTTCTTCTTGAGCTGTGCTTCCTTGCCCTTCAAGCCTTTGGCAGCTAGTTTGTCAATCACGTAGATCATATTGCCGCCCTTTTGGGCGAATTTCTGGCCGTAGGAAATGGGAACATCGGAGGTTACGGGACCCAGGATCGACTCAGCCACAGGCCCGGTCTTGCGGGAGCCATTCGCCACCAGAAGTACAGTACTTGTTTTGTACACAACCCCTGCGCTTGTGGAGATAGCATAACTAGGGCTATCATTAACTCTTTTAAAGCGGCCCTTGCCCCACCTTCATATTCATAGTTGCCATGACCCCGGCTGTGCCATATCACTGCTCTGACAATTTGTTCCACGGCCTCTATCTTTCCATACCCAGCAACAGTTCGGTTGGCGAGACGGCGCGTCCGATGCGGTAAGCGTTGCGGATTTTGGTCAAGCTGCCGTCAGTTTTTCCGTAATAGATAGCGCCGGGGGTCAAGCTGGTGTGATGATCCGAGATACCGTGAAGGATGACCGGGAGCTTTTCCCCGGAGGAGGCTGAGGTATTCGCAATTCCGAAAGGCTCGCTGAAATCTCCGATGAAAGCCGTGCCATAATTAGAATTTCCATCGTCCCTATAAGCTGCGACAAATTTGGCGTCGCAGAGCGCAGCCGCAGAAATATATTGAGTGAATGCGTTGTTGAAGACATATTCTGAGCTGAAATTTAGCAATGTACCGGAGACGGTTCCCACAATCGCAGTGCCATAATTTGAATTTCCGTTGTCGCGATAAGCCGCGGCAAATTTGGCGTCGCCGAGCGCCGCCAAAGAAATATCGGCTGTATTTGCGCTGTTGAAGACATATTCAGAGCCATAACTTATCACTCCGCCGGAGACCATTCCCACAATCGCGGTGCCGTAATTAGAATTTCCTGCGTCTTGATAAGCCGCGACAAATTTGCTGTCCGAGAGCGCCACCGCAGAAATAAAATAAGCAGTGCTTGCGCTGTTGAAGACATATTCAGAGCCATAACTTATCACTCCGCCGGAGACTGTTCCCACAATCGCCGTGCCGTAATCTGAATTTCCAGCGTCGCAATAAGCCACAACAAATTTTGTATCGCTGAGAGTCGTCGCTGAAATTATATAAGAATATGCAGCATTGAAGACATATTCAGAGCCATAACTTATCGCTAAACCGGAGACGGTTCCCACAATCGTCGTGCCGTAGTATGAATTTACCCAGTCGCGATAAGCCACGACAAATTTGCTGTCCGAGAGCGCTATCACAGAATAATAATCAGTGGTGTTTGCTTTAAAGACATTTGCCGATCCGAAAGTTAATGCTGAACCGGAAACCGTTCCCACAATCGCCGTGCCTACATCTCCACCGCCGCCATAAACCACGACAAACTTGCTGTCGGAGAGCGCTGCTACTGAAGTAAAATGCACACCTGCGGCGCTGAAGACATATTCCATGCCCCAACTTATCACTCCGCCGGAGACCGTTCCCACAACAGCCGTGCCGTACGAAAAATTTCCATCGTCCCGATAAACCACGACAAATTTACTGTCTGAAAGCGCAGCCGCTGAAATATATTGAGTGGATGCGGTGTTGAAGACATATTCCGAACCATACCCGCCGCCCACCCCTCTTCTTATCTTGCCATTTATGAAACTCACCACATCGCCCGCTGTGATGGATTCTCCGGTTTCAACCGTAAAATCCCTGACAATACGCAAGACGTCGGTGGCGTTGTCTGCGCTGGATGCGTGCGATGCATTGTCTGCGTTTGAGGATTTTAGGGCAAAGCCTACGGATGTGATTCGCATTCTCGGGAAAAGATCTTCCACGCCTACCATAACGTTCAACCAGACTGAATCACCTGAAAATACCGATTCGGGTATAAGATTTCCCGGATCATCGCCTATGAGCGTTGAATAAATTCCCTCGGCATCCGGCGTGACTGAATCCGTGTCCGCAAATCCGATCCCCAGTTGATTCCCCCCTGTCTCTTGATCCCAGAATGTAAACTTTACATTAACAGTTGTGGTAATCGGATCACCGCTCGAATCGGTCAATCTGCCTTGATAATTAATAACTCCCGGCGCTGCAAACGAAACCGCTGCCAGAGACATAATTATTATTAGTGTTAAAAATCTGATATTTTTCATAATTTCAAACCTCCATAATTATTTTGCAAAAAACTTCCAATCCGGAATTTCAGACAGATACGGGCTCCACGGCTGCACATTACCGCCATTATTTTTATAGCTTGCGCTTGAAGACAACCCGGATGCAGATTCTCCGATCGCGGCATCTTTTTGTTTATATGATGCTGATTGGGCTGCCCCGCCGCCTGATGTTATGCCGTCTATATCGATTTTATAACTGGCGCTGATGCGTCCGGCTGCATATATTCCGCATAAACTAAAGAGCAGGATAATGCAAATAATAACAGCGATTTTAACAAATATTTTACATGCCCCCCCATTTTTTTCTCTCATTCAAAATCGCCTCCTTTCTTTTTTTTAAATCATAAGAGATCGAAATTTATACGAATAGAGCAAAATTTTATAACTAATATATTTCTTAATGCAAGAAAATAATGAAAGATAAAAAAATCGGGCGGCCTGTTGAATTCGCCGCCCGATGTGATGTTGGGAAATTGTGCGGGAAAATTACTTCGTCTTGTCTATGATCTTGATTCCCTTTTTCTTGAGCTGCGCTTCCTTGCCCTTGAGGCCTTCGGCTGCGACTTTGTCGATTACGTAGATCATGTTACCGCCCCGGGCAGCGAACTTCTGGCCATAGGAGATTGGAACATCGGAAGTGACAGGACCCAGAATCGACTCAGCCACAGGACCGGTCTTGCGCGGGCCGTTCGCAACAAGGAGAACGGTCTTTGCTTTGTAAACCAGACCTGCGCCCATGGAAATGGCATAATTCGGGCTGTCCTTCACGGTCTTGAAATGACCGTCTTTCACTGCATTCTGGATGGTGCTATCGTCCAACTTGACAAGGAGCATCTTGAGCCTGAGCGGGATCCCGGATTCGTGGAACGCGACGTGTCCGCGTCCGCCGACTCCGACGATGTGCAGGTCAATGCCGCCCGCAGCCTTGATCGCCTTCTTGTACGCATCGAGGACGTTCTTCTTGATCCATTTCAGGTGTTCGTTTTTCGCGCCTGCCTTGATCACAACAGCCTTGCCCTTGTCGGTTCCCTTCATCTTGTAATCCTTCCTGGATTTCTTCAGAGCCTTGATCAGGGCATTCTGACAGATCAGCGTGCCGAACGGAACATAGGTCTTTGCAAACTTGGTCTTCAGTTTTCCGAAAAGCTCCTGGATCATGAAAAAGGAATAGGATTCCGGGTGAAGGGCGCGGAGCTGGGGGTTCTCGCCCGGAAGGCCGATATACTCATCCAGGTTGAAGGAAACGACATTTTCGGGATTGAATTTCGTCTGGTTGTCCGCCAGGTACTGATAAAGTCCGGTGGGGGAATTGCCGGTGGCAAGACCCAGGATAAAATGTTTTTTTCTTGGGCTGGGCTTGAAATTTTTCAGCTCCTTCAGAACGATCTTTCCCGCCTCAATGCTCATGTGTTTGAAGTCTTTGGTAATGATGACTGTAAAAGGCATACATTTTTCTCCTTTAAAAATTATTTGGGAACAGAGGGCATTTTTCTCGCCAGGACGCCAGGCACGCAAAGATTATAAAATGAAAACTCTCTGCGATCTCTGCGCCTCTGCGTGAAACATTCCCTGTTTCCTTGTTTATCGGAACGAAGCATCCCGCCCCAAGGCGGGATTACTTCAATTTCGCGATCAGATCCTCGACCTCTTTTTTGGTTTTTTCCGCTTCTGCATTGGTTTCCCTGACAAAGGAATTATCTTTGGCAGCCTCATGCGCCTCTGCATAATCCGGGATCACGCGCACTCCGCGCTTGTCGTCCTTTGCCTTGGATTCTTCCACGTCTTTCGCGATCTTCATCGTCATCTCCGCAAAGGTGTTTAAAAGCGCTTTGATATCGGTTTCCGTGAATTCCTGGAGGAGCGTCTGGCGTTCGTGTTCCCTTCTGGGACATGAGGCAGGTGTGACAAGCAGGTTTGCGATCTCCTTTGTCTTTTTGTCCTTAACAATCTGCGCCACGCGGGTTTTCAGCCCTTTCAGTGCATAATATCTGATGTAAAATGCGTATGCCTCGATGCCGGATTTCCGCGCCTCTTCGCTCATGTAGTTTTTGCCCAGGCCATTGACATCTTTGTCCGTATAAATTTTCTTCATTTCTTTGACTGCGGACAGGCGTTTGCGCGCTTCGATCATCAGATCCACAACATCCGGACGGAACACCTCGAACACGAACGCCGTGCGTTTGGCTTTGTTGCGCTTGATATATTTCCCCTCGTTTCTCTTCACGCTGAAGATATTGTCCGAGAGAACCCAGCCGGGCATGATCTCGTTATATGCCGGGGAAATGCCCGGGTTGAGGGCTGCAGGGGTATTGATCAGGGAGAAGGGCATTTCCACCTTTTGTGGAAGGGCGTTCACCGCAGTGGCGATAATGCAATAGGGCGCGCGGGAGAAATCCGACGGCATCTTGATGTTCACGCCCAGACCGAAAAATGTGCCTTCCCCGCACCAGATCTCCTGATCCGGCGCCTTGCCTGTATGGTTTGACCCCACATTCGCGCCGTATCCCACGTTGCCCTTTCCCTCGGGCCAGTATGCTGCGATCAGGAGCGACTGGTGATGGAATCCGACAAAGGGGCCGCACAGGGATGCTGTACATTCGCCTTCCGCCACTCCTGTGTTTGGGCCGATGATGGAATCCGTCACCTTGCCGTGGCGTTCCGCATGGCTGTGCTCAGTCATGATGGATTTTGTCACGATCGCCATGCTTGTCGCCTCTGCTCCCCACTGGAGGATTGCCTTTGTCACATAAGCTCCTGCGCTGACTTCCGTGACTTCGTCCTTATTCGAGAGGATGGTCACATCCTTTACAAGCGTGGCGCAGTCAATGAGCGCTGATTCACCGACAAACGCGTTCACGATCTTCGGCGTATTGCGCAGAATTGCCTTTTTGCAGACGATCCCTTTCGGGCATTTCACAGCCTCGATGTATTTGGCGATGAACGCCTTGTAAGCGTCCTGGAGTTCCTTGTCCGCGCGATTGCCAGCCACGAGCTCCGCCACGGGGATGGTGAGCTCCGCGTACATGGCAACTTCGCGTCCGCCTGTCTCGATTGCGATGCTGATCTCGTCGCCGTTTCCGAATGCGGTCTCGCCGCCGATCACAGTCCCGCAATTAAAGATCACAGCCCCGTCCCACACGATATAATGGGAAATCGATCCCACATTCATAAGGAGGGCATCTGAGCCAACTTCAGAGTCAGTAATAGTGCTGTTATAGATGCCGGAGGGATAAACGAGGTTTTTATCCACTTGAACGGCGTTGTCTTTGAACTCGCCCAGGACGCATTTGCCGAAGAAGCTGGAATGAAACACGCGGTCAGGGGAGAATTTCCTTGCCACAAGCACACTCCCCCAATCCGGGCTGAAGTTTCCGTTTTTGATGAGTTTTTCGATTTCTTTAGGGGAGAGTTTTCGCGCGCCAGCGCCCAGGATCACGGATTTGCTCCTGCATTTTTTCACCTGCTTCACCGCGCTGATGATTTCCGATTTCTGAATCACATTTTGCACATGCGCCTTTAATTCCTTTACTTTACCCATATCTGCACCTTCCCTTAAAATATTAACATCCCCCGATGGGGGTATTATTCTCCCGGATGTTTGTAAAAATCGTAAAGACCGATGGTAATTGCGCCGCGGATTCCACCGTCATTGCCGAACGTGGCGCGGCTGATTCTGACATGTTTCTCTATATATTCCAGGGTATGAACCCGCAAATTGCGCTTGATACACTCGAGAAGGACGTCGCTCGTCTCCACCATGTTCCCGCCGAAGATGATCGCCTCAGGTCCAAGCACATTTAAAAGGTTGGCGATCCCTGTGGCAATATAATAACCCACCTTCTCGATCATCCCATGAGCCAGGCGGTCTCCATCCGCAGCAGCCAGGCAGATCGCCTCCACTGTGATCTCGCTGTCCGGACCGGCGAACTCCGGGATCCGTGTGTTGACACTGCTTTTGATCGCCTCTTTCGCCTTTGCCACAAGGGCGTAATCCGATGCCAGGCTTTCCAGGCATCCCCTTTTGCCGCAATAGCACAGGGAATCATTTTCCGTGATCGCTATATGGCCGAATTCCCCCACGCTCCATTTCAGCCCCCTTCGCACCTGGCCGTTCAGGATGATCCCCATCCCCAGTCCGGCCCCTAATTGAAAAAGAAGGGCATCCTTGATATTCCGGTGATTGCCGAAGATGTGTTCTGCATAGGTGATCGCAGTGATGCGGTTTTCCACAACCACAGGGATGTTGAATTCCTTCTCAAGGATCTCTTTCAGCGGCACATCCTTCCAATCCTCCACCCGCGGGAAGCTCAGGGACACTCCGTTTGTTTCATCCACCAGGCCGGAGATCGCCACGCCGATCCGGAAGATGGGATTGCGGTCGCGGCGGTGGATGTAGGACAGCTGGCGCCTGATGGCCAATATGATTTGCTGCAGGATTTTTTCCTTGTTCAGTGTGGAATCATTCGTTGATCGAGTCAGGTTGCAGAGTTCGCCTTTCATATCCGCTGCACAGCTGGCGATGGCAACAGAGGAGAATTCAATTCCTATGATCCATCCCCATTGCGGGGCGATTTCCAGGAGTTTGGCTCTTCTTCCGCCCGAAGATTCGGCGAATTTCCCTTCCTCCACCCTTCCGGATTTGACCAGGCTGTTCACGAGCGCGGACACAGTGGGCGGTTTGAGAAAGAGAATCCGCGAAAGATCCCCTCTGGAGAGGGTTTTATTCGACCAGATGAGATACAGGGCTTCAGATTCGCGTGTTTTATGGAGCTTGCTCATAATTCTATTTATTAAAAAAGAATAATAAAATTGAACGTATATTTGATTAGTTTATGAAAATTATGATGAATACTGGAATTCCCAATCCAAGTGTCAAGGAGAATTTTTAAGAGAAATAATATTTTTCAGGAAGAATCTAGAATGTTCAGGGATTATTTGAAATCTTCATGAGGGTTGACTCAAGTTCTTCAAGTGTCAGAACTCCATTTGATATGGGGGTCAAACTATATATTGAGTGACGTTAATGATTGACGCGTAATTTTTCTTGGGATAGGAAACAAACCATGTCTCGACCGAAGAGAATAGATCTTGCCTTTACCCTGTATCATGTTATTTCCCGGACCAATTCCGGAAAATTTGGGTTCAGACACCCTCGTTAGGTCAGTTGAGCATAAGTCGAAGTTCCTTGATCTTTTTCTGTAGCTCGTTATCGTTGGATAAGTGATTTTATTCCTCATTGTCGGATTTATTTCAGTCCTTACCATACCATCATGATAAAATGATTGACTGAACGCCCTTTTCCATATTATGAAAAAGTCAAATTACTGCTAAGTGAAGAATAATCATTTGGATAAATATCAGAAACTATTCCAACATATTATCATGAGGAAAGGCGATGCGAACGTTCCATTTCCCGGGATATGCCAGTTGCTTTGTCGTATTGGTTTCCATGAGCGGATCAAAGGTGATCATCATATCTTCACTATGACTGGTATAGAAGAGATAATCAATCTTCAACCCAAAGAAGGTAAATCAAAACCATATCAGGTCAAACAGGTTCGTGAGATTGTCCTACGATATGGATTAAAACTTGAGGAGTGAAAATATGGAATCAAAATATGAGATGATTATTTACTGGAGTTCTGAAGATAATGCCTTTATAGTCGAGGTGCCGGAACTTCCAGGTTGCATGGCTGATGGCCCAACATACCAGGATGCGGTCGCGAACGCGGAAGTGATCATAAATGAGTGGATTGAGACTGCCAAAGACCTTGGCAGATCCATTCCTCAACCTAAAGGCAAACTTATGTATGCCTGAAGACACCCAGATATATCTTGAGGATATGATTCGGTTTTTTCCAAAGTTCAAATTGATCTTGTACACTATCAACCAAAGATATTGGGGGTCAAACTATATATTGAGTGACGTTAACGATTGACACGTAATTTTTCTTGGGATAGGAAACAAACCATGTCTCGACCGAAGAGAATAGATCTTGCCTTTACCCTGTATCATGTTATTTCCCGGACCAATTCCGGAAAATTTGGGGTCAGACACCCTCGTTAGGTCAGTTAAGCATAGGTCGAAGTTCCTGGACTGGGTTATTATTATCCAGATTATGACCAATTTACAAACTGGGAGTGTTCCCCGGAATTCGAGTTGCTTCAACACCATGCAAATAATATGAGATTACCCCATACCGTTGAATCGGTTTTTTGGATTGTATATTAGATACGCCCTATTAAAACTTCCCTCAATATAGGTTTGTACATTGACAATGATGCATCGTTTATAAAATATTTTTCTTATTCTTTTGACAAAAAAAGGTGAAGGCAATGAAACCTCTTCGGAAAAAATTATTCCTGATTTTAGGATTTTTCATTGTGTCCCTCGTCTCGCTTTCTCCAGCTGTTGAGTTTGGAGACTGGAGCGCGGATTTCAACCATCCCTATTTCTCCGCCTGGCATCCGGGTTTCACCCTCAAGCTGTCTGGAACCAACCCGGATACAGGCCAGACAGGCTGGCGGCAATATGCAGCCCAGGGGAGCGTTATAGTTGAAGGGGTGAAATGTCTGCCTGTGCGTTTTACCACCTCCGCAGGAGGAGATATTTATCTTTATCTTGCCCAGGATACGAGCGGCAATATCCGTTACATCAAGGAAGGCGCCACTTCTTTTATGCCGAGTCCGCCGATGTATTGCCCCGCAACAACATCCGACAGCACCACATGGACCATCAATTACATCATGGGCGAACACAGGTTCACTATTGCCTATCATGACACCTATCCGGAGAACTCTTCCGGATACGGTCCCTATTCCAACTCTTTGTATATCCGCCATTACTGGGACGGGGCGCTCATGGGCCTGATTGCCGTTGCCCCGCGTTTTGGTTTTGTCCTGTATGATGGGGAAAACGTGTCTGTGATCAATGAGGCCGCCTTGTGCACAGTTGAAGGAACAGTGACCGATGCGTGGAATGATGAGATCATTCCAGGCGCAACTGTGTGGATGGGTCGAACCCCGCCCCGCAAGACAACAACCAATGCGGAAGGTTTTTACCGCTTTGTGGATATCCCCCAGGCCTATTTTGATCTGGAAGCGCAAAAGCCCCTGTATCGAGACTTCAAGCAAACCATCAGCACCATCCTGGGAGGCACATTAGTCCGGAATATCGAGATGATCCCCCAGAGCGGCGTGATCAAAGGCAAGGTTCAGGATGCAGTCACCGGACTGCCGGTTTCCGGCGCCACACTCCAACTCGACGGCGATGAATCCACGCGCGTTTATACGGATGCGGCGGGGCTTTACAGGATGGAGAATATCCGGGTGGGCGGTCATTATCTCCATGCCTGGGGATCAGAGCATAATCTGGACGGCAGATCCATAGAGGTGTCCCTGGATCAGGAAACAGAGGAAAATTTCTCACTTTCTCCTGTGTATGGGAGCATTCAGGGAACGCTTCGCAATTCACTCACCATGGCGCCTGTTGCCGGAGCAACGGTTCAGCTGGATGATAGAATCGAGACGCGCATCGTGACAGGCGCCGACGGAGCGTTCCAACTCTCAGAGGTGATTCCCGGATCGCATTATTTCCAGGTCTGGGCAACGGGTTATCTGTATTATCAGAAGAGACTCACCCTTGCGCTCAATGAATCCCTGAACCTGGGGGATGTGCTTCTTGTTCCCGAGTCTGCGCTTCTCCCGACTGAAACGGATTTTGATTTCGAGGAAGGGCCTGAGGGATGGACTTCTCATTCTGCAACCCCCAGTTTTGTTGCGCCGCAATCCTCGAGCGATAATGGGCATCTCGGTCTTTCCCCGGGCGGGAGTCAAAACTGTTTCGGATTTTGGGAAAGTCCTTTTATCGCTTTTGAGCTTGGGAAAACCTATCGGATCCGGTTCGCTGTAACCAGCGATCAGGATGATCCTGCGCAGGTGCCTTTGATCCGGCTCCGGGTCAACAGCGGAAACAACCAGCTCGCAGCCTTTCTTGTCATTGACAGCAAAACCGACGCCGATTCTTCTCCGACGATGCTCTCCAAAACATACGATCTTGTCTTTACTCCTCCCAGCTCCTCTTCCAGCGCTGGATTCACCCTCAGTTTTGATCTTGTGAATATTGCAACCACGGATAATGCAGCCGCATGGATTTATCTTGAGAGCGTGGCGATTCAGGCAGTGGATCTCGTTCCTTTGGAATAAAGGAAACTCCCCCTCAGCGCAGCGCCCCTCGCACGAAGTGCGTGCGGATTTATCCGAAGAGGAAGGAGATCAGGTTTTTTTTGGGTTTGAGATTCGGATTCGCGACAAATGTCCTGGCAGCCTCAAGGAGCCTGTCCTGAAAGTCCGGTCGGTGTTTTTTAAGCCTCAGGGAATCCACATACTCGAAGAGATTTCTGCCTGCCCTCGCCAGCGCCCATCCTGCCCCATACACGAGTTTGTCCGCAATAATGCCCGGATCGCCGGAGAGATTGACCTTTCGCTCCGGAGATAGGAGAACTTGCAGAAGGGCGATTCTTTTATCCGGAGGAAAAGTTTCAAGGGGGAAATGATGAAGGGCATTCACAGCAATCACGAAATTATAGGGATTAAAACCGGATAGATACCCGACAAGGAGAACGTACTGCTTTTGTGTGCCTGCGTCCAGGAATTCCTGGGCTGTAAAAATTGCGCCCACATTGCGTTTGATGTCGTCATCAGGATCGTCACCATGACGCATTTTTAATTCCACGGGCGAAATGGAAAGAAGAATCGGTTTCTGGGAGGAATATTCAAGAAGGGGGAACACCGGCCGATCGACAAGAATCCTGGGATGCCCGGGAGAGGGGCGGTCTCCCCAGTACTGGTAATGCTGGCAGATCATGGCCCAGGGATATTCAAGAACAATCCTGCGGAGCCTGCAGAATCCGTATTTTCCGGGCCCGCGGCCGGAAATCTGAAGAAGATCCATTACACAATCCGCACACCGTCCCTCAATCAATGTTTCCCCAGACAAAATATTTCCCCCCCAAAGTATTATTAAGCGCATCAAGAAAAAATCTCTAAACAATTCTTATCCCGCCTGTCAATCCCCATCCCCTTGCGTATCTTTTTAATCATGATATTTTTTAATGTTCATTTTTCATTTATTTTGATCAGGGATTCCAGGCCGCGACGGAGGAGGACTCCGATCATCTTTCTCCGATATTTTGCGCTGGAGCGGATGTCGTCAATGGGCATGACTTCCGATTCAGCAAGCGCCAGGGAATGGTCTAAAACAGGGGGAACGAGTTTTTTGCCCTTGAGGTATGTCTCGACTTTTATTCCGCGCAGAACCGTTGGCGCAACTGCGCCGTAAGCCACACGCGCCTTTTGAACCGCTCCTCCGGCATTGAATGACATCTGGCAGGCAACCGAGAGTTTATTGATCGACAGGGCTTTGCGTTGGCCCAGGGAAAGGTAAAAACAATTCTGCGGCTCTTCGGGAATCGCAAATTCCACATGTGTGAGGATTTCGCTGGAACGAAAATTCGTTTCCTTGGGACCTTTAAAACACTTATCAAGCGAAAGACTTCTTTCCCCGGATTTGGAGACGAGAAATGCCTTTGCCTCGAGCGCCACAAGCGCAGTCACAGCATCTGCGCAGGGGGAGGCATTGGCAATGTTGCCTCCGATCGTGCCCCGATTCCGCAGCGGAGGGGAACCGATATTCCCGCATGCGCTCGCAAGGAGCGGAGCCTTTTTCCGGATCTCTTCCGAGCTGATGATCTCCCTGAATGTGGTTCGCGAACCGATTCGAATGGTTTTCTCTGATGAGGAGATGCCTTTGAGGCTTTGGATCTTTTCCAGGAGCACGATCTTTCCGGGCCGGATCGCGCCTTCCTTCATGCGCACAATGAGGTCCGTTCCGCCGGCGAGAACAATCGCCCCATCAGGGCCATATCGGCTGAGCAATTCCACCGCCTCTTTCAGACTTTCGGGAATTCTTAGATTAAAATCGGGAAGATGCATCGATCATCCTTAGATAAGAGATTTTATTTCTATTGTGTATTTTCCGAGTTATGAATCAAGTAAATTCTGATCCATATCTTCACTGTTGACAAAAGATTGAATTATATTCATTTACCAGCCTGAGTATTTATTGTTATCCCTGTTGGATAACTCTTGTTCCGAGTGGGAATATGAATGGGAAAATATACGAAGGCATACACGTTCCTGTATTGAACGCCTTTGATTATTTAAATGACCTGAGCCAGGGGGCGACTTTTATTATCAATCCAAACGACGGTACGCCCATGGTCCTGATCCCGTGGGGGAAGGAATGGGATAAAAACAGATGTGGAAATTCTGAGAACAAGGGGAATGAGACAACTTGCGGTGTGTGGAAGTATCCTGAGGGCTGCAGCCCGTGGGGTTTATATCAGATGTCTGGGAATGTGTGGGAATGGTGCGGGGACTGGTATGAATCGGGAGCGTAGGAGTGGTATAAAGGTGGAGATTTGGCGTCGCCAAAGAGAGTGGATAGGCGCGTGGTTCGGGGCGGTTCGTGGAGCGACAAAATACCGGACAGATTCCGATGCGATGATCGCTACACGATCACCCCGAGCTCCGGGCACGGCGACCTCAGTTTTCGTTGCGCCAGGACATTTTAAACTTTGCCCTTTTACCCTTTTACCCTTTGCGCGTTTCATGGTTAAGACGGAAGTGGGAAGCGTGAGATTAAATGCTGACTTTTGTTCAACTTTGCATCAATGCCCCTGACAATCAAACACGTTGGGCGTGAATGTATAGTTTCCTGAGTTCCGGATTGAAAATATGAAACTGCGTCTTCATGGATTTGAATCCGCCAGCCGCGCCAACGGGCCGGGGCTGCGCGCCGTTGTCTGGTTCCAGGGCTGCACCCTCGACTGTCCGGGCTGTTTCAATCCCGAAACCCACAATCCCGAAGGGGGGTATGAAACCGATATAGATTCTTTCTTCCATGAAATCATATCCTCTAACAATCCCATCGAGGGCGTCTCTTTTTCCGGTGGGGAGCCGTTGCAACAACCGGAGGCCTTACTTTATCTTTTGAAACGTATAAGAAGAACAAAATTGAGTGTTCTGGTCTTTTCCGGATATATGTTCCCGGAAATCGAGAAATTCCCCCTGGGAGAATGCCTTCTTCAACATATCGATGTCCTTATAGCCGGCCGTTACATACAATCGCAGCATCTTGGCCATTCGCTTCTGGGTTCTTCAAACCAGAAAATCCATCTCCTGACTAACCGATACCACGTTAAGGATTTTGAAAATATTCCTGAGTTTGAGGCTATTATTCATAGGGATGGAACGATAACAATAACCGGTATAGGGGAAAAGTTTAAGGCGGGTTTATAAGAATCAAAACAACACATACAGCATGCTGCTGATAGCGCCGGTTTCGAAGGCGAAGATCATAACTCCCAAAAGGATAAGAATAATCACAATGGGTGCGATCCACCAGAGTTTTTTCTCACGCAAAAATTCAAAAAACTCGCGCAGGATGGTTATTTCATTCTTGAATCTGAACAGGGCGTAAACGCCTGCGCCAATTATAAGGAGAAACACAATCAACGGTAGAAATCGTGCAATCATGTCATTCTCTCTAAAGAAATAAATTTTCCTTTTCGCTTTTCGTCCCGGATATCAGGAAGATTATGAATCAAGGGAAATTTTTCCGTCAATTCTTTTTCCCGGAAAGAAGGCGGAAAAGGGACAGACCCGCCTTCAGCCTTGCCTTGAGCTGGGCAAAATTTTTCACGCTCCGGATTTCCTTCAGGATCCTCCGGGGCCTCAGGTAAAAACGCCGCATGGCCCTTTTCTGGGCGCAGACCAGATCCCGCGCTGTGAGAGCCTCTGTGCGCAAAACCGCAGATCCTTCCTCCTCATATTCACTCCAGTCCGTTGACACGAGCCACCCCTTTTCCCTGGCAATGTCGTAAAGTGCGGTTCCGGGAAACGGCGTGGCGATATGGAAATTCACATAATCCGGATCGAGGTTGCACGCAAACCGGATGCTCTGTTCAATGGTTTCATGGGTTTCACCTGGAAGCCCGAGGATGAAATATGCCATGGACAGGATTCCCGCCTTGCGTGTCCATTTGATGGCATTCCGGGAATCCTCGAGCGTGATTTTCTTTTTCGCAGCATCCAGGATCTCCTGGCTGCCTGATTCCACACCATAGGAAATAAGCAGACATCCGGCTTTTTTCATCCCGGAAAGGATCTCAGGCGTCACCGCATCTACCCTGCTGTTGCAGATCCAGCGGAACTCGAGACTTTGCTCCAGGATTGCATCAAAGAACCGGGCAGCCCATTTTTTATCGAGCGTGAGCGAGTCGGTCATGAAAACCACATTGCGAATACCCAGCTTCTCTTTGATTTCTTTTATTTCCCTTATCACATTCTCCGGGCTGCGGGCGCGAATTTTACTGCCCCAGACCTTGCCCGCACGGCAGAAGGTGCATTGCCACGGACAACCCCGCGTGGGAATCACTGTCACATACGGCTCATCCTCGAAAAAAGGCATCCGGTATTTATCATTCGGCAATAACTCCCTTGCAGGAAAGGGCAGTTCATCAAGATTGGAGATATAAGGGCATGCTGACGTAATTAGAATCGAGTTCCCCTTTTTATAGGCAAGACCCGGAATATCGCTCCAGTTTTTCCATTTGCGGATCATCTCTCTCAGGGTCTGTTCCGCCTCATCAATAAATATAAGGTCTGCTTCAGATTCCCGCAGAGACTCTTCCGGAAGCGCGGATACATGCGTTCCTGTAAAGGCATACACTCCTTGCGGATGACCGCTCCTGAGAATCTCGAGGATTGTTGCATCATTTTTAAAAGTCGGGGTCGTAGTGCTGGCAATCACGAGATCCGGCGCGAATTCTGAAACAATCTGTTTCAATTCTTGTGCGGTTTCTCCTGACGCCATGGCATCAATGAGTTTGACGTCGCATTTTTCCTTGAGAGCCACAGCTGCAAGATACGCCAGCCCGGTCTGGGGCCAGAGTTCGCCTGCCACGGATCTCCGTCCGCACCGTGCAAGCTCCTTCATATAGGCTTCGCCTGTGAGTATGGGGGGATTGAGAAAGAAAATCCTCACCGCCCGCTCCTTCGCGCAATAAGGTCGGCAAGCAGCCCGATGGCAAGAATCTGCACCCCGGAAAGAGTCAGAACCGACACTGTCCCATCCAGGATTCGATCCATGAAGAGTCCGCTGTAAAGGAGAACCGCCAGGGCGAGGAGGAAGAGAACAAGGCTTAAAGGAAGGCAGACCTTCAGGGGATTGAAATAAATGATGGTTCTGAGTATGGTCATAAGGATGTTCCTGGTGTCCCGGATCGGCCGGATTTTGGATTTGCCTGTGCGCTTGTGATAGTCAATGGGGATATACTTGACCCGCAGATCGCTTGAGAGGAAAGCCAGGGTCAGGGTGGTTGTCAGGGAGAAGCCGCGGGGGAGGATATGATAATACGGTTCAACCTCTTTTTTCCAGAAAGCCCGCATCCCGGAATTGAGGTCAGGGATTTTTGTTTCCGCAAGATAGTTGGCGATTTTGCCCAGGAGATATTTTGCCGGCTGGCGGAAGATGGGGATCTCCACGTTCTTTCCTGTGCGCGCTCCTACTGCCATCTCGCAATCCTCCAGCGCCGCGACCAGCTCCGGAATGGCGGAAGGCGGATAAGTTCCATCCGCATCCATGATCACGATCTTTTCCGCCCGGGTGTTGCGAAGACCGGTTTTGATCGCTGCTCCGTATCCCATGTTTTTCTCATGTTTATGGAATTGCGAGATCAGATCCCGATAGGGCGCAATATCCAGTCCATCTGTAGATCCGTCATCCACCACGATGATCTCATATCGAGGATTATTCTGGACAATGTTTCGTATTCCCTTGAGAACGGATTCCAAACTATCTTTTTCATTGTAAACAGGGATGATTATGGCAACTCGAGCTTCATATTTCTGTTCCGTCATATAATCTCATATCCCCTCATTCATGATATAGGAAGATCATAAGATTGAGAATGACCTATATTCAATCTAAAAAAAAGGCAAAATCCCCCTTTCTCCCTTTGTGTTCATGGGGCTGTTTTTTAAAATTTTTATCAAAGTCCCGCCTTATCTTCAAAAAAAGCTTGCCATCCCCTCCCTTCCCGCGATATACAAGCCGAATTTATTGTCACGGGGGAGAAGTGAAACATGAGGATTATTCAGGCTTCTGATATTACCGAAGCGGTAGCGAAAATGGCCATTGAGGCCTGTTATTATCTCAATTCCGAAATGACCGAGGCTTTCCAGAAGGCGAAAAAAAACGAACCTTCTCCCATCGGCCGCATCATCCTCCAGGAACTCCTCGATAATGCCAAGCTCGCAAAAAAAGATCTGGTCCCTTATTGCCAGGATACCGGTCTGGCGGTTGTTTTTGTGGAACTGGGACAAGAGGTCCAGATCGAAGACGGACTTCTGAACGATGCGATCAATGAAGGGATTCACCAGGGGTATGATGAAGGCTACCTGCGCAAAAGCATGTGCGATCCTTTGACAAGGAAAAATACGGGCGACAACACCCCGGCCGTTATCCACGTGTCCCTTGTGGAAGGCGATAAGATCAAGCTGATTTTTGCAGCCAAGGGCGGGGGAAGCGAAAACATGAGCAGCCTTTCTATGCTCAAACCCGCGGATGGTGTGGAGGGGATCAAAAAATTCGTGATTCAAAAGTGCGTGGACGCGGGCGGAAATCCCTGTCCTCCCATCATCGTGGGCGTGGGCATCGGCGGAACGTTCGAATACGCCGCATTACTTTCAAAAATGGCTCTGCTCCATCCTCTGGCGCATAAGAATCCGGATCCTGTCCTTGCCAAACTCGAAGAGGAAATCCTTGAGGAGCTGAACAAGTCAGGTCATGGACCCATGGGACTGGGCGGACGCAATTTCGCCCTTGCCGTGAAAATCCTCAAAGCCCCCTGCCATATCGCCAGTCTGCCTGTGGCTGTCAATATTGACTGTCATGCCCATCGCCATAAGGAAATGATTTTATAAGGATGCGGTTCGGGAAGGAGTGTTCTCATGACACAGGAATTGGAAATTACCACGCCTCTCACAGACGAGGAACTGAAATCCATTCACAGCGGGGATCGGCTGTTCATCACAGGCGCCATCTATACAGCGCGCGATGCTGCCCACGCCCGCATGATCAAAAGCCTCGAAAAAGGGGAGGACCTGCCTTTTGACATTCATGGACAGATCGTCTTTTTCGCAGGACCCACGCCTGCGCGGCCGGGCAGAACCATTGGCGCCATTGGTCCCACAACCTCAGGCCGTATGGATCCCTATTCCCCGCGGCTCCTCGAAGCTGGCCTTAAAGGCATGATCGGAAAGGGCTCCAGGAGCGCGGCTGTCAAGGAAGCCCTGGTGAAATATCAGGGGATTTATTGCATGGCTACAGGCGGGATTGCCGCGCTTCTTTCCAAAGCCATCAAAAAGGCAGATGTGGTGGCGTATGAGGACCTTGGTCCAGAGGCAGTGCGTCTCCTGGAAGTGGCGCGGTTCCCCGTGATCTGCATCAATGATATCTATGGAAATGACCTGTATGAACAAGCGCGGAAAGAATTTATGGAGCCTTCAAAATACTTTTAACTTATGGTGAAAACAGAATACATTGATGTATCCATGAAAGGATATACAGATATCCGGGATATTACGCCTGATTTGAAAAGGATTTTGGACAGGTGCAAGATCAAGGAAGGCATTGTCACGGTTTTTGTACCCGGATCAACCGGCGGGCTGACAACCATGGAATATGAACCGGGTCTTCTGAAAGACCTGCCCGAGGTTCTGGAAAAGATTGCGCCAGAGAAGGCTTCCTATCATCACCATGCCACATGGAGCGATGACAACGGCGCTGCGCATATCCGCTCAGCCCTGATCGGCCCTTCGATCACGATACCTTTAAAAGGCGGGAACATGGCGCTGGGCACATGGCAGCAGGTGGTGTTTCTCGATTTTGATACCCGCCCCCGGAACCGCAGGCTTGTTGTCCAGATCCTGGGGGAATGAAACTGGAGCTCACTCTATACGCTTTTTTCCCGTTCCTCGCCGAGCTCACGGGAACGCTCCGTTGCCCGTTTCACCGTATCAGTGATGATTTTCTCGAAGTTGGCTGCGTGCAGAACCGTGAATCCTGCAGCAGTGGTTCCTCCTGGCGTGGTCACCATCTCCCTGAGGGTCTTGAGCGATTCTTTTCTTTCCATGATCATGCGCGACGCGCCATAGACCATCTGCTTGGAGAGGATTTCGGAATTTTCCGGGGATAGCCCCGCAGCAACACCGGCGTTGATCAGGCACTCGGTCATATAAAAGATATATGCCGGACCGCTTCCGGACAGTCCGGTCACAGCGTTCAGATCCTTTTCATCCACCTCCACAGCAACGCCGACCACGTTGAAGAATGTCTGGGCAAGGGACAAGTCCTCTTCCGTTGCGTTTTTCCCCTTGGCAAGGGCGGATGCGCCGCATTTGAGGAGCATGGGAGTATTGGGCATCACCCGGATTATGCGCGCCTCTTTGCCCAGTTTCTTCTCAATATAGGATGTTGTGATGCCGGCGCAGACGGATATCAAAAGATGCTCGTGCGTTGTCACATCCCTGATCTCTTCGAGCACATCGGGAACGTCCTTGGGTTTGACTGCGATGAATATCGCCTCGGATTTCTCCATGACCTCCTTGTTGGATCGGCAGCAATTGAAAGTGGCGATCTTTCGCGCCATCCAGAGCCGCTCCGGATCCTTGTCGAAACAAAAGATTTTTTCCTGTTTTACAAGCCCTGCGGAAACGATTCCGCCCAGGATGGCGGATGCCACATTCCCCGTACCGATAAAGCCCAGTCGTATCATACGTCACTCTCTCCTCATTCTGAAATATGTTTCAAACCTGTATCAAAAACCGGTTTGCCTGTTCAATGGGAAAAAAAGATGATAAGTTTAGAATCCATTGCAAGAGAAATCTTTTCTCTTTCAGCTAATCATCTCTTTATATCAGGAAGTATTTCCGCTTTTTGTTCCAGATCCGGCGGCTGGGTCATGTAGAATACCAGATCTCCTTTTATGAGTAAGAGTGGACAGAGTTTTAGTTTTATGTTATTCAACGTTGCCTTTAAAATGATACTATTAATAATTAATCCAATTTTCCACGCCTGTGTAATCGACAAGGTAAAAAACATATCTCATTATAGTGCTTGTGGTGCCCATATCAAGGTCACATAACCATCTGATTTGATTTTGAGAATAATCCAAACCTTCTGCACAATTATCATGATAAGGGGATTTATATATTAATTCAATGGATTGCAGAGAACCATTCAATTCATATCCTCTATATAAGCAATTTCCATCTCCAGATAAATAAAAATATGCATTTTTATAAGTAATACCTTGAATCTTAGATATGGGCATTGATAATTGCATATAACCAAGAAAGGTTGATGGATACAGTAAATCATATTTATATATATTCAACGGATCACAATGGGAAACTAAATAAATAATGCCATGAATACCATGCTCTGGAACAACCACCAGACCCGAAGCTTCATTAATCACATCTAAAGAATATTCATTTTCACACAATAAATTATCGGCATTATATATTAATATGGCTGGATGATATTGTATGCATCCTTGCCATGCTTCCTGTGCCGGTAGGTATAATTTATAATTATAATAATCCCCATCTCCTAAATGTTGATAAGTTCCGATTAAACCGTAAAATGGCTTATTGTTATACTTAATCGTTGTCCAGAATATGTCATCTAATCTTTTATAAATAATATTGGTATAAATTGTAAAATGATATATACCGTCTGTGGTATAACCCTGGTGACATGATGTTGGAGGCGATCGAAATACTTCGTGAAATAAATAATCATTACCCCCAATATAATTAATAATAAAAATAAAAACAATAAATAATATTAAAATAAATTTATTCAATTAATATACTCAAAGTCCTTGAATAA
>Ga0315277_10003725_pt1 | contig 20614 bp, 12 predicted proteins | sample YL17G05_15_MG_FD_203695 | JGI IMG/M metagenome (GOLD analysis project Ga0315277, IMG submission 203695) | Sediment microbial communities from Yellowstone Lake, YNP, Wyoming, USA - YL17G05_15 | ecosystem: Environmental > Aquatic > Freshwater > Lake > Sediment | place: USA: Wyoming | collected... | reverse complement strand
CGGTGTGGTCGGAACGCGGCGGCTCTTTCAGCCCAAGCAGCAACTGCACCATCCGCGACATTTGATCCTTGCCGGCGCGCCCATAACCGGCAACCGCCTGTTTGATCTGAAGGGGCGTGTATTCAAACAGTTCGATCCCCTCGTCGGCGGTGGCGAGAATGGCGACACCGCGCGCCTGTGCCACCTGCATGGCGGTCTTGACATTGGCCGCGAAATACAGCGTCTCGATCGCCGCCGCGTTGGGTTTGAACTTGTGCGCCGCCTCGCGGATCGTGTCATAGATGCGTTTGAGACGACGCGCCAGATTCCATGTTGTGGGCGTGGTGATCACCTCAGCCAAAACGGCTTTGCTCGAATGACGATCATGGACGACCACACCCAGGCCGACCCGTGCCAGGCCGGGGTCAATTCCCAGAATAGTAAGCGATTCAGGCGGCGCGAGCATCTCAATTCCCTTCCGCCTGATTCTCGCCAGTGCCTTCCGAAGAGGCAAGCAATTTTCATTCTCTCACAGATTGACACGCCGCGAGGCGGTTTTTATCCTCCGCACTCAGCGCATCGGAATGTCGCCATGATCGAAAAGAAGACCGATTCCACCCATCCGATTCATTTCAGCGTCGTTGTCGCCAACTGGAACGGTGAGGCGTTTCTGGCGCGTTGTCTTTCGTCAGCCTTGCTGTCGGCGCGCCGGGTCGGTCGCCCCTTCGAAGCGATTGTGGTGGACGACGGCAGCACCGATACCAGCGTCGAGATCGTTCGGCAGCAATTCCCGCAGGTGCGCCTGTTGGCCCGGCGCGAGAACCGAGGTTTTGCAGCGACGGTCAATGAAGGCGTCGAGGCGGCACAGGGCCGCTATATCATTTTGCTCAACAATGACATTGTGGTTCGCGAAGGGTTCTGCGCAACATTGTTGGTCCATTTCGACGGCGACGATGGCCATCTGTTCGGTGTCACAGCCAAAACGGTGGAGTGGGATGGCCGTCAGCCGAACTATGTCAAGATGGATGCGGTTTGGCAGCGGGGCGACTTGCGGCTGGTGTGGGCCGATCCGCCCGAGACCGCACCGACGTTTTTCCTGCAAGCCGGCGCCTGCGCATTCGTTCGCGAGCGGTTTCTCGAGCTCGGGGGCTTTGAAACGTTTTTTGCTCCCGGATATTGGGAGGATTTCGATCTTTCCTGGCGGGCGTTGGCGCGTGGCTGGCGCAACCTCTACGAACCCGCATCGCCCGCTTTTCATCTGGGCAAAGCGTCATTTCGTCGCCTGTATGCTGATACGGTGTTGCGCCAGTTGGACACGCGCAACCACCTGCTTTTTCTCTGGGCCAATCTTGCGGACAGGCGTCTGATTCTTTCGCATTGTCTGTGGTTGCCGCTGCGGATTGGACGGGAAGTTCTGTCGGGACGCATAGATCTGCTGCGAGCGCTGATCCGGGCGCTTCCGAAGTTGGGCGCCGTGGTTCGCGCTCGCCGGCGTCGGTCACTCTTGCGTATGGTAGGCGAGCGCGACATTCTGGTTTCCGTTGACACCCAAGGTTCACGCTTTTCGGAGCCCTAATGTTTGCCAGCGTTGTTGTGCTGACCCGCAATCGTCTCAAGCAGCTCGAGCGCTGTCTGCAAAGCCTCCGGGCGCAAACGTTTCGCGATTTCGAGGCCGTGGTCGTGGACACGGGCTCGACCGACGGGACACGCGACTGGCTTCGGCGCGAATCGCCGCTCGAGCCGTTGCAGATCGTCGAAACCGAAGGCGGCAGTTTCGCCGGCGCGCGAAATGAAGGGGTGGCCCTGGCCCAGGGCGAGTGGATTGCTTTTCTCGATGACGATTGCACGGCGGCAGCCGACTGGCTCGAATGTCTCGTGCGCGTGGCCCCGAAATACGATGCGGTCGGTGGGTTGGCTCTGCCGGCCCGTCCTTTGCCCTTGCCGTCGTGGTGGCATCCCGCAATGGGTTGGCTGGTCGGCTGGGCGATTCCCGAACAATTGCGTCGTTCGGCAGGAAGTCATTTCTACCCAAGCACCTCGAACATGGCGATTCGCCGCCCGGCGCTTGTGCACCATCGTTTCCAGGAGATTGAAGCCGGTTTCGATGCGCCCGAGGGGGTCTATCGCGGTGGCCGCGAGGACGCCGAGCTGTGGCGACGACTGCGTCGCTCGGGTTGCCGCACCCAATTTCTGCCTGAAATGATTGTGTATCATGACGTTGCCCCCGACCGGTTCACGTGGCGATACCTGTGCAACCGGGCGCGGGCCGACGGGCGCGCGCTGTGGGAACGCGAACATCCCCACGAAATTCTCGAAGATGCCTGTCGCCAGGTGGCGGATTACTATTGGACAGGGTGTCGCCGCTTTTTTATGCCCCGGCGCGAACGGGCGCTCCAGCGCCTTTGGGCAATTCGCCAATGGGAGTTGATCCAAGCCCCACTGGCGGGGCTGCGCCGTGGCGAGAGATCGCGCGCCATGGTGGCGGCGCTGGTTCGTGCCGGCCGCCATGTGATTTTGAGCAGAATCAAGCGAGCGTTCCGTCCCTGGGTGGTGCGGCGGGAGAACCGTCGCCATCCGCGCCAGCCGCTTCCTGAAGAGCCGAAAAGTCTCGCCGTCGTGGCCTTTGGCTTTTTGGGCGATATGGTCTTGCTCGAACCCGCCTGTCGTGCGTTCCATGAAGCGCATCCCGCAACACGCATGATTCTCGTCACCCATCCGATGGGCGATCTCGTCCATCGCCACGTCGAGTATTGGGAGCGTCGCGTCGTCTATAGTGGGGCAGGCATCTTGCCCGCGAGGAATCAGGGGCGGGATGCCCCTGCGGCCTCGTCCGGCCGCCGTCGCATACCAGACGAAGAGCTAGAAAGGATGCGCAACGAATTGGCGGGCCTGGGGACCGATGCCGTTGCGATTCTCTATTATCACAATGTGGCGCCCGAGGTGATTTTCCACGCGACCCGCGCGGGAATCTTGACCTTCGATCGGGACGTCGGTTTCCCGCGTCGGTTGTGGTATGATTTGGCCACCGCCCGAGTGCCCAAAGATCTTGAGGGCCAGGAAATCCTGAACATGGCAACACTCCTTCAGTGGTGGGGACCTCTCGCGTCCTTGCGGCCTTATCGCTGGAAGGGAAGTGTTGAGGAGCAGCACGATGCCCGCGTGCTGCTAAGGCTCAATGAACGTCCTCGTCGCCACATTGTCGCGCTCCACACGGGTTCCGTCCTGCCTTACAAGCGATGGCCATTGCGGCACTGGACGGCGCTGGCGAAACGGTTGGGACGCGTGGAAAACCTCGATTTGGTTTTCATCGGCGACGAACACTGCATCGAGGATGCCAGTCAGATCATCCGGGCCAATCGCCTCGACGCGCTCAATCTCTGCGGGCGGCTGTCCGTCCGCATGTTGGCGGCGGTGCTGGCGGAAGTCTCGGTCCTGGTGACGGCCGACTCCGGTCCCAAGCATGTTGCTTTTGCCACGGGGACTCCAACGATTACGCTTTATGGCCACAGCACGCCCGAACGGTGGGGAGCCTTTTGGGACAAACACAAGCACATTGCTTTGTGTGGCGGCAACGCCGACCTGACACCCGAGGAAGCCCACGGGTTGCCGGTGGACTTTCTGCTCTCGCGCATCACGCCCGATCGTGTTTATGACGCCATCCGAGCGTTGTTCGAGAAGGGTTTGGCTCTCGGCTGACTTTCGAAAAAGGGGTTGAGTTCTCGTGGAGGCCCTGCGCCAAGCGAGACCGCGATTCTCTTGAGTCATTTCTTCGGTGGTGTCGGAGCCGATGGTGGTGGAGGGGCCTCCGGCAGGACGATCTGGTCACCCTCGTGAAGCCCTTCGGTGACCTCGACCCGCGCTCCGTCGGAGCGCCCAATTCTGATCTTCCGTTCTTTTGGCTGTCCTTTTTCGAGAACCACGACATAGGGTTCGTTTCCGGACCACCGAACGGCCCGAGTCTCCAGAAGAAGAGCATCGGGTTTCTCGATGGCCACAATTTCAACATTGGCCGTCAGCCCGATTCGAGCGGCGTCGCCGGGGTCGCCTTCCAGTTCGATGCGAATCGGAAAAACGGTCTTGCCGCTCCGGCTCTGCCCGCGCGGGGAGATCGAAACGATCCTGCCCTGAAAGCGACGTTCGGCAAAAGCAGGCAGAACCACGTTGGCTGCCAGGTTTGGCTGAACATCGCGCGACTGATTCTCCTCAATTTCGGCCAGCACGGCGATTTTGGAGAAATCGCTGACCGTCATGACGTGCATCCCCGCTTCGACAGAGGCGGGGGCAATGACCTGTCCGCGCTTCACCAGGCATTCCGTAATCACACCATCAAGGGGAGCAATCAGCGAAGTCTTGCTCAGTTCGGCCCGGGCGTTTTCGAGAGCAACCTTAGTTCGCGACGTTGCCGCCTCGCGGAGAAGAACTTCCTGGCGTTGGAGTTCCAGCGCGTAGCTCGTTGCCGTGGCCTGACTCATTTGTTCGCGCAAGAGATCGCGACGATTGAGTGCTTCGTCTCGTTTTCGTTCGGCTTCGCGCACGTCTTTTTCGGTTGCCTGGTTGTTTTTCTGTCGCTGGACGACGCGTTCCAATTCAGCGCGTGCTTCGGTCAGGGCTGCTTCCGCCGCCTCGATCGCTTTTCGTGCGCCACCCGGCGGCGGCTTGTGTTCCCGCAGGGCCAGGGCCAAACGGATTTGGGCAATCCGCAGTTGCGCTTGGGCTTCGAGCAACTCGACGCGGGCGTGTTCAACGGCACGCGTTTGGGCGCCCGATTCGATTTCCAGTAGATTCTGGCCTTTTTTGACAGCCTGGCCGAGTTCAACGGGGATCGAGAGAATCTCCCCGGCCGCGCGCGCCGAAATGGGAACCTCGGCCACCGGCACGACAATTCCCACGGTGTGCACAACAATTCGCAGCAATCCGCGTTGCGCCACGACCGTCGGCGGTGGTTCGGCCTTCTCCGCCGCACCCGCCACGGCTGGTTGCAGTCCAAGGGCGACCAGCGCCCAGGCAAGAGTCTGTTTCCGGGGTTTCATACTCTCTCTTACCTCTTGCCTCTCGCTTCTTACTTCTTCTCGCCGGCCTCGGCCACAACTCTCTCGACGATCTTTCGAATCTCTTCCACCGGCATGTCCTTGCGATACACCTCGGCCAGTTTGATGACAATGAGAGCCGACAGCTTTCGGCGTTGTTGGTTCAGCAGAACTTCGTGTATATACTGCTTGCGAGGTTCGTTGAGGGGGACCAACTCCGCCGGCTTGCGTTCCTCCAATCGGAAGATCGTATAGGTCTCTCGGGCCTCGATTGGTTGCGTGAAGTCGCCGACCTTGACAGTGGCGAGCTTGTCGGCGAGATCCGCACTCCACTGACGGGGATTCAGAAAGCCAAGATCGCCGTCCTTTTTCGCCGACTCGGAATTGGAGTGTTGTTTCACCAGGGCAACGAAATCCGCGCCTTCTTTGAGCTTGGCATAGGCTTCGTCGGCCCGGGCTTTGGCTTTCTTCATCGCCAGATAGTAGTCGCGTTTCGTGGCGCCTTCGCCCAGTTTGTAGCTAAAGACAATCTCGCGCAATCGCACCTCTTCCTGTTTGGAAACGAAATAGTCACGGTAGTCTTCGTAATACTTGCGGATTTCCTCTTCTTTTGGCGCAGGCAGATTGGCCAGCAGACGATCCAAACAGGCCGTGCTCAGCGTCCGGTTGGTCAGATAGCGTTTCACTTCCTGGAGCTCGGGATCGCGATCGAGGCCGACTTCTTTGGCTGCGTGCTGAACGCGGGCCCCAGCAACCCAACCATCGAGAAATCCTGTGCGGTTTTCCGGATCGCCCATCGCCAGACGCCTCGGGGTGGGCATCTGATTGATCCGCTTCCGGTAGTCTCCGACCGTGATTCTTATGTAACTTCCTTCGGCGACGACCGTGTCACTGGTTGCGTTCGGATCCTTCAGAACATCGTAGTTCTTTTTGACAGGATAGCGCTGTTCCATCTGTGTGAAATACTGCTGATAGGCGGTTCGTGTTTTTTCACGTCGCAACTGTTGGGTGATCGAATCGCGCACCATTTCAACGGTTTTGGTCGTGGGACGCTCGATCTTTTCGAGCCAGAAAATGTTGTAGCCCCACTTGCTCTGGATGACGTCCGTATAGTGCCCCGGCTCCAGTGCGGCGACCGCCTTCTCCAGGTCTGGATTGATGTCTCCATAGGGCAGGGGCCCCACCACCTCCCCCTTTTCCTGGTCGGCGTCGGTATATTGTTTGGCAACCTCGTGAAAAGGCCTGCCGGCCTTGATTTCGGCCAAGGCCTTTTGCGCCAGAGCCTCTTTTTCCTTTTCTCTCCCAGGATTATCCACGGTGTTCAGGAAAATGTGGCGAATCCAAAACTGCCCTTTGACGATATACTCTTTGAGATGTGCTTTGTAGTACTCCTCGATCTCCTTGTCGCTCACGGGAATCTCTTTGAGATCCCGTCGGAACAGCCTGGTATTATACTCGCCGAAAAGAAGGTCGGGTAACATGTCCATCACAGCGGAACTGGAGCTCAACCCGTCGGCGTGAGCTAACGAGGCCAGCAGCTCTGCGGCATGGTAGTAGTCGAGCGTCATCGCCTCGGGTGTGGACCAGCGTTTCTGCGGGTCCAGGGCTGCGCTGAACGCTTGCCCTGCGTCGCTGGAGATACGCGGCGCAAGGGACTTGGACACCTCGGCGTACAACTTCACAGCGGCCAGACTCTGGGTGGTGGCTTCGCCGCCTGGCGCTGCCGGCGGTTGACCCCCTTTGGGTTTCGGTGCTTCGGTGCCTTTCCGGCAAGCGACTGAAACGAGAAGGACAGCGGCGGCCAGCACGGCCAATACGGTTTGGGTCAAAGACACGCGTCCATGAAGGGGAAGTCCTTCCATTCTTCCTTCGGGCATACTCCTCTTTCCTCCATTTTCATCTTTTCTTTTTCAAAGGACAATTACTCTTTCCCACTCCTCCAACCGCTCGCAAGCAAAAACGCAAGCGGCCAAACATCTCTCCTGTATATCAATCGGCGTGTCGAAGCCCTTTCGACGCCTGACACGCCGGTCGTCGCTTGGTTGCTGTTGTTGAACGATTGCCGCGTTACCTTCCCGCCTCACCCAGTCGCAGCAAGTCGAGAGGCCGGTTTTGCGTGTTCGCCACGCGAACGCAAAAGCCCCAGTCGCCCGCCTGTTGCGTAATCTTCATGAGCACCCTGTTGGTTCCTTGGACGATGCGCCCTTTGATCGTATCTTCATCGGCCTTGACCGGACGCGCGACATCTTTTCCGCCGAGGCGCTGGCCGTTCAACCAGCACTCGAACCCATCGTCGCTTCCGATTCGCAGATTGATCTCGCGCTCGCGCGGTGCGTCGAATTCCGCATAGGCAAAGGCCACAACATTGTCGCCTGAGCCAAGCAGGCTCTGCAAGTTCACCAAACCCTGCGAGTCGTCGGTTGTGATTTCTTTCCACTTCAACGATTTGTCGCCGACCTTGACCGGCTGATTCGTGGCGATTTTCTCCGCTGTCGCAAATGCTTTTCCCGAAGCCGCCTCGTCGTTTTCGGCAATGGGACCCAGCAGCCGCCACCGGGTGATGAAACCAACTCGGGCGGCAAAACCGCCGGTCTCAACTCCCATCTGCCGCAACCCGTCAATCGCTCGTTGTGTGATCTGGGTCGAACGCGCTTGTTCCGCCACGGCTTTCAGGCGATTGATCGCTTCCTCTTTCTTGTCCGTCTTGCCCATGGCAAGGACGATCGCGATGTAAGCGCGTGTGGCGTCGTCGCGTACGCCCGATCCTTCGCCCATTAGTTTCTCGACCTTCGGCAGCGACTCGACGCTCGCGATACCGGCCAGTCCTTCCAAAACCGTGCGGCGTATGTTGTCGTTGTCCGCGAGGTCCAAAATGCGGTGATACATCGCCAGGGCGTGTGCTTTCTCACCGGCCCCCAAGCGACCCGCGGCGAGTTTGGCGTAGCTGCTCAGAGCCACCGATTTCGCCTCAGGTGATCCTTTCTCCGCTGCTTCCACCAGAAGCGGCTCGAGTTTGGGATCATTGAGTCCGCCCAACAGGTCAAGAGCGGCCACGCGCACTTCCATATTGGAGTCCGTGCTTGCTTGTCGTAGCAGCGCTGTGGCCTCGGGTGCCTTGCGCGCAGACAATACGCGCAGCAGAACGACTTTGCGCGCCGGCTCTGCTTTCGAAGCCAGATCGGCAAGCGATTGATCCGCCTCGGTTCCCTTCAGGGCCGTCAGAGCATTGGTCGCCGCATTGCGGATTCTCAAAGAAGGATCGTCCAATGTGGCCACTAATGTCGGCAACGCTTCGCTTCCACCTGCATTGCCCAGACCGACCAAAGCCCCGCAGCGGGCCGTGTCGTTCTTGCTTCTCTCCAGCACGCCGCGATAGATCGCGATTGCGGCCTGGCTGTTGCCGGCAACGGCGAGGTTGTCAGCCAGACGCAGGTAGTCATCCACGGCCGTCTTTTGTTGCATGCCGTCAAGCGTTTGAACCGCGTCGAGAATTGCTTCGCGGCCGCGCGGGTCGCCGATGCGGGCCAGCGCGTCAATGGCCGCCACGCGAATTCCCACATCATTGCTCTTGGCCTCGCCGAGGATCGCCTCCACCGCTTCGGTCGCCCGTCTCTGACCGAGGGTCAGGATCATATCCCGTCGGAAATCTCCTGTTGCCGAAGAGAGAGCGGCCAACAATGCCTGATTGACCGCTTTTCCGGGGATCCGTTCCAGGCTCCAGCGCACCCGTTCACGCATTTTTGCATCGGGGTCGCTCAGCAATGCCGCAACGGCAGGGACGCTCTCGTCACCCGCGGTCGAAGCCAGAACAAACAGGGCCTTGATCCGCACCACCTCGGGCTGACCGGCTCCGATCAGTCTGACCAGTTCGGCGTTGATCGCTTTGCGCTCGGCCGCCGCTTCGGGCCGCGACGTATAGTGGGCAATCGCGTCCAGCGCCGTGCCGGCCGCCTTCGACACATCGCGCTGCTCGTTGGTCACTCCCTCGGCATTGTAGTCCACCAGCAGTTTTACGAGAGGTGCAACAGCCTGCGCACCCAACGGTCCGGCCTTTTCCCACGCCTCGCGCCGTTTGTTGCCGTCTTTGTCCTGAATTTGTTTCAAAAACTCGTCGAGCGACGGCGCCTGTGCTTCTGCACTCCAAACCGACGGCGCGCCCATCATTACCATCAAAGCAAGCGCCCAACCGATCCACCGATTCTTTTTCATCTCCATCCTCCTCAATCTGGTCAATCCGCAATCCCAAATCAAAAATCGTAAATCCAAAATCGGAAATTCCGTCAGAGGTGCCACGGTTTCCGCATTGGCTTGCTCACCCAACGTGCCGCTTCGTCATCGGCGACGATCTGCTCCTTGTCCGGATCCCAGTAGATCTTGCGACCGAGCCGAATGGAAAGATTGCCGAGATGGCACACCGAGACCGAGCGGTGACCAATTTCCACGTCGCAGACCGGCGTCTTGCGTGATCGCACACATTCGAGAAAATTCTGGTGATGGCCGTTGCTTTCATACAGATGAACGTCGTTGGGGCCGAGCGGCTCCTTGACGATATCCGGTGGATCGGACTTGAGGTGGCCGCCTCGATTGCATTCAATCCAACCCCCCGTCCCGTGGAACGTGCACATATTGCCTTCGCTCGAACATCGCACCTCCACGCCGTTTTTATACTTGAAGGTCGCCTTAAAGCTGACCGGGGTTTCCATCAGACCCGAAGTGGGAAATACGCCCGATCCTTCGATCTCGACCGGCCCGGTGTTGTCGGTTCCCATGCCCCATTGGGCGATATCGTTGTGGTGTGCGCCCCAGTCGGTCATATTGCCGCCCGAGTAGTCCCAGAACCACCGGAAATCCCAGAATGTGCGATGCCGATTGTAGGGAACCCAGGGGGCAGGGCCGAGATACATGTCCCAGTCCATCCCTTCGGGAACCGGACCGAACCCGTCGTAGCCGCAGGTGGGATTGCCGCCGATCTGCGTGTCCACATACTGAAGTTTGCCGATGCGGCCGCTCCGCACCAGCTCGCAAGCGCGGCGGAACGAGAACTCCGACCGTTGCTGGCTGCCGACCTGGAAGATGCGGTTGTAGCGCCGCACGGCGTTGACCATGGCGCGGCCTTCCTCGATCGTCAGCGACATGGGCTTCTGGCAATAGATATCCTTGCCCGCTTGACAGGCGGCGATGGCCGTGAGCGCGTGCCAGTGGTCGGGCGTGGCAATCTCAACGATGTCAAGATCGTCGCGGTCGAGCATCGCGCGAAAATCCTTATAGATTTCGGTGCCCGCGCGGCCCCGTCCCGCCGCTTTCTGGGCGTGTTCGTAATAGACATCGCATACGGCGACCAGCTCGACTTGCCCACTGCCGAGAAGAGCGCCCACGTCGCCGTTGCCCTGGCCGCCGCAACCGATCCAGCCCAATGCCAGGCGGTCGTTGGCCGCCGTCCGGCCCGGCCCGCCCAAAGCCGATCGGGGGACGATGACCGGCGCCGACAAGGCCGCGGCCGTCCCCGCTATCGCCTTTGTCGCCTTCGTGAGAAATCCTCGGCGACTAATTCGATTCCTACCCCTCATTTTGGTACCTCCGCTCGTGCGCTCCAAATGGGTCAGAGAAGAATGAACGCTATCTCATGCAATCTTTCGGGTGCTCCTCTGTCAAGCCGAATCCTGTTGATTTTACCCGCGGCTCGTCGCTTACCTTTCCTGAGATGTCAGAAAGGGTGGCAAGGGCATCTTGCCTGTGAAAGCTTCGCATGATCGTTCAGTCTGATTGTCGCCACTATAGCGGCTACAAGCCGTGCGGTAAACGCGAGGACTGCACCGCATGTCCCGACTATGCTCCGTGGGCCGGCCAAATCCTCGTCGTCAAATTGGCGGCGACCGGCGACGTCATCCGCACGACGACGATCCTGCCCGGTCTCCACAAGCGCTATCCCGACAATTGTATCACGTGGCTGACCGACCCGGCGGCTATTCCGCTTCTCAAAAGCAATCCGATGATTGATCGGCTTTGTCCCTTTACCGTGGACGGCCTCTGTGCGGCGCAGGCGGCCAATTACACCCTGCTGTTGAACTTCGAGAAAGAGCCGCGCGCCTTGGGATTCCTGCGAACCATCACGGCCTACAAACGGAAAGGCTTCGCCGCCAGCCGTTCGGGAACGCCCGCTGCCGCCGACGCCGACAGCGAATATGCCTTGCAACTGGGTCTTTCGGATGAACTGAAGTTTCGCCTCAACGAAAAAACCTATCCGCAAATCATTTACGAGATGGCCGGCTTGCCTTACGAGGGCCAGGAATATGTCCTCGAACTCAGCGAGGAGGCTTCACGCTTCGCGCGGCAATTCGCCGAACGCTATGCTCTCGGCGGTTTGCGTGTCATCGGTCTGAACACCGGTTGCGGCACGGTGTTTGCCACCAAACGATGGACCGTTGAGGGTTTTGTCGAACTGATCGAAGATTTGGCCACACTGCCGAACACGCGATTGCTCTTGCTCGGCGGGCCGCTGGAACTCGAATTCAACCGGGCCATCCTCGAACGCGCGGGCAATCGCATCCTTGACTCCCGCTGCGACAACTCGCTCGAACAATTCCTCGGCATCATCGAATGCTGCGACCTGGTGGTCAGTTCCGACAGCCTGGCGATGCATCTGGCGATCGGGCGCAAGAAACAAGGCGTCGTGCTGTTCGGCCCGACTTGTCATCAGGAGGTGGACCTGTTCGGGCGAGGGGAGAAGATTGTGACGGATTTCGATTGCGCGCCGTGCTACCGGACCGGCTGCGAGAAGCACCCTTCGTGCATGGAAGCTTTGCGCGGCGCAACTGTCGCCGCCGCCGTCCGCCGCTGCCTTCAGAACCTCGGGTAGGAATCACGGATTGCATAAGAGAGGAATCTCGCGAGGGGAATAACCATGGCCTCGGCAAGCCCCGATCCGGGCAGCTCTGGCACAGACAAACCGGAAACGAGCGATGAGGTTGAAGCCGTTCGATCCACAGCCGTCGCTGTTTTGATCCATGCCGGCCTTGTCAGTGTCTTGTTGGTTCTAATACTCGTTTTTCCGGTGCTTGATGACCACTACAAACTTGTGGGACGCGACTTGCCACTGATCACCGTGATCGCGATAAACTGTTATGGAATCGGCCTTCGCCATCCTATTCTTCTTATTGCGGCTATTAACAGTCTGCTGGTCCTCGATGGGATCATCTATTTCGCGCTCCGTCGCTACGTCAGCCGATCTCGGTCGAGAGACTGGAATATCTTCGTCATCCTCCTGCTCGCGCTCGTGATCGTCTTTGTGGTCGTTGCGGTCGCGACGGCATTATAGAGACCTCTCGACAGACCACCTATCCGCTAATTGTCCTTGGCTGCCAAAATGATTGTTATATCTCGCCGTTTTCCTCTGGATTTTTGGAGAGGCATTGCACAGACTTTCTTCCGATTGGATGGAGAGGATTTATGGCAATCGCAAGTCCAACCCCGGTCCTCCTGCGAACGCCCGAGTATAACCACCTCTTGCGCTTGCTCGGGCGGGTTCGTTTCCGAAGCAAGTTGCTGATCGTAGCCGAAGCCCTCGCTCGCGTCGCGGTGTTTTCACTGATTGCTCTGGCGCTGGTGTTCGTGCTCGACAATCTCGTTCATTTTCCGTGGATCATGCGACTGGGGCTGGGTGCGGCCATTCCTGTCGGGATCATCTTCTACTTCATCAAGTCGGCGCGCGAAGCCTTCATTCAATGGCGCGATGATCGTGTGGCGGTCCGCCTCGAAAAGGCTTGCCCCGAGCTGCACAACCAGCTCATCAATGCGATCCAATTGGGGCGCGAACCGACGTCGGCCGACGTGGCGCGCGTCATCAATTTGCTCGTCGCCGAAGCCGCCGAGCAAAGCACAAAACTGCCGCTCGATCGGGCGACATCGTGGCGTCCGCTGAAGCGTTGGGCGATCGCGCTGGGCGTCACGGGCGTCGTTCTTAGCTTCTACCGCTTCGTGTTTCCGGAGCATTTCCACAACGCCGCCGCGCGTTTTTTGCGTCCGACTTCCAGCGTTCTTCCTGTCACGAAGGTCTATCTCGATGTCTCTCCGGGCAATCAACTGGTCGCGCGCGGATCGTCGGTCGTCATCAAAGCCACGTCGCGGGGTCCGCTGCCGCAAAAAGCCGCAATCTGTTTCCGCCAGCCCAACCAGACGACCTCGCTCGACATGGTTTTCGACGGCTCCAACTTCGTCCATTCGATCAATGAAATTCAGGACACCATGAAATACCAGGTGAGGGCCGGCGACTTCCGCTCGCTGTGGTATGTGCTGCGGGTCGCCGACAAGCCCGAAGTGACGCGCTTTCAAGTCAAGTATCAATATCCGCCCTATACGCGCTTGCCCGACCAGGTGCTTCGGTCCTATCAGGGCCACGTGCGCGCCGTCCTGGGGACCCGGGTTCAGATCGAGGCTTGGACGAATCAACCCGTGGTCGAGGCGCGCGTGCTCAATGATCGCGAGCAACAAATCGCCGCGCGCTTGGAGTCGCCTGCGCGGCCGCCGGACGGCGGTCGCGAGACCCGCTCCATCCGCTTCGAGCTCCCCATCGAACGCGATGGTGCCTATCGGATCGTGGTTCGCAACCCGCAGAAGTTCTCCAATGAGCCTACGCCCATCTATACCGTCAAGGCGGTGCCCGATTTGCGTCCCAACATCCTGATCCAGTCGCCCCGCGAAGCGGTCGAGGTCCCGCAAGGGCGCGACATTGCCGTTCTCTACATCGCCTCCGACGATTTCGGCATTGTCTCGCTCAAGGCAAACGTGACGCGTCCGGACGGTTCGGGCCGCGAAACTCCGGAGCAAAAGGAATTCACGACGCCGACCTTGCGGGTGGAAGATGGATTTCGTCTCTCGCTCAAGAACTACAAGGTCGGCGACGATCTGCTCCTGACTCTGCTGGCGCGCGACGGCAATCCCACCGCGGCCGGCATGACTATCTCCGATCCCGTTCGCATCCGCATCGTGGATCCCAGCAAAGTCGCCAAGTCGGAACTCGACAAGTTCGACGCCCTCGACGGCAAACTGGCCGACACATCGAAGGCCGAAGGCCGCACAACCGAAGGCCTGACCACGCTTGCCGACCAGCGCCTGACCACCGGCAGCAACCTTTCGGACCAGTTCAAAAAACTTCATGACAAGCTGGAAGAATTCGGCGAAGTCCAGCAGCGCGTGATTAAGACCTCCCAGGATTTGGCCAAGATTCCGGCCGAGAAATTCACCGATCAACAATTGGGCGAACTCAAGGACGTGGCCAACACCGAGGACGAATGGGCCAAGTATTTCAAGGAGGCGGCCACCGACCTCAGCCGCGTTCCCGAGACCAAAGCGCTCGATTCGGCGCTCGTGGATGAACTCAACCAGATTCACAGCGAAATCCAGAAAGTCGCCGACGAGTTGCAGCCCAAGAACATCGAAATGAATGTGCCGATCGAACAGCTGGGCGCCGAACTGGCCGAAAAACTCTGCAACCGCATGGAAGAATGGCTCCCCGATATGGGGGACCACGTCAAATGGAACCTCGAAGAGCCGCCGGCCCCGCTCGACGTCCCGCTGGCGCAGTTGCCCGAAGAGCTCGAAGATCTCATGGGCGATTTGATTGAGCAGGAAGAGAATATGACCGCCGAAAATGAGGACGTGAGCTCGTCGTGGGCCGACTCGATGAGCGATGCCGGCTGGGATGCCATGGACGGGCCGATCAGCAACTTCAGCGCCGTCGGCAAGACGGGCAACACATTGCCCAACGATACGGAGATCAGCGGTCGGGCGGGCGAGGGTCGAACGGGCAAGTCGCACGGCGAGTTCGTCGAGAAAACCGCCGAAGGCAAGGGCGGCCGCAAGACGCCGACCCGTCTGACGCCCGACGGATTCGAGGAGGGAATGGTTCAGGATAAGAGCACCGAGGGGACCGGCGGCTCGACGGGCGGCGGCAAACGCGCCGGTCTCGGCGGGCGCGGCCTGACGGGTCCCACGCCGCCCCTCACGCAAGACCAGGGCAAGCGGTTGGCCGGTCGCCAAGCGGAGATTCGCGAAAAGGCGCAGAAGCTCGAAGGGCTGCTTCGCCGCTATCAGATGCCCTCCGCCAGACTCGACGATGCGATCGGCAAGATGCGCGAAATCGAACGCATGGCGCGCGACTACCGCTACGACGGCCTCACGGTGATTCAAAAGGCGACGGTCAAGGACTTGCGCGAAAACGAAACGTTCGTGCGCGAGAAGATTCGGCTCAACCAGGAGAAAGCGGACTCAATTCCGCCGCGCGTTCGCCATCAGATCACGCAAGGGCTTCAGGAGAAATTCCCGGAGGGTTACGAAGACCTGCTGAAGACCTACTACGAAGTCCTGTCGAAGAGCGAACGATGAGCGATGAACGCTGAATGCTGAATGCTGAATGCTGAATGATGAATGAAAAAGAAGCTAAAAGTAAAAAGTCCGGAGCATTTCCGCCATGGAAAAACGGTCCTTTTTCGCGCAAGATTGGCTACTCAACACTCAGCATTCGTCATTTCCGGGATTCATTCAGCGTTCAGCGTTGATAGTTCATCGTTAAGAAACAGCAACGCCTTTGCGCTCCCGATGATGTCTGCCCGCGCTGATCAGAGCGAAAAGGCGTCGAAACCTCTTACACCTTCAAGCCTATGCCTGGTTCACCAAGGCAACTGCTCGATGGGGTAATAGCGGATGCCGGAAGCTGTTATGGGGACACGATGCCCCACCCGAACGATGTCTCCCCAACTGACGGTTCCGTTGGTCGGGTCATAGATGAAATTGGGAAACTGCCCAAACGCCGGGGGGTTAATCCCATCCCAGCTGGTCCGCCCGCCCCCATACTGGTTGACGTAATCCGGCCCGAAGGCCGAACACCTCCAGGCATGCCCGTGAGTCCACTGATCGTCGCTTTGCGCCTTTCGGGTCACCAAATCATAGGTGTCCCAATTCGGCCTGCCTGCATCCGTCTCATCCCACTGTTTGTACTTGGCAAAGGGATCCCACGGAACACTGTTGATGTAAGCGATCGGCGTGGTCAGCCATGCAAATCGCCACGAGCAGGGATGAATTCGGCCGCCGAGGCGTTCCGTCCACGGAGGATACTCGTTGTTGTCCAGACAGTACGCTTCGAGGGCCACGTCAATGGTGCGCAGGTCGTGTTTTTCATGGGCCACCTTCGCCCGCGCCTGCGCTTCGAGGAAATTCGGCACCGCAATCGCCGCCAGAATGGCGATGATCGCGACGACAATCAACAACTCAATCAGCGTAAATCCGTGCAACCCCGCCCTGCCTTTCATTGCATCTCTCCTTTCGTTGCTTTTCCCCTACACGGAATTTGCTAATTCTCTCCCCCACCGGCTGTCAAGCATTTCTTGCTCGGACATTGTCCAAAAGATCCCTTCCCGCTTGGGCACAACACCAGGCGAGAGAATTCGGGCAACGACTTTGGGCATTTTTCTTGCAGGCGTCCAAGTCTTGGTCTATAGCCGACCGCGATTGCTGTATGGAACAGTGGAGGTTAATTCGTGTTGGCAGAATTCTCGACGTCGTCGCGGCGGGCTGAACTAGGTTGCGCGGTGTTCCTGTTGTTCGCGGTTTCCGCCGTGTTTTCACAACCGCCCTACCTGGCTTTCGATGACCTCAAGAATCGCATTCGGTCCACGACGGACACCGTCGTTTTGGCTCGGGTGGATGCAACGACCGTAACCAACCAGGTGTTGCGGTCTTGGCTCAAGGCGGCCAAGCCAACCCCGGTTGATTCTCTGACAATAGACCAGATCATGGCCCTTCCGGCTGCCGATTTGGTTTACGTCATCCGTAACCTGGGATTCTACTGCATGTCCAATCAAGAGGCCTTGCGCGATAAGGACTTTGTTTCGACTCCGCTGATGGAGGCATTGATTGCCCAGCGTGACCAGATTCTGCAAAATCGTCTGCTCGAGAGAGAAATCAACGATAAGAATCTCCCGATGACCGATCCGGAGGCGCGGCGCTGGTATCAGGAGAACATGAGCCAATATACGCTGCCGTTCACTTTCTCGTGCCACGCGATTTTTCTTTCGACCTATCGGCTCTATGCCGTGTCGCTCAAGCGGGGCGACACGCCTCCCAAGATTGCCAAGGATGTGATCGGCGAGCCGCGCGCGATCAATCGGATTCTCGATTCCCGAACCAGCACGCCCGTCTTTCTGCCATTCGATCCGAAAGCGATAGATTTTCTTTTCGGCTCCGGCGGTCCGCCGCCAGCCTCGCTCGAGCTGTTCCGTTTCATGCCATCGCCAAAGCCCCAGGAGGGCGAGGTGGTTTGGATCCCCATGGCCGCCAAGGACCGTGAGGCCGTGAAACGGCGCATGGAAGAGATCGAGGCGCAGCTGCGGGCAGGCGCCGATTTCGTCGCGCTGGCCAAGGCGCGTTCCGACGATTCTCCGGCGATGCGAGGACAGGGGATCGGTCCTCTGCCCGCTCCGGGGCGCCCGCTCTTGGAGAACGTTCTCGATGCCGCGGCCAAGACGCCGGTCGGTCAAATCACACCCATCCTAGAGACGCCGCATGGTTTCTTGCTTCTCAAGATTGTAGAAAAGCAGGGGAAAACCGTGCGTCCCTTTGAAGAGGTTCGCGACCAGTTGATCGCCGATGAGGTGCAAAGGCGAAGGGCAAAGGCGGCGACCGAACTGGCTCATTTGCTCTTCGGCGATCCCGCGCTGAAGGTGGATCGCGAGGGGATCATGAGCGACGGAGCGGCCGACAACCGGGTCATTGCCCAGGTCGGAGATTACGTCTATACGTGGGGGGACTATCGGCGCGACACGGGACGGCGCTATAGTGCGCCGCCGACCTACGAGGCGCGTGTCGCGTTGCTTGAATCGTCCACGCTGTTGCGCAACAAACTTGCCACCGCCAAGGCGGTTGCGTCGGGATTGGATCGCGAGCCCGGCGTTGTGGCCCAGATGTCCACAATCGAAATGATCTTCCGCGGTCGCGCCTACGTCGAGTGGTATGCCCAACGTCGCGTTCCTCTTACCGACGACCAGCTGAACAAGCTCTATCTCGAAGAGCGGCAGCGGTTCCGCGAACCCGGGAAGTATAACGTGCGCGAGTTAATCCTGAGACTGGATCCCACCGAAAGCAGCGACGTAAAGAAGGTTGCGGCGAGGATGAGCTTTTTGAGCGATGTGGCCAAGCGCATCAAGAGCGAAAACCTTTTCGTGGAAGAGGCGCGCGCGCAAGGCAATTGGCCGCTCCGCGAACGGCAGCGCGGCCAATCCAAGACAGTCGAAGAGAACTACCGCGGTTCCCGGTTCGCGGATGTCCTGGCAGGCCTGGAAGTGGGTCGTTGCGCCGGTCCTTTCCACGTGGGAGACGAAGTGTTTCTGCTTTGGCTCCAAGATCGTTCCAAACCTCGCTATCGCGGTTTTGATTCCGTGAAGGCGCAGGTTGCCGATCTCTATCGCCAAATGCGTTGGAACGACCTGCTGGGTATCGCTGAAAAAGAAATCCGTGCACGACATCAGTTGGAATTGTTCTTCACCTATCCCGAGGGAGGTGAAGCGGGCAGTGTTAATCGGGCGGCGTCCACGGGTTCGCCATAGCGTCCGCAAAATCCAGCGTCTGTCGGTTCTTGTTTTTGTTTTTGGCTGGGTCGCCGTCGGATGCCGGCGCGAAAGAAGCACGGCTCCCGTTCGACCTCCGGAGCCACCTTCGTTTCGCATCGCGGGCACGGTTTCCAAGTCCGACAACAGGGACCATTCCGGCATACTGGTTTTTTGTGCCGGCACCTCCTACTTGGCCTACACCGACTCGCGGGGCAGCTATACCATGACCGGCGTGCCGCCCGGCAAGTATCAGGTGCAGTGTCAGCATAGCGACTATCAATCCGCTACGATTGGCGAGGCGGCATTGGCCGAGGGCATTGCCGACTCGACCATGCCGTTTCTCATGCCGGCCAAGACTCTCGAGCCGAAATTCTCTCCCGCGCAGCAGGCCGAGCGCATTCTTTGTTCCGTCATGGGCGTTGTTCGCCTCAAAGATCGAGCCACGGCCGACGGGGTTGTTGTTCGTGCGGTAGGAACCGATTTTCGCACCGTGACGGATTCGAACGGCAGCTATCAATTGCTGCGATTGGATCCCGGACAATACACGATCGTTCTCGATAAGACCGGCTACCGCGAACAGCGAATGCCCGTGCGGCTGGTCTCGGGCGACTTGGTTTTCCCCGACCCGATTGTTCTTGAGCCGCTCGTCGAAAGGACCACGGGCCGGACTCTCAGCGGCAACGTGATCCTTCTGGGCCCACAAGGTGAATTGGTTAACGATTATGCGGGCGTGGTGGTCTATATTGAGGGAACGACCCGTATGACTTTGCCCGGGTCGGGCGGGCTTTTCCGCTTTGACGATCTAGCTCCCGGGCGGGTTGCGGCGGTGGCCGTAGCGCCCGGGTTTATCGGCCGCGACCGCACCGAGGTGGATTTGACCGAAGCCGTAGGAAGCTCGATCACGCTTACGCTGCGGAGCATGGAGGAAGCCACTTCCGCACCGGGCGCGCTCGTCGGTCGAGTACTCAAGGACGATCCGCAAGACGCGCTGGCCGGAACGATGGTCGGGTTGGTCGAGACCGGCGCGACTGTGATGACCGACGCAAAAGGGAACTATTCTTTCGCCAATCTGCCCTCGGGGACCTATAGCATTCTGGCGCAGGCCGAAGGCTATCTGCAGGGGAAGCTGGAACAGGTCGAAGTGGACGAAGGGGAAACGGCTCAGGCGACCGATCTGACGCTCGAGAAGCGGCGCGACTATCCGCGGGTGTTGTTTACCAGTCCCGCCAATGGCGAGCGAAATATTATCGTGCGCAATGTGATTCCGGTCACCATTCGTTTCACCAAAAAGATGCAGGCGGAGAGTCTGCGCGCGGCGCTTTCGATCGAGCCCAAGGTTGGCTACCGCCTCTATGCCGGCCGCGAACATCCGCTCAGCGACTACGACCGGCTCTATATGGAACTGCTGGGGTTTGGGACGGATAGTCCGGTGCGCTTCGATGCGACCTATACGATCACGGTCAGCCAGGAAGCCTCCGACGACGAGAACCTCCATCTTCAGCAGCCCCATCGGTTCAGTTTTCGGACGGGGCGCGCTTCGATTATTGGCACGAGGCCAACCGATGGCGCGGCCGAGGTTGTCCTCGATCCCGCCATGATTCGCCTCGGCATCTTTTGCAATGCCCGGTTGGATCCCAAGACTGTTACCGCCGAGAAGTTTCGCATTCGTCCCGCCTTGAACAATCTTCCCCAGATCGCCGTGATCAACAGCCCCGCCTCGGGTTGGAGCGAGATCAGCTTGGGGGCCAATTGGGATCGAGGCGTTCGCTATACGGTGATGGTCGGCAGCGGCATTCGCACCCTCGACGGGTCGTCCCTCAGCAATCTGCCCTACACATTCAGTTTCACAACCAGCGCCGGCCGCCCGCTTGAATTCACCCCAGGAGCGAAAGGACGAAAGTGAGAGGTCAGGGGTCAGGGACCAGGGACCGCAGGCAAGTGAAAGGCAAGAAGCGAAAATGGATGGGGCTTTGACGAAGTGATGACATCTTGCGCGAGTTCTTCCACCTT